>OLHG01000004.1_pt1 | contig 185411 bp, 192 predicted proteins | sample 1605971 | NCBI WGS metagenome assembly OLHG01 (sample SAMN03283289) | human gut metagenome | biome: human-associated habitat; material: feces | host: Homo sapiens | place: Peru | collected 2012 | reverse complement strand
TAAGCTGCTCCGCACAAGTAATGTTTCCCTTTGTCTTTGCGCTGCTGAACCCCTTTAAATGTATCCTCAGTCATTAGGGTGAAAATATAACCAGAAGAATGATGGAATAATACGGGAGTTTTCCATCCGCCTCGTGGGCAGATATTCAATTCCAGCCACCCCAAGTGCTGACATTTGTCGCGGAGCTGAGTTATAATTGGATTCCAACGGAACTGACCATATCCATTGCGTTCCGACAAATGATGGTCACTCATGATTTCAGGCATGATATGTTCTAACGCTTCTTGCAGAGCATTGACAATAGCATGGTCAATCAGCGTCAAGTTAAAGCTGAAATTTTTGTGGGAACCAATCATAATTACACTTCCTTTCTTAGATGTATTCTATTTTTACACGTCAGATAAGAAAAGTCAAGTGCAGCTGCAATATTTTTTAAATTTGACGGTTTGCGCCAATGAGAGAAAATAAATAATCCGAATTCATCTCTTCTCGGAAACAAATTCGGATTACATTGATTTGGTCCGAGATGGGAGACTCGAACTCCCGACATCTTGCTCCCAAAGCAAGCGCGCTACCAACTGCGCTACACCCCGATAGATATTATATTTAGTTTATATATGCTTGTGAATTTGTAAGAATGAGTCCGCTGCGCTTCCCTCAGAAACATAGTCGCTCTGCTCGCTTGGAGCGCTTCGCATTGCTCCTTGTTTCTTCACCTCATTATGCTCGCTTCATCGTCCACCGGACGCGCTCGCAACTTCGACCAACTGAGCCGTTTGACAAGGTTATAAAGAAAAAATAAAAGGCAGAGATTATCTCTGCCCTTGGAGCTACTGGTCGGACTCGAACCGACGGCCTGCGCATTACGAATGCGCTGCTCTACCAACTGAGCCACAGTAGCAATTATTGATTTGCGAATATTATTACACTCGCAAAACGCCTTTATATTATATATAAATTCCTCGGGTTTTGCAAGTGTAATTTGAAAAATATTTAGCTTTTATAGATTTTTATTTTTGGTATAGCAAATTACGGAATTTGTCAAACTCAAAGCACAGCGTTTCTTTTTGGTGGCTGTCGCTTGAAAGAATGAATTTTCCGCCCTTTTGACGAATATAGCTTCGTATATTTTCGGACGGGTAGGGGGTAGTCCTGTAACCTCGGCTGATAGCACCCGTATTGATTTCAAACACCTTGCAGTCCTCGATTATTTTATCAACGGCTTTTCGGTAGGCTCTTATATATCTCGTGTCGTTTTCATCAAAGAGCTGTTCCTGCTCGTTGAATTTTGTTATCAGGTCAAAGTGTCCGACAATATCGCACTTGGTTTTCTCATAAACCTTGCCTACGTTTTCAAAATACGCTTCGCAAAGGCTTAAAATATCGCCCGAAAAATATTTATCTGCCGCTTGCTTTAATATATCGACGGTTTCGTCAACGGGAATGTACTCCCCGTCAATTAAAACGTAGTGAACAGAGCCTATGACATAATCATAGCCTGCCGTGGGTGCGGTTGAATAAAAATCCTGCTCGGTGGCGCAAAGGATTTTTATTTTGTCCGAAAATTCATTTTTCAATTCGTTAATTGTTCGGATGTATTCGGCTTGCTTGTCCCTTTGTATGCAATATCGCTCGTCAAATTCGGTGTAGGAATGGTCGGAAAAGCCAAGCGTTTTTACACCCTTTTCAATCGCCGAAACAACTATATCCCTCGGTGTGTCCCTGCCGTCGCTGAAAACGGAATGAACATGTAAATCAAAAAGCTCCATCAGGTCATCTTCTCCTGCTTTACCTTGTGGTCGATAACGTGGCGTGATGCCAGCTCGTCTCTTATATCGTCAAGTGAAATTCCCGTTTCAACCATAAGCACCATAATATGATAGGCAAGATCCGCAATTTCGTAAACGGTTTCCTTTTTGTCCTCGGCTTTGGCGGCAATGATTACCTCTGTGCTTTCCTCGCCGACCTTTTTAAGAATTTTATCGAGTCCCTTGTTGAAAAGATAGGTGGTATATGAGCCGTCTTGCGGATTTGTCTTTCTGCCTCTTATCAGCTCCATAAGTCCCTCGTAGGAAAATTCCGAGCGTTCCTCACTTTGGAAAACAGGCTTTGTAAAGCAGGAATATGAACCTGTGTGGCAGGCAGGACCGTCTGGCTCGACCAAAACGACAAGAGCGTCATTGTCGCAGTCTGCCGTTATCGAAACAATGTGCTGATAGTTTCCGCTTGTTTCGCCCTTGAGCCACAGCTCGTTTCTTGAACGGCTCCAAAAGCAGGTAAGCTCCTTTTCAAGCGAAATTTCAAGGCTTTCTCTGTTCATATATGCGAGGGTCAAGACCTTTTTCGTCTTTGCGTCAACGACGATTGCGGGGATAAGACCCTTTTCGTCAAATTTAAGTTCGTCAATGTTCAACATAGCTTTCTCCTTATATCCTTGTCGGAATGTTATTACGTTTCATCTCTTTTTTCAGGTCGTTTATGCTGACCTCTCCGAAATGGAAAATCGAAGCGGCAAGTCCTGCGTCAACCTTTGGAACGGTATTGAAAAGGGTGATAAAGTCCTCGATTTTTCCTGCTCCGCCCGAGGCGATTACAGGCACGTTTACCGCATCGCATACCTTTTCGAGCATTTCAAGATCGAAGCCCTTTTTTACTCCGTCCGTATCAATGGAATTGACAACGACCTCGCCCGCACCGTTTGCAACGCAGCGTTTTATCCATTCAATGGCGTCCATCCCCGTATTTTCTCTGCCACCCTTTGCAAAAACTCTGAAAACGCCGTCAACCCTTTTGACATCAACCGACAGCACTACACATTGGTCGCCGTAAAGCTTTGCAGCTTTACAGATTAGATCGGGGTTTTTGATAGCTCCGGAGTTCACGCTGACCTTGTCGGCACCGCATTTTAACACTCTGTCAAAGTCCTCAACGGTGTTTATGCCGCCGCCGACTGTAAGCGGAATAAATACGCTTTTTGCAGTTTCGCAAAGTATGTCGGTAAACAGCCTTCTGCCGTCTGAGGAAGCAGTTATATCATAAAACACAAGCTCGTCGGCACCGTTCTGCGTGTAATATTTTGCAAGCTCAACAGGGGATGAGACGTCCTGCAGACCCTTGAAATTTACACCCTTTACAACACGCCCGTCCTTGACGTCAAGGCAGGGAATAATTCTTTTTGTAATCACAGAGCCAACTCAACCGCCTTTCTCAAATCGATAGCCTTTGTATAATAAGCCTTACCGATTATCGCACCGTGAATATTGAGCGCACGAAGCTTTTTGACATCATCGAGCGAGGAAACTCCGCCCGAGGCAATTATGTTCATCTTCAGTTGTTCGCTCAATTCCTTGTATAAGCTGTGGTTTGTGCCTTTCATTGCGCCGTCCTTTGAAATATCGGTGCATATGAGCGTCGAAACGCCGAGAGCCTGCATATCTCTGCAAAACGCAAACGCTTCAAGCTCCGATTTTTCCGTCCAGCCTTTGATTGCGACAAAGCCGTCCCTTATGTCAACGCCGACTGCAATCCTGTCTTTATATTTTCCGACGGCTCTTTCAAGGAACTTTCTGTCATTTACAGCCGCCGTGCCGAGAATTACACGGTCAATCCCGTTTTCAAGGTACATTTCGACCGTTTCCATACTTCGTATTCCGCCGCCGATTTCACAAAACATATCAGTTGTGTTGTGAATTTTCATAACCGTGTCAAAATTCGGCGTTTTTCCGTTCTTTGCACCTTCAAGGTCAACAAGATGTATGTGCGTTGCACCGCAACTCTCAAAATCCTTTGCGACCTCAGGCGGATTTTCCGAAAAGACCTCCATTTGTGCGTAATCGCCCTTGAAAAGTCTTACCGCCTTGCCCTCGTAAAGGTCTATTGCAGGATAGATAAACATTATTTTTCCTCCCCTAAGGCTACAAATGAGCGAAGTATTTTAAGTCCTGTTTCGCCGCTTTTTTCGGGATGAAACTGACAGCCGAAAATATTTCCCGCTTGCACCGACGCCGTAAGCGGTGCGCCGTAGTCTGATACCGCCGTTATCGAGCTTTCACAGTCGGCGGCATAATATGAATGGACGAAGTAAACGTACTCGCCGTTTTTTACGTTTTCAAAAATCGGTGTGGGTTTTCGAATTTCAAGGCTGTTCCAGCCGATATGCGGAATTTTATAGCCTTTCGGAATGACTGTTTCGATAGGTCTTATCTCGCCCTTAATAAGCCCCAAGCCCCTGTGCTCGCCGTATTCATAGCTTTTCTCAAACAGAAGCTGCATGCCGAGGCAAATGCCCATAAGCGGCTTTCCGGCTTTAGCAAGGGAAATAACCGTGTCCTCAAGTCCGCTGTCCTTGAGCTTCTTTGCGGCGTCACAAAACGCACCTACGCCCGGCAGGATAATCGACTCTGCCCTTTCAAGCTCCGATTTTGAGCTTGTAACAACGGCATCAGCGCCGATAGCGGAAAATGAGCTTTTTAACGAAAAGAGATTTCCCACGCCGTAATCAATAATTGCAACCATTATAACATACCCTTTGAGGACGGAATTTCGTCGGCAAAATCGATGTCGATTTTTACCGCTGCTCTGATGCTTCTTGCGACGGACTTGAATGCACCCTCGATAATGTGATGTGAGTTTTCGCCGTCAAGTTGCATTATATGAAGTGTGAGCTTTGCGTTGCTTGTGAATGCGATGAAAAATTCCTTTACAAGCTCTGTGTCGAAGGAGCCGACCTTTTGCACAGGAATGTCAAGCGAGTACCGCAGACAGCTCCTGCCCGAAAAATCAACCGCCGTAAGAATAAGAGCCTCGTCCATAGGAAGAATTGTGTCCCCATAGCGAACGATACCTCTTTTGTCGCCGAGTGCCTGCGAAAATGCCTGCCCGAGAGCAATGCCTATATCCTCGGTCGTGTGGTGGTCGTCAACATAGGTGTCGCCGTCGCACTTTATTTCAAGGTCAAATTTTCCGTGAGAGGCGAAAAGAGTCAGCATATGGTCAAGAAAGCCGCAGCCGCTGTTGATGTCGCTTTTGCCTGTTCCGTCGATATTCAGCGAGAGCTTTATATCGGTTTCGTTGGTTTTTCTGTCAATTTTTGCAGTTCTCAAATTGATCATCATAATTCCTCCGCAATTTTTTGTGTGAGTATGTCTATTTGCTCTTTTGTTCCGACTGTGATGCGGTTATAGTCTCTGAGCCTTTCGCTGTCAAAATGCCTTACAAGCACGCCCTTGCCTTTGAGAGCCTCATAGAGTGCCCGTCCGTCTGTTTTGTCGTGCCTTGCGAACACGAAATTAGCCTTTGACGGAAGAACGAAAAAGCCCATAGCTTCAAGCTTCTTTGTAAGATATTCTCTGTTTTCGATTATCGTCTTACAGTTGCTTTTTGTGTATTCCTCATCCTCTAAAACGCCTGCTCCCACAGCTTGAGTAAGAGAGTTAATATTATATGGATTTGTGGAATACTTGATTGTATTAAGGTCTGCTATAAGCTCTTTGCAGGCAATTCCGAAGCCGAGCCGTCCGCCTGCAAGCGAGCGTGATTTTGAAAAGGTCTGCGTGACAAGCAGATTACTGTATTTGTGGATAAGGCTTACGGCGCTTTTTGTGCCGAAGTCAACATACGCTTCGTCTATAACAACGACCGACTCGGGGTTCGAGGAAACGATTTTTTCAATGTCGTTAAGACTTAACGCAATACCTGTCGGGGCATTGGGGTTTGCTATAAAAATCGTTTTGTTTATTCCGATGTAGTCATCAACCGAAATTGTAAAATTGTCCTTTAGCGGAATTTCCTCATAAGGTACACGGTTTATCTCGGCAAATACGGGATAAAAGCCGTAGGTTATGTCGGGGAAAACCGCAGGGTGCGTTTCGTCGCAAAAGGCTGAAAAAGCGAAATTAAGAATTTCATCCGAGCCGTTTGTGAAAAGTATTTCATCTGTATCGACCGAAAAGACTTCGCTTGCCTTTTTTACAAGCTCACGGCACTCGGGGTCGCAGTAAAGCTGAAGATTTTTAACCGCTTCGGCTGCTTTTTTCATTGCCCTTTCGCTCGGCGGAAACGGAGACTCATTGGTGTTCAGTTTTATGTATTTCATCTCTTTGGGCTGCTCTCCCGGAGTGTAGGGGACAAGAGCCTTGAATTTTTTTGAAAAGTATCTGCTCACTGCTCGTCCTCCACACGGATAACAGCACTCTTTGCGTGTGCCGTCAAGCCTTCTTTTTTCGCAAAAGCCGCAACGTCGAAGGCAACTTTTTTGAGTGCGTCCTTTGTGTAATAGGTGTATTGCGTTTTCTTTATGAAGTCGTCAACGGAAAGCGGACTTGAAAATTTTGCCGTTCCGCTTGTCGGCAGGGTGTGGTTAGGACCTGCGAAATAGTCGCCGAGAGCCTCGGGACAATTTCTGCCCATAAATATCGAGCCTGCGTGACGTATGCTGTCGAGCTTGTCAAACGGATTGTCAACACACAGCTCCAAATGTTCAGGAGCAATTTCATTTGCGATTTCAATCGCTGCGTCAAGAGTATCGGCAACGATTATTTTGCCGTTAACATCAATGGACTCTCTTGCGATTTCACGGCGTTCAAGCAACGGAATTTGCTTTTCAAGCTCCGTGCTGACGTTTCTTGCAAGCTCTGCGCTGTCGGTAACAAGTACTGCGCTTGCCATTTTGTCGTGCTCTGCCTGTGAGAGCAAATCCGCCGCAACATATGCCGGATTTGATTTGCCGTCCGCAACTATAAGTATCTCGCTCGGACCTGCTATCATATCGATTGAAACAACGCCGAAAACCTGCTTTTTAGCCTCAGCCACAAAGGCATTTCCCGGACCCACGATTTTATCCACCTTAGGAATACTCTGCGTTCCGTATGCGAGTGCCGCTATTGCCTGCGCTCCGCCGACCTTGAAAATTCGGTCAATGCCTGCAACGTACGCCGCCGCAAGTATAACGGGATTTACCTTGCCGTCCTTTGTCGGAGGGGTTACCATAACCACCTCACGGCAGCCTGCTATCTTTGCAGGGATGGCGTCCATAAGAACTGTTGACGGATAAGCCGCAGTACCGCCCGGCACATACAGTCCTGCTCTGTCAACGGGGATTATCTTCTGACCGATTACAATTCCGTCCTCATCGTTGATTATAAAGCTGTTGCGTACCTGACGGGAGTGGAATTTTCTGATGTTTTTTGCAGCCTTTTCAAGTATTTCCAAAAATTCAGGCTCTACAAGGCTCAACGCCTCGTCGATTTCCTCTTTTGTTACCGCAAGTGAGGAAAGCTGCGCCTTATCAAATTTTTCACAGTATTCAAAAAGTGCCTTGTCGCCGTTCTCTCTTACATTTTTTATGATTTCGGCAACCGTTCCGGCAACATCGATTTTCGGAACGGAACGGGCAAAAATTTCACTGTTCGGCACTTCGCCGTATTTCATTATCTTAATCATTTTTACACTCCACCTGCTGCTTTAAGCAATTTGTAACCTTTTCGATTTGAGCCGTTTTGAACTTGTAGCCCGTCTTGTTTGCTATAAGCCTTGCCGAAATCGGAACGACTGTTTCAACGACTTCAAGATTGTTCTCTTTAAGCGTCGTACCCGTTTCGACAATATCTACAATAACGTCGGAAAGTCCTAAAATCGGAGCTATCTCGATTGACCCGTTAAGATGTATTATATCAATATCTCTGCCGAGTGAGGCGTAATAATTTTGAGCTATGTTTGAAAATTTCGTTGCAACCCGAAGCGTTTTGCGAACGTCGTCACGGAAGCCCTTAGGTGCGGCGACCGCCATTCTGCATTTGCCTATTCCGAGGTCGAGCAGCTCATAAATATCCGGCTCATATTCAAGAAGAATATCCTTGCCCGCAATGCCTATGTCTGCGGCGCCTCTTTCGACGTATATGGCAACATCCGAGGGCTTTACCCAGAAGTAACGAACGCCTGCCTCTGCGTTTTCAAATATAAGCTTTCGGTTTACTTCCTTGATTGACGGGCAGGGGAAGCCTGCCTTTTCAAACATGGAATAAACCTTTTCGCCGAGCCTGCCCTTTGGGAGAGCAACATTAAGCATTGTTTTCAATTAAAATCACCTCTCCGTTTTGAAGCTCGAAAAGCTTGCCATAGGTTGCTTTTTCAGGGAGCTTTTTTGCCGTGAACACGCAGCCGTACTCGTTTATAAGCCTTTGCGCTGCGTTTTTGACTGTTGAAATGCTGTCGTTTTCCGAATAGAGCAAAACCGCAGCATAGTCAAACTCTCTTTCCTTTATATTGAAGCGTTCAAGCATATCTATATATACGGCAAAGCCTATTGCCTTTGATTTTCTCGACATACTCTGCATAAGCGAGTCGTATCTGCCGCCCGAAAGCACGCTGTCGGGAATTTTGTCGATAAAGCCCTTAAAAACAATACCGTTATAATAGTTTATATCGCTCACTACCGAGAAGTCAATACGCAGCTTGCTTTGAAGCTCCTTGTCAAGTGATGAAACAACGCTTTCAAATTCCGAAAATTCAGCCTGTGCGCCTATTCGTTCAGCCATAGCCTTGAGCCTCGGCAAAATCTCGTCGGGAGTGCCGTTGTAGGATATAAGCTCCTCCAAAAGCGCCGTGCTTTCTGCCGAAACCGACATATCCTCACAAAGTCGCTTCATTTCGTGGGTATTTTTGTCGGAAATGAGCGAGGTCATTCTTTTCCTCGTCTCATACGAAAGACCGATATAATCATAAAGTGCAAAAAGTATCGCAAGGTCGGAAACGTCAACGACGCAGCTTTCGCTTATCGTCATCAGACTCTTTACGGCAAGGCTCAAAACCTCGCATACACAGTAAGTGTCAACGTCGCCGATACACTCAAGACCTGCCTGCTTGATTTCTTTATATGAATGAGTGCCTTTTGACACCCTGTAAACGTTTTCGTCGTAATAGACCTTTTGCACAGAGCCGTCGGAGTCCTTAGTGTTCTTGACTATCGACAGGGTTACGTCGGGCTTTAACGCCATAAGCTTGCCGTTGGTGTCGGTAAAGGTTATTACGCTGTCGGAAATTAAAAAATCCTTGTTGTGAACATAGAGGTCATATTCCTCAAACTTACGCATTTTGTATTGCTTGTAGCCGTATTTTGAATAGAGCGAGCGAAGAAGAAACACAGCCTGCTCGTCATATTTGAGATTATCGGTTTCGATTATCATTTCTTTTCACTCTCCTCAAACTTCCTAATTACGCTTTCATATCCGCCCGAGCCGTAGCGCAGACAGTTGCTGACCCTGCCTATCGTGGCGGTGCTTATGCCCACTTGCTTTGAAATAGTAAGGTAATTTGCTCCCTTTTCAAGCATTATAGCGGCTTCAAGACGTTGCGCCATATCGATAATTTCCTTTTTTGTGCATAGGTCGTCGAAGTATTTATAACAGTCGTCAAGACTCTCAAGATTTAGAAAGGTTTGGAAAAGGCGATCCGTCGCCTCTGTTCTGAAATCTGCCATTGCGATAGCTCCTTTGCTTTGTCGTACTAATATGTTAGCACTTTACTTCGATAAAGTCAATAAGCTTTGCAAAAAATTTATAGTATTATAAAAAATATTATGATATACTTTTACAAGAGGTGAGGAAATGAAAAATATGAAAAAGTTGATTTCGGCGGCTCTTGTTGCGGCGGTCTGTGTTTCGTGTACCGCTTGTGCAAAAACGCCCGATATGAGCGATGTGTTTAAGGATAATGAGAAAATCTCATATTCGACCTCTTACACACAGCTTTCCGACAAAAAGACAAATAAGACAAAGTCGTGGCGGCAGGGAATGGTCGGCGGTAACGGCCTTGAGGGCTTTATCACAAGCGGAAGTCCGTACAGCGATACGATTATCTACCAGAATATGCATTTCATTATGCCTAACGAAAACGTCCGAACCTGTCCCGATACGGCACACGAGCTTGAAACGGTAAAGCAGAGCATTGTTAAGGGCGAGGATATAGTTGACAATGCAAGCTATGACGATGTCTATCGCTTCCATCCGGGCGGTCAGCTGCGTATTTCCTCGCAGAAACACCGCACAGAGGACTATGTACGCTATACCGACTACGAAACGGCTCAGGTCGGCGTGAGATACACTGATAAAAACGGTGCTTGGGAGAGGACGACCTTTACCTCTCTTGCCGACTGTGTAACCGTCACTAAAATCGAAAAGTCAAGTGAAAATACACCTGTAACCGTTACGCTTAGCTATGACGATATTTCCACGCTTGCGAACTATTCAAAGAGCGACGAGGTAAATATAAGATACAAAAAGACAGCCGACGGAGACAAGGGATATCTTGCCTTTGTCGCACATTATCCCGACTATGAAAACTCGGAGCTTAAAAACGGCGGCTATGCCACTCTTACATATATTGTAACGGACGGCGGTACGCTCGATTTTTCGGAAAAAGCCAAGCCCTCCGATGAGCAATATGCTTCGGACACTCAACCGCAGGTTACCGTAAGCGAAGCGGACAGCGTTTATCTCATAACCGTTACGGGCAGGGATTACAATATGGGCAAATATTCCGACTTTGATGCTCAAACAGACTATTCGCTTGTAAATTCGCTTTATGAGAGAGCTGCTGATTTCGCAAAAAAATATACGGCTGACGGAAAATTCAGCTATGATTCTGCACTCAAAGCACACCTTGCAATATATAAGCCGCAGTTTGATGCAGTAACGCTTACCTTGAAGGACGGAAGCTCCGACAAGTCAAACGAATCACTTTTACGCTCGCAGCGATTTAAGAAAAAGCTCAATTCCGCTTTAAGTCAGCGTTCGTACTATGCAGGCAGATACGCATACCTCTGCTGCAGCGGATATTCTACCTCACGCCTTTACGGTATGTGGACAGGAGAATGGAACACGGGCTGGGGCAGTAAATATACAATGGACGCAAATGTTAATTTGCAGACCTCATCCATGAACACGGGCAATATTTCCTCTTCGCCGATAGGCTATACATATTTTATACTCCGTCAGCTGCCCGATTGGGAAGAAAACGCTCTTGCGACCCACGGCTTTACCGATGCGATACAGGCTCCCGTAAATACCGACGGCGACAAGGCGGTAATCACGGAAACTTGTTATCCGTATCCGTTCAGATATTGGAACGCAGGCTCAAGCTGGATGATTCAGCCCTTGTATGAAACCTTGCAGTGCTACGGCAATATACGAATTCCGCTAAGCGACGAAATAGACCTTGAAAAGCTTAAATCCGTGCTTTCGACAACTGCCGACGACCTTACGGACAGTGATATAGAAACGATTAAGGCCCGTGGCTACTTGCAGCTTGAAGAAGATGTGCTCATGCCGCTTTTGATTAAGTCTGTAAACTATTGGGAACAGCTTATGACCGCCGAGTATTACACCGACTCAAACGGGGATATTCATTACGAAGCGGGTAAGACGGAGCTTGCCGATAATGAATATTATTGCATTTTACCGAGCTATTCTCCCGAAAATAACCCGTCAAATTATCCGTCTCCGTCCGATGCAAACACGGCTATTGACATTGCCGCATGCAGGGATAATATAAATATGCTTTTGAGCGTTGTAAATGATGTTGCACCCGAAACGGATACGGCAAGGTGGGAGTATATGCTCAAAAAGCTTCCGCCGTATCTCTATGACGAGACGGGAGCACTCAAGGAATGGGCGTGCAATCAGTTCAGCGAGAACAACAAGCACAGACATTTAAGCCACCTTTACTGTGTATGGCCGCTGTTTGAAACGCAGAACGATGAACAGCTCAAGCAGGCTTGCATACAGGCGATTGATAACAGAACTTCGGAGAATGAGGCAAGCCACGCACTTGTCCACCGTTCGCTTATTGCGGCAAGGCTCAAGGACAGAACAAGTATCACATCGGCTCTTTTGAAGCTTCAAAACCATAAAATCAGATATAATTCTCTTATGACAAACCACGACTACGACCAAAGAAGCTGTTATTGTACTGATTTTGCAATAGGCTACCTTGGAATTGTCAATGAAGCGCTTGTTTATTCAAACACAAATGAGATAGAGGTGCTTCCGGCACTGTTCGAGTCGGGCTTTGACGCAGGCGAGATAACGGGCATAAAGGCAAGAACCCGTGCCACCGTTGACTCGCTTAAATGGGACGTGAACGCAAAAACCGCACAGGTAACCGTAACCTCCGATATTGAGCAAACGATAAAGCTTTCCTGCGGACTTTCCGACAAAACCGAAACGCTTACCTTTGCCCCCGGCGAAACAAAAACGGTTGAGTTTACGCTCAACTGAAAACGGAATATATCAACGGACTGTAAAACTGCTGCTTTTACAGTCTGTTTTTATGTCTGAGCCTTGACAAAACAGGGAATATACTGTATCATTTCATTGCTTCAAGCGAAGCGGTCAGTTCGTAACCATCCTGACCGGCACTTTGTGTCAATCAAAACTAAGGAGAATTGAATATGAAAAACAAAAAGGTTTACACACTCGTTTCGGGTGCGGTAATTGCCGCACTTTACGCCGCATTGACTTACGCCGCATCATCGGTCGGACTTGCTTACGGAGCTGTTCAGTTTCGATTTTCGGAGGCTCTTACGGTGCTTGCAGCACTCACTCCGGCAGCAATTCCAGGGCTTACAATCGGCTGCTTTTTGGGAAATCTCGGAAGCCCGTACGGTATGATTGATATTATCTGCGGAACTCTTGCGACGTTCGTTGCCGCATTGCTTTCCTACAAGACAAGAAATGTCAAGGTAAAAGGTATACCCGTGTTGGCACCGCTGTTCCCCGTAATCAGCAACGCACTTATTGTCGGTGCTGAAATTACAGCCTTTCTTCCCGAGGGCTTTACATTTTACGGCTATCTTATTCAGGCACTTTGGGTCGGTCTCGGCGAGCTTGTCGTGTGCTATGCCGCAGGAATTCCGTTGCTTATAGCGGTTGAAAAGACGCAGCTTAAAAAGTACATTAAATAAATAATATTGAACAACACTGTCCTTTGTGTTACAATTTAACGGAAAGGGCGGTGTATTTTTATGTCAAAAATCATTGTTGCAGATGATGAGCAGCTTATCAGAAGTCTTGTTTCGGATTTCCTTGAAAAGGCAGGCTATACCGTTTTGCAGGCTGAGGATGGAGCTAAAGCACTTGAGCTTTTCAATGAAAACAGGGACGTTGCACTTTGTATTCTTGATATTATGATGCCCGAGCTTGACGGTTGGGAGGTCTGCCGCAGAATACGCAGTACCTCAGATGTTCCGATTATGCTTTTGACCGCAAGAAGTCAGGATTTCGACCAGATAACAGGCTTCGATTCGGGAGCAGATGACTATGTTACAAAGCCGTTTTCTCCCGTTGTGCTTGTTAAGAGGGTGGAGGCATTGCTTCGCCGTAACGGTGCATTGAAGTCCGAAAAAGAGGGATTGTGGGGGCTTGTCATTGACCCCGAGGCCCTTGATGTTCGTCTTGACGGAAAGAAAATTGACCTTACCGTCAAGGAATTTAAGATACTCGAAAAGCTTTCGCAGGCTGTCGGCAGGGTTTACAGCCGTGAGCAGCTGCTTGACGATGTGTGGGGTTATGATTATTTCGGAGATATAAGAACTGTTGACACGCACGTTGCAAGGCTTCGCACAAAGCTCGGCGAGTGGGGAGAGGCTCATTTGAAAACCGTCTATGCGGTCGGATATAAGCTTCAGGAGAATTCCGATGAATAATAAGCAGAGTAAAAAGATAATAAGCATCCGCACCCGACTGTTTTTGCAGGTCGGGGCAGTCGTGGTTGTTGCCGTGCTGCTTATTTTGTCGCTTAACAACTTCCTTTTGCCGACGATTTACGCAAAGAACGAAAAGCGTTCTATGATTGATGTTAAAAATGAAATAAGCACCTTTGATTTTAATGCGGGCGATTATGTATCGCAGTTGAGCTCGCTTGAAAAGAAATACGGCTTTTCCATTGATATTTATTCTCAAAACGGCGATCCGCTTTATTTCGGTACGACGGACATTTTCTCGTCAAAGGGTAAAATTACCGTTTCAAAGCGGCAGGACTATGACGACGGCTCATTTTTTGAAATTCAGACGATTGAAAACGAAAATATACAGTATATAGTTTGCGGCTCACACCTTTCGGGCGGCGAGGAAATTGAAATGTATTCCCGTAAGGACGACGTTGACCGCACGGCTGATATTGCAGTTATGATTACAAGCGTTACAAGCGTTGTCGCAATGCTTGCGGCGATGGCCGTTATCTATTTTTATTCGGGTAAATTCACAAAGCCGCTTATTAAAATGAGCGAGGTCACGGGAAAAATGGCGGAAATGGATTTTTCCGAGAAGTGCGAGGTTACGGGCAATGATGAATTGAGCGTGCTCTCGTCGAGTATCAACCACCTGTCCGATTCGCTTAATGAAACGCTTGATGATTTGCACAGTAAAAACGAAAGACTTCTAAAGGATATTGAAAAAGAAAAAACGCTTGAAAAAATCAGAAAGGATTTCATTTCAAACGTTTCTCATGAGCTGAAAACTCCGATTTCTATAATAAGGGGATATTCCGAGGGTGCGTCGCTGATGATTGAAAACGGCGAAACCGAGTCGGCAAAAAAATATTGCGATGTTATTGTCGGAGAAACCGAAAAAATGAACACGCTTGTATTACAGCTCTTGGAGCTTTCAATGTACGAGTCGGGAAATGTTGTGCTAAAGGATGAAAACTTTGATATTTCCGCTTTGACGGACGATTACGCAGACGCAAATTCCATCAAAACAAGTGTAAATGGAATAACCTTTACAAACAAAATCCCTGAAAACACAAGGGTTGTCGGCGACAGAGTGAAAACGGAAATGATTATAAACAATTATATCTCAAATGCCGTATCGCACGCAGACGGAGAGAAGCAGATTACAGTTTCAAGCAATGATTTGGGCGACAGGTACAGAATTTCCGTCTTTAACACGGGTAAGCCGATTGCCGACGAGGATATAGATAAAATTTGGATTGCCTTTTACCGTGCGGATAAGTCGAGAAGCCGAAGCGAGGGCAGATACGGCTTGGGACTTTCGATAGTCAGCGCAATTCAAAAACTCTACGGACTTGATTACGGAGTGATAAATCACGAAAACGGCGTTGAGTTTTGGTTTGATATTAAAAAGTAAAGTACATATAATATAACAAAAAACGGACTTCAAGTCCGTTTTTTTATTTTGCTTGCTTATTAAGCTTAATCCTCCGTTTGCTTTCCGAGAAACGAAGCGGCAACGGAAACAAGCTTTTCTTTTGTGGCGTCGGGCGGAGTCCTCTGCTCGTCAAACATCATCACAACCGAGCCTGCGACATCTCCCGAGCCGATAATCGTATAAACAATCGACGCCTCAAGCTCGCTGTTCATAATCGGCTTAATTCCGACCTCCGATTTTGCCGTGAATGAGCCTCGTTCGTCCATAAGACCTTCAAGCTCGGGCGATACTCTGCCGTCGGTCAGAGCCTTTTTCTGTGCACCGCAAACGGACACCACTCTGTCTCTGTCGGTTATCATAACCGTCATTCCCGTAGTCTTGCTTAAAACCTCTGCGTATTGAGTGGCAAAGGATGAAAATTCGCCTATCGGTGAATACTTTTTGAACACAACCTCGCCGTCCGCCGCCGTGAATATTTCTAACGGGTCACTACTACTGATAACATTGACATCAAGAGCCTTGTCCTTATGTTTCGGTGTTTTAAGGACTATTGTAGCCTTTGAGATACTCTCAATGTCTAAATTAAAATTTGCAGCTTTATCCTTCGGAGAAAAGTCGGGTAACAGTTCTTTACTTATCGTGCCCGTTTCAAGCAACATCTGAATATCATACTTTAGTTGAATCTCGATATTGTCCTCATACACATCTATTCGTTCAAGGATAATATCGAGGTCATTTTTATCAATTAAGTCCTTGTTCAGAATATCATTAAAAATGTCGATAGCTGTTCGGGCAATACGATTTACTTTAATAATGGTATTTTCACGCTCTGCGGTAAACGCAATCTGTTGCTCTAAGCCTGCAATTTTATCGTGTAATTCCATTTCCATTGTATCGTAGGTTTCTTCAAGCAAATCGGCATTTGACGGATTACGCTGAATATCTCTAATTCTCTGACGCATTGTAACCCTTAATTCTTCTTTTGCGTCGGCAAGCCGCTCTTGTAAATTGGATAGTTCAGAATGACCTTCGCTCACTCTTTTCTTTTCGTCGGCAATTCCTTGTTCCAACTGCTGAAGCATACTTTCGGAATTTTCCATAACCTTCGCTACATAACCTTTTACGATAGTAGTCAGCAAATCAACTCGGGTATGGTGCGAAGTACAGCCTTTAAGTCCTCGCCTGTGATAAGAGCCGCAGACATAGGCTGCCGCTAAATCCTTACGGCTCATTGAGAACATCGGGCTGCCGCAATCTCCGCAGTAAAGAAAACCACTAAATGAAGTGTCGTATTTTTTAACTCCACGATAATGAGAAGTAGTACGCTTCTTCATTTGCTCCTGTACGGTAGCAAAAATACGATAACTGATTATCGGCTCGTGATTGTTTTCAAACACGATATTTTCTTCTTCAGATAGCTTTTTATCGGGTCCGTTTATTTTGGAACGGGTGTATTTTCTTTGCCGGAGAGTTCCTATATAAAAATCATTCTGCAAAATGGTCTGTATTGTTATAATAGACCATTCTTTTTTTGCGTTGATTTTATTCGGAATTTTTTGAGCGTCCTTGCGTTCCTTTTCGAGCATTCTCGGTGTAGGAATATGCTCATCGGTAAGATAATTGGCGATTTTTTTATATCCCCAACCTTCAAGATAAAGCGAAAATATCTTTTTTACAATTCCTGCGGCTTGAGGGTCAACCTCAAAATATCCCAATTTTGTGTTGGTAATAATGTAACCATACGGCACATTACAAATCCAATCACCGTTTTTTTGCTTCATTTCAATAATTCGGCGTACTTTTTTTGAGGTATCTGTAACAGGCATTTCGTTCATAAGGAATTTGAATTGAATGAGAGTCCAATCGTCCTGAACGGGAAAATCAATGCCGTCATTTATGGCAATAATTCTAAGTCCGCAATCTCTCAAATCCTCCAATTCACAAAGTCCTCTACTGTTACGGCGTGAAAAACGAGAGATGTCTTTCACAATTAACGCATCATAAGTACCGTTTTTCAGTAAGGGGCGAAGTTCCATATACCCTTCACGCTGTTCAAATGTATAACCGCTTCGGTCACGGTCGGTATAAAAATCAAGCTGTGCTTTCGGGAATTTATCCGCCGCATACATTTCAATGCTACGGCGTTGGTTTTCGATAGAGGTGTTATCTCTGTCCTCTTCCGTATCTACTGAAATACGCAGGTATCCTGCGATTTTTCTAACTTCCTTTTCCACACAAGCCCTCCTTTCCTGACAACAATGTCATTGATAATTAGCTTATATTTACTATCAACATTGTAACATACTTATTCTATAAATTCAAGAGTTAAACGACAAAGTTCGGCTTGCTTTTGCGACCTCCATATGTAAGCGTGGCAGTAAATAACTACCACGAGGTTGCCCTATCTCTCGTTTTTCGGGTAATAATCAGCGACAATTTTGTAGCTTGCTTTCTTCAAGCTGCACTTCTTTTTTCGCAATTAACTCTTTATTATATCGCAACAAGTTAATTGTTCCTTGTACTATATCGCCGTTACCGGACAATAAAACCGCTACTTTATAGCCCGCTTCTTTCCATTCTTTATAGTAGGGTTTCAAGTCATTTCTTAACTTCTTATCGTTACGCTCCTCCCGTGAGAGATAGAGGCAAATAATTTTTTGTTTTTCCATTACATCGCAAAGCAAATCATTTACCTCCAATCTTCTATTTATATTTTTAGCCAAAATTGGTATTGTATACATTAACGCTCCCAACCGTTGCGTTGCTTTTGCCTTTGCGGCTTTTCCATTTCACGCTGTAAAGCTTGCATATTTCTTTCAGCAGATATACATTTTTTCATTTCGGGCAGTTCATCAATTATGCGGTGTGCCGTTCGTAACTGCTTACGCAAAATGCTGATTTTTTCTGTATATCCCTCCGACTCTTTACGAATAACAGCCTTGTCCGCTTCTGTTACGAAACGGGTTGTTTTATCGTAAAATTTACGCCGTTCTTTACTCAGCTCGTTGATTTTAACTTCAGCAGAAACTATAAATTGCTCTACATCTTTATCGGTGTGCAATCCATAACGGCTCATCAAGGTAGTTTTTTTCGTAAACCTATCAAGCCGACGGCACGCTTCACGCATTTCGGGTGACAGCGGTTTTCTGCGTTTCTCTTGCTGTGTAGGGTACGCTCCGATAAGATAACCAAAGATTAAAAATACAGCTTGTATGCCGGAAATCTTCTTCGTATTTGAAAATGAGCCTTTCAAACGGTAGTTTTGATTTTGCCTTTTCGGTGCATAAAATTTCTGCGGATGCATAAAGCTTTCCCAATTTCTTTGCACCCAATATGGATTGAGGGAAAGCCTTTTGTCTATCTTTTCGGGCAAATATTCTTCCCCTAAATGATAGAGCCTTACTGTTTTTTTAGAATTGACAGAGCGTATGGTGGGATATTTTCTGTTCGGATTAACCTCATAGACATAGCCCATTTTCAGCAGAGCTTTTACAAATTGCTGTCTTGTAATGCTCATTGCCGCCGCTTTATCAATCGCTTCACGCATTAAGTTGAACTTGGTCGGCTCGCCCCTTTTTTCTGCAAAATACAGAGTGCGTGGAGTGTGTCCTTTCGGATTTTTGATTACAGACAACCCACGCTGCGCACACATTTCATCTGATACTCTGCGAAATTCGTAATAAGTCTTCTCGCTGCAATCGAACATTTTTCCGTTTATATACGAAACAGAATTTATCACAAAATGATTGTGATAATGATTTTTATCAAGGTGCGTAGATACTAATACTTGATAATTTCTGCCCCATAATTTACGGGCGAGATTAACGCCTATCTCGTGACACTCCTGCGGCGTAACCTCGTTCGGCTTAAAACTTTGATAAGCGTGATACGCTTGATTACCCATCGTTTTTCCGAATAAGTGCTTTATCTGCATCATTTCCTGATAAGCATTTTCAGTAGAGCAGCCGACTCCCGATACAAAAGCTGTTGTTTCTTCATACCTTGTAACAACTTTATTCGGATTCATCGAGTAGTGTAGTACTGCCCAAAGGTCATCGGAAATTTCTGTTTTTTTCGGATTACAGGTGTAATCTATAACTCGTTTTACACTGTCCTTAATCGCCCAAATTTTCGTCGTCGCCATAATTTTCACCTCCGTTTTCAATCATCAGCGTGCGGATTTCATCTAAGAAATTTTGCAAATATTTTTTGAACTCCGCACTTTTTCTGTCTGTATATTCGTCCATTAGAAGCTCAATATCAAAACAGAGCGAGTAAATTTCGGTAGGAATACCTCTCGGCTTATGACCGTTCGCAAGCTCTCGTACATAACTTGATACCGACATTTTGCACCGTTTTGCGTTTCGTAAAATGTGATTTTTTTCTTTCTCCGAAACACGAATTTGGATTATTTTATCTCTTTCTCTCAAGAAAATTCACCTCATTTCTGACAGCAGGTTTTAGGGTGCAACCCTCACAGTACCGACCTATTGGGGAGGGCTGCGGAAAATGCGGCAGTACATTTTCTATGCTCGTTACAGGACACGCAAGCGTGTTCCGTAAACCTTTCTCCTTGCACGCAACAAAACATTTTGTGCGGTAGACAGTAGCCCTACTCATAAAAATTCACCGCTACATCTGCATTGTTGCGTAGTTCTTCCGGCAAAGACCATACGCTCTGATTTCCGCTTCGGTAACTGCGAATGCCTAACGCTTTTTTAGCGTCGGTAACAGTGCGGTAACTGATACCGAGTTCTTTAAATCGGCTCTCAATTTCCTTTGCAGGCAAATCTTTTTCGGAGAGTAATTCTACAAGCGTATCTTCGGCTTGACTAAATTTTTTCTTTCTGTCTGTGCCGATAATTCCAAACAAATCGTCGGGGTCAATATACTCTTGGCGTGTCCAATTTATTTTGTCGGTCAGTTCATAAATCGAAGCGGGTCCCGCAGCGGCGAGGTTGCTTTTTATATGGACCATAATGCGTTCGGTTTTTGCGCCCTTCTTTTTACCTACCGAAAGAATAGAGCGAACCGCTCCCGCCACATCAATCGAGCCGTTGGTTCTGTGCAGTGCAGAAACGCCCTGCATTTTATTGGTGTGAGAAACAACGAGTATCGCACAGCCTGTTCTGCTTGCAACCTCATAGAGAGGGCGAAACGAAGCTCGTACCTCGTTAGCCTGATTGATACTCACATTGTGTCCGATATAAGCGGATAGCGGATCGAGTATCAGCAGACGGGCGTTTGTTTGAATGATTGCTTCCTCAATGCGTTCATCGGTAAAACAAAGCGGACAATCTCCTTCATCGACAAATTTTATATTCGTGCAATTTGCTTTCGCTTCCACCAAGCGTGGTTTAATTGTGTCGCTCAAGCCGTCTTCTGCTGTTTGATACAAAACAATCGTCGGCTCTGACGGCTCGTCCGAGAACGGCAACGCCGCTCCGTTTGAAAGTCGGGCGGCGAGGTCAAGTGCGAGCATTGTTTTTCCGCAACCGGGGTCGCCTTGTAAAATTGTTACCTTGCCGAAAGGAATATAGGGATACCACAGCCATTCCACAGGTGTTATAGGCACTGCGTCCATTCCGACTATGGTAAGCGGTTTATTTTCTTCGGTTTGTATTTTGTTTTGATAATTTTCGTACATAGTGGTGTACCTCCTTGTTTTTGTAATCATTAGGTGTGTTTTTTTGGAATTTCAGCCGTTTTAAGAGCCTTTAAAAATACGTGCGTAAATTCCTTTTGCCTTTGCAGGCGGTTTGTTTTTGTACTGAAAGGGTGCGTTATTTTCCCTTTTCTTTCAGCTTCTTTTCGTAATAAACGGCTCTTTTTGATACATAGTGTGGACACGCTACCACAATCGCCCGAAAGCTCTGCTTGCACATATTTACACAAGAGCGACAAAGCTCGTTGTAGGTGCGGCGTTTTGTTATCGTGTGTATAAAAAAAGACCATTCGGTACGCTTCTGTTTTGATAACTTTGGCATTCTAAAAACCTCCTCTCATAAATTCAATCCGTCTGCAAAACAAACGGATATGTACTCGCCGTTCTATCTGATGTCGTTCCTGCCCCCCTTTTTTCAGCGGCGTCGCTTCGCTCTCGTCGTCACAAACTTCATATCGTTCATTTATGTGCAAGCACAAAAATACACTCATTCCGTTGCTCCTCCTCTCCCCAAAAAGTCTTTCGACTTTTCGGGGTCCCCGACTGTTTTCGCAAAGTCATATCCCATTCAGACGGTCATTAAATTTTCAAGGTGCTAAAAACCCTTTCACTTGTTTGCACAGACAATAAAATGTGTCACAAAATTGTCATATTGGTTTTCTTTTTTTGATTGAACGGGCATTTTGAAAAATATCTAAAAACCCCTTCACTCATTTGGAATAACATTACCGTCTGTCGTAATACTGTCGTAATTCATCAAAAATGAGTATAAAAAAGACGCCTACTCGATTTGAATAAGCGTCTGTAAATGTGCAATAAGAAATTGCGAATTAACGATTAGCATTAACGAAATCGTTAATCTTTGAATTTTATCGTTAATTCTTTAAGAAGCACAGTTAATTCGTGTAAAAAAAGACACTCATTCGATTTGAATAAGTGTCTGTAAATACGATATGAAATTTATTTGTTTTTCTTTTTCGGCAATGGTCTTAACCGCCGTTTGCCGTCAGCTTTATCTCGCTGCTCCAATTCGTCGGCAAGAATACCGAACATTTTCTTTTGCAGGTATTCCACACTGCCTCGATTTAGGTTGTGCTTTTCAGCATAGGCACGAACTGGAACACCCTCAATGTATCTTTCTTTGAAAAATTCGTTGTATTCTTTCAAAACAGTTTTACGGCAATCACGCAGAAAAATCAAGTCCTCTTTGAGAGCTTCAAAATCCTTAGAACTCATAAAGCCGATGAGCTTCTTTTGTGCTATGCAAAGCTGATACCGACGAAGGTCATAATTAAAATTTTTGCAAATATCCTTTGCATAATCATCATATGTGCGTGAGTTTTGGAAAGTCCGATATTGATTATATACTCGGTTATCAAAACTTTCTTGTTCGTCATCAACCTCCAAATAATCATCGGTAGTGCGTGAAGTGGAATACTTGCGTTTTGGTATCGGAAAACCTGCTCTTTCTATTTTTTCGTCAACCGCATTGGAATGTTGCATTTGAGTTTGCCGAACGAATTTATCTACCCATTCGCCGTTTATTTCAACCATTTCACAGAATGACTGCTTTGTCACAAGGAACATTTCAGACTCATACGCATAATCGTGATACATTCCGACCACATAATCAACGCTCGTGTCCATTTCTTTCATCACACGGATAACATATACATATTCCCCGTCATAGCGTTTGTAATATCCCTTGAATATACGCCTATTGTGCTGCTTTGGCATTGCTTCACCACCCTTTTATTACTTCTATTATAGCTTAAACAAACAAATAAATCCACCTACATTATACAAGTAATATCCAAATCCAGTTCCATTTTAAACGAAAAGGTGCAAACAATGCAAGAATAAACATTGAAAAAGGTGCAAATAATATAGCATATAACTTGTAAAATGGTGCAAGTTATGATACAATGTAATCATCATAAGTGTTGGAGGTTTGTTCATGAAGCGTAATGCAACACAAAAACTAATTGATTGGAATAATAACAAACGAAAAAAGCCTTTAATCGTATGGGGGGCAAGGCAGGTCGGCAAAACCTATCTTATTAAGGATATTTTTGCAGAAACATACTATAAGGACAACTATATTTATATTGACTGTAAAATCGAAGATGAAATCAGCGATTTTTGCTCCAAGACCGCTAATGCAGAAAAGATTATAGAGTATATCTCTTTGTTGAAAGGCAAACAGATAACCGAAAACACTCTGTTGATATTCGACGAGGTACAAGAGTGCCCGAACATTGTATCCTCACTTAAATACTTCTGTCAGGATTACAGAAACATTCCCGTTATCGCTACCGGCTCAATGGTGCGTATTAAAATCCAAAGAGAGATAAACAAGCGAGGCGCCTCTAATAACAAGTTTCTTTTCCCGGTTGGAAAGATAAATCAAATTACCGTTTATCCGATGACATTTGATGAGTTCTTGATGAACAGCAACAATGTTCTGTATGAAGCTGTTAAAAAGGCTTATGAAAGTAAGAAGCCGCTTGACGCTAAAATCCACGAGCTTGCAATGGAACAGGTGTATAAATATCTTCTTGTCGGCGGTATGCCCGAAGCAGTGGATACCTATATTGATGATGAAAATCTATTTGAATCAAGAGAAATACTGAAAGTTTTGTATGACAACTATCTTTCGGATATGGATTTGTATCAGGCAAGCAGAGAAGCAGTTTTGCGTTCAAGAACTTTGTTCACAAACATTTATAAAGAACTCAATAAGGAATCAAAGAATTTCTCACCGGGACTCATTGAAGAAAAGAGCAAAACAAGAGATTTTGCAACCTCTATTCAATGGCTTACAATGGCTCACATTGTAAATCAGTCCTTCCAGCTAAAAGAACATATTACAATACCGCTTATGACGGATAATGATAGTAATTTCCGCCTTTTCCTCGGCGACATCGGTATGTTCTCATACCAAAGCGGTATTAATGCTGCTTCGTTTGTATCAAGCGAAAGAGAAAACACCTTGTCGGGAATTTTTTTTGAAAACTTCGTTGCAGGCGAGCTGATAGCAAAGGAGCATAAACTGTTTTATTGGAGAGGTAAATCTTCTGCGGAGCTTGAATTTATCATTGAGTCGGATAATAAGCTCTACCCGATAGATGTGAAAAAAGGCAGAGGCACGCTAAATTCGCTTGAAAAATTCTCAAACCATAATAAGTTTGAATATGCGATAAAAGTTTCAAAAAACAATTACGGCTACAACCCCGAACAAAAGCTTTTAACCGTACCGTTCTACTTCTTTCCGTTTGTCGCACAAGACCTTGCAGACGGTAAGATGGAAGTATGATTCATTGCCCCTCATATCAAAAAAATAACAACCAATATTGGATTCTGCACAAAAATCGCTTTATTGTAGCTTTAGCAAAGCTCTTTAAAGCGATTTTTATTTTGTCGAAATTTTCAATCAATATTCATTTGGCTGCTTCAACTCTTTTTTCTGTTCAACAAATAACCTGTAACACCGCCAACAGCCCCACCCAGTATATGAGTAAGATTTGATATATTATCTTGAATTGTAATTCCTTTGTATATTTCCGTTCCGATGAATTGATTTTTGCAAATGAATGCTGCAAACTATGCCTATATGAAGAAAAAAGCAGTGGGTATTTTAAATTACACAGTGCCACTGCTTTTATATATAATAATATGATTTTATTTGCTGTTACAGAGGAAGCTGAACATCTTCTTTTATTGTTTGACCTTTTTTATTGACTTGAACTTTTCTGATCTTTTGAGGTGCAATGCCATTTTCAACCCAATTTATCAGGGCATTCATACCATCACTTTCGGTTATGCCTGCATTATGCCAGTCACATGAGCCATGCCCGTCACCCGGAGTGAGGAACAGTTTGAAAAATTTGTCAACTTCTGATTTCCCGCCCATTGTATTACATACTCTTTTGTAATAATCAATGGTTCCGTCAATCGGTATTAAAGGATCATCAAAGCCGTGATCAACCATAAGCTTAGTGCCGTTGTTCTTTAGGGCAGACAAATCGGCATTGTCTGCAGTGCAATCGGCAAATTCCGTTGTGCTGTTATAAAATAGTTCGTAAAATTCTTCTTTAGTTATTTTGTCAAATTTTTGCTTAGGATTTTTTGTTATCCATCTGCAGTAAAATGTTGAAAGAAAAAATGGTTTTGGCTTATGAATTATTGGCGTATACCAGAATGCCCCGATTGGTATGCAGACATTCCAACATCTTACACCGGGTCTGGCAAAATACCACAGCCGTTTTCCTTTATTGTGCGGACCGTTATAAATTTCAGTTAAAACCTTTGCATCAAGTTCCGTAAAGGTTTTATTTTTTATCTTTTTTCCGACAAGAGTATAGAAATCAAATTCAAGCAGCTTTTCGTAATCGTAATATTCGCTTTGACTTCCGACAGTTTTTTGTGCCTCCAGCATTGCAAATTTCAGCTTGCTTGGTGAAACAATATGACTGTTACTGTTCATTACAGCGTTTGGCCATAGACCTATTGTCAAAAATTTTGACCAGTTGATTGCAGGACATGAGGCCCAGATTCCGTCATAGTCCTCGGGATAATTTTGTGCCTCCACCATAGCCTGTCTTCCGCCGCCTGAACCACCGTGAAAATAAGAAAATTTCACCTTTCTGTTATGTAATATTTCAACTACGGCTTTGCCTATAAGTGTCATAAAGTGTGTGCTTTTTATATTCCAGTTGTCAACAAGTTCTCTGTTTAATGTGCCGTCTTTTTCAAGTGCCCACTCATTTTTGGTGCAGCCGCCGTCAGTGGTTGCTCCTGAAAATCCATTGAGAATTGCTTTCGGCAATGTCATACTTCTTGAGGTATTGTCAGGCTTGTTTATATAATTCTCTCCGCCTGTTGCAGTTCCGCCGCCTCCGCAGCCGACAAATCTGTCGTTCCACTTTAAGGGGGACCATATAAAAATTTTTTCAGTGAATTGACCTGTAGAATGTTCAACAATTACATGGCAAAATTCAGGAAGATTATGAATTCTGTTTATAGGGAGAAGTGCTCCAATCCCCCCCCTTGATTTGTTGATGTAACTTCCGCTGCTGTTTATGTGAGCATCAATGATTCTGAATTTTTCATTCGGAAAACGCTGTTTTAATTCGGATGAAAGAAATTTTGTATTGCAGCGTTTTCTGATATCGGCAGTTTCTGTCAGATTGCTGACATCATAAAAAATATTGTTATCTCTTTCTTTCATAGTATCACCTCATTTTTAGTATTGATTTTATAATTCTATATGCACATTTTTTTAAATCGGTTATGTTCAGACTGCCGTTGCACAATGCACTTTTAAGTATGTCGATTTCTTCTACTCTGCCCGGCATAATAATATCATTTCCTGCTTTTATGCATTCGACAGAGTTGCTTGCATCATAACCGTTTTCATAAGGAGAAGTTCCTTGCGTTGCATACCAGTCTGTCATAACAATGCCGTCAAATCCCCATTCGCAACGAAGTACATCGTTTAGAATTCCTTTATGATTTGCTGTATGAATTCCGTTAATCAAATTATATGATGACATAATTGAAAATGGATAACTTTCTTTTACGCATATCTCAAAGCCTTTAAGATATATTTCTCTCAGCGCTCTTTCCGATACAACGGAATTATTATAATTGCGGTTATTCTCTTTATTATTGCATGCAAAATGCTTTGCAACAGCACCGTTTCCGCAGTGTTGAAAGCCTTTAACCATTGCAGCCGCACATTTACCACTCATAAACGGGTCCTCTGAGTAATATTCAAAATTTCTTCCGCACAGTGGATTTCTTTGAATATTTAAAGCAGGAGCAAGCCATAGATCAAGTCCAAGCTCATTTATTTCATTTGCAACAAGTTTTCCGCATTCTTCAATGATTTCGGTATTCCATGTCTGCGCAAGCATAGCTGCAATGGGTATTGCTGTGCAAAATTGATATTTAACTGTAGTGCCGTCAAGATTTACATTTTGCATTTCTTTCGGTAATAGCAAAGACTTTATCGGGTCATCAGCAGGATTTTCAATATAAAGCCCATCTTTTTCATATATTTTTTTATTTACTCTGACACCTGCAGGACCGTCAGCTGTTGAAAGAGGACGGATTTTTCGACTATTGAACAGCTCGTCACAGGTATCGCCGGCAGCACCCGGAATGCTTTTTGATGCGTTGCCTATGAATGACAAGTCTGAAAGTCCAACTCTTGATGCACCTACGCTGAGCGTGATAAGCTCTTTTTCATTCAAATCATTAATAAATTCGGTCAATGATATTTTTTCTTCTCTGACATCATCAAGTGTGTAATTATATTCTGTTTTTTCTCCTGCAATTTCATAAACTGTGTAATCATTAACAGAAGTGATAATTGACTTGGAATCAATGTTGAATTTGGGAATATCCGAATAAGACATTTCTTTTTTGCTGCTGAAATCGTTTGTATCAATTATTTTACATTCACAGACATTTCTGCATTTTTCTGTAGTGACAGTTTCACTCAGTTCAATTACAGCAGCAGGTTTTATGCTTGCTGATGAGTTGCCGATAAATACAATATATTCACCTTTTTCAAGTATATACGACTCACTTTCCTCATCATAAGACGAAATATCTTTCATCTGAAAGGACAATGAAACACATTGTGATTCGTTTGGTGAAAGCTCTTTTGTCTTTTTAAAAGCAACAAGGTTTTTTTCAGCCTTGCAGAGTTTCCCTTCAGGCTGACTTATATATACCTGTATGATTTCTTTACCGCTGTAATATTTGCTGATGTTTTTTACTTCACATATAATATTGACGGTGTCTTTTTTTACATCGGTGCAAATATTTTGTAATTTAAAGTCTGCATAGGATAAGCCAAAACCAAATGGGAAAAGCGGTTCAATTCTTTTTTTATCAAACCAGCGATAGCCTACAAAAATCCCTTCTTTGTAATAAGTATCAGAAAGATATTTTTTATCACTGAATTCATCCGAAAAAGGATAATCAGAATATTTTTTTGCCCATGTTGCACACAGCTTTCCTGAAGGTGTTTTCTTACCGCTTAAAATATCTGCAACAGCATCACCAAAGGCACTTCCGCCTTGGCTTATAAGTAAAACAGAATTAATATTTTGATTATTTATAATATCTGACAGTTCAATGATTCCGCCTGTATTTAAAAGCAGTATAAATTTATCATAGCTCTCAGAAAGAATTTTGATATCCTGTACTTCTTCATCGGACAAATAATAATCGCCTTTTTCTGCTTTCCTGTCTGCACCTTCACCTGAATTTCTTGAAAGTACATAGACGGCGGCATCAGCCCTATATTTTTTTATTTCTGTTGCAGAAACAGGGGATATCTGAGGCTCCTGAAACGGAGTTGAAAGCATTGTTAAAAGGGCATTTTTTATGCTCTTTTTTCCGACCTTGCTCAGCATATCTGCATATTCATTATGTGCTGACTGAATAACAGAATCGTAAGCATCAAGATATGGTTTGGTAATTACTTGATATCCGGCATTTTCAAGGCCGGTTTCTATGCTTATGAATTCTCGTACATTGACATCTCCTGAGCCTGTGCCGCCTTTAATTGTTCTTCTTGCTCCTTTGCCATAAAGAGCAATTGAAACAATTTCATTATTTAAAGGCAGAGAGCCATCATTTTTCAACAATACTATTCCTTCAGATGCTGCACTGCGAACAATTTCATTATGCATAAGTTCTCTTTGACTTACTGCATAGTTTTCTGTTGCCATTTTGTTTTTAATCATTTTCAACCACCTTATATTCAACTGCAATTTTCATAAATTTTTCTATATTTATTTTTTCCGGCAACTCATTCATTCCGAGATTTATCCATTGTTCAACAATGCCGTATATTGCGCCTGCAAGCATTGCGCGCAGGTATTGGGTCTGTATATCCTGCGTTTCTTTGGGGCCGCAGGCATCAAATATATGATTTTTAATAATATAGGACATATTATTATCGGAGAGCAATTTTATAAGCTTTTCATTTTTTTTATACAGTAAAAGCAGTTCCTCCCAGAATTTCTCATGAAATTCCTCCTGCGGCTTTTTTGCAAATTCTTCCCACCAGTCATCGGTGCAGCTTGAAAGATAATTGATTAATATTTCGGGCATCGAATTAAAATTTCTGTAAAATGAAATTCTGGATACGCCTGCTCGCTCACAAAGCTCCGAAATTTTTATTTCGGAAAAAGGCTTTTTTTCCATAAGCTGTAAAAGTGCCTGCGTTAAACATTGCAAAACTAACTCGTGAGCTTCGTTTTTTTTCTTCATGGTGTTACACATCCTCGAAATATGTTTCAGTTAATGTGTATTTTACACAAAAACTCTTTTCAATTCGGAAATAAAATGTTACAATTGCAATTGTTACAAATGTAACACTATTATACATCAATTAATTCTCTTGTCAAGGGAGTGAGTGAAATGAGGGAAGAAATGGTTTTTCTCAATAAAGAGCGAAAAGTAACGCTGACATCGTTTATTATTGGCGACAATAAGCCTGTAATTCTGATTTGTCCCGGTGGCGGTTATACGGAATGTTCTGTTAACGAAGGCAAACCTGTAGCTGAAAAATTTAACTCGCTTGGGTTTAATGCTTTTGTTTTGTGCTATTCAGTCGGAAAAAATTATAAATGGCCATATCCTCTTGAGGATTTCGAAAATACTATGGAATATATAAAGAAAAATGGTCCTGCACTCAATATAGATACAAAACATATTATTGCAGCAGGTTTTTCTGCAGGAGGACATCTTGTTTCACTTGCTGCTTCAGTAGCAAAAAACAAACCGTATGCAGCAATTATTCTTTATGGTGCGACAAAAGCCGAAACAATAAATTATACGGCTGCTCAGGCAGAGGATGCTGTAAACGCCGTTAACATGAATACATGTCCCTGTTTTCTTGCCGCGTCAAGAAACGACTGGATTGTGCCTGTAAATAATACACTTGATTTTATAGAGGCGCTTAATAAAAACTATATTGATTATGAATTGCATATTTACGGTTATTCAATGCATGGGTTTTCAATCGGAAAAGAAGTGGGAGCCACACCACCGCTTTTTTGTTCAAGGGTCGGTGACTGGGTTGAAGAAAGTGTAAGTTGGATTGATGACCTTATTTCAGGGAGATATATTTCAATCAGAGAATGTGCAGAATATAACGATAAATACTCAAAAACACTTTCAAGTAAAAATTCATGCAAGATTATTTTTGAAAATCCGCAGGCAAAAAAAGTGCTTAAGAAAAAGTTTTTACCTCAATATTTGTTGTACGAAGCAACAAAGAAAAAGGTAGGTTCTTTTGTTGACGGAGTTTCGCTGAAAAATGTTTTGAGCTTTTTGAAAGTAAAAGACGAAACTTTTAAAAAAATAGACGAAGCTCTCGAAGTATTTAAAAAGGAGACATAAGCCATGCTGAAACAAAAAGAAAAATTTGACAAATCGACCTGGCTGACAACAACAGGTCAGCGTGCGAGATATTACATAGGCGACCTTGCAAGAACCTGCGAGGGTGCGATAATTACAACCTTTATGACAATGTTCCTGCTAATGCAGGGGATACATCCGGGCAAAATGGCAGCTATTACGCTTTTTGTTAAAATAATAGACTCTTTTGATGATGTTATTTTCGGCTTTTTGATTGACAGAATAAAAATCAAAGGAAGCGGAAAATATTTGCCGTGGTTCAGAAAAACTTTTTGGCTGTTTCCTTTGTTTACGGTTGCATTTTTTATGATGCCCATGCAGCTTTCAGAAACAGTAAAGCTTATTTGGTTCGCTGTTTTCTATCTGCTTTATGATCTGAGCTACACCTTGGTTGAGGTTCCGATGAACTCACTTGCCGTTTCAATAACAGATAACCTTGACGAAAGAAACGCAATTATTCAAAACCGTTCGATTTTAAATAACAGCGTTATAATGTTTATCGGCATTATTTTCTATGCCCTCATAAGCGAAAAAGTTGGTTTACCGATTAAAAATGTTGTTGTCGGTTCTTCTGTGATTTTCTTGTGCGGAATGCTTCCGATGCTTACCGGTATAAAAGAGTACAATGTCGGTCTTAAAAATGTTTCGGTCGAAGAGGAACACTATACCTTTAAGGATATGTTTGACTGTGTAAAAACAAATAAATATATGTTTATTTTGCTTTTAAGTACAGTTATTACTTCGTGTCTTGCAACGGGAGCAAACCTTGCCAATTTCGTTGCATACTATCATTTCGGTAATTCAATGATTTTTATTGTTCCGATTGCCATTTCGGCAGTACCGGGTCTTATTGCTCAGTTGAACACGGCGAAAATAACAAAAAAATTCGGCAAGATAAAAACAATCGTTGTTTGCGGTTTATTAGGCGGAATACCTCTTCTTTCCATATTCTTTGTAGGATCCAGCCATTTTGTTCTTATTTGCATTCTTATGGTTGTTCAGTCGCTGCCCGGTAATGTCGCAAATATTGCAAAGAGCTTTCTTGTTCCCGATACGATAGAATATACAAGATATAAGACAGGTAAAGATTGCTCGGGTATTTTCTTTGCACTTAATTCTTTTGTAACAAAGCTTACACAGGGTGTCGCTTCCTCTTTGGGACTTTTCCTCCTCGGCCTTTCAGGCTGGGTTGAGATTGAAGCAACTGACTTTGCCGATATTGCTTCTCAGGGTGTTGCACAGCCTGAATCAGCCCTGAATATGCTTTGGATTGTTTATACACTTATTCCTGCTATAGGTACGATTCTTGGTATAGTTGTTATGGCATTCTATAAAATGAAGGATAAAGATGTTGAACTTATGGCAAAGTGCAACGGCGGAGAAATTACAAGAGAAGAATGTGAAGCACAGCTTTCGAGGAAATATTGATATGGTTAAAACAAATGAAATTGACAATACATTTAACAAATACATCATCGATAAGGTAATTCCATGCGGAATTTTGCTTGTAAGGAAAAATGACGAAATTATTTATAAAGGCAAATGGGGATTTTCAAATCTTGAAACAGGTAAACCGATTGAATACAACAGCATTTTTAAAATGATGTCAATGACAAAGCCTGTTACCGCTGCTGCCATTATGAAGCTTTATGATGATGGCAGGCTTGATATAGATGATCCGATTTCAAAATATATTTCTTCATTCAAAAATATGCGGGTTGTTAATGACAGACGATATCCGTTTCCTCCGAAAAATCCGATAAATTCATTGCTCGGGCTTATTACATACACTCCTGATAAGGCTAAAACAGAAGCTGCAAACAGAGAGCTTACCTTTAGAGATTTGTTGTCCCATTCATCAGGAATTGAGCAGGGTATTGGCGGTTATGCTATGCATTTTAAGGATAAAGAACTCAGAACAACTCTTGAAAGGCAAACAGAAAAATATGCTTCAAGACCGCTGGATTTTCAGCCGGGTACAGGCACCGGATATTCACCGCTTGCAAATTTTGATATTCTTGCAAGACTTGTTGAAGTGATTTCAGGGAAAAGTGCTGCTGATTATTTCAAGGATGAATTGTTCGAACCGCTTGAAATGAATGATGCATCATTTCATATCAATGATGAGCAGAAAAAACGGACGGTTGAACTTTATAAAAAGACTCCGTTCGGATTAAAAAATGTTACCGATACAAAAAGTGACAAAGACGGATTTGCCAAAATCGATTCTGACAGTAAATATGTATGCGGCTCCGGCGGATTATACTGTACTGCTGAGGATTATGAGCATTTTGCTCATATGCTGCTGAACAAAGGTATATTTAACGGCAAACGAATTTTAAGTGAAAAAGCAGTTGAATTAATGCAGACGGAGGCACCTGCACGGCATCTTGAGCCTTCTCCGGGTTGCGTATGGGGACTTGGCGTACAAATAAGGCAAAATCCTCAGAAAGGCAATCTACCTGTAACAGAAGGTACATATGGCTGGAGTGGCGCATTTGGCACACATTTTTTTGTTTCACCTAAGGATAATCTGGAATGTGTGTTTGCTACGAATGTAAGTAATATAGGAGGTTCCTCTTCAAAAATAAGCAGAAAAGTTGAAGAATTGGTGTTTGAATTATTCAAATAAGAGAAAGGCGAAATTATGAAAATAAGCAATTTAACGGTAAATCATATAGAATATGCAATCGTTGATAAGAATCCTGAATTTTCGTGGTATATTGAAAGCAACGAGAAAAACGTAAAGCAGACAGCATATCAGATTGCCGTATACAGCAATGATTCAGAGGTATGGAACAGTGGAAAAATAAGTTCAGATAAGCAAAATTTTATCAAATATGAGGGTGTGCTTGAATCAAAAACAAGTTATAAAGTATGTGTCAGTGTATGGGATAATAAAAATAACACGGCCTATGCTGAAACTTTTTTTGAGACTGCATTTTTAAGTACAGCGGAATGGAAAGGAAAGTTTTCAAAAAGCCCGTTTGAAAGAAACGAAAGCAAGCTTTTTACATATGGAATTGAAAATCCTGCAGTGTTTTTTGAAAAAGAATTTGATATTGATTCTTCTGTAAAATCAGCAAAACTTTATGCAACTGCGTATGGAGTATATAATGTTTGGCTTGATAATAAAAGAATAAGCGATTCGGAATTTGCGCCTGAATATACGCCTTACAATAAAATATTGAATTATCAGTGCTATGATGTAACCAAACAACTTGCACTCGGTAAAAATACACTTAAGTTTCTTGTGGGTGACGGTTGGTTTTTCTGTCCGCAGACAGAAATCGAGACGAATGAGAATATAGAGAATCTCTCAATTCTTTATCAGCTTGAGATAACTTATGAAAATGGTAAGAGAGCAACAGTTATTTCAGACGGTACGGAGCTTTGTCATAAAAGCAATATTGTTTTCTCCGACTTATTTATGGGTGAAAAGGTTGATATGACTTTGCCTGACGGTGAGGTTAAAAAGGCTGCTGTTGCCGATTATTCTCTTAAAAATCTTCGTATTCAACCAATGCCGCCTATTAAAGCGGTTGAAGAGATAAAAGCAGAAAAAATTTATATCTCTCAAAACGGCGAAACTATTGTTGACTTCGGTCAGGTCATTGCAGGAAAATGCAGAATAAAAATAAATGAGAAAAAAGGCACTGAAATTAAGCTTGAACACACTGAAATAACTGACAAAAACGGCAATTTTTTTTCAGCTCTCGATCTTGTTAAGCAGACAGATGTTATCATCTGTAACGGAGATTCATTTGTTTATGAGCCGACCTTTACTTTCCATGGTTTTCGTTATGTCCGTGTTACGGGAATAACAAATCCCGGAAAAGAAGATTTTACAGCAGTTGTCCTTTCAACCGGAAAAGAAAATATTGGTACTTTCTGCTGCGATGATGAACGCTTTAACCGCCTTTATAAGAATATTCGATATTCACAAACAAACAATATGATGTCTATTCCGACAGACTGCCCGTCACGAGAAAAGGCAGGCTGGACGGGTGACATTTTGATATACGCTAAAACTGCTATGCAAAATGAAAATATGACGCCGTTTTTAACTTCATGGCTTGCAGGGTTAGCTGCAGATCAAAGCAAAGAAGGAATAGTACCGCTTATTTCTCCGCTTAATAAACTTTATATGGGACTCTGCAACAAAATTATGGAACCATTCGGCGATAAATACACGGGTATTGCAGGTTGGGGCGATGCAATGGTATGGGTACCGTATGATATGTATCATATTACAGGCAATAAGCATATACTTGAACAGCATTATTTAAGTATGAAAAAGTGGTGTGACTATATAATTAAAACTGCTGAAGAAAAAAGAGGCAGTGACCTGCCATATGAATATGACCGCTATCTTTGGAACACAGGCTTTCATTTCGGTGAATGGTTAGTACCGGGAAGAGAGGCGGAGGGATTTGAAATTTGCAAAGAAACCGCCTGTTATATTGCTCCGTTTTTCGGGTATATGACCCTTGCCAAAATGAGGGAAATATCGTCAATCCTGAAAACAGATGATGAAAAGTATTATAAGATGATGTCAGAAAAGTTCAAATACGCAATTCAAAACGGACTTATGAAATCAGATATTCTTCCGGACTATCTGCAAGGTTTATATGTGCTTGCAATAGCTTTTGACCTTGTTCCAAAGGAAAACGAAAAAGAATATGCGGATAAACTTATCAGTCTTGTTGAAAAGAACAACGGCTGTCTTTGCACGGGCTTTCTTGCAACGCCGTATCTTCTTGATGTGCTATGCAAAGTCGGAAGATGGGATTTGGCAAAGAACATTTTACTTCAAACAAAAAGACCGTCATGGCTTTTTGAGGTTGAACACGGAGCAACGGCAATTTGGGAGGATTGGTTTGCACTCGATGATGAAAACAATCCAAAAAAGACAAGCTATGACCATTACGCTTTCGGTGTAGTAGACGATTTCATTTTCAGAAAGATTTGCGGCATCTCGGCTATTGAACCGGGCTTCTCAAAGTTTAAAGTTGCACCGATTGAAGATGATGTTTTCGGAAATTGGGAAAGAGAATTTATTTCGGAATACGGAAAAATCAAAGTTAAGAAAACCGAGGAAACGCTTGAAGTAACCGTTCCCTGCAATACCACGGCAGTAATTGAATGGAACGGCAAAACATACGAAAAAGGAAGCGGAAAGCACATTTTACAATAATATAATTTAGAAATGGGGTTTTTTTATGAAAAACAATAAGAAACTTACGGCAGTTGTTTTGGCAATAATTCTCGGTTGCGGCATTTCTTTGGCAGGATGCGGAAAAAATGAAACGCCAACCGAAACAGGAACACCTACCACCACTACAACGCAGGAATATAACCTGTCTGTCTCAAATTCAACGGAACCGGCAACGTTAAATCAGGAACCGTCTTCATCGGTTCCAAGGAATGAACCGACAACACAAGCTCCGGTTTTAAAGGAAACCGTATTGAAAGGAACAAACAGCTCTGTTTTGACTATTCATACAAACGGCACATATGATTTTGTGTGCTCGGACTACTATCTTTCCACAAAAGATTATCCTGCACTTAAAGCATTGCTTGTTATGGCAAATGATGAACAGAAAAAATACATTGTGGAAAAAGACGGAGCCAAGGCGTTTGGACCTATCAGTCTTTCATTTAATGCCGATACATACTCTGTTTCCGGTGAAACACTGACACTTGGCAATAAAAAACCCGTCTACGTTGACAAAGTCGGTTGGGAAATACCCGCTATTTCAACAGTTACTAAAAGCGGCAACTCATACATAATAAGCATTAAGGGCGATAACGGAAAGTACAAATTCGATTTTGCCGAATTCACCCTCACCGCCGAACAAGCTAAGAACATCGGACTTTGATTATGATGATAAACAAAAATACTACGCTCAAAGAAATATATAATATTTCAAAACTAACCGATATAAAAGATTGCCTTATTTCAGGAGGAAACTTTTTCGAGGGTGAAAGTGCGGAAATGACACTTGAACAGCTCCACGAAAAAAATCCGACCTGGGCGACGAATGATATGATTTTTGGGCTTGAACGGCTCTTGAAAAGTGAATTTCAGGTCTTTTCGCTTTATAAAAATGAAAGTAAAAAAAGAAATGTTAAATTAACCTATTTGCCGGCTCAAAAGAGAACGGAAGATTACTGTATAATTCTCCTTGCAGGCGGTGCTTACGGGGCAGTCTGTACTATGGTTGAATCACTTCCTGTTGCAGCAAGGTTTAATGAGCTTGGGATAGACTGCTTTTGTCTCAATTATGAAACGGCAACTCCGGACAGCTTTGAAAAAGGTCTTTTGCCTGCTCCGATTGATAATTTGGCTAAGAGCTGCAAGCTGATTTTTGAAACCGATAAATTTGATTACAAGACATACTGTGTCTGCGGTTTTTCGGCAGGCGGTCATATTGCTTCACTTTGGGGTACGAATATTATCGGTGCAAAAAAGTATAATCTTCCGCTGCCGAAAGCATTACTGCTTGTATATCCGCTTATAACAATGGAAAATGTCAAGGACGGTCCGATAAAAAGGTATATGTGCACAGGTGTGTTCGGCAAAGACTGTGACCTCGAAAAAATACGAAGTTACGACACAAGCAGGCTTGTATGCGGCACTTATCCCCCGACATATATTGTCAGGGCAGAAAATGACAGCACCGTTTCGGTAAAAGACGGTAATGATTTGAAATCAGCTCTTGACGCACACCATGTTAAGTGTGTAATTGAGCAGGCGAAGACGGGAGAGCACGGCTTCGGGCTTGGTAGTGAAACTCCGCTTTACGGCTGGACTGATCGAGCCGTTGAATTTATAAAGAGCACAGAGGTGAAAATATGACCTGCTATTTAGCCATAGATATAGGTGCATCATCGGGCAGACACATATTAGGAAGCGTTGAAAACGGTAAAATCGTGCTGACAGAGATTTACCGCTTTGAAAACGGAATAAAGGATGAAAACGGCACACTTGTGTGGGATATTCAGCATTTAGTAAATGAGGTTATCCGAGGTGTTGCAAGATGCAAGGAAATCGGCAAAATACCAAGCACTGTTGCAATAGATACATGGGGTGTTGACTATGTTCTGCTTGATAAGAATAAAAAGGAAATTCTGCCTGTCGTTTCTTATCGTGACAGCAGAACGGATAAGGTGCAGGATGAGGTTGCACAGATTATTTCACAGCAGGAGCTTTATGCAAAGACGGGTATTCAAAAGCAGAATTTCAATACAATCTATCAACTTTACTGTGATAAAAAAAGCGGAAAGCTTGATAATGCTGAATACTTTCTGATGATTCCCGATTATCTGTCCTTCAAACTGACAGATGTAATAAAAAATGAATACACAAATGCCACAACAACAGGTATGGTTAATGCTGAAACTAAATTATGGGATAAGGATATTATCGAAAGATTAGATTTGCCAAAGCATTTATTTAACGAGCTTAATACACCTTGTTCTCTTATAGGCAACTTTACAAAAGAAATTCAGGATTATGTCGGCTTTGACAGCACTGTTATTTTTGCACCAAGCCACGATACTGCAAGTGCAGTTGCCGCCTGTCCGATTGATGATAACAGTGTATATATTTCATCGGGCACTTGGTCGCTGATTGGTGTTGAAAGTTTAAAGCCTATTGTGAATACAGAATCGCAAAAAGCAAATTTCTCAAACGAAGGCGGCATTGATTATCGCTTCCGTTTTCTGAAAAACTATATGGGCATGTGGCTGTTTCAGAATATTCGAAAGAATCTTGATAAGAAATATACTTATGATGAAATGATGCATATGGCACAAAGCAGTACATGTGTTAAGTATTTTGATGTGAATGACGAAAGCCTTGTTGCTCCTGACAATATGCTGACGGCTGTTAATAATCTGATTGGCGATTTACCACTTGCTGATACGCTGAGTTGTGTTTATCATTCGCTTGCAAGGTCATATAAAAACGCTGTTGATGAAATTGAAAAATCAGCGGATAAGACAATAGACAATATATTTATTGTCGGCGGCGGCAGCAAAGACAGCTATCTAAACAAACTCACAGCTCAATACACAGGCAAACGAGTTGTAACAGGACTCAGCGAAGCCACCGCAACAGGTAATCTGCTTTCACAGATTATGTATGATAAAAAAATATCTCTTGCAAAAGCAAGAGATATAGTCAAAAATTCATTTGATATTAAGGAGATAAACTGATGTCAAGATATGATGACGCAAAGCAAATTTATGCAAAATACGGCATAGATACCGATAAAGCCATTGAGAAACTGAAAAGCGTTTCCGTTTCACTTCACTGCTGGCAGGGGGACGATGTTCGAGGTTTTGATACAGACCCCGAAAAGCCGCTGACCGGCGGTATTCAGACAACAGGCAATTACCCCGGAAGAGCGAGAACTCCCGAAGAACTTATGAGAGATATTGACAAGGTGATTTCTCTTGTGCCGGGTAAGGTTAAACTTAATCTTCACGCAAGTTATGCGATTTTCGACAAAGAGAACCCATGGGTTGACCGAGATAAAATCGAGCCGAAACATTTTAAAAAGTGGGTAGATTTCTGCAAAAAAAGAGGTTTGGGCTGTGACTTTAATCCGACATTTTTCTCTCACCCCAAATGCGATCCGCTGACCCTTTCTTCACCGAATGAAGAAACAAGAAGGTTTTGGATTGAGCACGGCAAGGCTTGTATCAGAATTTCAAACTATCTTGCACAAGAACTCGGTCAGCCTTGTATTATGAATATTTGGACCGGCGACGGCTTTAAGGATATTCCTGCCGACAGAATTGGACCGAGAGAGCGCTATAGGGCTTCTATTGATGAAATTCTTTCAGAGCCGTTCGATTTTAATAAGGTAAAGCCCTGTGTTGAAAGCAAAGTGTTCGGCATCGGTGTTGAAAGCTATACAGTCGGGTCTGCGGAGTTTTCGCTATCTTATGCGGCAATGAATAAGGATAAATGTATTCCGCTTATGGACAACGGACATTATCATCCGACAGAGGTTGTCAGCGACAAAATCCCCGCCTTGCTCACTTTCTTTCCCGAAATAGCCCTTCACATTACCAGGCCTGTTCGTTGGGACAGCGACCATGTTGTGCTGCTTGACGATGAAACGAAAGAAATCGCAAAGGAGATTGTTCGCTGCGGCGGTCTCGACGGCAGAGTGAAAATTGCGCTTGACTATTTTGACGCAAGCATCAACCGTATATCCGCTTGGACGGTAGGATTCAGAAATGTTCAGAAAGCACTTCTGGGTGCTCTGCTCGAACCACCAACATTAAAAGAAATGCAGAACAAGGGCAATTTCACAAAACTTATGGTAGTGAGTGAGGAAGTAAAAACTCTGCCATTCGGTGAAGTATGGAACGAGTATTGCCGTCAATGCTGCAAACCGCTTGACGGCGAATGGTACAATATTGTTGAAGACTACGAAAAAGAGGAGTTTTTAAAAAGATGAAAGATATATTAACAGCACCCTTTGTTGAGGAAATGAAAAAGACCACAGCCAATATGTATCGCCTTGGCTGGGACGAACGAAACGGCGGTAACATCAGCTATATGCTTGACGAAAAAGAGGTCGGCGAATACCTTGCTCTTGATAATGTAATCAGAACAATCCCGACAGGCTTTGATGCCACACCGCTTATCGGGAAGACTTTCATTGTAACCGGTACGGGAAAATACTTTAAAAATGTCGAAAGCGATCCTGAAAGCAATCTCGGTATAATCAGAATCGCGACCGACGGCACAACAGCAGAACTTCTTTGGGGCTATAAAGATGGCGGCAAGTTTACATCGGAACTTCCTGCACACCTGATGAGCCATATGGCAAGACTTAAGGTTGATCCTGAAAACAGAGTTGTTATGCACTCACACCCGACAAATACGCTTGCCATGAACTATGTTCACGAGCTTGACGAAAAGAAAATAACCCACACACTTTGGGAAATGTGTACCGAATGTATCGTCGTTTTCCCTGACGGCGTGGGCGTACTGCCGTGGATGCTTTGCGGAACAAACGAAATCGGCAGAGCCACGGCGAAAAAGATGGAAGAATTCCGTCTTGTAATCTGGGGTATGCACGGCATTTACGGTGCAGGCAAAACAATGGACGAAACCTTCGGGCTTATTGAAACGGTTGAAAAAGCGGCACAGATTTATATGCTGACAGCTCATCTGCCGAGAGTTAATACCATAAAAGACGAGCAGATGCAAGAACTCGCAGAGTTTTTCGGTGTGAATTACAGGAAAGATTTTTTAAATGTCCAACATGAGCAGAAATAAACAATACGGCAAGGTGTTTCATACTCAAATCGCCGAAGACACTTTTCAGCTTTCCACCACTCTTGACGGATACGGCAACAAACCCGGAAAGGCTTGCCGTAATTCTTACCTTATTATAGGTTCGGAAAAAGCTGTTTTGTTTGATTTGGCGCTGAAGGAACCTGAACTTGTCCTTTATGCCGAGCATCTTGCGGGAAAAAGGACTGAAATAGTATTGAGTCATGCTCATGTTGACCATATCTTCAACGCTGAAAAAGTTTCGGACTTATGGCTTCATAAAGAAGATGAAAAGCTTTTGCGGCACGGTGCAATCTTTCAAAAAGCATTAAAGCCATGTCCTGCACTTCATTTTTTGAAAGACAAAGAAAAAATTGATCTCGGTGACAGAACTTTGAGTGTTATTCATATTCCGGGTCATACGGACGGTAGCATTTTACTCTATGACGAAAAACACAGTCTGCTTTTTTCGGGCGATACGGTAACACGAAGGCTTTTGTACGGCATGCACAGGGTTGTACCTATTGCGGAGTTTTGTGAAAACCTCGAAAAGCTGAACGAATATAAAATCAACGGAATATATTCGGCGCACGACAGAGTTTGCCTGCCGAGTGAGTATATTGACTATATGACGGATATGCTTTGTAATTATTTACCGAAGAACGGCAAAATCAAGAGAATGTTGTTTGTTAAATTTTTGACATTTACAGACGGTGAAGAAACCGATTTGAAATACTTTGATTTTGCACAACTGATAAAAAAGAGAAGTAGAAAATGAAAACAAAGAGGTTTGCCGTAAAAAGAAATAATCTTGTATTACAGCGTCACAATAACTATAACCGTACCGTGGAAGAACTGCAAGCGGTATATGGGCTTGGAGTAAAAGACTGTAATGCTAATCTGCAAAAAATAAAAGCATTTATAAATCTGAACTGCCCCACATTGTGCAGACAGTACAAAAAAGGAAGCCTAAGGTAAAATAATTAAATTTTAAGCAACAAACTGATTTCGCTTTTCAAGCGGAGTCAGTTTTGTTTTAGCTTGAATACGGTAATTGTTGTGGAAGTTGATGTATTCGGATATGATGAGCCTGTGAAAAAATCTCTGTAAATTAAACACTATAAAGGTCTTCTATGATAAAATATATTAAATCATAGGAGGCCTTTTATTATGGCAAACAAAAAAAGAAGTTTACAAACCAAAACCGATGACAGAAGGAAAAAGAAATGCTCGTTTATTTTTGCTGTTAAATAGAGCCTTGAGCTTTTCCGTTGCATTTTCTTTTTCGGCAAGTTCTTTTACCAACCGATAAAACATATTTTCTGCCTGCTTGTCAATATCTGCGAGGTGGGTATTTAGCTTGTAAGATAATCGCCGGTTTGCTTGTATGTACCGCCCATTTTCTTAAATTCTGTCATAACATTGACCTCCTGAAAATTTATTACTTCACGCAACGGTCATAGAATTTGAGCATTGCGTAACAGTACTTTTCGTAGCTCGTCAATGTTGTCAGTGGTATCTCGCCCTCTCGCATATGCATTGTACGGCGTATTTCCTTTGGAATGACAACTCTGCCGAGGTCGTCAATTCGTCTGACAATTCCTGTTGCTTTCATACCGTTCTCCTTATAAAGTTAATTTTATCCTGTAATATTTTACGCAGAAAACGGTGTTTAATACGGGGTTTTTTATTTCAAATGTTTTTAAGCTGTTTAATTTTTTTCAATGTTGACAACATATTTTATCGTGATATAATATGATAGATAGCTAACAATGTTAGCAATTTATCGAGGAGTGTTCTTATGGTGTCGAAAGATTTGGCAAATAGATTTTTGGAACAGTTGTCAAGCACAGGGCAACTCATAATGGACAGGAAACTTATAAAAATATCACAGGGCGACTCGTTTGTCCTAAATTATTTGTACACGCATAATTGCAAAGCCTATCCGAAAGAAATTAGCGACGCAATGGCTGTCAGCACGGCGAGAGTTGCAAAAATATTAGGCGATTTAGACTCACAGGGTATGATTTCGAGAAAATGCGATGATAAGGATAACAGAAAAGTGATTATCGTGTTGACTTCGAAAGGAGTTGAAAAAGTAGCAGAGCTTCGGAAAAACGCCATTAAAAAGCTTGAAGTCGTGCTGTCGGCTTTGGACGAAGAAGAAATCAAAGAATTTATGAGGATAAGAAAAAAGCTTAATTCCGCCCTGTTGGAAAATATAGATAAATTCAATAAATAAGTCAAAATAAAGGAAGTAGTTTGAATTGAAAAAAGATGAAAACATTTTAGGCACATATCCAATCGGAAAGCTGTTGCTAAAGCTGTCTATTCCTACGGTAATCGCACAGCTTATCAATATGCTTTATAATATCGTCGATAGGATATATATCGGGCATATCCCAGTTGAGGGCAGCTTGGCTTTGACGGGCGTGGGCGTTTGTTTGCCGATTATTATGATTGTTACGGCATTTGCGGCATTGGTAAGCTCGGGCGGTGCGCCGAGAGCCTCGATTTATATGGGAAAGAAAGACAATGACACGGCGGAGAAAATTCTCGGCAACTGCTTTTCGTTGCAGATAATCATTTCCTGTGTATTGACAGTTATTCTTTTGATATGGAACAAGCCTATCTTGTTGGCGTTCGGCGCAAGTGAAAACACAATTTCCTACGCAACCGATTATATGGGCATTTATGCTCTCGGTACAATTTTTGTTCAGCTGACCTTGGGAATGAACGCATTTATTACCGCACAGGGCTTTACGAATATTTCAATGGTGTCCGTTCTTATCGGTGCTGTTTGCAATATTATTTTAGACCCGATTTTCATATTCGGACTTCATATGGGCGTAAAGGGCGGTGCGCTTGCAACCGTTATTTCACAAGCGATTTCAGCCGTATGGGTAGTTTCGTTCCTCAGAGGCAAAAAGACTTATTTGCGTATCAAGAAAAAGAATTTACGCCTTGAAAAGAATATTATATTACCGTGCATTGCGTTAGGACTTGCAACATTCATTATGCAGGCAAGCGAAAGCATTGTAACGGTTTGCTTTAATTCCTCGCTTCTTAAATACGGCGGCGATATTGCGGTCGGAACAATGACGATTTTATCGAGCGTAATGCAGTTCGCTATGCTTCCGTTGCAGGGTATAGCACAGGGTGCGCAGCCGATTTTAAGCTATAATTACGGTGCTAAATGTTCGCCGAGGGTTAAAAACACATTCAAATTGTTGCTTGTAACTTGCCTGAGCTATTCCGTTTTGCTTTGCAGTGCGGTACAGCTTTTCCCGAAAGCGTTTATAAGCATTTTCACATCGGACGCAAGCCTTGTCGAGTTTGCAACTCCTATGCTCAGGATTTATCTTGCAGGCATATTCTTGTTCGGAATTCAAATTGCTTGCCAAATGACCTTTACATCTCTCGGAAAGGCAGTAAATTCAATCGTTGTTGCGGTTGTAAGAAAATTCGTGCTGTTGATTCCGCTGATTTACATTATGCCGCACTTGGTAGCAAATCAGACAACGGGCGTATTCCTTTCAGAGCCGATAGCGGATATTATTGCGGTTATATTCACATCTGTTCTGTTTGGCTTCCAATTCAAAAAGGCAATGAAAGAAATTGAGGCTTAAAACTTATTTTTAATAATAAACAGCACAACACCGTCGCACTCTTTCGGGTACGGCGGTGTTATGCTTTAAGGTATTTATATAGATAGGATGGGTAAGTTAGTTAAGCGTCCTGCATTTGCGAAAGCTCGTCGGCTTCATCATTTGAAACCCAAGAATGAATTTGCTCGGGATTTTCAAAAATGTCGTCGAGCCTTTCAAGGAAAGGAACTATATCTCCGAAGTCGAGTGCTCTGTGGTCAAATGCAATGCAAATGGGAAGTATCTGTCTTGCTTCAACCTCTTTTTTGCCGAATTTGTTTGTTACAACGACAGGCTTATCCTGAACGGCGCCTACTGCGAAAGCTGTAACCTGCGGCGGTATGATTTCAAGAAGGCAGGTTGAGCCTCTCTGCTGACGGTAGGTCGAGCCGATATTTGAAATTGTCGTTGTGCCTTGCTCAATATCGTGCTTTGTAAGTCTGTCCTCAACGGGAATCGACTCATAAGTCTTTTTAGCTTTACCGCTGAGAGTTTTAACTCTGTGCTTGCCTGTCTTTGAGCCGATAAGTCTGCAAACAGTCTGCATAATTTTTCCCTTTTTAAGTGCGGTAATAGTGTTGTCGAGTGAAACGTCAAACATTACTTCGTTCAAATCCGTGTTCTCTGCACGGCGGGTAACGTCTTTGATTTCGGCTGTCATTTCGTCAAGATTTTTGTTTTCGAAGTTGTGAAGATTAACCGTCATCATTTCGCCGTTGGGAAGAATCATAGGCATTGAAATATTTATGTCCTCATATGTGTTGAGTTCGCCTCTTACAAGCTTGCGATTGAAATTCAAGTGCGAGTTGAGAATCGGTGCGTCCTTGAGGCCCTCCGTGATAACCTTTAACATAAGAGTATTTATCGTTATCTTATCGTTGCGGTCTCTTCCGAAATTCAGTCTTTTATATTCACGCATAAAAGCGGTTACGTCAGGCTCATAATTATATGTTACGTGGGGGATTGTTTCCCAGCTCTCGGCGGTCATATTTGAAACGATTTTTCTCTGAATTCCGAAGTGTATTGTGTTTGTCTTTTTCATGTGTTTGTCTCCTTGTTTGTCAAATTCTATTGTTGATAAAAAGTAGTTTTTGAATTTACCCGAGTGGCTTTCGCTCTTGTTTCTCGGTACGCCGATATCTTACAAAAAAATCCTCGGTTGCGCTACCAACTTTAGTTTACAAATGCGATTTTTCAAGGAAACTATCGGTTGCGAAGCTCCGCAACCACGTATTATCAAGGCTTTTCGGACTTTATTTTTTTGTATTGAAAAATATCGGGATATATATTAAAATAGATTTACATAATATTTTTGCGGTGGTGAGCAAATGGAAATTAAAGAAAAAATACTCCTTGCAAGGACGAGCTTGGGCATTGAGCTCGGCTCGACAAGAATAAAAGCGGTGCTGATTGACGATGAGGCGACACCCATTGCGTCGGGCAGTCACACATGGGAAAACAGATTTGAAAACGGCGTGTGGACGTACTCACTTGATGACATTCACACGGGACTTCGAAGCTGCTATAAGGACCTTAAAAATGACGTAAAAAACAGATACGGAATTGAACTTACCGAGGTTGGCTCGATCGGCGTTTCCGCAATGATGCACGGCTATATGGCATTCGACAGCGAGGGCAATTTGCTCACTCCGTTCAGAACATGGAGGAATACCTCGACCGCACAGGCGAGCGAAGAGCTAACCGAGCTTTTAGAATTTAATATTCCGCAAAGGTGGTCTGTTGCGCATCTTCGTCAGGCTATGCTAAACGGCGAAGAGCATTTGAAAAAGCTTTCAAGGCTTTCCACTCTTGCTGTGTATATTCACTCAAAATTGACGGGCGAGTTTGTCGCAGGCGTCGGCGAGGCAAGCGGTATGTTTCCGATTGACTCCGCAATAAACGATTACGACGAGGCAATGCTTAAAAAATTTGACACGCTCTCGAAAAAGGACGGATATGATTTTTCGCTTCGTGATATTTTACCTAAAGTTCTTGTCGCAGGAGAAAACGCAGGAACGCTTACAAAAAGCGGCGCAGAATTTCTTGACGAGAGCAAAACGCTCAAAGCGGGAATTCCCGTTTGTCCTCCCGAGGGCGATGCCGGTACGGGTATGACCGCTACAAATTCCGTTAGAGAAAAGACGGGAAACGTCTCCGCAGGTACGAGCATTTTTTCAATGGTAGTTTTGGAAAAGCCGCTTAAAAACGTATATAAGGAAATCGACCTTGTAACTACTCCGACGGGAAAGCCCGTTGCAATGGTGCATTGTAACAACTGCACAGGAGACATTGACGCTTGGGTAAAAATGTTCTGTGAGCTCTTAACACTCAGCGGACACCCGACGGAGAAATCAAAGGTTTACGATATGCTATATTTCGAGGCTCTCAAGGGTAATCCCGATTGCGGCGGAATAGTTTCATATAACTGCCTGTCGGGCGAGCCTGTTTTGGATATTTCACAGGGCAGACCTATGCTTATGCGGCTCCCGAATTCAAAGCTTACAGTTGCCGATTTTATGAGAAACGAACTGTATTCAGCCTTTGCAGCATTGAAAAACGGAAACGATATTCTTTTGAAAAAGGAAAATGTTAAGCTTGACAAAATTTCCGCACACGGCGGACTTTATAAAACCGAGGGCGTCGGTCAGAAAATAACGGCTGCGGCATTGAACACAAAGGTAACCGTTATGAAAACGGCAGGCGAGGGAGGACCGTGGGGTATGGCGGTGCTTGCACTTTATGCCATATCAAAAAGCGATGAGAGCCTTGAAAATTATCTTGACAACAAGATTTTTGCTTCTGCCGAGTCCGTGAGCGTTGAACCCGATTCGAGAGACGTCGAGGGCTTCGACAAATATATGGAGAGATACAATAACGCAATAGCGGTTGAAAGGCTCGCTTGTGAAAAATTAAATTAAGCCGCTTTTCGGCAAAAAAACAAGGCACATTTCAAAACGAAATGTGCCTTTAATATGTGTCTTAAATTACTGCTTCCACGGGTTTGACGGATCGGGGTCGGTGGGATCCCAAACACGTCTTGAATCATTCGTGTCAATTCTAATCGGTGTGGGCTTAGCCAACGGCTCGGGATCGTTGCTGTCATAAATTGTAACGGGGGTGCCCTTAGGACAGTTGTCGTAAATCCACTTTGCATCCTCAACGGAAAGTCTTATACAGCCGAGCGAAGCAGCCTCGCCCAATTTGTTGAACTCGTCATATTCGAGGTCTGCCTTGTTCTGCGTAACGTACGGAACGGAATGGAACAGATAGTGTCCTGTAATTCTCGTTGCATACTGTCCGTAAACATTGCCCGAAAGGAGTCGCCAAGTGTATTTGTCTGTCGTGTTATATGAGCCTGTCGGCGTTGCATCATTCAAGCCTACCGAACAAACCATAGCCTTGTACGGAACGGTGTAGCCGCCGTTTGCATCCTTTGTATAGACAATGACAATGTTCTGTGTGCGGTTGACCTTGATATAGTAAGGTTTGTCCGAAAGGTCCTGACTGCCCTTGAGATATTTTTCCGAACAGTAGCCTGTCTGACCGTTAAAGTCAATTCTAAACCAACCGTTTGAGCATTTGCCCGTTACCTTAATCGGTGTATCCTGACCGAGCTGACCTAAAATCTGACTGTCTGTTGACGGTGCGCTTCTGACGTTCAATGTAACTGTTGTCGAATACATTGTCGCCGAATAGTCTGTTACGGTAACGTCGCCGGAAAGAGAGGTTGTGGTTTCGGGTGCTTGTGTTTGCGTGGGTGCTTCGGTCTGTTGCTCCGATACGGCAGGCTCACTCTGCGAGGGAACAAAGGGCGTTTCGGGTTTCTTAAAATGCTTTACAAGTGCGATTATGCCTGCAATGAGAATTATTGCGAGAATACACGATACAATAATTAAGATAGTCCTTTTTTCCTTTGAAGCTGCTGCCGCTTTGCCTGAAAGCTTCATCTGACGTCGTCTTTTATCCTCTTGTGAATATTGATTCATATTTTTATCTCCTGAAATTATATTATAAATAAGTATATATAGTATAAGTTTATAAATCGTCTTTGTCAATGAAGAACGTAGGAATTTGTCAAAAAAGATTGAAAGATGTTCTGCAATGTTATATACTTTTAGTGAGGTGAAGCAAATGACTTCGAGCCAATACAGAAAGATTTCAGCACCGTTTCGCAAAAATAAGAACTCGGTGTTGGGCTTTAATTTATTAAATACAGTGCTGACGGTAATAGTTTATATCGCTTATCCGTCATTATTGGCATATCTTGCATTTTCAGACAGAACGAAGCTGTTTCGGTGTGTTTTGATACCTGCCGGTATGCTTTTGTTCGTCAGCGGACTCCGCCGTGTCATAAACCGCCCGAGACCTTATGAAACGCTGAATATCCGACCGCTTATAAATAAGGATAAAAAAGGGCAGTCAATGCCGAGCAGACACATCTTTTCTGTTTTTATGATAGCGATGACCTTTTTGTACGTCAAACCCGTGCTGAGCATACCGCTGTTTATAATCGGCGTTTTACTGTGTGCCATTAGGGTAATAGGCGGCGTGCATTATCTCTCTGATGTGCTTGTCGGTGCGGCAATCGGCTTGCTGTCGGGATTGCTTGGATATTTTGTATTTTGATTATAATAAAATAGGCATAACCCTTGTAGATACTAATAAAACAACGACTGTAAAGGCTTTAGCCCTTACAGTCGTTTTGTGCTTTTTATTGATGATTATATGCTGTTTACAAATCTCATGAATGCGTTTCTGCCGTCCTCCGTGCACTTATAAACGCCTGCATCCTCAAGCACTCCGACAAACACCTTGCCGACCTCTGCCTTGAGTATTTCATCAACGTTTTCCGCTGTGATTTCGTCGTAATTCGCTTTGAATTCGTCAACCCAATCTGCGTGCTTTTCAATCTGCTCATTTGAGCGTATATCCTTGCCGTTTACTATGTAATCGCCGAGGATTGCAAGCTCCTCTTTAAGTCTTGACGGAAGTACCGCAAGTCCCATAACCTCGATAAGACCGATATTTTCCTTCTTAATATGATGATACTTGTCGTGCGGGTGATAAACGCCAAGCGGATATTCCTCAGTTGTTATGTTGTTACGAAGCGCAAGGTCAAGCTCATATGTGTCGCCGACCTTTCTTGCAATCGGTGTAATCGTGTTGTGCTTTTCGCCGTCGGTTTCCGCAAATACAAATGCCGCTTCATCCGTGTAGGCTCTCCACTTTTTAAGAATTATATCCGCAAGCTCGATAATTCTGTCGCTGTCCTTGCTGCGAAGTCTGATAACCGAAAGAGGCCATTTAACTATGCCCGATTCAACATCTTCAAAGCCCTTGATTGTAAAATGCTTTTCAATCGGTGCTTTTGCCATTGCAAAGGTGTAATGACCGCCCTGATAATGGTCATGAGAGAGGATAGAGCCGCCGACAATCGGCAAATCCGCATTTGAACCGAGAAAATAATGGGGGAACAGCTTTACAAAGTCAAACAACTTTATAAATGTTGCCTTTTCAATTTTCATCGGTGTATGCTCGCCGTTAAATACGATACAATGCTCATTGTAGTAAACATAGGGAGAATATTGGAATCCCCATGCTGTATTGTTGATTGTAATTGGGATAATTCTGTGATTCTGTCTTGCAGGGAAATTCACTCTGCCTGCATAACCCTCGCACTCCTTGCACAAAAGGCACTTAGGATAACCGCTTTGTTTTTGAAGCTTTGCTGCGGCAATCGCTTTTGGGTCTTTTTCGGGCTTTGAAAGGTTGATTGAAATGTCAATATCGCCGTATTCACTCGGAACTGACCAACGCATATCTCTTTTAATTCTGTATCTTCTGATATAGTCGGAATCGCCGCTTAATTTATAAAACCAATCAGTTGCCTTTTCGGGACTTTCGCTGTAAAGAGCGTTAAAGGTCTTGATTACCTCGTGAGGCATGGGCATAAGGCAAGCCATAAGCTTTGCATCGAACAAATCACGGTAGACTACGCTGTTTTCGATAATGCCGTTTTCAGCCGCAAAGTCGAGCAATTCGCAAAGCGTGCTCTCAAGGTCAACGTTTTCAAAGCTTTCCGACGGCTCGTCATACTCGTCAAGGCGAAGAGCCTCAAGAATTCTGTTTGTAACATAAATCTTGTCACATTCCTCGATAAGACCTGTTTCAAGTCCGTAGGTAACTAATTTTTTTATGCTTTCATATATCATATACATACCTCAATTCAATCATTTTTTATATTGTAGCATTGCTACCGTTTGTTTACAATAGCAAGCTTTACTTTTCTTTGCTTTTTTTATCCTTTAACCACTTTACAATCAAATATATCGCACCTATCGGTATTGCGCAGATTATGCCTATAACGATTAACTTCATAGGTATATAGTCATATGCTGCGTCGCCGAGAATTGTGAAAAAAATTACTCTCGGTGCAATTCCGAGAACGGAAGCCAAAAAATATTTTGCGAACGGAATTTTCATTGAGCCGAAAAACAGACTGGCAAAGTCGATAGGAAACACGGGTAAAAATCTGATTACAAATATAGAAGCAAATTTGTTTTTCTCTTCAAACGCAAGCAGCTTTTCTCCGCCCTTGCTCTTTTTCAAAAGGTCGTTTACATATTCTCCGCCGACGAACCAACCGAAAATATATGAAACGATTACTTCAACGGCAATTCCGCAAAGGTTGATTATTACAGCCTGTGCCGTGGGGAAAGCCATTCCCACAGAAATATAAACGAGCGAAGCGGGGACTACGAAAACTGCGCCCTTTATGCCGTATATTCCGAGTACGCTCAGTATTGCAAGAGCGACCGACGGCGAATTTGCAACAATGCTTCGTATATCTATATTGGATAGCTTATCATATTTTATTATCGCAACCGCCATAACGGCAAAGATTACCGCAAGGCGAATTATTAGCTTGACGGTTGATTTCTTATCCTTGTTCAAAGCAAACACTCCTATCGAAGAGGTATTGTACCACACTTATCAAAAAAAGACAAACGGGAGACAGATAAAAATCCGTCTCCTGCTTGTCTGTGTGTGAAAAATCTATTATGGAAAGAGGTAGCAATTTAATATGGCTGCATTAAGCCACGTCAAATGAATTAGGAGTGCGACCGTTAGGCGATTTGCCGCCCTTAACGACACGGAACTCTCTGTTCTTCTTCATTTGCTCAATTCTTTTTCTTTTCTTATATCTGCGGTAATTTACGACAATGACCATCTTGACATACTGTTCAAATTTGATAACCTCTTTTTCGTGAATAAAACCGTATATAAGAAGTAAAACAACTGCCAATTCAATACTTGTTTTTGCGAAAATAGCTAACATAATAATTTCCTCCGTTCATCGTCGAACATTCGTTCTTGTTGATTACACCCTTATTATAGCATGCATTTTTTATTTGTCAACACAAATGTTCGAAAATATTTTAAGTAGAGTACATATAAGTGGACTCAACTTGATTTTATTTAATGTTGTTCTAATTTACTCTTTTTCATTATATGCCTTGTCCTGTAAACATAATACCACAATATATAGTGTGTGTCAACTAATTCAAGCACAATTTATGCAATTCGAGTAAAAAAATACAACTTTTTATCACTTTACTGTTTATAAATGTAATAAAATTTGATATAATATCTTGATAAAAAATTTGAGTGTTTGTTCGGCTGTTTCCGAACAAAAGCGGTTAAAATAAATCTGATAAAAGAAAAGGAATTTAATTATGTTTGTAGATAAAGCGAAAATCCATATAAAAGCAGGAAACGGCGGCGACGGTGCCGTTGCTTTCCACAGAGAAAAATATGTGGCTTCCGGCGGTCCTGACGGCGGCGACGGCGGCAGAGGCGGCAACATTGTTTTTCAGGTTGACGATAATATTTCAACTCTTGCCGATTTCCGTTATAAAAGGAAATATAAAGCGCAAAACGGCGAAAACGGCAGAGGCAGCCGTTGTAACGGTAAAAAAGCTCCCGACCTTATAATCAAAGTACCGAGAGGCACGGTTATCCGTGAGGTTGAAAGCGGCGTCGTTATGGCGGATATGTCATCTAATGAACCGTTTATTGCGGCAAAAGGCGGAAACGGCGGTTGGGGTAACTCTCATTTCGCAACTCCGACAAGGCAGACGCCCCGTTTTGCAAAAAGCGGTGCTCCCGGCGAGGAGTGGGAAGTAAGCCTTGAATTAAAGCTCATTGCAGATGTCGGACTTTTAGGTTTCCCGAATGTCGGTAAATCCTCATTTCTCTCTGTTGTCAGCGAGGCAAAGCCGATTATCGGCGATTATCACTTTACAACTATAATTCCCGTTCTGGGTGTTGTTTCAATGGGTCCCGAAAACAGCTTTGTAATTGCCGATATTCCCGGACTTATTGAGGGTGCGGCTGACGGCGTGGGCTTAGGTCATGAATTTTTACGTCACGTTGAGCGTTGCCGTATGCTTGTGCATATAGTTGACGTTGCAGGCAGTGAGGGCAGAGACCCGATTGAGGACTTTGAAAAGATTAACGAAGAGCTTGTAAAATTCAATCCCGAGCTTGCAAAATGTCCGCAGATTGTCGCAGGCAACAAAATCGACCTTGCCACAGACGAACAGCTTGCAACCTTTAGAAATTATATTGAAAGCAAGGGCTATGAATACTTTGAAATTTGCGCCCCAATTCAGTACAACACGAAAGAGCTTATCAATGCCGTAGCGAAAAAGCTTGCTTCTCTTCCGCCTGTTAAAAAATATGAATCGGAAGAAATTCCGCTTGAGGTTATGGCGCAGAAGAAAAATGACGGTTTCAAAGTTACCGTTGAGGACGGCGTTTACATTGTCGAGGCTGAATGGCTCTATAAAATTCTCCTCAAAACCGATCCCGACGACTACTCATCGCTTCAATACTTCCAAAATGTTCTTCAATCTAGCGGTATAATCGATGAACTTATCAAGCAGGGTATTCACGAAGGGGATACAGTATCAATCTACGACCTCGAATTCGATTACATCCCTTAATTTTGGTGCTTTTTGCGCATAACTTCGTTGCTTCGCACTCGAAGTATATTCATACGTCGTCGTGCTTGCACCTTGCTCTGCACAAAAATCACTCAAAATTAAAAATAAATGTTGCTTTTTGCGTGATACTGCGTTGCTGCGTTTAATATCAAATTAACCTTACCGGTGTAGGGCGGTGGCTTGCTGCCGCCGAGCGAATTTGCGGATATATAACGACTAACGGTTGCTGTCAAATTGAATTCAATATCAACCCGTAGGGGCGACCTGCGGTCGCCTGCAAATTTAAAGCAAATTAAAAACGGGCGAACACAGTTCGCCCCTACGATATAATATAAATAAAAATACAATTGTTTGTAGCCTTTTATGATATTATAATCAGTAACAAAAAGGCATATCTTGAGGTTTGGGAGTATATAAACGAAAATCCACGAAAATGGAATAATGATGAGTATTTTTAGTGATTTATAAAACTTACATATCAGGTGAAAAATGGACAATAATAAAATTGTAAACAAAAATGACATATCGAATTACAGTCCTATGGCAATGGCATTTTTGGGCGATGCGGTTTACGGACTTTTGGTGCGTGAAAAGCTCGTTCTTGAATGTAACAGACCGGCGGGTGTTCTACATACGCTTTCGATAAAGCAGGTAAATGCCGCTGCACAGGCAAAGGGCGCTCAAAAGCTTTTATCTGTTTTGACTCAAGAGGAGTCGGACGTGTTTAAGCGTGGCAGAAACACCCACACAAAGCACACTCCGAAAAATCAGTCCGAGGGCGATTATCATTACGCCACGGGTCTTGAAACGCTTTTCGGTTATCTGTATCTTTTGGGCGAAGAAAAAAGACTTCGTGAGCTATTTGAAATAATCAACGGCGACGGGGTGCTCAATTCTGAAACGGGTAGCGACAAGGACTAATATTAAAAACACATTCAAGGATTTCCTTTGGTGGACTTTAGGCAGCATACTTTTTGCGGCTGCAATCAACCTTTTTACTGCTCCGAATGAGATAACCGTAGGCGGTTTTTCGGGAATTGCTACGGTTGTAAATTATCTTTTCGGCTTTCCGATAGGTCTTTCGGTATTCCTTTTGAATGTGCCGCTGTTTGTTGTTGCTTTTCTGAAATTAGGATATAAATTTGTTATAAAAACATTTATTGCCACCTTTGAAAGCTCGTTTTTTATTGACCTGTTTGCGAACTTTATGAAGGGCTATTCGGGCGACAGGCTTTTAAGCGCTGTTTTCGGCGGCGTACTGCTCGGCACGGGGTTGGGACTTATTTTTCTTCACGGTGCGACAACGGGCGGAACGGATGTCATAGCAACTCTGTTAAGACTTAAATATCCGCATCTTTCAATGGGCAGACTTATTTTTATAGTTGACCTTACGATAGTTTTGTTGTCGTATTTCGCATATAAAAGCGTAGACGCAATACTCTATGCGCTTGTTACCGTTTTCATTTCAACTCAGGCGGTAGACCTTGTAGGCTCGGGCTTTTCACATTCAAAAACCGTGCTTATTGTTACCGAACACGGAAAAGAAATGGCGCAGGAAATACTTTTTACTCTCGGCAGGGGAGTCACGTCTGTTAAGGCTCAGGGCGCATATACGGGAAATGAAAAGCAGATAATTTTCTGTGCCGTGAGAGCCGAAGAGGTTGCGTATTTTTCAAAGCTTATAGGTCAGGTTGACAAAAATTCATTTATGATAGTTACCGATGCCGACGATATTTACGGCAACGGCTTTAATAAAGAAAAACTGTAAATTTATATAAGAGGTAGTTTATGGCAAAAAAGGAAAATATCAGAAATTTCTCGATTATCGCTCACATTGACCACGGCAAATCGACCCTTGCGGACAGACTTTTGGAGCTTACCGACTCTGTTGCAAAGCGTGATATGGCGGATCAGCTGCTTGATAATATGGATCTTGAGCGTGAAAGAGGTATTACAATCAAGGCACACGCCGTAAAGCTCGATTATACCGCAAAGGACGGTAAGACCTACGAGCTTAATTTGATTGACACCCCCGGTCATGTTGACTTTAACTACGAGGTATCCCGTTCTCTTGCGGCTTGTGAGGGTGCAGTGCTTATCGTTGACGCTTCGCAGGGCGTTGAGGCGCAGACTCTTGCAAATACATATCTTGCGCTTGACCACAATCTTGAAATTGTACCTATTATAAATAAAATAGATTTGCCTGCCGCAGACCCCGAGCGTGTTGCTCATGAGGTTGAGGATGTAATCGGCATCCCGTGCCTTGATGCGCCGAGAGTTTCCGCAAAAACAGGCGAAAATGTCGAGTCTGTTTTGGAGGAAATCGTAAATCTTGTACCTCCTCCCGAGGACAGAGACAGCGAGCCGTTGAGAGCGTTGATTTTCGACTCGATTTACGACAGCTACCGTGGCGTAATCGTTTATGTCAGAGTTATGGACGGCAAGATAAAGCCCGGCGACACTATGCGTATGATGGCTACGGGTGCGGAATTTACCGTTGTTGAAACAGGCTATATGAGAGCAACCTCTCTTGAGCCTGCAAAAGAGCTTTCTTCGGGCGAGGTCGGATATATCACGGCTTCAATCAAAACCGTTTCCGATGCCCGTGTCGGCGATACCGTTACAACAGCCGAAAGACCTGCCACAGAGCCGCTTCCGGGTTACAGAAAGGTAAATCCGATGGTATTCTGCGGTGTTTATCCTGCCGATGGTGCGGACTATGAAAATCTCCGTGACGCACTTGAAAAGCTTCAATTAAACGATGCGGCACTTTCGTTTGAGCCTGAAACCTCGGGTGCATTGGGCTTTGGCTTCAGGTGCGGTTTCCTCGGACTTCTCCACCTTGAAATTATACAGGAACGCCTTGAAAGGGAATATAATCTTGACCTTGTAACGACAATTCCGAGCGTTGTATATAAAATTCATCTCACAGACAAGTCGGTGGTTGAAATTGACAACCCGTCGAACTATCCCGACCCTGCGACGATTGATTATTCGGAAGAGCCCGTTGTCGAGGCACATATTTACGCTCCGCCCGAATATGTCGGTGCAATTATGGACTTGTGTCAGGACAGACGTGGCACCTACGAGGGTATGACCTATCTTGATGCGGACAGAGTTGATTTGAAATACATTCTTCCGCTTAATGAGATAATCTATGACTTCTTTGACGTTCTCAAATCGAGAACAAGAGGCTATGCTTCCTTTGACTATGAGCTCAAAGGCTATGAAAAATCACAGCTTGTTAAGCTTGATGTATTGTTAAACGGCGATGTAATAGACGCTCTTTCGTTTATTATTCATTCCGATAAGGCATATACAAGAGCGAGAAAAATCGCAGAAAAGCTTAAAGAGAATATTCCGAGACAGATGTTTGAAATCCCGATTCAGATAGCAGTCGGCGGAAAGGTAATCGCCCGTGAAACCGTTAAGGCAATGCGTAAGGACGTGCTTGCGAAGTGCTACGGCGGCGATATTACAAGAAAGAAGAAACTTCTCGAAAAACAGAAGGAAGGAAAGAAGCGAATGCGCCAGTTTGGTACGGTTGAAGTACCGCAGGAGGCATTTATGGCGGTGTTGAAGTTAGATGAATAACAGAGATAACATTTTGCAGAGGTTAGACGAGCTTTCTGTTTCATATGAGTTAAAGGAGCACCCTGCCGCTTTTACAATGGAAGAGCTTGACGAATTGCACCTCAACGATAATAACGAAATATGCAAAAACCTATTTCTTCGTGATTACAAGGGTAAAAGACACGCCCTTGTAATTTTGCGAGGGGATAAACACGCAGATTTATCGCTTATTCGTGACGAAATAGGCTCAACAAGATTGAGCTTTGCCTCGGATGAGCGACTTTCGAAGTATCTTGATGTTAAAAAAGGCTCTGTTTCTCTTTTGGGTATCATAAACGATACTGCGGATGCGGTTGAGGTCTATCTTGACGAGGATTTGAAAACGCTTCCGTGCCTCGGCTTCCATCCGAACGACAACACTGCTACCGTGCTTTTGAGCTTTGGAGACGTGATAAAATATGTCGAAAGTACCGCACACGATATTCGCTTTATAAAGGTATGAAAAAGGATATAGGTTTATATATTCACATTCCGTTTTGCGACTCAAAATGTCCGTATTGCGATTTCTATTCTTTTCGTTGTAAGGATGACGAAAAAGAGCAATATGTGAGACTTTTATGTGACGAAATAAAGTCGAAATCAGGGCAAATCAACTGTAAAGTAAATACACTTTACATAGGCGGAGGAACCCCGTCGTGTATAGGGTTTGAGCGTCTTTGTAAAATCATTGAATGTGTAAAATCAAATTTTTTATTAACAGATGGTGCAGAGATAACGGTCGAGTGTAATCCGCACTCCGTTTCCTATGAATTTTTCAAAAATATAGCGGCTGTCGGCGTCAACAGAGTGTCGCTCGGACTTCAATCGGCAAACGATAATGAGCGAAAACGCCTCGGCAGAATATCGGGCAAAAAAGAGGTTGAAAATGCCGTCAATTTTGCACGAAAAGCGGGCATTGAAAACATTTCGCTTGACGTTATGCTCGGTATCCCCGAAAGCACGGTTGAAAGCTTAAAAGCGACGCTTGATTTTTGTATAGGTCAAAACGTACCGCACATTAGCTGTTATATCCTGAAAATTGAGGAGAACACGCCGTTTTATAAAATGCAAAATACGCTTTCACTGCCCGACGACGATACCGTTGCAGATATGTATTTGTATATGTGCGAATACCTTGAAAAGCACGGCTATAATCAGTATGAAATTTCAAACTTCTCTAAGCAGGGCTTTGAAAGCCGACACAATTTGAAATATTGGAATTGCGAGGAATATTTAGGTATCGGCTCTTCGGCTCATTCCTTTATTGACGGAAAACGCTTTTACTGTGAGAAAAGAACGGACAAATTTGTTTGTGTTCCCGACGGCGAGGGCGGCGATTTCTCGGAATACGCAATGTTGAAGCTGAGGCTGAAACAGGGGATAACCGAAGCGGAAACGGAAAGCAGGTTTTCTCATCCGATACCCGAAAAAATGCGCCGTGAGGCTGAATTTTTGCAAAAGAACGGGCTTGTAATTTCAGATTCGGAGGGTATCAGACTTACCCGAAACGGATTTTTGCTTTCAAATACTGTCATTTCAAGGTTGATATATTAAAAATATTGTGTTAAAATAATTTTTGCGAATTTTAAGAAAGAAGGTGGACAAATGCCCATTAAAATAGATAATCAGCTTCCGGCAAGGCACAGCCTTGAGCTTGAAAATATTTTCGTTATGCCGGAAAACAGAGCAATGACGCAGGATATTCGTCCGCTTCATATTATAATTCTTAACCTTATGCCGACTAAAATCGAGACCGAAACGCAGATTTTACGACTTTTGAGTAACACTCCGCTTCAGGTTGACGTCGAGCTTTTGCAGGTTAAGTCGCATATTGCAAAGAATGTATCGCAAGAGCATATGCTCAAGTTCTACAAGACTTTTGATGATGTTAAAAACCGCAAGTTTGACGGTATGATTGTTACGGGTGCGCCTGTTGAAATGATGCCGTTTGAAGAGGTCGATTATTGGGACGAACTTTGTGAGATTTTCGATTGGGCAAAGACCAATGTGTATTCTACCTATAATATATGCTGGGGTGCTCAGGCGGCATTGTACTATAAATACGGTGTTCCGAAGCATATGCTTGATGAAAAGCTTTTCGGTGTTTTCAAGCACAGACCGCTTGACCTGTATCATCCGCTGCTTCGTGGCTTCTCCGACGTTTATTATGTACCGCATTCAAGGCATACCGAAACTCGCAGGGAGGATATTGCCGAGGTCAAGGATTTGCAGATTTTGTCCTATTCCGACGAAGCGGGCGTGCATCTCATCTCCGATATGGCTTGCAGAAACTTCTTCTGCACGGGACATTCCGAGTATGACAGCGATACGCTTGCAAAGGAATATTTCAGGGATTTGAAAAAAGGTATGAATATTAAAATGCCTTACAATTATTTCCCCGACAACGACCCGAGGAAAACGCCGCCGATCACTTGGCGTGGGGTGGGAAGTCTTTTGTTCCAAAATTGGCTTAACTATTTTGTCTACCAAAGAACTCCTTATGACCTTAATTCCTTATAATCTATTAAATAAAGGCGGCTGCGAAAACACGGTTTTTACAGCCGCTTTTCATTATAATATAAGGCGAATATAGGTGCATAACAATAATGTTCGCATAAATAAACGCTTTTGAGAAAATTTTTCTTGACTTACGCAACGGTTTATGTTATATTACTTGTACCTCTGAAAGAGGGTTCTTTTTTTGTGCCCACTTTTTTTGAGGTAGGCTAAACAAGCGTGTAACGCTAATAATGGAGGTGCCGAAAATGAGAGTAAAGGTTACATTGGCTTGCACAGAGTGCAAACAGCGCAACTACAACACAATGAAAAACAAGAAGAACACACCGGACAGGTTGGAGATGAACAAGTACTGCAGATTCTGCAAGAAACATACTCTCCACAGAGAAACAAAGTAAGCGGAGGTTAAAACAATGGCTGACGAAATTAAAAAAGATTCTGCCGCTGCTCCCGCAAAAAATTCCAAGAAAGAAAACAAGCCCGAAGCTCCTAAGAAAAAGAAGAATGTTTTTGCCTCAATGGGCAAGAATATCAAGAGATTCTTTAAGGACTTAAGAGGCGAGTGCAAAAAGGTCGTATGGCCGGATTCAAAAACCGTTCTCAAAAGCACAGGCATAGTTTTGCTCTGCGTATTTGTTTTAGGTTTGGTAATCTGGGGTATCGACACAGGCCTTTCGGAACTTATTAAGCTTCTCGTAAATGCTTCGAAAAATGCGCCGGCTGACGCAGAAACAACAACAGCCGTAGCAGGTTCAATCATTTCCGGATTCTTTGGTTTATAAGGGGGATGTCTAATGGCAGAAATCTCCAAGTGGTACGTTGTTCATACTTATTCGGGTTATGAGAATAAGGTTGCGGCGAATATCGAAACGGTAGTCGAAAATCGTAAGATGCAGGACTATATTCTTGATGTTCAAGTGCCGACTGAGCTCGTTACCGAGATTAAGGACGACGGATCCAAGAAAGAAATTGAAAGAAAAATTTTCCCCGGTTACGTTATCGTAAAGCTTGCTGTCTTTGAAAATGAGGACTCGGGTGAGCTTGAGATGACAGATGACACATGGTATGTCATTCGCAACACGAGAGGTGTTACGGGCTTTGTAGGCCCCGAGGGTAAGCCTGTTCCGCTTTCGGACAGTGAAATTGCCGCTCTCGGCGTTGAAAAGCGTGTTGTCGAAGTAAACTACGCAAAGGGCGATATGGTTACCATTATCGACGGTGCTTTTGACGGCATTATCGGCGTAGTTGACGAAATCAACACAGAAAACAATATGGTCAGAGTTATAATTTCAATGCTCGGCAGAGAAACGCCGGTTGAACTTGAGCTCGATCAGGTTGAAAAACAACAGTAAACATGGTATTAAGCGACAAGTCGCTTTTTATAGCGCATATGCGCTGTGGGAGGAATAGGCGAAGCCACTTATTCCGCCACTACCACGATTTTTGGAGGTGCTAAAATGGCTCAGAAAGTAATAGGCTTTATTAAGCTTCAAATCCCTGCCGGCAAGGCAACACCGGCACCGCCCGTAGGACCGGCACTCGGTCAGCACGGCGTTAACATCATGGCGTTCACAAAGGAATTCAATGAGCGCACAAAGAACGACGCAGGACTTATAATCCCCGTTGTTATCACTGTTTATGCAGACCATTCGTTCACATTCATAACAAAGACTCCTCCTGCAGCAGTCCTTCTTAAAAAGGCTTGCGGCATCGAGAGCGGTTCAGGCGTACCGAATAAGACTAAGGTCGCAACAATCACGAAAGAACAGCTTCAGAAGATCGCAGAGCAGAAAATGCCCGACCTCAACGCAGCAACTGTTGAAACTGCAATGAGCATGATCGCAGGTACAGCTCGTTCAATGGGCATCACTGTCGAAGACTGATGCTCCTTCGTGGGAGGAAAAATCCGATTAACCACTTAATAGGAGGAAAGTAAATTATGAAACACGGAAAAAAATATAACGAGAGCGCAAAATTGATTGAAAAAACAAAGCTCTACGATACAAACGAAGCATTTGAGTTGGCTTGCAAGTCAGCTACTGCTAAGTTTGACGAAACTGTTGAAGCTCACATTCGCCTCGGCGTTGACTCAAGACACGCTGACCAGCAGGTTAGAGGCGCTGTTGTTCTTCCCAACGGTACAGGTAAGGATGTCAGAGTAGCTGTTTTCGCTAAGGGCGACGCTGCTGACGCTGCAAAGGCTGCAGGTGCTAACATTGTCGGTGCTGAGGATCTTCTTGCAGACATTCAGGGCGGTATGCTTGACTTTGACGTATGTATCGCATCACCCGATATGATGGGTCTTGTAGGTCGTCTCGGTAAGGTTCTCGGTCCTCGTGGCTTGATGCCTTCACCCAAGGCAGGTACTGTTACACCCGACGTTGCTAAGGCTGTTACCGAAGCAAAGGCAGGTAAGATTGAGTACCGTCTTGATAAGACAAACATCATTCACTGCCCGATCGGTAAGGCTTCTTTCGGTGCTGAAAAGCTCATCGAGAACTTCAATACTCTTATGGAAGCTATCGTTAAGGCTAAGCCCGCTACACTCAAGGGTCAGTACATTAAGTCCTGCGTTGTTGCTACAACAATGGGCCCCGGCGTTAAAATCAACGCAAACAAGTACTCTGCTTAATCTTAGTGCTTGACAAACCCGTCAGGGTATGTTAATATAATATCCGCTTGCCGAAGACAGTAGGTGCATTTATGCGTAAAGTTTATCTGCCTACCGAGGAAATGGAACTTATTATTAAAGTTTTATGCCTCTCTGTCTTTCGCAGAGAGGCTTTTTTATCTCATAAAGCAAGCGTAACATTTTTATAGGAGGTGAATTCGTTTGCCAAGTGAGAAAGTTTTAGAAATCAAGAAGCAGCAGGTTGCAGATCTTAAAACAAGATTTGACAATGCTTGCGCAGGTGTAATCGTTGATTACAAGGGTATTTCCGTTTCTGACGACACAGCTCTCCGTAAGGAGCTCCGTGAAGCAGGTGTTAAGTACACTGTAACCAAGAATACACTTATCCATCTTGCTATCGACGGCACTGATCTCGCAGAGCTCGACGGTGTTCTTGAGGGAACAACAGCCGTTGCTACATCTGAGGACGATTACGTTGCAGCAGCAAGAATTCTTCAGAAATTCGCTGACAAGAATGAGAATTTCAACATTAAGGGCGGTTTCCTCGACAATGAGGTAATTTCTCTTGAAAAGATTTCAAGCCTTGCAAAACTTCCGTCAAGAGAAGTATTGCTCGCTACAGTTTGCAGTGCGTTCAACGCACCTATCGCAGCTTTTGCACGTGCTATTCAGGCAGTTGTTGACAAGAGTGGCGAGGCTCCCGCAGAGGAAGCACCCGCAGCAGAATAATTTTTGCTGTATAACTTAAAAATTTATTTCATTATTATTGGAGGAAAATAAAATGGCATCAGAGAAAATTGCAGCTATGATTGAAGAAATCAAAGCTCTTACAGTTCTTGAGCTTTCAGAGCTCGTACACGCAGTAGAGGATGAATTCGGCGTTTCTGCAGCAGCAGCAGTAGCAGTAGCAGCTCCCGCAGCTGGCGACGGCGCAGCAGCAGCTGAGGAAAAGACTGAGTTCGACGTAGAGCTTACAGAAGTAGGCGCAGAGAAGATTAAGGTTATCAAGGCAGTTCGTGAGATCACAGGTCTTGGTCTTGCTGAGGCAAAGGCTATGGTTGACGGCGCTCCGAAGGTAATCAAGGAAGCTGCTTCTAAGGATGACGCTGACGCTGCAAAGGCTAAGCTCGAAGAAGTTGGCGCTAAAGTTACACTTAAGTAATTTTAATTTGTCAATTACAAATCCCTGTTCTTTCTTTTTGAAGGAGCAGGGATTTTTTCATTTATTTTGTTTGATATAATATCGCAAGTATGGTATTATATAGTTTAGTGATATTCGGAGGCGATACTATGTCAAAACATTCGGACAGAGCACTTGAATTGTTCAAGCAAGGCTATAACTGCTCACAGGCGGTGTTCTGTGCTTTTTGTGATGAATTTAATATGGACGAGGAAACCGCATTGCGTGTTTCGGCAGGACTCGGAGGCGGCGTCGGCAGAATGAGAGAGGTTTGCGGTACCGTAACAGGTGCGGCTCTTGTTATAGGTATGCTTTACGGTGCGACCGACGGTAAGGATACTCAAAAGAAAAAGGAAACCTATGAAAAGGTGCAGGAAATCGCCGAAGAATTTAAGAAGGATAATCCGTCAATAATTTGCCGTGAGCTTTTAGGACTTACAAAAGAGGCACAGGCAAAGGAAACCGCAGCACCCGAAGTGAGAACAGAACATTATTATAAAAAGCGTCCTTGCTCGGAGCTTGTTGAAAATATGGCGAAAATACTTGATGAAAAATTTTTTGAGGCGAAAAATTAACTATGACATACATTAAAAGCGATGATAAAAAAGCGATTATCGGAAATGAGTATATCGAAAGAAGTTTTTTTATTGAAAACGGACAGCTTTTGCCCGATACCATCACAAACAAAAGACTTAATGAGCCTGCTTTGTTTGTAGCCGGAAAGGGTAGCGAGGAATTTTCCGTTACATTCTTGAAAAAATTCGGAAAATTTGAGCTTAAAGCGTCAATGCTTACGATTGACAAGATAAATTCCTATGAAAAGTCGGACTCCTCGATTTTAGAATTTGTTTTCAAGCCTGCAATTTATCGCAATACCACGCTGAATTTCCGTTTGGTATATAAGCTTAAAAATGACGATTTCTTTATGAAAAAACAGCTTTGTTTTTCGGCTTCGGGCAACCTTAATTTGCGTATTGACACCGTCGATACCGAACTTTTGGTGCTTGCGGACGGCATAAAGCAAAAATGGACGCATCCCGAGATGGACAAGGCATTCATTGACGGCTTCCACGCTTCGCTCGGACAGCCTGTTTATATTAACGGTATGTTCACAGGTTCGGAATTTCCGATGAACGACAACAACATTGTGGAAAACACCCTGCGTTTGCGTTATTACAGCGGAAAGAGTATCGCAAGTATACTTAACGGCAAAAAGGAACATTCTTTCCACAAATCCGTTTTCGGAAGCGCACAGACAATGTCTTTTGACGTTATCAGAGCAGATTTTCTCGAATATATCAAAACCGTTTCACAGAAAACCTATCTTCGCACTCAATATAACTCTTGGTATGACCATATGCTAAACATTACCGAGGAGAATATAACAGGCTCTTTTTATCAGATTGAAAAGGGCTTGACGCAGAATTTCGTAAAACCGCTTGACGCCTATGTTGTTGATGACGGCTGGAACGATTACAAGAGCGATTTTTGGTGCTTTAACGATAAATTTCCTCACGAGCTTTACAATTCATCACGGCTTGCGAATAATTTTTCTTCACATTTCGGACTTTGGCTCGGACCGAGAGGCGGTTATAACTTTAACAGGCCGTTCGGTAAGCGTATGCAAAGACACGGCAAGGGCGGTTATAACAGAAGGTCATACGACATATGTATTGCGGATGAAAAATATGTTCGCAATGTTGAATTGCTTTTCCTTGATTATATGAATCGCTTCGACATAGACTATTGGAAGCTTGACGGCTTTATGTTGAAGCCCTGCCGCAGCAAAAGGCACGGACACCCGACGGGCGGTTATAAGGATATGTACGTTATGACCGACGCTTGGGAAAAGTGGATTGATATTTTCCGTGATATGCGTAAATTCAGGGCAGAGCAGGGCAAGGAGCTTTGGATAAACCTCACTTGCTATGCTGTTCCGAGTCCGTGGTTCTTGAGATATGTAAACAGCGTTTGGATGCAAAACAGTGCCGATATAGGCTTTACGGATAAATCGGTAAGCGGAGAGGAGCTCAACGGCAAGGATTTTGACCGTATGCTCACCTACAGAGATGCGCTTTACTATGATTTTCACAGGGTAAGGCAGTATCAGTTCCCGAACTCGAATATGTATAACCACGAGCCTATTTACGGACACACCGCAAAGGTTAAAATGACCGATGATGAGTACCGTAAGTATATGTATATGATTTCATCAAGAGGCACGGCATTCTGGGAACTTTATTACAGCTTCGATCTTTTCAACGATAATATGTGGCGTATAAATGCAGATGTTTTAAGATTTGTCAGAGAAAACTTTGAAACGCTCAGAAATTCAAAGCTTATCGGCGAAAGTGCCGACTCGGGTAAAATTTACGGATACAGCGCATGGAACGGTAAAGAGGGTGTTATTTCACTTCGCAATCCGTCCGATAAACCGCAGAAATTTTCGGTTAAACTTGAAAAGGAAATCGGCGTAAACGAGGACGTAAATGGACTTACACGCATAAATGTTATCCCTTACGAAACCGAGAAATGCGATATTAAATATTCATACGGTGACACTCTTTCGGTTGAGCTTGGTGCACACGAAATTGTAATATATAAATTCGGCGGAGAAAAGACAACCGCACCTGTATTAAAGCGAGCAAAGTTTGAGGATGAACACACGGCGGTATTCTCATTTGACAGACACATTGTACTTGATGAAAACAGCTTTACTTATATGGGTAAGCCTGTAAAGGCGGAGTTGCTTGCGAATTACAGCGAGGTGCTTTTGCATTTTGACAACGCACAGGCAGGCTCTAAATATACTGTTGATTACAGCGTTCGTGACCTCTACGGCAACAAACTTACTTCTAAAAAAACGCTCGCTTGCTATAAGGACAATCTTTTGTTCTCAAGCAGAGAAGCGCCCTGCGAGATTGAGGACGATTTCACACTCACTATGACCGTGAACACCGCAACAAAGGAAACGCTTTTGTTCTCACAGGGTAATTCTCTTGCGGTTTCGCTTATAAACGGCAATGTGAGATTTAACTGCTGTTCGCTCAAATGCGTCGGACACACCGATATTTGTAACACGGGTGACAGAAAAATAACCCTTGTCAGAGAAAAGAACGCTATGATTAAAATTTATATCGACGGCGTGCTTGACGGCTCTTATTACGACGAGAGAGTCGGCAATATGACGGTTCCGAAAGCCGAAATTAAGCTTTCAAATTCAATAAAGGGCTTTACCGTGCTTAACAAAGCACTTGCGTTTGACGAGGTTTAATTGTATAATTAAATGAATGATGATTTAAGAAAGGGGAGAACGTATGAAAACGCTTGAATTTATAGTTCCGTGCTATAACGAGGAAGCTGTTTTGAATATTTTTTACGATACGGTCTCTCCGATATTAAACTCGCTCGACGGAATAAAGGCTTCTTTTATATTTGTCGATGACGGAAGCCGTGATAACACCGTAAATATTATAAGACAGCTTGCCGAAAGGGATAAAACGGTTAAGTATATTTCTTTTTCAAGAAATTTCGGAAAAGAGTCGGCAATGCTTGCAGGTCTTAAAATGTCGTCGGCTGATTATGTCGGAATTATCGATGCGGATTTGCAGCATTCTCCCGAGCTTATTCCGGAAATGGTTAAAAGCGTCAACGAGGAGGGCTACGATATAGCCGCTGCAAAACGAACCGACAGAAAGGGCGAGGCTAAGCTTAAAAGTGCTTTTGCAAGAAGCTTTTATAAGCTGATAAATCGCATTTCCGACGCAAATATTGAGGAGGGCGCACAGGATTACAGGGTTATGACAAGAAAGGTCGTCAACGCAATAATCTCAATGCCCGAATACAACCGCTTTTCAAAAGGCATATTCAGCTGGGTCGGCTTCAAAACAAAGTGGTTTGAGCACGAAAACCGTGAACGTGCGGCAGGCAAAACAAAATGGTCATTTTGGAAGCTGTTTGCCTATGCGGTTGACGGAATAATCGGCTTTTCAACCGCACCGCTTAAAATTTCACTTTTCTGCGGCATTGTTACAAGCCTTGTAGGGTTTATCTATGCGCTTTATACGATAATTAAAACGCTCTGCTTCGGACCTGATGTTGACGGCTATCCGTCGCTTGTATGCTCGGTTTTGATAATCGGCGGACTCATTTTAATTTCAATGGGCGTAGTCGGCGAATACGTTTCAAGGGTTTACCTTGAGGTTAAAAACAGACCAAACTACATTATTGACGAAACTAATATATTACCTGAAAACATTGATAATCAGTCAAATTCGGGTAATAAATAAGTATAATTCAATTTAATTAACGGAGGTAAAAGCAATGACTTCAATCACAAAGGATATGACAATCGGCGATATTCTCGATGCGGATAGAGAGACCATTCCTTTCTTCCTTGAAATGGGAATGCATTGTCTCGGCTGCCCTGCTTCGAGAGGCGAGAGCGTTGAGGAGGCTTGTGCCGTTCACGGCGTTGATGCGGACGAGCTTGTTAAAAAGATAAACGATTTTCTTGCAAGTAAATCAAGCAAATAAAGAAGGCGGCGGGGTTGGCTGAGTGTTTTGCTCTGTCAACCCTCATTTTTTTAATTATGATTAAATTGACACCGAGACTTGATGCCGTGGCAGGTATGGTAAATAATTGCGACACCTTTTTGGACGTCGGCACAGACCACGCATATCTTCCGGCATACATAGTAGAAAATAAAATTTCAAACAGGGCAATAGCTTCGGATATAAATCCAAATCCGCTTATGAACGCTCAAAAGACGCTTGACGAATATTCGCTGGCGGATAAAATCACGCTTCGGCTCTCGGCAGGCTTTGAGAATATAGAGCCTTATGAGGCGCAGGAGATTGCCGTTGCAGGCATGGGCGGAATTATGATTGCCGATATGATAAACGCAACCGAGTGGCTGAGGGATGAGAAAATACATCTTATTTTGCAGCCTATGACGCATTTTGAGGATGTGTGGCGTGCACTTTTTGATAACGGCTTTCTGATTGAAGCCGAAAAAACCGTGTGCGAGGATAAGCGTGTTTATCTTATCATTTCCGCAAGGTATTCGGGTGTGAAATCAGAGCATAAGCTATACGAATACTATGTAGGAAATTTACCGAAAAGCTACAACGAAACCGACAAATTATTTGTTGAGAAAGTTCTCAAGAGCCTTTATAATAAATATAACGGCACAAAGGACGAGAAAATTCTCAAGATGATAAGGAGTATTGAAAATGCCTAAGGCAAAGGAAATATATGAATATATAGACAGCCTTGCACCGTTCTGCAAGCAGGAGGAATGGGACAACAGCGGCTTTTTGATCGGCGATGAAAACACAGAGGTTAAAAGCGTGCTGCTTGCGCTTGATTGCACGAATGAGGTGCTCGAATACGCAAAAAAATCGGGCTGTGAGCTTGTAATTACCCATCATCCGATAATTTTCGGAGCATTAAAGCAAGTGAAATTCGGAAGCGAGGTCTATACCGCCGTCAACAGCGGACTTTCGGTAATCTGCGCCCATACCTCGTATGATGTCGCAGAGGGCGGAGTGAGTGATATTTTGGCAACAACGCTTTCGGCTGAAAATACCGTAAAATCTCCGTCGGGAATATTAACTGTCGGCGACGTTAAAAAAACGACGGTCGGCGAGTATGCAAGACTTGTCGGGAAAATTCTTTCTGCAAGCGTGAGAGCTTGTCTTACCGAAAAGGAAGTTCAAAGAGTTGCTTTTTGCGGAGGTGCAGGCAGCGATTATCTGCTTGAAGCAAAGGAAATGGGCTGCGATTTGCTCGTTACGGGCGATGCGGGTCATCACGATTTTCTCGACGCTATAAATCTCGGCATCGGACTTATTGCGGCAGGTCATTTTGAAACAGAGACGATTTCAATAAAGCCGCTTTGCGACAGACTTCAAGAAAAATTTGATAATGTAAAATTTACGGTGTTTGAGCAGAAAACACCCATAACATATATTTGAGGAAAATATGGCACTTGACGGAATAACATTAGGCTTTATAAAAAATGAAATAAGTGAATATCTGCTTGGAGCAAAGGTGGAAAAGGTTTATCAGCCGTCGAAATGCGAACTTGTATTTCTTATGCGTACCCGCAGCGGTGCATACAGGCTCTATATGTCGGCACAGGCGATTTCTCCGAGGATACACATAACCTCGCAAACGCTTGAAAATCCGCAAAAACCTCCTATGCTCTGTATGCTTTTGAGAAAACGCCTTGTCGGTGCAACGCTTACCGAAATAAATCAGGTATCGCTCGACAGGGTGCTTGAATTGTGCTTTGACGCCACCGACGAGATAGGCGACAAGGTTAAGCTCAAGGTGTTTATCGAAATTATGGCACAGCGTAGCAATATCGTGCTTGTTAACGAAAACGGCAAGGTGATTGACGCCGTTAAAAGGGTTGACGAAACCAAATCCACATACAGAGAGGTTTTGCCCGGCGGAACATATCTTTTGCCTCCGAGCCAAAATAAGCTTGATATTTCAAGCTGTTCGGCAGGGGAGATTGTAAAAGCTGTATGCGAGAAGAAAAATCAAAAATTGTCCTCGGCAATTCTTTCAAGCGTTTTGGGTGTTTCCCCGATTGTCTGCCGTGAGATTGCCTGTGCGTGCTCAGACAAAGCGGTTGAGGATATGACGGTTATCGACGAGAGTGTTTTATATGACAAAATCGTTGAAATTCAGAATATTATAGCCGAAAACAAGCCGTCTCCGCAGGTCGTTTTTGACCCCGAGGGAAATCCCGTTGATTTTTCGTTTATGGATATAACTCAATACGGCGAGAATTATCCTGTTAAAAAATATTCTTCGTTTTCGGAGCTTCTTGACGAATTTTGCTTTGAAACGGACAGAATGTACAGGATCAAACGCCGTGCAGGCGATATGCTGAAGCTTTTGAATAACGCATCGCAGAGAGTTGCCAAAAAGGTTAATCTCCAAAAAATGCAGCTTGAAAAGTGTGACGATAAGGAAACGCTGCGTATCTATGCCGAGCTTATAAATTCAAATCTTTACAGATTGGAAAAGGGTGCGGCGTTTTACGATATTGAAAATTATTATGACAATAACAATGTAGTTCGTATTAAAGTGAATCCTGCGCTTTCGCCCGTTCAGAATTCGCAAAAGTATTATAAGGAATATAAAAAGTCCGTGACGGCTGAAAAAATGCTTGCCGATTTAATCGAAAGCGGAGAACAGGAGCTTTTGTATATCGACTCTGTTCTCGACGAGCTTTCAAGAGCAGACAGCGAAGCGGAAATTTCCGAAATAAGGCAGGAATTGATTGCAGGCGGATACATAAGACGCAAGGGCAAGGACAAAATCAAGCTTCCAAAGACCCTACCGCCGTATGAATTTACTACGAGCGACGGCTTTCGTGTGCTTGTCGGCAGGAATAATGTTCAAAATGATAAGCTGACGTTTAAGACGGCGAAGAACTATGATATGTGGCTTCACACTCAAGACTTTGCAGGCTCGCATACGGTCATTGTCTCGGATAACCGAGAAATCACCGATACGGCAATCGAGGAGGCGGCAAGAATAGCTGCACGCTTCAGTTCTGCCGACGGTGCGGACAAGGTTCCCGTTGACTATACCTTGATTAAAAATGTCAAGAAGCCGAACAACGCAAAGCCCGGTAAGGTCATATATCATGTGTATAACACCATATATGTTACGCCTAACAGAGATATTCAGTTGTAAAGCAAAAAACTTTACATTAAAAATGACGACAAATATTGACTCAGACGGTAAAAAAATGTATTATATTGAAGATAAACAGAAAAGGCGGTTTAACCTATGAAAAAAACTATTTCCGTAATACTGATAATAACAATGCTTATGTCGGTCTTGTGTCTCAATTCATTCGCAGGAGCCTTGTCTCTTGTTTCAGCTCCGTCAACGGCGAATAAGGGCGATACAATAACGGTAAGCGTAAACGTACCGAGCGGACTTTCGGGAGCAAAGCTCTTGCTTGAATACGATAAGACCTGCTTTGAGCTTGTTTCGAACAGTGCCAGCTTAAATCCGAGTTTCACAACGGTAATAAACGACAAAACTGTCGGCAAGCTTATTGCGGTGGCGGTTTCAACAAGCGAGCAGTCTGCCTGTACATTGTTCTCCGTAAAATTCAAGGTGCTTAAAACAGGCGGAAAAATCAGCGTGAAAGCAACTCAAGCTATTGACGGTGCGGATAAGGATATTACAGAATCAATTCCCGGTGCCGTTCTTACGATAGCCGAGGGAACAGGTGCGGCTGCGGAGGAGACAATTCCGCCTCAGGCTCAGACAGAACCTGCAAACAAGGTTACAAAGCCTGCTGTGGGCAATAAAGCAGCGCAGACAAAAAAGGTCGAGGGCATAACCGGAAGTGCTAACGCTCCCGCACCCGACGAGACGCTTCCTGCCGACATAATGCCGAACGAGCCCACAACGGCGGGAGAAGAAAACGAAATCAATGAAAAGACAAACAAAAAGGCTATAATCATTGTTGTTTTGGCTACTGTTTTGGCTCTTGCAGCGGCAATAGTTATCGCACTTGTTATTAAAAAGAAAAAGCAGGAGGACGAGCCTGACGCAGCGGTACAAATAAACGAAAATATTGATAAAGATAAATAAAATTCTGTTGACAATTCAACCGAATTATAGTATCATTAGTCATATAGTAAAGGCTTTATGTGCTTTTCTATCATAATATCGACTCGCATTATGCGAAAATAATTTAAAGGCGGTAAAAAGATATGAAAAAAGTTCTTTCAGTTCTCGTAGCACTTCTTCTTATTGCTGTTGCTTGCGTTCCGGCTTTCGCAGCTGACGCATACAAGGTTGACGTTGAGTCATCTGCAGATACAGCAGCAGTAGGCGATGTAATTACAGTTTCTTTCAAAGTAAGCAGCGGTCTTTCGGGCTTCAAGGGTGTTCTTGAATACAACACTAAAAACTACAAGTATGTAGCAGGCTCGGCTGAGGCTACCGATCTTTTCACAACTGAAATCAACGATACTGTTGACGGCAAAATCACAGTAGCAAGCGTTGCAAGCGAAGCTAAGGACGCAGGTGTGGTTTTCACAGCTAAGTTCAAGGTTCTCAAGAAGGACGGCGTTTTCAAAGCTTCTGCAACAGACGCTATTGACGGTACAAACGCAGCTGTTACAGTTAACGGCGACGAGCTTGCTATCAACGTAACAGATAAGGGTGCAAAGGCTCCCGAGACAACAGCTCCCGAAGCTAAACCCGACAATAACAAGAATTCTGTTGATATTAAGAAAACAGGCGGAAAGCTTTATGTTTCAACAGCAGCAGCAGTTGCAGTTTGCGCAGCAGCAGTTGCAGTTACAATGAAGAAAAAGAACGAAGACTAAGGAATTTATATTTCTGATATTCGGCACTCGCACTTAATGTGTGGGTGCTTTTTCTTTTGCTTAATTTTCTCTTGTGATTTTAGCCGTATTACCGTATTAAAATATAGTGACTTTGCGAATTGATAATTTATATAGAATGAGTATATAATATTTATATATTTTAATTTAATTCAATTAGGGGGATTAAGATGCAGGAAAAACAAATAAGACCTTTTGGCATACGTGACAAGGTCGGCTACGCTCTCGGCGACTTCGGTTGTAATATGAGCTTTGCTTTTATTAACAACTATCTTATGATTTTCTACGTTACTTGTATGGGTATAAAGCCCGAACACTTTGCGATTATCATTTTACTTGCAAAGATTTTTGACGCTATTAACGACCCGATTATCGGCGGACTATGTGACTCCGCAAAACCCGGTAAAGAGGGTAAGTTTAAGACTTGGATAAAATGGGCGAGCTTACCGCTTCTCATTTCAAGCGTATTGCTTTTCATTTACGCTCCGTCACTTCCGTACGGCGTTAAAATTGCAATGTGCTTCGGTCTTTATTGCATATGGAGTATTTCATATACAAGTGTAAACGTGCCCTACGGTTCAATGCAGTCGGTAATCACGAATGTTCCCGAGGAGAGAAGCGCTCTTTCGACTGTAAGAAGCGTCGGCGCAATGCTTGCACAGATTCCTGTTATGGTTTTGCTTCCTGCTATTGTCTATGATAAAAATAAAAACCCGAGAGGTAATCTGTTCTTTATAATCGTTGCTGTGATGGGCGTTATCGGCTTTATTTCGTTTATTCTTCTTCGTAAACTGACAACCGAAAGACTTGCTCCCGCAGTAGTTGACAAGTCACAGAAATTCAATTATTTCAAAACATTTGCCTCATTCCTTAAAAATAAGAATATGCTCGGTGTCACAATCTCGTCAATGTCATATCTTGCATTGATGATGACAGTTACAACCTCAATGCAGTATATTTTTATGTGCTACTTTAAGAATACAAGCATAATTCCGATAGCTACAATAATCGCAGGCTTGCCGACGGTTTTGGGCATAGTTGCGGTAAAGCCTCTTTCAAAGAAATTTACAAAGAAGCAGCTTTGCACATATCCCTTCTTGATTTCGGCAATCGCAAGCGGTATTGCTACCTTCGTACGCTTTGAAAACCCTTATATTTGGATTGTGTTTATCGGAATTGCAATGTTCGGCTCGGCATTCTATCTTGTTCTTACATGGGCGCTTGTTGCTGACTGTATAGATTATCAGGAAATGAAAACTGGCAGGAGAGAAGAAAGCTCGATTTATGCAACTTATTCGCTGTTCAGAAAAGTGGCACAGGGACTTGGTGCGTCTTTGATTTCTTTGGCACTTGGATTTACGGGTTATGACCAAAATCTCGGTGCTTTGGAACAGGCTTCGGGCGTTGCGGAAAAGATATATGTAATGACAGGAGCTATTCTGTTTATCGGTTCGATTATCTGCCTTTTAAGTATGCACTTCCTTTACCGTCTCGGCGATGACCCGAAATCAGAAATTGAATAAAAAAGGACAGAAAAAATCGCTAACCCAATCGGTTAGCGATTTTTTTACTTTAATTATTCATCTTTGGGATTCAACGCTCTTGTCAACCAGATATCTGCAATATCCATTGCCGCATAAAGACCTTTTTTCTCGCTTGTTTTAACGATTTTTTCTTTAATGCTGACATTCGGGTCTGTATTGACAAGCTGAACGGATACCTTTGAAGCGAGATCGGTATCGCCGAACTCCTTCGAGCTCAAAATACGCATCATAATAACGAAATCGTCGTTCATATCGCCATAGTAAATGGTATTTCCGTTTCTTACAAGGGGCTTTCCCTTATAAGTCAAAAAATCATTTTTCTTTTCAGCCATTTTTACACCTCAATTACTTTTCGGAACTTGATTTGAGATATTCTTTAACGAGAGTTTGCAAAAGTTCATCTCTGTCAAGGCGGCGTATAAGGCTGCGTGCGTTATTATGAGTGGTAATGTACGTCGGGTCCTCTGAAAGTATATATCCGACAATCTGGCTTATGGGATTGTAGCCCTTTTCCTGCAAAGCGGTGTAAACTGCAAGCAGGGTTTGACGCATTTGCTCATCACACTCATCTTTAATGGAAAATTTTATGGTCTTGTTCGGATCTAACATTTTGCCACCTCCTAAGAAAATCAATATACATTTGCTATTATATACCAATTAAAATGAAATTACAATAGCTACTTGAATTTTTATTTGTTAATATAGTCGTCAACGATTTGACCGTCCTGTATTCTTATAACACGTTTTGCCTGATTGGCTATTCCGTTGTCGTGCGTGATAAGAATTATCGTTCTGCCCTCTTCGTGCAAGCCTTTGAGAATTTTCATAACATCCTCGCCCGAACGGCTGTCAAGGTTACCCGTCGGCTCGTCGGCAAGGATAATCGGCGGACGTGCGGCAACTGCCCTTGCAATCGCAACTCTTTGCTGCTGACCGCCCGACATCTGCTTCGGAAGATGGTTTATTCTGTGTGCGAGTCCGACTCTTTCGAGAGCCTCCGTAGAGAGCTTGTGCCGTTCGTCGGGTCGCATACCTCTGTAAACAAGCGGAAGCTCAACGTTTGCCTGTGCGGTAAGGCTTGAAATGAGGTTGAAGCCCTGAAAAATAAATCCGATTTGTTTATTGCGAATTTCGGAGAGCTGGTCATCTGTCATATGCGAAACGTTTTCGCCGTCAAGGTAGTATTCGCCGCTTGTCGGAACGTCTAAAAGTCCGAGCATATTCATAAGCGTTGATTTACCCGAGCCCGATTGACCGACGATTGCAACAAACTCACCTTTTTCAATAGTGAGGTTTATGCCGTCGAGTGCTCTGACCTCGTTTTCTCCCGGATTATAAATTTTGTAAATGTCTTTTACTTCGATTAAACTCATTTCATAAACACCGCCTAACAATATAAATTTTATAGTAAATCCTAACATAAATCAATAAATAATTTATGAATTTTTAAGTCTTTAACGGTAAAAATACAAAAAGAGGTGATTGTTATGTCAACAACAGGTAAAGAATACTCCGATATGGCGAAAAAGGCTTCTCCGAAATCTCCGAAGCTTACAAATTGTCTCAAAGCGTTTTTAATTGGCGGTTTTATCTGCCTTATCGGTCAAGTGCTGATGTATCTGTTCCAAAAATCGGGCTTTAACGAGCAGGAAACAAAGACCTTGACTTCGGTTGTGCTTATAGTATTGACAGCAATTTTGACGGGTATCGGCGTGTTTGACAAAATCGCAAAGCACGCAGGAGCAGGCACGATTGTTCCGATAACGGGCTTTGCAAATTCCATAGTTTCGCCTGCAATGGAATTTCGAAGCGAGGGCAAAATTCTCGGAACGGGCGCAAAGCTGTTTTCGATAGCCGGACCTGTAATCGTTTACGGCACATCGGCAGCTTTTTTATATGGAATTATATGCTATATTTTTAAGCTGTATTGATATTAAACAAGAAAATATTTCAGCTGCGGATTGCCTTTTTTCGGTCAGACCTTTTGCAGCTGATTTTTTTACGATTATTGCACAATTTTTTATTAAAAATACATTGAAAAACAGCTGCTTTAGTGGTATATTATCCATATATAACTCGCTGTAAATCACGGGTCTTAAAAGCAGAAAGGTGTGTGTTGTAATTGGCACTTGTCCCGATGAAAAAATTACTTGAAGAAGCCGAAAAGAAAGGCGTTGCCGTCGGAGCTTTTTCAGTCGGAAATATGGAAATGGTTATGGGTGCCGTCAAGGCGGCGGAGGAGCTTGAAACCCCCATTATTTTGCAAATAGCGGAGGTAAGGCTTAAAAGCTCGCCTTTGGAATTGATGGGACCTATGATGCTTGCGGCTGCTGAAAATGCCGATGTTGACATTGCGGTGCATCTTGACCACGGCTTACATGTGGAAACGGTTGAGCAAGCTCTTGATATTGGCTTTACGTCGGTAATGCTTGACGGCTCACTTTTACCGCTTGAGGAAAACATTAAAACGGTAAAAGGCGTGGTTGAGACAGCGAAGGAATACGGTGCAACCGTTGAAGCTGAATTGGGAGTTGTCGGCGGAAACGAGGGCGAGGGCAAGAGCCATGAAATTCTTTGCACAAACCCCGACGACGCTAAACGCTTTTGCGACGAAACGGGAGTTGACGCTCTTGCGGTGGCAATCGGAAACGCACACGGAAATTATCCCGTTCTTCCCGAGCTTCGCTTTGACGTGCTTGAGGAAATACATAAAAAAGTCAGCACACCGCTTGTGCTTCACGGCGGTACGGGAATAAGCGACGAGCAGTTCCAAAGGGCAATTTCACTCGGTGTTCGCAAGATAAATATAGCAACCGCTTCCTTTGACAATTTGGCGGCTTATGCAAAGGCTTATTGTGATAACAAGGAAAAAGCCAATTACTTTGAGCTCTCTGCCTGTGAGGTCGAGGGAGTTTACCAAAACGTAAAAAGACATATTAAAGTTTTCAATATGGAATAATCAAGGAGATAATTATGAAATACATAGAATTCGACTCTTCAAAAAAATACGACCTTATTCTTTTGGGCAGAATTGCAGTTGACTTGAATCCCGTCGATTATTATTGTCCGCTTAACGAAAGCACGACCTTTAAGAGATACCTCGGCGGCTCTCCCGCAAATATCGCGGTAGGACTTGCAAGACTCGGTAAAAAATGCGGATTTTTTGCCCGTGTTTCCGACGACCAGTTCGGTACATTCGTAACAGATTTCTTTGAGAAAGAGGGAATCGACACCTCAAGAGTTAAGAGATGCGAAAACGGCGAGAAAATCGGTCTTACCTTTACCGAAATTAAATCCGAAACGGAAAGCTCAATCGTTATGTACCGCAACGAAGCAGCTGACTTAAAATTGGAGCCTTCGGATATTGACGAGGAATACATCAAGCAGGGTAAGGCACTTTTGATTTCAGGCACGGCACTTTGTGAAAGCCCGTCGAGAGAGGCGGCGCTCAAGGCTGTTATGCTTGCAAAGAGAAATAGTGTTCCGATTATTTTTGATATTGACTACCGTGCGTATAATTGGAAAAATGACGATGAAATTTCAATCTATTATTCGGCAGTTGCTCGTGAGGCTGATATTATTCTCGGCTCCCGTGAGGAATATGACCTTACCGAAAAGCTCATAAAGCAGGGTATGACCGACGAGGAAACAGCTAAATATTGGCATTCGCAAAATGCTAAAATCGTGGTAATCAAGCACGGTAAGGAGGGCTCAACAGCCTATACAAATGACGGCGAGAGCTATAACATTAAGCCGTTCCCCGTTAAGCTTCTTAAATCATTCGGAGGCGGAGACGGTTACGCTTCCGCATTCCTTTACGGACTTTTTGAGGGCTATGAAATAATCGACGCTCTTGAATTCGGCTCGGCTTCGGCGGCTATGCTTGTGGCTTCTCATGCTTGCTCACAGGATATGCCATCTGTCGAAGCGGTCAAGGACTTTATTAAGAAAGAAAAAGAAGAATACGGCGAAATGATTGCAAGGGTGTAAAGCATTTCGCTCCCTCTTTGATTTGCAGAAAGGTATTCATATGAAAAAGCTGTTCAAAAACAAGATTTTCAAGGGCGTTATAGGTACGCTTTTATGTATTTGTATTTTGCTTTTTTCGGCGGTAATCGGCATTAACGCATATATGATTTCTTTTTCTAAAAAGAATTTTGTTACCGTGGACGAATTGAAAGCGGACAGCTATGATTGTATTTTGGTGCTTGGCGCAGGGCTTTGGAGTGGCAAGCCGTCGCCTATGCTAAAGGAAAGACTTGATTTTTCTCTTGAAGCATACAATAAAAATTGCAGCGACAGGTTTCTTGTCTCGGGCGATCATGGCACGAAAAGCTATGACGAGGTAAACGCTATGAAGGATTACCTTGTTGAAAACGGTGCTTCGGCGGATTGCGTGTTTATGGATCACGCAGGCTTTTCGACCTATGAGTCAATGTATCGTGCAAGAGATGTTTTCAAGGCTCAAAAGGTGCTTATCGTAACGCAGAAATATCATCTTTACAGGGCTGTGTATATTGCAAGGCAGCTTGGTATTGAGGCGTATGGGCTTGACAGAGAGGAGCTTAAATATCCCATTACAAATAACATTAGAGAAGCGGCGGCAAGGGTAAAGGATTTCTTTTATTGCATAGCAGAGCCCGAGCCCACCTATCTCGGCGAGGAAATACCGATAAAAACGGCAAACGCTTCACTTACTGATGATAAAATAAAAGTTTAATTTATATGAACGAGGGTAATATTATGTACGAAAATCCTAAATTCAACGAAAACAATGAAAAAATTCTCTGTGAGAGAAACGGCAAAAACTCCGATATGCTGATGGATATCAGAGTTAAAGTTCTCAAAGCGGGCGAGAAAATGACCTTCTGCGAAGCGGAAAACGAAACGGCTCTGCTTTTGATGGCAGGCGATGTCGATTTTGTTTTCGACGGTAAAACCGAAAACGCAAAGAGGCGTTCTCCGTTTCTTGACAAGGCGACGGCAATTCATTTTGCAAGGAATAATACAGTAACCGTTAAAGCTAATGAGGAGTCGAGATTTGTAATTGAGCAGACTGATAACTCAAACGATTTCGGCGTTCATTATTATAAAGGCGAGGATATGACCGTTCAGCACTTTGGCGCAGACCAATGGGACGGCACGGCTGACAGACAGGTGCTTACGGTGTTTGACTATGAAAACGCTCCGTATTCAAAGCTTGTCTTGGGCGAGGTTTTCCACAAGCCGGGCTGTTGGACTAGCTATCCGCCGCATTATCATCCGCAACCCGAGGTTTACTATTATGAATTTGAAAAGCCGCAGGGCTTCGGTGTCGGCTTTAACGGAGATGATTGCTATAAGGTCGGCGACAAGGGCTGCCTTTGCGTAACACCAATGCACACGCATCAGCAGGTGGCCGCACCCGGATACAAAATGTGCTATGTTTGGATGATTAGACATCTTGACGGCGATCCGTGGAAAAAGACGAGAATTGACGCACCCGAACACAAATGGCTTTTAGACGAGAAATAAGGAGATAAAACTATGGCATATATGACTACCGCACAGGCACTTGTTAAATTTCTTGACAATCAATATGTTTCCTTTGACGGAAAAGAAACAAAGTTTGTTGACGGAATTTTTACGATATTCGGACACGGTATAGTTTGCGGTCTCGGCGAGGCTCTTGACTCCGACAGAGGCGGACTCACCGTTTATCAGGGCAAGAATGAGCAGGGAATGGCTCATGCCGCAACCGCTTTCGCAAAGATGAACAACCGCAGAAAAATTATCGCTTGTTCTTCGTCAATAGGACCGGGTGCTGCAAATATGATTACGGCGGCGGCAACGGCAACGGTCAACCACGTTCCGCTTTTGCTCATACCGGCAGATGCGTTTTCAACCCGTCAACCCGATCCCGTTCTTCAACAGTTTGAGCAGGTAAATTCACTTGCCACAACCACCAATGACGCATACAAGGCAGTTACAAGATATTGGGACAGAATTGCACGTCCCGAGCAGCTTATGTCCGCTATGATAAACGCAATGAGAGTGCTTACGGATACAGCCGAAACGGGTGCTGTTTGTATTTCTCTTCCGCAGGACGTTGAGGGCGAAAGCTATGATTTCCCCGACGAATTCTTGCAAAAAAGAGTACATAAAATTACGAGAGTTGCACCGTCCGAGGAGGAGGTTGACGATATTGTCAAAATTCTTCTCACGGCTAAAAAACCGCTTGTGATTTGCGGCGGCGGCGTGAGATATTCGGAGGCAGGCGAGGAGCTTGAACGCTTCTGCAAGGAGTTTAATATTCCGTTTGCCGAAACTCAGGCGGGTAAAACCGCTTGCCATTCAAGCAATGAATATAACCTCGGCGGTCTTGGTGTTACAGGCAACTCGGCAGGAAACGTAATAGCGAAAGAGGCTGATGTCATTCTCGGTGTCGGAACAAGATTTTCCGATTTCACAACAGGCTCAAAGTCGCTTTTCAGAAGTGATGCAAAGGTTTTGACAATCAACACCTCACGTTTTGACGCTTACAAACTCGGTGCCGCAAAACTTGTGTGCGATGCGAAATTAGGTCTTGCGGCTCTTTCGGATAAATTGAGAGAAAACGGCTATAAGTCGGCATATACCACCGAAATTGCACAGGCTCGCAAGGATTGGGCGGACGAAATGCAACGCCTTGCAGAGTATAAATACGATGAAAGCTTCGAACCGCTTATCAAGGCGAGAGATGAACGCACAATCCCCGAATTTGCGGAAAAATTCGGCACTATCACACAAACCGCTGCGGTTTCAATGGTTCGTGAGATTATCGACGACGATGCAATTTGCGTAGGTGCGGCAGGCTCGCTTCCCGGTGACCTTCAGAGAATGTGGACTTCCGACAGCCTTTATTCCTACAATATGGAATACGGTTATTCTTGTATGGGCTATGAAATAGCAGGTGCTTTCGGCTCAAAGCTTGCTTGCCCCGATAAAGAGGTTTACGCAATGTGCGGAGACGGCAGTTATCTTATGCTTCACTCCGAACTTATAACCTCGATTCAAGAGAAAAAGAAGATAAATGTACTTCTTTTCGATAACAGCGGATTTGGTTGTATAAATAACCTTGAAATGTCAAACGGTATCGGCAACCTTGCCACAGAGTTCCGTTTCAGAGACGATAACAACAATCTTTTAGGCGACCTTGTACCGATTGACTTTGCTAAATGCGCTTCGGGTTATGGCGTTAAGACTTATACCGCAAGAACTCCCGAGGAGCTTAGATTTGCGTTGGAGGACTCCAAAAAACAGACCGTTTCAACGCTTATCGATATAAAAGTTCTTCCAAAATCAATGACCGATGGCTACGGTGCGTGGTGGAATGTCGGCGTTGCAAGTACATCTCAAAATGAAGCCGTTAAAAAGGCTTATTTGAATAAAAAAGAAAATCAAGAGAAAGCGAGAAAATACTGATATGCTTGACAAAAACAAAGTAAAACTCGGCATTGCGCCGATAGCGTGGACAAATGATGATATGCCCGATTTGGGTGCGGAAAACACATTTGAACAGTGCGTTTCCGAAATGGCTCTTGCAGGATTTACAGGCTGTGAGGTTGGTAATAAGTATCCCCGTGATACCGCTGTGCTTAAAAAGGCACTTGAGCTTCGTGGTATGCAGATTTGCAACGCTTGGTTCTCTTCTTTCCTTACAACTAAGCCTTATGAAGAGGTCGAAAAGGACTTTATCGAGCACATCACCTTCTTAAAGGAAATGGGTGCTAAGGTTGTCGGAATGTCCGAGCAGGGACACTCTATTCAGGGCACGGATAAGCCGATTTTTGAGGCTAAATATGTTATGAACGACGAGGAATGGGACACTCTTTGCACAGGCATAAACAAGCTTGGTAAGGTTGCAAAGGATATGGGCATTAAGCTCTGCTTCCATCATCATATGGGTACGGTTGTTCAGACCGAAGAGGAAATCGACAGACTTATGGCTAACACAGACCCCGAGCTTTTCGGACTTCTCTTTGACTGCGGACACCTTGCATATTGCGGCGAGGACTATATGTCGGTGCTCAATAAATATGCGGACCGTATCCGTCATGTGCATCTTAAAGATATTCGCCCCGAAAAGGTTGAACAGGTTAAGAGAGAACATTTGAGCTTCTTGCAGGGCGTAAGACTCGGCACCTTTACAGTCCCCGGCGACGGAGTAATTGACTTCAAGCCCATTTTTGACGTTCTTGAAAAGACAGGCTATGAGGGCTATGTTCTTGTCGAGGCAGAGCAGGATCCGGCAATTGCAAATCCGCTTGAATATGCCATAAAGGCAAGAAAATATATCGCTGAAAAAGCAGGACTTTGATTGGAGGGTGTAAAATGAGTTATCAGTTCATTATGCCCAAACAGGTGTTCTACGGCGAAAACGCATTGTCTGACGCTTCGGAGCATATCTCCGCCTTCGGCAAAAAGGCTCTTATTGTTACCGACCCTATGATGGTGAAGCTCGGAAACGCCAAGAGAGTTACGGATATACTCGATAAGAGCAGCACACAGTATGCGATTTTTGACGGCGTAACGGGCGAGCCTACCGATAAAATTGTCGAAGCAGGCTTGAAAGTTTGGAATGACGAGAAATGCGATTTCCTTATCGCTGTCGGCGGCGGCTCTCCGATTGACACCATGAAAGCAATCGGCGCAGTTGCCACAAGCGGCGGCTCAATCAATGATTTTCTCGGCAAGGTAATCACCGTTCCGACTCCGCCTATGGTTGCAATCCCGACCACAAGCGGTACAGGCTCGGAGGCTACACAGTTTACGATTATCACAAACACCGAAAAGGATATTAAAATGCTCTTAAAAGGTGCGGTGCTTATGCCCGACCTTGCAATCGATGACCCTGCGTTTACCATGACCGCACCGGCTTCCGTTACGGCGGCTACGGGACTTGACGCACTTTGCCATGCAAGCGAGGCTTACACCTCACGCAAGGCGCAGCCAATGACAGATGACCTTGCTTTGAGTGCTGTCAAAAGGATTTTCGAGTATCTTCCGATAGCTTACCGTGAGCCTCAAAACGTCGAGGCGAGAGCGCAGATGAGCCTTGCCGCACTTGAGGCAGGCACAGCGTTTAATAACGCTTCGGTTACGATAATTCACGGTATGTCTCGTCCGATAGGTGCACTTTTCCATGTTCCGCACGGAATAAGCAACGCAATGCTTATGACCGAGTGCTTCGACTATGTTTGCGACGGAGCTGAAAAACGCTTTGCGGATATGGCTCGTGCAATCGGAAAAGCAGACGAAGCGGACTCCGACGCAGAGGGCGCAAGAAAATTTGTTTCGGCTTGCAAGGAAATTTGCGACATATGCAATATCCCGAGCGTATCGGGTTACGGAATTGATTTAGATGAGTTCCGCAGGGCAATGCCCAAGATGGCAGAGGACGCATTTGCATCCGGCTCGCCGTCAAACACAATCAAAGAAATATCCGTTGACGATATTTTGAAGATTTACGACAGACTTTGTAAATGACAATTTGTTGGAGGTAAAATTATGTTAAAAATCGGTATTATCGGCGCAGGTCGTATCGGCAAGGTACATCTTGAGTCAATTTGCTACCACGTAAAAAACGCAACCGTAGTTGCAATGGCTGACCCCTTTATGAACGATGAAACAGAAAGCTTTATCAGAAGCTTCGGCGTTGAAAAGGTTTATAAGGACTACAAGGAAATCATAAACGACGCTGAAATCGACGCTGTTATGGTTTGCTCGTCAACCGACACACACGCACCCATTTCAATCGAGGCTATCAATGCAGGCAAGCACGTTTTCTGTGAGAAGCCGCTTGCAAATACAGTTGATAAAATTCTTGAAATCGCAGACGCACTCAAGGCTCATCCCGAGGTTAAATTCCAAGTTGGCTTTAACCGTCGCTTTGACCATAACTTTGCCGCTATTCGCAAGGCTTATGACGAGGGCAAGATCGGTGATGCTCAAATTCTTAAAATTACATCAAGAGACCCGCAGGCACCACCCGTCGGCTACTGTGCGGCAAGCATTTTCCTTGATATGACAATTCATGATTTTGATATGGCTTGCTTCCTTACAAACAGCGACGTTGAAGAGCTTTATGTTTACGCAGACGCTCTTATCAATCCGTCAATCCGTGAGTACGGCGATTTTGATACCGCTATCATTTCGCTTAAAATGGCAAACGGCGCACTTGCTGTTATCGACAATTCCCGTCAGGCTATGTACGGCTATGACCAGAGAGCAGAGCTTTTCGGCTCAAAGGGTATGGTTGCAACCTCGAACGATACGCTTTCATCTGCCGTAATTTCTACCGCTGACGGCGTAACGGGCGAAAAACCGCTTTACTTCTTCCTTGAAAGATATATGGAGAGCTTCTCCGAGGAGGTAAGACAGTTCTGCTCGGCAGTTGAGAACAACACCGAAACACCCGTCGGTATCCACGCAGGCTTGCAGTCTGTTAAAATCGCACTCGCAGCAGAAAAGTCTGCAAATGAGCACAGAGCAGTTAAACTTTCGGAAATCAACTGATTTAACAGTTATCATAAAACCGCTTGTTTCGGCAGGCGGTTTTGTTATATTCAAACACAATTTTGATTGACTTTGATTGCCTTTGAAATTATAATGAAAATAGCGAAGTGGTAATTAGAGGGGGTAAATATGAAAACAAAAAAATTTATGCTTGCATTTATAATGTCAGTTGTTTTGATAATTTCGATAATTGTAATAGTTATCGCTGTTAATAATAGACCCCCTGTTTATCCTAAACGGGATATAACGCAATATCATAATATTGATTTTTCAAATTGGAAAGACGGCAAGCTTATTGTAAACGATAAAGAATGTGAAGATATAACTGTTAAAATTCATTCAGACGGATATTCTGTTGTTCCGTTTGTCAGGATAGTTGAAGAAATGGGCGGTACGGTTGAATGGAAAAACGACACTATTGCAATAGTTAAATGCAATGGCATTAAGTATAAGCTTGACCTTGACACTATTACACTGACAAGTGCGAAAGTAAATGATTATTATAACTTGTTTGCCCTTAACGGCTATACAGAATGTGAGCCGTATTTTTATAAAGACAAGGATGAATTTTATGTCGGAGATGACTTTATAAGAGGTTTCCTTTCTACTTTGGGGGAATGTATAGAAACAGATTATACAGATAGCCTTGTTAAAGTCTATGCTAATCCATATATTGATTCGGAATAGGTTAATAGGGTATGTATATAGATCTAAAGACCGAGCGTGCATTTAAGTATAATTGAACAAATAACAAGGCGTTCTGACAGAGGACGCCTTTGTTGTTATATTCAAACACAATTTTGATTGACTTTGATTGCCTTTGGAATTATAATTAAAATACAGTATTAAAGGAACGGTGATTGATATGTTGAGTGAACAACTAAAGATAATCAGAAGAGCCAATAAGTTTACCCAGCAGGGGCTTGCGGATGCAATCGGAATTGAGCGCTCCACCTATGCTTCCTATGAAACGGGGAGAAATAAGCCCGATGTTAATCTCCTTAGTAAAATTGCTAAGGTTTTCGATGTCAGCTCCGACTTTATACTTGAAATTGATACGACTGTTCCGCTTAATGTGGAGGATATTCCCGTAAAGTATAAGAAAAAAAGCGGTAATAAGCTTGTAAGCACGCTTTCAAAAGAGGAAAAGAGCGTTCTTGCAAAGTACAGACTTTTGTCCGACAGCAAGAAAACAGAGCTTGTTGATTTTCTTGAAAAGAACACTGCTTCGAAATAATTTATATGATAAAAAAAATCCTGCCAGGCAGGATTTTTTTGTTTATAGGTAAACACAAAAACACACCTTTTATGGCAATTTTTTCGGGTAAATTAAGATATAATTTTTTCTAATGCATAAGCAGTTGAAATTTCCGCCGATTTATAATAATATATTATCGGTGATTATATGTTTATATGCCCTGTTTGCAAAAATGAACTCAATAAAACGGGAAAATCCCTTATCTGCTCAAACGGTCATTGCTTTGATATGGCGAAAAGCGGATATGTAAATCTTTTACTTAAAAGCACAGGCGGAAACCACGGCGACAATAAACTTATGGTATCTGCAAGGCATGATTTCCTCGATAAAGGATATTATGAGCCGTTGCGTGAGGCGATTGTTAAAATGTGCCGTGAATTTACGGCTACCGGCGATATAATAGTCGATTGCGGCTGCGGCGAGGGATATTATACCTCGAAAATAGCCGAAGTATTACCCGACAGGACGGTTTGCGGCTTTGACATTTCAAAAGATGCTCTTGCGGTAGCGGCAAAGAGGAATAAAACCGTTGAATATGCCGTTGCAAGCTCGTTTGATATTCCGTTACCCGACAGCTGTGCCGATATGATAACCGAAATTTTTTCTCCTCACAGCGAAAAGGAATTTTTGAGAATATTAAAGCCCGACGGCCGTATGCTTATGGTAATTCCGCTTGAAAATCATTTGCTTGAATTAAAGCAGGCGGTTTATGACAAGGCTTATAAAAATGAGCCGTCATCCTTTGAAATAGAGGGCTTCAAGCTCTTAAAGAGCGAGAGGGTTGAATACACCGCAGACATAGCCTGCACAGAGGATATAAAAAATTTGTTTGCTATGACCCCGTATTATTACAAAACGGGCGAAAAAGAGCAGGCAAGGTTAAATACTTTACAGAGGTTAAATGTAACTTTGAGTTTTGCCGTGCTTTGTTACGGCTTGTAAAGTATAATGTTATTGCAGTTTTTGCAACTTTAATGTATAATAAGAAATAGACGTAATTTATGAATGGAACAGAGGTACTTTGATTATGGAAAAGAACAGCGTTAAAATCAATATAGCAGGAGTAGATTACTCACTCAGAACGGATGAAAGCGTTGAGCTTACAATGGAGCTTGCAAAGGAGATTAATTCCAAAATAAACGAGATAAAAACGGAAAATCCTTTCATTTCAACAAGTCAGATTGCAGTGCTTATAGCACTCGAATACGGTTGCAACTGCAAAAAGGCTGAAAAGAAAACGGAGGAGCTTCGTGCAGATATGAAAAATTATCTTGAGGACACCGCAAAAGCACAGTCCGAAAGAGATTTCTATAAAAGAGAGATTGACAGAATGAAAGCAGATGCGAAAGCAAAATCAAATCAGATAAATCTGTTTTCCGAAGAGCAATGATGGCTGAAATTCTTGCGCCGGCAGGTAATTTTGACGCTCTTGTTGCGGCGGTGCGCAGCGGTGCGAATGCCGTATATTTCGGCACGGGTGCTTTTAATGCAAGAAGAAATGCCGACAATTTCGACGGCGACGGGCTTAAAAGGGCGGTTGATTTTTGCCATCTTCATTCGGTAAAATGCCATATAACGCTTAACACGCTTGTTTCGGACAGCGAATTTTCGGAACTTGAAAAAACCGTGCGTCTGATTTGCGAAAGCGGTGTGGATGCCGTCATAGTTCAGGATTTGGGCGTTGCAAGGATAGTAAAAAGCATCTGTCCCGAGATGGAAATGCACGCCTCAACTCAGCTTTCAACAGGAACGCTTGAGGGAATTAAAGCACTTGCCGAATTAGGCTTTTCAAGGGCAGTTTTGCCGAGAGAACTCTCAAAATCGGAAATAAAGCATATAGCCGAAAATTCACCCATAGAACTTGAAGTGTTCGTCCACGGCGCACTTTGTATGAGCGTGTCGGGTCAATGCCTTTTGTCTGCCATGCTCGGCTCACGAAGCGGAAACAGAGGACTTTGTGCACAGCCTTGCAGATTGCCGTTTCAAATTGACGGCGGTACGGGTACGGATTTGAGCTTAAAGGATCTGTCGCTTGTCGAATATCTTTCGGAGCTTTCCGATATGGGCATAGCTTCCTTCAAAATCGAGGGAAGAATGAAACGCCCCGAATACGTTTCGGCGGCGGTTATAGCTTGCAGGGAAAGCCTTGACGGAGCATATACACAGCAAAGGCGGAATGAATTGCAGTCGCTGTTTTCACGCTCGGGCTTTACGGACGGTTATTATATATCCTCTCTCGGACGGAATATGTTCGGTAAAAGAGAAAAAGAAAACGTAACCTCTGCGACAACGGAATTACTTAAAAAATATGAAAAAATATACGAGAAAGAAATGCCCGTACATAAGGTGGATTTTGTGTTCACGGCTTATGAAAACGAAGCACCGACGCTTGCCGCAAAGACGGGCAGAATTAACGCTTTTACGCAGGCGGATATTGTCTGCGAAAAGGCTATAAACAGACCCTTGACAGAGGAAACGGTCAAAACACAGCTTGAAAAGTGCGGCGGTACGGTCTTTTATTCGGGAGAAATACATACGGATATTTCTGACGGCATAAGTATACCCGTTTCGGCAATAAACGCTTTAAGACGTGAGGTATTGGCGGAGTTATCGAAAAAATTGACAGAAGTCCCCGAAAGAGAATTAAAAGAATTCGATTTTCGCTTGCAGGACAGGGAAAGGGGGAGCAAAAGGCTCTATCTCTGCTTTAACAATGCCGAAAGCATACCCGAAAACGCTTCCTGCGACAGAATGTTCCTGCCGCTTGATACCGATAGGAGCATTTTGGAAAAACATTCGGCAGGTGTGAGCGTACCGAGAGGAATTTTCGGGAATTACGATAAGATAGTTGAGAAAATCAGAAAAAGCGGTGCTAAATATGCCCTTTGCAACACCCTTGATGCCGTTTGTGCGGCGAAAGAGGCAGGAGTTGAGATAATCGGCGGCCCGTTTTTGAATGTATTTAACTCGCAGTCATTAAAGGTTTTGGAAAAGCTCGGAATTAAAGAAGCGGTTTTGTCATATGAATTGACTGTTGCGAAAATTTCACAGCTTTGCGGAAATGTCAAGCGAGGCTGCGCCGTTTACGGCAGGACTCCGCTTATGCTTACGAGAAATTGCCCCGTTAAAAACGCAAAGACCTGCGCCGAGTGTAAAAAGAGCAGCTCCTTGACCGACAGAAAGGGGATTTCTTTCCCTGTGATTTGTGAAAACGGCTTTTCACAGCTTCTCAATTCAAGAACTACATATATGCTCGACAGATTGTCGGAGATTAAAAACACGGATTTTGATATAATGTTTTTCACGCTTGAAACGAAAAAACAGGCGGCAGAGATTATATCCGATTATAAAAAGCACTCTGCGCCCGACGGCGAATTTACCCGAGGACTTTTTTACAGAGGAGTAGAATAATGAAAGAACTTAAAATTAAAAAAGTAAGAGAAAACGCAAAGCTTCCCACAAGGGCAACAGAGGGCTCGGCAGGCTATGATTTATATGCTTGTATCGATAAGCCGTTGACCTTGAAGGCAGGCGAAACCGCAATCATTCCTATGGGTATCGCAATAGGACTTGACGATCCGCACTATGCTGCGTTTATCTATTCAAGAAGCGGCATTGCAATAAAGCACGGAATAGGACTTCTCAATTCCGTAGGTGTTATCGACAGCGATTACAGAGGCGAAATTTGCGTCGGTGTTATCAATCAGATTTCGGAAGCCTATGAAATTCAACCGTTTGAAAGAGTTGCACAGATGATTATAAAGCCCGTTGAGCTTCCCGAGCTTACAGAGGTGTCGGACTTGGACGAAACCTCAAGAGGCGCAGGCGGCTTTGGCTCGACAGGCACAAAATAAAAAATTTCAAATTATGCAATAATCAACCGAAGAACTAACGGAGGATAAAAATGACAGCAGATAATTTATGTATGGGTTGTATGAAAGAAATAGGAAATGTTCAGCAATGTCCCTTTTGCGGATTTCATAACGATACGGTTGCTCCTGCACCGTATTTGCCTTTGAGGACCGTTATAGGCGGAAGATATACTGTCGGTAAGGTAATTTCAGCGTCGGGCGACGGCGTCACATATATTGCTTGGGATAACGAGAGCAGGGAAACCGTAACAGTCCGTGAATTTTTGCCTGTTGAGAATATAACAAGACTGCAAGGACAGACTGAAGTTACAGTAAATGAGGACAGCAGACTTGTCTTTTATGACAGCGTGCGTGAATTCCTCACTCTTAACAGAAAACTTGCAATGAGCAGAAACCTCTCCGCACTTATCCCTGTTATAGATATAATTGAGGAAAACAACACAGCATATGCGGTAAGCGAATACCTTGAAACGATTACTTTAAGGGATTTTCTCTTGAAGAGCAGAACAGGCTATCTCGGTTGGGACAGAGTTAAAACTCTTATGATGCCTGTGCTTACAACTGTTGCTTCGCTTCATTCAATGGATATTTATCACAGAGGTATTTCGCCGAATACGCTTGTTCTCGGAAGAGACGGCAAGCTTCGTCTTACGGGCTTTATGATTTCCTCCGCACGTTGTCTTAAAACAAGAGTTAAGCCGGAAATGTTCCCCGGATATGCCGCAATCGAGCAGTATCACGATGTTGATGATACAGGCGCTTGGACGGATGTTTACGGTATTGCAGCTGTAATTTACAGAGCACTTATCGGAAGCACACCGGCAGAGGCTTCGGAGAGGATAACCAACGATAAGCTTATGATTCCGCCGAGATTTGCCGAGGCATTGCCCGCATATCTTGTATCGGCTCTCGATCATGCTCTTACAATCGAACCGGGTGACAGAACAGCTACCGTAGACGAGCTTCGTGAAGAGCTTTCGGGTTCTCCGAGTACTATGGCGTCAAACGCTATCCATGAGGTAAGAGAGCGTGAGGTTGAAGCTCCCACAACGACAGAGGATGAGGTTGCCGAAAGAAAACGTCTTGAAAAGCTTGCACGTCAGGAGCAGCAGAAGCACGAACAAATTAAAATGGCGATTATTGCGTTTGCGATTTGCTTGGGAATCGGCGTGCTGGCTCTCGGTGGATGGCTGACATATGACCATTTCAAAAACAATCCAAAAGAGCCTACCACAGAAGGCGTTGCACCGATGATTGAAGTGCCGAACTTTGTCGGACAGAGCTATTCGAGAATTTCCAATGATGAGGTTCAGAAAACACGCTTTAAGTTTACGGTTGATTATCAGTATTCAGACAGCGCCGAAGCAGGCGTTATAATCGGTCAAAACCTTGAAGCGGGAACTCAGATAGAGCAAGGCTCCGAGCTTAAATTGACCGTCAGCAAGGGTATCGAATACGTTACGCTTATCGACGTTTCGGGTATGGATTACAACAAGGCGTTCAACCTTTTGACCGAGGCAGGCTTCGTATGCAAAAAGGTCGAAAAGAACAACGACGGCTCGCACACGGCAAACGAGGTTATTACGGTAACGCCCGAGGCAGGTAAGGAATATGAGCGTGGCAAGGAAATCTACGTTCAAGTTTGGGGTGCTCCTCCCACAACGGCTACGACAACAAGGGAGAATATATTAAACAGGCTTTTCTGATGCAAATAATATAATTAAGAGCCTTATGAAGCATTCGCTTCATAAGGCTCTTTTTTTGACAATTTTTTTGACGCTTTCGGTGTAATATTTCGTTGAAAGGAATGATTAAATGAACGTTAAAACAGAAATAAACGGTACGTCGGTCACAGCCTTTTTAAGCGGAGAAATTGACCATCACAACGCACCGCAAATAAGAGAGGCAATTGATGAATGTGTGGCTTTTCGTCAACCGGACAGGCTGATACTCGATTTCGGAGATGTAACCTTTATGGACAGCTCGGGGATAGGGCTTGTTATGGGAAGATACAGGCTTATCGAGGGCAAAAACTGCTCGTTTTATATTGTCAATCTGTCCGAGCACGCATACAGGGTTATGCAGCTTGCAGGGCTTGAAAAAATAGCGGTATTGAAAAAGAAAGCGAGGGAGTCGGTAAAATGAAATACTTAAACGAAGTGAAAATTCAGCTTGAAAGCCGTTCGGTAAACGAGGGCTATGCACGTCTTGCGGTGTCGTCGTTTGCCGCACAGCTTGACCCTACGGTCGAGGAAATAAACGACATAAAAACAAGCGTCAGCGAGGCGGTAACTAACTGCATTGTTCACGCTTACAAGAATAAGGTCGGCAAGATTTACATAACCGTCAGAATTTTTGAAAACTCGGTTGTTGAAATAAAAATCCGTGACAAGGGGTGCGGAATTGAAAATATCGAACAGGCTATGCAGCCGCTTTACACCTCGCTCGGAGGGGATAGGGCAGGGCTCGGCTTTACCGTAATGGAAAACTTTTCGGATAAAATCAAGGTTCGTTCAAGGGTAAATGTGGGTACAACTGTAACAATCATCAAAAAAATTAAAGGCAGAAACGCTTTGTAATGACTCGTGATGAGCTGATAAGCAATAATTTAGGGCTTGTCCATTCCTGCGCAAACAAATTCAGAAACAGGGGTATCGAATATGACGATTTGTACTCGGCAGGATGTCTCGGGCTTGTCAAGGCGGCAGACGGCTTTGACGAAACGCTCGGCTACCGTTTTTCAACCTATGCCGTGCCTGCAATTTTAGGCGAAATTAAGCGGCTTTTCAGGGACGGCGGCGCAGTCAAGGTCAGCCGTTCATTAAAGGATAAATCAAGAGAGGCTGTAAGGCTGCGTGATGAGCTTTCCGTGTCGCTCGGCAGAGAGCCGACAGTTTCGGAATTGTCCGAAAAACTCGGAATAAACGAGTTTGAGACGGTTGAACTGTTGAATATCGCAGTACCGCCCGTATCGCTGACCGCAACCGACGAGGAGGGGGAACGGCAAATTGATATTCCCGTTGACTTCGGCGAAGAGCAGATACACAATTCAATAGCACTGCGAGAGATAATCGGAAAAATGCCCGAAAGCGACAGACGTCTTATAGAATTGCGATATTACAAGGGCTTAACACAGACTGTCACGGCGGAAAAGTTAGGACTTTCACAGGTGCAGGTGTCACGCAGGGAGCGTCTATTGCTTCAGGAAATGCGCAGAAAAATGACAGGATAGATTTAGTAGTGGAAATTTTCAGAAAAGTATGTTATTATATATAAATCGACGTGTGTCGAGTTTGTGAGGTGTAGCATATGAATTTTGAAAAAAATCACTTTATAAAAAAAATATTCGCAACTGTTTTGGCAATCGTGATTGCAGTGCTGTCGTTGTCATCCTGCTCCACGAAGGTCAAAACCTCGGTGTCTGCCGCTTCTGAAATCAACGAAGCTGCTTATTCCGCACGCAACAATCACATTACAAATACAAATTCCTTGATTTATGTTGCAAAGTCAGGCTTACTTGAACTCTATTTTGACAGAACGACCTACAACGTTGCAATTAAGGATACAAGCACAAACAAAACATGGTATGCGCTTCCCGTGGCTTCCGACGGCGACGAAACCACACCTGCGGCGGTGCTTGAAATGACACTCTCCTCGGAGGGCGGAAAGTATAAGCTCAATTCGCAGGACAACTCGGTTGCATTTTCCTCGGCATCTTTTAAGCCGGTAAACAACGGTATTCAGGTTACCTATAATATGGCTCTGACCGCCGAGAATGCGCTTAAAGCCTATAACGAGATTGGAAACGGAGAAATCTATGCCTCCGTCAGCGTTACCTTCTCGCTTGCGGACGGTGCGTTTTACGCTAAAATCAACAGCGGCGACATAACCGTAAGCAAGGGCTATGTTATTGAAAAGCTTGAGCTTCTCAACTATTTCGGTGCGTCAACCGTTGCAGAGAGCGACGACTATATCTTTGTTCCCGATGCAAGCGGTGCGCTTATTATGACAGGCAGCGGTGCGACGGACACTTATGAATCAAGAAGCTATTCCGTTTACGGTAAGGATAAGGCATTGAAGCAAGCTTCGACAGATGAAATTTCTGCGGACGCTATTATGCCCGTATTCGGTATGAAATCCTCGCAAAACGCCTTTCTCGGTATAGTTTTAAGCGGAGATACGGTAGCCGATATTACTTCGCACAGAAAGATTTATAACGAGGGCGGCACATACAACCGTGTCGGCGCAAGCTTTAGAATAACCGATGTTTCATATATCACAAATTCAACAGGCAAAAAGACTACAAGATATGTCGGCGAAACTTATACAGGTGAAATAAATATCTGTTACAGATTTTTGTCGGGCAAAAACGCTGTTTATTCCGGACTTGCCTGCGCTTGCAGAGAGGTGCTTATAAGGGAGTCTGTTATCCCGTCAAAGGCGGTTGAGAGCACAGATGACATTCCGCTTATGCTGACCGTACAGGGTGCGATAGCTAAGAATTCCGCACATTCCTATAAGACCTTGTCCGACTATGAGCAAACGCTTGACCTTCTCGGACAGCTGAAGGCAAAGGGCGTAAACAGTATCACCTTGAGATATAAGGGTATGCTTGACGGTGCGGATAATCAGGATGAAATATCCTCGGCTTCTCCCATAAAATCGCTCGGCAGCAAAAAGGATTTTGCGGCACTTGAACAGTATGTTAAGACGCAGAAGTTTACAATGTTTACCGATTTAAGCCTTGTAAATTATAACAAAAAGGGCTCTTCGTCATTGGCTGCTTACGATATAACGGGCGAAAAGCTTAGAACAGATTATAGTAACATTTATTCCTCTATTGCGGGAAAGGAAAACAGGACAAGCTATGCGCTCAATCTTTCAAAGCTTGAGGACGGCGTGCTCTCCTTTATAAAAAATAACAAGAATTATCAGGTTGACGGCTACAGCATAAACGATGTCGGAAGCAGTCTTTATTCCGATTATTCGGGCGAAAAGCACACAAGAAGCAATGCGGTTAATATAATTACCTCGCAGCTTTCCGTGCTTGGCAACAACCACCAAATGATGATTGAAAACGGAAATTTCTGTATGCTTTCCAATGCAAACGCCGTTGTAAATCTTCCGACCAAGACAGCATATGAGGAGGACGGTGCGGTTTATAAAGCAATACCGTTTGCGCAAATCGTTCTTCACGGAATAGTTGACTATTCTAATGAGCCGATAAACCTGAGCGAAAATTCAAAGCAGGCGTTTCTCAAATCAATCGAGTACGGTGCCATGCCGTCGTATGAATGGACTTACGCAAAGACCGATAATGAGGAATTTGACGCAAAGTACAACTATGAGTCGCAGATAACGCAGGCGGCAGATAACTACACGCTCGCCGATAACACAATAGGCAATCTCCGTTCGGCAAGAATTACTAACCATTATCAAATCCAAAACGGAGTTTACTGCACGGAATACAATAACAGCATTGTTATCTATTTCAACTACAATTCCGAAGCGGTTACGGTAAACTCAATTACCGTTGAGCCTATGAGCTGTATCAGAGCTAACTGATAACACATAACGGAATGTGTCGGAGTTTTCGGCATATTCCGTTGTTTAATATTTACCGAAAGAAGCAATTTTAAGTGAAAACGAATTATCAAGCCTTAATGGAAAATGAATTTGAAAAAATCGAGGGTACGGGTAAAAAGCCTGTGCTTTTGCTTCAATGCTGCTGTGCGCCGTGTTCAAGTGCCGTTATCGAAAGGCTTCGGGAGCATTTTACGGTTAAGCTTTATTTTTATAACCCGAATATATATCCCAAAGCGGAATATCAAAAACGCCTTGAACAGTTTGATAAATTGCTTTCCGGCGGCTTTGGTGAGGGGATAGAGCAGGTAGCGGCAAAATATGACCAAGCTGAGTTCTTTGATTTTGTCAAAGGCATGGAAAACGAAAAAGAGGGCGGAGCAAGATGTGCGAAATGCTTTGTTTTAAGACTTCGTGAGACTGCAAGGAAAGCAAAGGAAATCGGCGCAGATTATTTTTGCACAACGCTTACCGTAAGCCCTCATAAGAACGCCGAGGTCATTAACAATATCGGAATGAAATTGCAAGAGGAGTACGGCGTAAAATATCTCTTGTCCGATTTCAAGAAAAAAGAGGGCTACAAGCGTTCAACCGAGCTTTCGAAGCAATTTGACCTTTACAGGCAAAACTATTGCGGATGTAAATTTTCAATGTGGTTTGACGAGGAAAATTCCGACAATAAATAAAAAAAGAACTGTAAATCAAGAGATTTACAGTTCTTTTTTATATGCAGTAATAATTCAGATCCCAGCAGGGAATGTATCTGTGGTGTCGCAGATATATTTTGTAATCGGGGTTTAATTCGAGTATTTTAAGCGGTATCGAGTATATGTCCTCGCTTTTGTGATAGGCGGCTATATTGAGCTTCGGCTTTAGCTCTCTAAATGTCCTTTCACAGCACCGGAGCATTTCATTTTCACAGCCCTCAATATCGGCTTTCAGGTATGTTACGGGGAAATCCTTGCACAGATAATCCACCGTGCAGACCCTTGTTTCGTCGCCCGAGTCGGAAATTGCGTTTCTCCGTCCGCTTTTTCCGTTAAAATAAACCGTCTTGTTTTCGTCGAGTATTCCGCAGTTTACGAAATAAAAATTATCCTTGTCGGGGAAATGCTCTTTTAGCTTCCTAAAGCTCTTTTTATCAGGCTCAACTGCCTTTACGGACGAATATTTGCCGCCTGTGTAATGTAGAAATTCATCAACGGTATCGCCCTTGTATGCGCCGAGATCAAGGTAGCTTTCGTTTTCTCCCAATTTGAGAATGTTGTAAAACGCCTCGTCCTTATCCGTTTCGTTTGCGAAAAGATATGACAGCTCTCCCGTCAAGCTGAAATTGAGAAAATCCGAGAAAACAAGCTTTGATTTTTCATCTGCAAGCACAGAATAAACCCTTTCAAGTTCCGACTTATGCGAAACGATAAATTCCCTGTTCAAAAAAGCTTCGCCGAAAGCAGGAACACAGGGAACAAGCAATTTATGTCTCTTTGAGAGATTCAGTATATTTTCAATGACTTCTTCCCTTTGCGAAGCGAAGCCGACGGTGATTACAAAGTCCGGAAATTCATTTTCAAAATCCGAAACTCTCTTGACCTTAAAGCCTCTGAAGTATCTGTCCCTGACAAAGCCGTCCGAAGCCATAATACCCGAAAGCTTTATTCCGAGCCTTTCATATTCGTCAATCACTCTGTCCGCACCGTTGCCCGTGCCGTAGAGAATTATCGGTAAATCCGTGCTTTTGAGATATTCCCAAGCGGATTGATTTTTCAAAATTTCCTCAATCATCATTTTCTCCGTAATGCTTTATAATGTTTAATTCTATCACACACAGTCATCTTCGTCAAAATAATTTCTAATATCCTCCAAAACTTTTTTCTCAATCCTCGAAACATAAGAACGTGAAATTTTAAGCTCCTTTGCGATTTCTTTTTGCGTTTTCGGGAAACAGCCGTTCAGCCCGTAATGCTTTATCAAAATCGCCTTTTCTCTGTCGTCGGGCATTTCGAAAATGTACTTACGCAGCTTTTCGATTTTCATTTTTTGATATATGTCGTCGCAAACCGTGTCGTCGGTGTAAATAGTCTCCGAAAGCGTCAGCGGATTGCCCTCGGGGTCAGTGTCAATAGGCTCGCTCATTGAAATATCCTGCGAGGTTTTCTTTTGATTTCTGAAATACATCAATATTTCATTCTCAACGCACCTTGCGGCGTAGGTTGCAAGCCGTGTTCCTTTATCGGGCTTGAAACTGTTTACCGCCTTGATAAGACCGATTGTGCCGACGGATATTAAATCGTCTTGGTCGGAATAATTGGAATAATATTTTTTGATAATATGCACGACAAGCCGCAAATTGTGTTCAACAAGCTCATCTCTTGCCGTTTCATCTCCGTTTTGCAAGCGTTCAAGTGCCTCACGCTCCTGCTTTGCGGTCAAGGGCTTCGGAAATGAGCCTTGATTTTGAATGTGAAGCATAAGGTAGAACATATTTGCAAAAATCGATTGGAACAATAAAGCCAACAAAAAAATCACACCCTTTCTCAAGATAATATGAGCAAAAGGTGTGAAATTTGCAAGTCCGAATATTAAATTAAACCGTAAGAGCAGTTATAATGCTTGAATAGAGTTTAACGGGGTCTTTAAGATAATTTTCCTTAATTGTCTGCGCCTGCAGGCTGTCTCCCGCAAAGAGGGTAAGGCGCATAAGCTCGTCGTTACCGCTCATAAGCGAGAACACTACATTGTATCCGCCGTTGTCGAGTTTAATTATGTCAACCTTATTGTCCTTTTCAACTCTCTTAAAGGTCATAAGCTTAATAGCCGAGTTTACTGCACGTTCTCTGACGGTAATCGGCAATGTCGTTTCAAGGCTTTCCGCAATTTCTCTGCCCCTCGGGAGAATAACAAAACATTCCTCGTCGTTTTCAATAACGGTGTCAATACTTGCGTTTGAGAGCAATTCCGTCAAAGCCTGATTTACTTCGAAGTAGTTTGCAAGTCCGTTTTCAAGCACCGCATCATTGAGCTGACTTTTTTCAAGCGGTTTGTCTATTGTTTTAAGCAGGTAACAGATAAGCAGACGAATTTCCTCACGGTTACGAAGTCCGCCCAATTCAATTCCTGCATCAAATGCATCAAATTCCATAATGTTCTCCAATTTAATATTTAATTACCCTCTAATTTTACCCTACCTAATAAAATTTGTCAATTTACTCAAACAATTATTTGCATTGCGTTATATAAGTGTGATACAATAAAATGTAAAATTATGTTTCGACAAAAGGGTGCATTATGGAAGTTGCTGTTATCGGCGGCGGTGCGTCGGGTATTGCCTGTGCCGTTGCATTAAAACAACAGAATAGAAACATCGGCGTTACAGTCTACGAAAAAATGCCGAGGATACTCAAAAAAATTCTTGTCACGGGAAACGGAAGATGCAATCTTACAAACGAAAACTCGTCAAAGGAATTTTTCAGAGGCGATACGGAAATTTTGGCAGACGCTTTTTCAAAATATCCGCCCAAGAGCAACATTGAGTTTTTCAATTCCTTAGGTCTTTTGACAAGGACGGAGGCGCAGGGCAGGGTTTATCCCGTCTCGGGGCAGGCCTCGGCTGTGGTAAACGCTTTGTTGTGTGAGGTCAAAAGGGCAGAAATTAAAGTGCTTACCGATACCGAAATAACAGAAATTAAGCGTACACAAAACGGCTTTTTGTTAAACGGAAGCTACAAAGCGGATAAGCTTGTTATCGCTTCGGGAGGAAGTGCCGCAAGAGCTCAGGGCACGGACGGCGGCTCGTTTAAGCTTCTCAAGAGCTTGGGCGTAAAAATCGTACCGCCCGTTCCTGCTTTGACAGGCGTTATAATCGACGGCTTTCCGAAATCGGTAAAGGGTGTCCGCAATATCTGTACGGCAGAGCTTTTTGTTGACGGCGAGAGCAGATATAAAGAAAAGGGCGAGGTTCAATTCAACGATTACGGCGTGTCGGGTATTCCGATTATGCAGCTTTCGGGAATTGTCGCAGAGAATAAGGGGAAAAACATAACCCTTTGCCTTGACCTTTTACCCGATATAAACGAAAATGAGCTTGCGAAGTTCTTGCTTTCACAAAAGAAAAAATATACCGAAAAAACCGCCGAGGAGACAGTCTCGGGAATTTTACCGAAAGCACTCGGAAGCTATGCTTTGCTTGCATTAAATATCAAGAACGCTCAGCCGATAGGAGATATACCCGACGGCAAAATCAAAGCTTTTTCAAGTAAGGTTAAAAATCTTCAATTAAAGGCAGTTGGAGTTCGTGGCTTTGAGTTCGCTCAGGTAACCTCGGGCGGAGTGCCGAAAACCGAAATAAATCCCCATACGCTTGAATGTAAAAACGTCAAAGGCTTATACGTTACGGGCGAAGCCGTGAATGTTTACGGCTTGTGCGGCGGACACAATCTTCAATGGGCGTGGAGCTCGGGACGGCTTTGCGCAGAGGCAATATTAAAGGAGAATACCGTTGTTAAGAATAAATGAAATTAAGCTTCCGCTTGACTATGAGGACGAGCAGAACGATTTGAAAAAAGAAGTCACAAGACTTTTGAAAATTAAAAGCGGCGACATCAAAACGCTTGAAATATACAAAAAGAGCGTCGATTCAAGGAAGAAGAACGATATAAAATTTATCTTTTCCGTTGATATTACCGTTGACGGCGACGAAGAAGCGTTGCTTATGCGAAGCTCTGCTCCGAGAGTTCAAAAGGTAGAAAAATACGTTTATACCTTGCCCGAAAACAAAAGAACTTCACAGCTTCGACCTGTTGTTGTCGGCTTCGGACCTGCCGGAATGTTCGCTTCGCTTATGCTTGCAAGAGCAGGCTTAAAGCCGTTGATAGTCGAGCGTGGTCAAAAAGTTGACGAGAGAACGAAAAGCGTTTATGCCTTTTGGAAGGACAGGGTGCTTAATACCGATTCGAACATTCAGTTCGGCGAGGGCGGAGCAGGTACTTTTTCCGACGGAAAGCTTACAACGGGAATTAAGGACAGCAGAGTAAGAGAGGTCTTTTGCGAGTTCTGCCGTAACGGCGCACCCGAAGAAATAATGATTTCCGCTTTGCCGCATATCGGAACGGACAAGCTAAAGGGCGTTGTAAAGTCCTTGAGAGAAAAGGTTATTTCACTCGGCGGCGAGTTCAGATTTGAAACAAAGCTTACCGATATAATTATATACAACGGCTCTGTTCAGGGCGTTACGCTTACCGAGAAAAACGGAAAAACTTATGATTATGAAACCGATACCGTTATTTTGGCTATCGGTCATTCTGCAAGAGATACCGTTGAAATGCTCTACAACAAAGGTGTGCCGATGCTTCAAAAACCGTTTTCTGTCGGTGCAAGAATTGAGCATAAACGGGAAATGATAAATGAGTCGCAGTACGGCAAATTTGCTAATCATCCAAGACTCGGCGCTGCAAGCTATAAGCTTGCCTGTCATCCGCAAGGGGGCAGAGGAGCGTACACCTTTTGTATGTGCCCGGGCGGTACGGTCGTGTGTGCTTCGAGTGAGGAAAATACGGTTGTTACAAACGGTATGAGCGAGTACGCAAGAGATAAGGAAAACTCAAACTGTGCCGTGCTTGTCGGAATTTCCCCCGAGGATTTCAATTCGGAACATCCGCTTGCAGGAATGTATATGCAGCGTGAAATCGAAGAAAAAGCCTTCCTGATGGGAGGCGGAGATTATTCAGCACCGTCACAGCTTGTAAAGGACTTCTTGAATAATGTTGCTTCGACAGGCTGTAAAAATGTTAAGCCGTCATTCCCGACAGGCGTTAAATATACAAATTTAAGGGATTTGCTTCCCGAAAAGGTTACGAACACAATGTGCGACGCCCTTGTTAAGATGGATAAAATGCTTTCGGGCTTTGCGTGTGACGATGCATTGCTGACAGGTCCTGAAACAAGAAGCTCTGCACCTGTTCGCATTGTCCGTGATGAGTTTATGCAGACAAAAATAAGAGGCTTGTACCCTTGCGGAGAGGGAGCAGGATATGCAGGCGGTATAGTGTCGGCAGGTGTTGACGGAATTAAGGTTGCCGAGGCAGTTCTCGGCGATGAGAGGTAAAAAAATATGATAAATGTTATGCCCAAATGGGGTCCTTATTCAAAAAAGTATTTTGGAATTTCAAAAATAGTCGATCACAAAAGCGAAAACGGTGTTCGGTTTGACCTTGTGGTGCTTCCATGCGTTTCAAACACGGACGCTAAAGTTCCGAATGTTACAATTCCCGTCGGTGTTCATCCGTGGGAGTGCAAGAGCGACTATTCCTACTATTCTTACAGGCAGGACATCGAATGGAAGGACGTTATATACTCTGCCGTTTCGTTTACGAGGCTTGATGACCACTCAACGCTTGTCAGAACGGAAATTTTTAACAATTCCGAGATGATGCAGAATTGCCTTGTTAATTTCTTTTCTTCTGTTCAGTTCCCGACTGTCAACAGAGTAACACTTACCTTGCCCGAAAAGTGCGACTTCAAAAAGGCGCTCGATTATGAAAGCTACGAATACAACACGCCACGTCCGTGGGATAAGGAAACTATGGACGCTATGCACAAGGGCGAGTTTTTCGACGACCGATTTTATCTTCATAAGGGCTTGGGAGACAGAGATAATAACAGATATATTCTTCCGAAATACTCAAAGCTCGGCGAAGAAAAAAATGATACAATTATCTATGACTTTGACCTTAAAAACAACTATAACAATGCTGTTTTAACGGTCAGATACCGCACAACTTCTGTAAAGGCTTCTAACTTTACAATAAACGGCAATTCCTTTAGTTTCAAGGCTTGCGACGATTTACAGCTTGCTGAAATTCCGCTTGGAGCGTTAAACGGAGAAAAATTTACATTAAAGCTCATTTCCGAGGGAACGGGCGGTATTGAATTTGACTTTTTTGCAATAACCGAGGCAGAGGACAGCAAAAAAATCACAACCGCAATCGAAAAAAATAATTTTATGCCGACAGTAACGAGCGAGGAAAACGAAAACGGAAAAACCGTCAAAATGAAATATCAGGATATATCCGATACCTTTGTTTTGAGAACGTTTAATGCTCAAACAAGACTTCGTGAAATTCCGACAGGCTGCCTTGAGGATGTTCCGACTCCGAGAATTTCACAGCCCGATCCGAGTTTCGACAATATGATGGAGACCTTTTCGGGCGAGTTTTCGTGGAAACATTCCGACGAGGGCTATTATCAAAACACTCTTGTACATACTCTCTATGTGCCGTCTCACACAAGCCATATTGAGTACGCCGTCATTTCCGATTGCGAAACCGAATACAAAACACCAGAGGAATACGAAAAAATATATCTTTCCGCAAAAAATTCGTCTGAAAAAATAAAGCTCAATGAGGCAGGAAGAAAATACGAATTTTCAAATGAGCTTTTGCGTGCCGCTATGTTCCAAAATACGGTATATCCGCTTTATCATCACGGCGATTATGTGGTGCATCATACCCCCGGTAAGCGTTGGGACTCCTTCTACACTTGGGATTCGGGCTTTATCGGTCTTGAAATGAATATGTATAATCCGAAAATTGCGGAGTATATTCTTGACCTCTATTTGAGTGAGGAGGACAACAGGGACTATGCCTTTTTGCTTCACGGCTCTCCCGTTCCCGTGCATATTTATCAATATTACGATATGCTTTCCCGCACTAACGACAAGACAAAGCTTTACGCCTATTATGACCGTGTAAAGAGATTTTACGAATTTCTTTGCGGCAGGGCAGACGGCTCTACAACCGCAAAATTCAAAAGCGGTATGACAACTACGTTTGAGTATTTCTACAACTGCTCGGGTATGGACGATTTGCCGCCGCAGGTTGAAACATACAGAAAAAAGCTTCAGCTTTTGACAGCTCCGTGCATATCTTCGTCGCAGGTAATAAGATGTGCGAAAATCCTTTCTGTAATTGCCGAGCACCTCGGAAAAACAGAGGATTCAGAGCAATACATGGCGGATATTAAGCGTGTGTCCGACGGCTTGCAGACCTATTCATGGGACGAGGACGCAGGTTATTTCTCATATGTCGTTCACGACGAAAACGGCGAGCCTAAAGAGCAGCTGAGAAGCCAAAGCGGAGAAAATATGAACAAGACAATGGACGGTATTTATCCGCTTATCGCAGGCATAACAGACGAAAATCAGACTAAAAAGCTTCTTTCTCACATTCAGAGTGAGGATGAAATGATGAGCAAGGTCGGTATTTCCGCAGTCAATATGAAAGCAGGCTATTATGCTACTAACGGCTATTGGAACGGCAACGTCTGGTTCTCACACCAATGGTTTGTATGGAAAACAATGCTTGATCTCGGCGAAAGCGACTTTGCATATAAAATTGCAAAAACCGCCCTTGACGCATGGAAAAAAGAGGTTGAATATTCTTATTACACCTTTGAAATGATGTCCATAACAACGGGCAGAGGCGGTTGGTTCCACAATTTCGGCGGACTTTCCGCACCTGTGAATATCTGGGCAAATGCTTATTATAATCCGGGTACATTCAGCTTCGGATTTGATATTTTCTGTGAGAACAGCGATTTTTCCGAGGATTTTACAAGCTTTAACGCAACCGTCAGTCATTATAATGCTAAAAAGTCAACGGTAATTGTTGTAATGAACGATAATTACGATTACAAAGTAACCGTAAACGGAGAAGAAGCCGAATTTGTAATCAGAGAAAAGGGAACGCTTGAAATTGCAATTCCCGAGGATGTAAAAACGGCTGAAATATCCGTTCAGCTTGTGTAATCTTCTATGATTTTCAATATTTCTTCATCTGTTTGAGCACTTATACCCGATTTGATTTTGCTCTGCTCAGCTTGCGGAAGCGAAGAAAGATAAACCTCGTATATTTCAACGGGCATTGAATATCCACGCTTGAAAAGAGCTAATTTTCCGTCATATTGCGACAGCGTATAAAGCGGCGAGGGGCTTGTTGTTTCGGGCGGCGGTGTCGCTTTTTCGTATTTTGCGCCGAGAGAAAATGCGGCGACGGCAAACACCGTCAAAAGCAAAACGGAGGCGACGGCTATGCCCTTAATAAATATCCTTTGCACAAAATCACTCCTTTGAGTTATTTTCGGCAAAAGGCTCTGAAATTAAACACTTATTCAAAATTTTATATTTTTTTATAAAACAGATGAAATAATCGCAAAATTATGTTACAATACTTTTTATGGTGAATTATAGCGTACGGAGGAACTACATATGGCAAAAAATGTGCGTACAAAACCGAAAAAACAGAAGAAACAACTCAATCCAAAGGCTAAGAAGGCAATTACCGCTTTGTTGGCTTTGGCTTTTACCGCACTTGTTTCTCTTGTAATAGTTTGCACATATCTGCTGATTTTTATGACCTCTTATGTCAACGGCGAGGCTAAAATCGACATTGCCGACTACAAGGAAAATCAGGCGCAGACGACAATAGTTTACGCTTACAATTCTAATGCCGAGGCGGTTGAGCTCACAAGGCTTCACGGCGAGCAGAACCGTGTGTGGACGAGTATTGACGAAATTCCCGAAAGTCTCCAAAAGGCGTATATTGCCCTTGAGGATAAGCGTTTTGAAAAGCATGACGGCGTTGACTGGATAAGAACCTTTAAGGCTGTTATTACCTTCGGTAAGGCAGGCGGCGGCTCTACGCTTACGCAGCAGCTTATCAAAAACCTTACGGGCGAGAACGGCAAGACCGTAAGCCGTAAATTTTATGAAATTCTCAATGCCTTAAACCTTGAAAAGCATGCTTCTAAAGCCACAATCCTTGAAGCGTATATGAATACCGTTTATATGAGCCACGGCTGCTACGGCGTTAAAACCACGGCTGAAAAGTATTTCGGAAAGGATTTGTCCGAGCTCAATATCGCTGAGTGTGCGTCGATAGCGGCGATTACGCAAAACCCATCGACGAATGACCCGTTGCTTCATCCCGAAACAAACAGGAAAAGACAGCTTACCTGCCTTAAAAATATGCTCAAGGAGGGATATATCTCTCAGGAGGAATATGATGAGGCGGTTGCTTATGAAATGATTTTCACAAACAGTGAGAATTATGTTAAAAAAGACAACGGCGATACAAAAACCGAAAACAAGGCGGCTGCTAGCACCGAAATTCAGAGCTACTATGTTGACTATGTTATACAGGCTGTTATAAACGACCTTGTGTCGCAGTGCGGCTATACAAAATCGCAGGCTTCAAAGCTTATTTACAACGGCGGACTGAGAATTTACTCGGCGGTTGATACAAGTATTCAGTCACAGCTTGAGGACGTTTACGTCAACAAGGTAACGATGCCTGCATACAACAAAAATGTTCCCGACGCACAGTCGGCTATGACCATTATGGATTACAGCGGCAGAATTTTAGGAATGGTAGGCGGCGTCGGCGAAAAGACAGAAAACAGAGGTCTTAACCGTGCCACAACACCGAGACAGCCCGGTTCGTCAATCAAGCCGATTTCAATTTACTCTCCTGCGGTTGAGGAAAAATATGTAACATGGAGTACAAAGGTACAGAACTACGGTGTCGCACACTACTACCCCGATGGCGGAACAGGTCCTGTAAACTATGGTAACGATCCCGGCTCTCCCGACTCTTATGTTACCGTTCAGCACGCACTTTGCGTATCATACAATACCGTTCCGGCACAGCTTCTCAGACAGATGGGAATTGATTTGAGCTATAAATACGCAACCGAGAAATTCAAGCTCACTTATTTGAACGATACCGATAAAAATATGTCGTCGCTTGCAGTCGGAGGCGCAAGCAAGGGCGTTACGACAGTACAGATGGCGGCTGCGTTTGCGGCATTCGGCAACGGCGGTAAATACTTCGAGCCGTATTGCTATTATAAGGTAACGAACGCAAACGGCACAAAGATTTATCTTCAGCATCAGGACTCGGAGGGCGAGCAGATTATCTCCCCCGATACCGCAGATGTAATGAACAAGCTTTTGCAGACGGTCGTTACCGACGCCGCACATATGGCTACGGCACGAAATTACGGCGTTTCAGGCTTTGAGACCTTTGCAAAAACAGGTACGACGAGTGACGATAAGGACCGTTGGTTTGTCGGCGGAACACCTTATTATGTTGCGGCTGTATGGTACGGCTGTGATATGCCGAAGCAGCTTTCCGCTTATGTTTCGGGAAGCCCCTCGGGTAAGGTCTTTGCCGAGGTAATGAAGAGAATACACAAGGGACTTACGGCAAAGCCGTTTGATGTCCATTCCAATCTTTTAGTGAGCGAAACCTACTGCACGCAGTCGGGCTTCCTTGCGAGCGACGGATGTCAGAGCACGGCGACGGGATGGTACACAAAGAGCAATCTTCCGGGTCATTGCACAACCTGTGCGGCACCGAGCGTTCAAGAGCCTGTCAGCGAGGGCGAAACGGTAGCGACTCCAAATCCGCAAAATCCCGAAACACCCGGTGCGAATGAGGGTACACCCGAACAGACTCCGCCTGCAACCGCTGCTCCCGAAAATCTTCCGCCTGCCGAATAGGAGAATATATGGTAATAATTTCCGTTGATTACGGCGACGTGAGAACAGGTGTGGCAGCTTGCGATAAGCTGCAGCTGCTTGCCTCTCCCGTAACCGTTATAAAGCAAAAAGACCCCGAGCTTCTCTCGGAGGAAATCAAAAAAATATGCCTTGAAAAAAAGGCGGAGAAAATCGTCTTGGGACTTCCTAAGAATATGGACGGAAGCGAGGGCTTTCGTGCCGAGGCTTGCAAGGAATTTGCAAAGCTGCTTTCGGAAAAGACGGGGTTGAGCGTCGATTTTCAGGACGAGCGTTTGACGACGGTTTCCGCACACAATATATTAAACGCAACCGACACAAGAGGAAAAAAGCGTAAGGCTGTGGTTGATGCGGTCTCTGCCGTGCTTATTCTTGAGGATTATCTCAGGAAACAAAATTAACACCACGATATGACAAATTATTGAGCTTGAAGCCTATATAATTGGCTTCAGGCTCATTTTTTGTGTGGTGATAACTTTGACTGTCTATGTTGACATATTGCTTGCCGTAAACATATTCGTAAACTATTTTCTGCTTTTGGCAAGTGCAAAAATTCTTCGCTGTGATATAAAGCGGATAAGGTTGTTCTCGGCGTCTGCTCTCGGCAGCTTATATTCATTGATAATCTTCCTGCCCGAGCTTCCCGAGGTGTTGACCGTTTGTATAAATCTTGTCGTATCCGCCGTGCTTACGGTTATCGCCTTTTCACCGAAAAGCCTGAAGGTGTTTTTAAGAGAGGTCGGAGTGTTCTTTGCCGTGAATTTTGCTTTTGCGGGTATAATGCTCGGTATTTGGCTTGCGTTTAAGCCAAGCGGAATGGTCTTTAATAACAGCGTGGTTTATTTCAATATCGATATAAAGGTGCTGACGGCTTCGACGGTTATTTGCTATGCTGTGATTACCGTTATTTTAAGGCTTATAAAGCGCAGCGCCCCGCCCGAATCAATTTTCAGCGTGACGTTTTTCAATTCCGGGCGAAGCGTTACCGTAAACGCTCTTTTAGACACGGGGAACACTCTCAAGGACGGCTTTTCGGGGAAGCCCGTTATCATAGCCGACAGCAGCGTTTTTAATTCGCTTGTCGGTTTTTCTCCCGAAGCCTGCTTTCGTGGCAATAACGCAATAGATATGATGGGCGCCGAAAACAAAATAAGACTTGTGGCATATAACACGGTCGGAGAAAAGGGCTTTTTAAGAGCTTTGTCGGTTGACGGGGTGAGCGTGGAGAAAGACGGAAAAGCATATGTGGCCAAAAATGTGCTTGTCGCTCAAAGCAAAACGGAATTTACAAACGGAGAATATTCGGCAATACTCAACAATGACTTTTTTGAAAGGATGAGCAGTGATGATAAAAGAGTACATACGGTCACTTTTCAGCAAAATTAAAGAGCTGTTTTTTGAGACCGACATAAACTTTGTCGGCGGCGGAGAAAATTTACCCGAGCCGCTTACCAAGGAGCGTGAGGAGGAGTATCTCAAACGCATTTCGGACGGGGACGAGAGTGCGAGAGAGCCGCTGATTGTGCATAATTTAAGGCTTGTCGTTTATATAGCGAAAAAGTTTGACAGTTCAGGCGTGGGAACGGATGACCTTGTTTCAATCGGAACAATAGGCTTGATTAAAGCCGTGAACACCTTTAAGCCCGAGAAAAACATAAAGCTTGCAACCTACGCTTCAAGGTGTATTGAAAATGAAATTCTGATGTATCTTCGCAAAATAAATCTGCACAGAACGGATATTTCAATTGACGAGCCGTTGAATATCGATTGGGACGGAAACGAGCTGCTTTTGTCCGACGTTCTGGGCAGCGAGCCCGACGAGATAAACCGAGGGCTTGAATGTGAGGACGAGAAAAAGGTGCTTTTGGAAACGGTAAATTCTCTGTCGCCGAGGGAACGCCTTATTATGAATATGCGCTTCGGTCTCGGAGGGGAAACGGAGCATACACAAAAGGAGGTTGCGGACATTCTCGGCATATCTCAAAGCTATATTTCTCGCCTTGAAAAGCGAATTATAGCAAGATTGAAAAAAGAAATGGAAAAAGCAGTATAATTTTGTGCAAAATTTAATGAAAAATATTCTAAAAACACTATTATTTCTATAAAAAATGTGGTATACTGTTGCTACAAATGCTTTCCGCAATGCAATTCTGCGGAAAATTAAATATAAGTGTGTTAAAACGGTTGTTAAAACACATACACAATAGATAATTTTTAACTATAACATTTATCGGAGGCAAATTTTTGGTTTTTTCAAGCTTGGTATTTTTATATATTTTCCTGCCTCTGTGTCTTGTCTTTTATTTTTTGACGAAGAATATAAAAATCCGCAACGCCGTACTTTTGGTTTTCTCATTGGCGTTTTATGCATACGGAGAGCCAAAATATATACTTTTGATGATTGCTACCGTGCTTGTAGACTATATCGGCGGACTTTTGGTTGACAGATACAGGGGAAAGGTGCTTTCAAAGCTTTTCCTGTTTTTGAGCGTGGCAATTACGCTTTCGAGCCTTGCACTCTTTAAGTATTCGGACTTCTTTGCGCAGAGCCTTAATTCGGCATTTTCGCTTAACATTAAATCGCTCGAGCTTGCGCTTCCTATCGGAATTTCTTTCTATACATTTCAGGCTCTTACCTATGTCGTTGACGTTTACAGGGGCAAAGTGAGAGTCCAAGATTCCTTTTTTAAGTTGCTTTTGTATGTTTCGATGTTTCCGCAGCTTATTGCAGGACCGATCGTTCGTTACAGCGACGTTGAAAGGCAGCTTTCTTCAAGAACTGTTACCTTAAAGGGAGCATCTGACGGCATTTTGCGCTTTTGCATAGGTCTTATTAAAAAGACGATTATCGCAAACTATGCAGGCGAGCTGTCAACAAAGCTTATCGGCGGCGATATGAACGGCGTCAGTTTTGCAGGTGCTTGGATCGGTATAATCGCATTTACTCTTCAGATTTATTTTGACTTTTCCGCATATTCGGATATGGCAATAGGCTTGGGCAAGATTTTCGGTTTTGATTTCCCCGAAAACTTCCGCTATCCTTACTGCGCCGACTCCGTAAATGATTTTTGGAGACGCTGGCACATTACATTAAGCTCGTTTTTCAGGGATTACGTCTACATTCCGCTCGGCGGCAACAGAAAGCATTGGGCGTTTAATATGCTTATCGTTTGGGTGCTTACGGGCTTTTGGCACGGTGCAAGCTACAACTACATACTTTGGGGGCTTTACTACTTCTTTTTCCTTATGCTTGAAAAGATTTATATCGGCAAGCGACTTTCAAGGACAAGCTCCGTCATCAAACACATTTACACTCTGCTTGTAGTGGTTATCGGCTGGGCGTTTTTTTATTTTGAAGACCTCGCTAACCTTAAGAACTTCTTTAGAGCGATTTTCTTCCAAAACGGATTTTCTACGCTTACCGAAAAAACAGTCGCTCAAAACTATATAGCGGTAATAATCATCGGAATAATAGCATCGCTTCCGATTGCAAGTCTCATAAAACGATTTGCGCAGAACATTTCCGCAAGCAAATCGGGTAAGGCTGTTGTCAATTTGTCAATCATACTGTTCGTGCTGTTCTCGTTGACGGTTTCAACCGCCTCGCTTATCGGCGACAGCTACAATCCCTTCCTTTATTTCAGATTTTAACGGTGGCATAAGGCTATGTATATAAGAACGAAAACAAAAAAAGATGTTACTCCGAATAAAGCGGGTGCATTTTTCATAATTTTGGCTTTTGTCGGTGTGATAATAACACTTTTTCTTATAAGTGCGTTTGACACCGATAAAACTGTTTCCCAAAAGGAAAACAGAGCTCTCAAGCAAAGACCGAAATTTACTGTTTCGGCGGTGCTTGACGGAAAATACTTTTCAGAGTTTGAGGAATATTATCAGGACACATTTCCTTACAGAGATAAGTTCCTTGATATAAACTCAAAAATCTCCAAAGCTTTTTCAAAGACGCAGGGTAACAGCGGTATGGTTATCGTTGAAAAGCAGGAGAAGGATGACTTTGCCGGTCAGAACATTGATTAATATATATTTTACAAGGGGTGAGGTTTTATGAAGTACGATGTTGCAGTCGTCGGCTCGGGCGTTGTAGGCGCTCTCATTTCGAGGGAGTTGTCCAAATATGACATTAAGGTCGCTTTGCTCGAAAGATGCAATGATGTGGCAATGGGTACTACAAAAGCTAACAGCGCAATTGTTCACGGCGGTTTCGACGCTATTCCGGGAACAATGAAAGCAAAATTGAATGTGAAAGGAACCGAAATGATGCCTGAGGTATGTAAGGAATTAAATGTCCCTTACAAAAACAACGGCTCTCTCGTTCTTGCCTTTTCCGATGAGGAAATGGAGCACGTTAAGAAACTGTACGACAGAGGTGTCAAAAACGGTGTCCCGAATCTTGAAATAATCGACGGAGATAAGGTCAGAGAACTTGAACCTTATGTTTCCGAAGAGGTTGTCGGTGCGTTGCTTTCAAATTCAGCAGGTATTGTTTGCCCGTATGAATTGACAATTGCGGCAACGGAAGTTGCGGTTACTAACGGAGTTGAATTCCTCAGGAACTGCGAAGTTAAGGCAATTAAGAAAGAAAATGACGTTTACGAACTCGACACAACTCTCGGCACAATCGAGGCTGAGTACATAATCAATGCGGCAGGTAACCATTCTGACGAGGTTGCCAAAATGATTGGCGACGACAGCATTGAGCTTATTGCAAGAAAGGGCGAATATTATCTTCTTGATAAATCCTTCGGCTACCTTGCAAACCATACAATATTCCAATGCCCGAATAAGATGGGCAAGGGTGTTCTTGTTACTCCCACGGTTGACGGCAACCTTCTTATCGGACCGTCAGCGACGGACGAGCCCGACAAGGACGATACTGATACAACTCCCGAGGGACTTGCGTTTGTTGTATCAAGAGCTCTTAAGAGCGTAAAGGCTGTTAACCTCAGAGGTGCAATCACATCCTTTGCAGGTGTTCGTGCACATCCGGTTACAGATGACTTTATTATCGGTTATTCGGATAAGAGCGATAAGTTCATCAACTGTGCAGGTATCGAGTCTCCCGGTCTTTCGGCTGCTCCTGCTATCGCAAAGTATGTTGAAGAGCTTTTGCTTGAAAAGCTTTCGGCTGACGAAAAGGCTGATTACAAGATGACAAGAGAGGCTCCCGTTCGCTTCAGACATATGTCGAAAGAGGAGAGAGAGGCTCTTATTAAGAAAAATCCTGCTTACGGCAGAATTATTTGCCGTTGTGAAACAATCACCGAGGGCGAAATTCTCGACGCTATTCACGCTCCTGCAGGCGCAAGAGACGTTGACGGCGTTAAGAGAAGAACAAGAGCCGGCATGGGCAGATGTCAGGGCGGCTTCTGCGGCAGCAAGGTTGTTGAATTGCTTGCGAAAGAGCTTGGCGTTCCTATGAACGAGATTACAAAGTTCGGCGGAGAGTCCAAGATTATTTACGAGAGAACGAAGTGAGGTGTGTAGAATGCTTAATTATGATTTAGCGGTAGTCGGCGGCGGCCCTGCAGGTATGGCAGCGGCACTCAAGGCACGTGAAGAGGGAATTGAAAAAATTATTATTCTCGAGAGAGCTGACACACTCGGCGGTATTCTCGAGCAGTGTATTCATACAGGCTTCGGTCTTCACTATTTCGGCGAAGAGCTTTCAGGCCCCGAATACGCAGGAAGATTTATAAAGAAAGTATCGGAAACCGATATTGATGTCAAGGTTGACACAATGGTTCTCGATATATCGGACGACAATGTTGTTACGGCTTGCAATAAGGAAGACGGACTTCTTACAATCAAGGCTAAGGCTATTGTTCTTGCAATGGGCTGCCGTGAAAGACCGAGAGGCGCACTTTCAATCGCAGGCTGCAGAGCTTCGGGCATTATGACCGCAGGTACTGCACAGAAATATGTTAACATTGACGGCTATATGCCCGGTAAAACCGTTGTAATTCTCGGCTCGGGTGATATCGGTCTTATTATGGCAAGAAGAATGACTCTTGAGGGTGCAAAGGTTAAGGCTGTTTGCGAGCTTATGCCTTATTCGGGCGGTCTTACAAGAAACATTGTTCAGTGCCTTGAGGACTTTGATATTCCGCTTCGTCTTTCTTGCACGGTTGTTTCAACTCATGGTAAGGATAGACTTGAGGGTGTTACGGTTGCTAATGTTGATGAGCATTTGAAGCCCATTCCCGGCACAGAGGAGTACATTCCTTGCGATACTTTGATGCTTTCTGTAGGCCTTATTCCCGAGAACGAGCTTTCAAAGAACGCAGGTATTGAGCTTGACCGCATTACTAACGGTCCGTCGGTTGACGAGTACAGAGAAACTCTCCACAAGGGCGTATTTGCTTGCGGTAACGTATTGCAGGTTCATGACCTTGTTGACTATGTTACCGAGGAAAGCCAGATAGCAGGCGAGGGCGCAGCTAAGTTCATTAAGGGCGAGAAGAAGTCAGGCGACTATATCAATACTCAGGGAACTAACGGCGTTCGCTATATCGTACCTCAGAGAATTAACAAGGAAACCGATAAGGATGTTAAACTCTACTTCCGTGTCGGTCAGGTATTCAAAAATGTTAAGCTTGTTGTTAAATGCGGCGACGAGGTTATAATGTCAAAGAATAAGAAGAAGATGGCTCCCGGTGAAATGGAGAATGTTCTCATTAAACTTGACACTATTAAATCTCTTCCTGCAGACAGCACACTTACAGTAACAATCGAGGAGGCGTAAATTATGACAAAGAGAGAAATGGTTTGCGTATCCTGTCCTATGGGTTGCGCTATAACGGTTGAGCTTGACGACAACAATGAGGTTATCTCCGTAACAGGTAACACCTGCCCGAGAGGTGACAAGTACGCTCGTCAGGAATGCACTCACCCCGAAAGAATGCTCACATCTACTGTTAAGGTTGAGGGTGGCAGACTTCCCGTTGTACCCGTAAAATCAGCTTCGCCTATTCCGAAGGAGATGCTTTTTGACGCAATGAAGGAAGTAAACAAGGTTACCCTTAAAGCACCTGTTACTTTCGGTGATGTTGCAGTAAAAGATATTCTCGGAACGGGAATTGACATTGTTGTAACTAACGAAGCATAAAATCACTTAATACATATAAGACCGATTGTTTTCAATCGGTCTTTTTTGTGTTGACAAGTAACAAAAAGCGTCCTATAATTAAATATGCGAGTGAACGACGCACATTAAAAAACAACACCTGCGACCGATTTTGGTTGTTAGGTGTTGTTTTAATTTACGAAACTTTCGGGAGGTGGAAAATGAATAATAGGGATATTATCGGAATTGATGTCGGTGAATACAGACTTTTGTCCGAGAAGTTTGAATTTATGAGTGAGGACGATACAAGAGAAATTCCGAAATACATTTTAACAACGAGGAAAAACACTATAAAAAAGATTTTTTCGGAAGCGGTCAAGTCCGAGTTGACCGATTTTCAGGGGGAGCTTTTGCGTGAGAGGTATTTTGAAAATTTGAAAATAACCGATATTTCAGAAAAGCACGGTATTTCAAGACAGCAGGTTTACAAAACGCTCAAGGCGGCTACCGATAAATTATATTCGGTGCTTAAATATGCATATTTGTGCGGTTTCTCTCTTGTTGACCTCCCGAAAAACTTTGACCAAATAATAAATAATATCAGCGAGGAGAATTGAATATGAATAAAACAGTAACCGTAAAGGTTGACGGCTCTTTGTCCGACGAAATATACAATGCGGGCACTATGTATGAGCATAATGCGACTACCCTCGTATTTGAAATAGATGCACAGTATATTTCACCGCAGTACAGATATTACCTTGAGTTTGCACTTCCGACGGGAGTTGTCAGAACGGAATATCTTACGCCGAACGAAAGCGGTAAAATCAGCTTTGATTTGCCTGCGAGCCTTACAAGCAGTATGAGTATGCTCTGTTATTTCAATGCTGTCGAAGTCAACGAAACGACTTATGACACAAAAAAGCTTATCAAAGCAAAGGAAATTAAACTTTGCTTTTCACCTATTGCCGCTTGTGACGACGCACTTAGAGAAGAGTATGATTTTTCGGTAAACTCTTTACTTGAAGCTGTTAAAAACGGAGATTTTAAAGGAGATAAGGGCGATAGAGGAATACAGGGCGTAAAAGGAGACAAAGGCGAAAAAGGAGATAAAGGCGACAAGGGCGACAGAGGCTTACAGGGTGAAAAAGGTATAAAAGGCGACAAGGGAGATAAAGGTGATGTCGGACCTTCAGTTGAGGTTGATGCGGAAATGTCCGACACATCAGAAAACCCTGTTCAAAATAAGGTGGTTAAAAAATATGCGGATGATAAAATTAAATACAGAATTATAAACGATATTACAATTACGGAGGATATAAGCGTATTTTCGACCTCACAAGATGATAACGGCAATGCGTTTGACTTGCAAAAATTCTTTTTCTTGTTCATCGGAAAATTCGATGCGGCATTATCTAATAAGCCTTTATCGTTGAGCGTAAAAAAAGGTGCCCAGTTTCTGATGTATAGAGAGTTTACCGGTGCCGCCGATACGGAATGCGCTTTGTGGCTTGAAGCCGATAGTTTTTTGCGTACTTCCTCAGCTGTGGGTATTAAAAGCACCTACTCGAGTGATTTTCTCAGGAATTTCTCAAACGGAATTGCGCAAGGCTTGAAGAATAACAATACGTCGGTTAATTCGGATATATCGTTAGTTCCCGTGGTTTTACCATACCCTGCGGGTATATACGAGCTTCGTTTCAGCGTTCACGACCAAACAATAAAAATGAAAAAGGGAAGCAGATTTTTACTTCTCGGCATTGACTATAACGCTTAAGGGGGATTGAATATGCGCATATATGATAACGGCATATACAGAGATATGACGGCTGAAGAAGAGGCGGCGGTTATGTCGTTTGCCGAACAGGAAACAACGGAAAATAAGGACGGCTTGACTTCTCTTGCAGAGGGCTTGAGTACAGCTACTTCGCTTGCACAAGTGAGAAATAGTGCTAAAGCTGTTTTGGGAGATGTTCCGGATGAATCTTGAAATATGGATTGCAATATTCTCATTCTTAGGGACAGCTATCGGAACCGTCGGAGGTATTATGACAAGCACAAAGCTTACGAATTATCGTATTCGTGAGCTTGAAAAAAAGGTTGATAAGCACAACAACTTTGCTCAACGAGTGCCGCTTTTGGAAGAGAGAGTGAAAATTCATGAGCAAAGAATATCAATGATTGAAAGGAATGAATATTATGAGTAAGGGCATCGATGTATCAAAGCATCAAGGAGCAATTGATTGGCAAAAGGTGAAAAATTCCGGCATCGATTTTGCGATTTTAAGAGCAGGATATGGAAAATATGACGGGCAAAAGGACGAACGCTTTGAGGAGAATTATATTAACGCTAAAAATGCGGGTATAAAACTCGGTGCGTATCATTACAGTTATGCAAAGAGCGTTGAAGATGCGAAAAAGGAAGCAGAGGTATTCCTTAAATGGATAGACGGAAAGCAGTTTGAATATCCTGTTGCACTTGATGTTGAGGAAAACAGCCAGTCTGATAAAGGAAAACAGTTCGTGTCGGATATTATAAGAGCGTTTTGCGAAACGGTCGAAAAAGCAGGCTATTATGTTTGCGTTTATGCAAATAAGTATTGGCTTGACAATTTTATCGATGAGGAATGTAAGCGAAAATATGATACGTGGCTCGCACAGTGGTCTGAAAAAGCAACTTATGACGGAAATTACGGTATTTGGCAGTATTCGTCACAGGGTAATATTGATGGAATTTCAGGCAGAGTTGACCTTGATGAGAGTTATAAGGATTATTATTCGATAATCAAAGCGAACGGACTCAACGGATTTTCAAAATCAGCACCTGTTAACGATAACAAATCATATCCGCCGAGAATGATGATTTCATTGTCGAATACTCCTCTTTATGTGTCCGCTACCGCAAAAGCACCCGTAACAAGAAAGTCAGGTACTTTTTATATTTATGACGGTATTGAGATTAACGGAAGATACCGTATCACGTCTTCTCCGTCAAAAGCAGAGAAAAAACCGATAGGCGAAAATGTTACGGGATTTATCAATAAATCGGATATAAGGTGAGGTGATTTAGTGGAAGTTTTGGGATATATTACCGACAGAGCTTTAATTCTTATTCCTGTATTGAACATTATCGGAATGATTATAAAGCGCCTTGAAAAAATCAATGACAAATATATACCGCTTATTTTATTGCTTTTCGGAGTTCTCGGAACAGTAGGATTGCTCGGATTGAGCGTTGATTCTGTTGTGCAGGGCATACTTGTTACAGGAACTTCGGTGTTCGGAAATCAGGTTGTAAAGCAGTTATCCAAATAAGTAAAAGGCTGTAAAGGGTGTAAATCTTTTACAGCCTTTTTTTATGAGTTCAGTTGCCTGTCGGCGTATGATTTTCATTGACTTTTATAGCTTATGAATATATAATATTATAGTATGTATCTTCAATGGGGGATTGGGACATTTTTACTATGAGCAACAAATTGACAAATGTTGAAAAACATAATAATACAGGCATTTACAACCGGTTTGTCAAGCGCTTTTTTGACTTTGTTACAGCACTTCTTGCCTTGATTATTTTAAGTCCTGTTTTGGCTGTTACTTCGCTCGCTGTAAAACTTGACAGTAAAGGCCCTGTTATTTTCAAGCAGAAAAGAATAGGCAGGGACGGTAAGGTGTTTAATATTTACAAATTCCGTTCTATGTGCGTCGGAGCAGAGGGTAAAGGCAGTGGCGTTTATTCCGGTAAGAATGACGCAAGAGTTACCAAGGTCGGTAAATTTATTCGTGCAACGAGCATTGATGAATTACCTCAGCTTGTAAATATTTTGAACGGCGATATGAGTTTTGTAGGGCCACGCCCACCGCTTACATATCACCCGTGGCCGATTGAGGAGTATAGTGAGCAACAGCTGAAAATGTTTCTTGTTCGCCCCGGTATTACAGGTTGGGCGCAGGTCAACGGCAGAAAAGGTGTCGAGTGGCATAAGAGGATTGAACTTAATGTTTGGTATGTCAACAACGTATCATTGGCTTTGGATATTAAGATAATGTTTATGACGGTGTTTAAGGTGCTTACTAACGCCGATAACGAAAACACAGGCGAAACTGTTAAACAGGAAGAAAAAGTAGAGGAAAAGGTTTAATTTGTCATGGAGCTTATGTACATTACGAACAAAACGGATATTGCTTCGCTTGCACAGGATGCGGGTGTTGACAGAATATTTGTTGATATGGAATACATAGGTAAGGAATTGCGACAAGGCGGTCTTGATACGGTTCAGTCGCATCACACTATTGATGACATAAAGGCTTTAAGACCTATTTTAACTAAATCAAAACTTCTTGTCAGATGCAACCCTATTCATGGCGCAACAAAGGATTATCTTTCATCCGCAAGGGAAATTGATGAAATTGTCAAGGCAGGTGCGGATATAATAATGCTTCCGTATTTCAAGACTGTGCGTGAGGTCAAGCTTTTTATTGACCTTGTTGCAGGTAGGGCAAAGACCTGTCTTTTGCTTGAAACGAGCGAGGCTCAGGATATAATTGACGATATTTTAGAACTTCGTGGAATTGATGAGATTTATATCGGACTTAACGATTTGCATTTGAGTAAGAATATGACGTTTATGTTTGAGCTTCTTGCCGACGGAACTGTTGAAGCACTCACAAGCAAGATTAAGAAAAAGGGTATACGCTACGGCTTCGGCGGTGTTGCAAGAGTCGGTACGGGTACTCTCCCTGCCGAGTGTATATTGGGAGAACATTATCGTCTCGGCTCACAGTGTGTTATTTTGTCGAGAGCATTTTGCGATGCCTCAAAGGAACCCGATATTGCTTCGGTAGGCGAAAAGCTTAAAAGCGGAGTTCACGACATAAGGGAATACGAAAAGATTCTTGCAACTTGGACTCATGAGCAATTTGAGGAAAACAGAAAGAAAACCGTAGAGTGTACTCAAAAGGTTGTCGATATAATAAACGCAAAGAAATAAGGGGAATATATGAAACTGCTTGTTACAGGTGCATTTAATGCTACGGCGGAACAACTTGATATGTTAACCTCTTTAGGCTTTGAAATTATGCTTCAAAAAGACGAAAGAGGCAAACCGGAATGTGATTTTTCCGAAGCGGATGCAGTAATTTGTAACGGACTGTTTCTCTATCATGACATTTCAAAGTTTGGAAAGCTAAAATTTATTCAGCTCACTTCCGCAGGACTTGACAGAGTACCGCTTGAGGAGATACAAAAAAGAAATATAACTCTTTTCAATGCGAGGGGAGTATATTCGGTGCCGATGGCTGAATTTGCATTGGCAGGAGTTTTGAGCCTTTATAAGCATTTGAATACCTTTTCCGAAAACCAAAAGGCTCATATTTGGCAAAAGGACAGAGAGCTTCGTGAACTTTGCGGGGAAACGGTTGCGGTAGTCGGCTGCGGAAGCGTCGGAACGGAATGTGCAAAGAGATTTTCTGCGTTTGGAACAAAGGTTGTTGCCGTTGATATAACAAAACCAGAAAGTGAAATATACAGCGAGTTTTATAATATAAACGACATAAAAAAGGCACTCGGCATTGCCGATACTGTTGTTTTGACAATCCCGTTGACCGATGAAACGAGAGGAATGTTCAACGGCGAAATGTTTTCACATTTCAAGGACGGCTCGGTGCTTGTTAACATTTCAAGAGGTGCGGTGGTCAACGAAAAAGACCTTGTAAAAGCTCTTGAGAGCGGAATTTTGTCGGGTGCGGTGCTTGATGTTTTTGAAAATGAACCGCTTGCCGAAAACAGCGAACTTTGGGATATGGAAAATGTTGTGATAACTCCGCACAATTCATTTGTATCATCAAAAAATAATACAAGGCTTTTTTCTCTTGCTTATGATAATCTTAAAACTTCAATGAAAGGGTTAGTTTGAATTGAAATTTGTTTTGGTTTCTCCTAAAAACAGAACGGCATACAATTTCAGAGGAGATTTGGTTAAACTCATTATTTCTAAAGGGTATGAGGTTATCGTTACAGGACCGAACATGGATAATGTTGACAAAATTGAGGCTCTCGGCGCACGCTTTGTTGAAATACCGATGGATAAAAACGGCGTCAATCCGATTGAAGATATTAAGTACGAAAGAGCGCTGTATAAGCTGTTTTGTGAAGAAAAGCCCGGCGCCGTACTCGGATATACAAGTAAGCCTGTAATATACGGCTCAATTGCGGCTAAGCGTGCAGGGGTAAAGAAAATAACCGCAATGATAACGGGACTCGGTTATGCGTTTACACAGAAGACCTTGAAAGCAAGAGTTATACGCTTGATAATGCCGATTCTATATAAACCGGCGCTGAAAGCTGCTCATACAGTGGTTTTTCAAAATCCCGATGACCGAGATGAAGTGATAAGGCTAAAGCTTGTAAAGCCGGAAAAGTGTAGAGTTGTAAACGGCTCGGGTGTAAATATGGAACGCTTTAAGCCGCTTCCGTATCCCGACACGATGACATTTTTTATGCTTGCACGTGTTATGTATGCAAAGGGAATTCGTGAGTATTTAAGTGCAGCTGAAACGGTTAAGAAAAAATATCCCGATGTTAAATTTATGCTTTTGGGAGCGTGTGAGGGCATACAGGATTCTATCAGTCGGGAAGATTTGCAAAAATATATCGATAACGGAACTATTACATATTTTGGTGAAACCGACAATGTCGCACCCTATTACGGAAAATGCTCTGTGTATGTTTTACCGTCATACAGAGAGGGTACGCCGAGGACGATACTTGAGGCTATGGCAACGGCAAGACCGATAATCACAACCGACGCTCCGGGCTGTCGTGAAACTGTACGCAACGGGATAACGGGTTTTTTAGTTCCTGCAAAGGATAGCGAGGCTTTAGCCGAAAAGATGATTTGGTTTATTGAGCATCCCGATAAAATCGAAGAAATGGGCGAAGCGAGTTACGAGTATTGCAAAGAAAAATACGACGTAAGAAAAGTCAATGCAAATATGCTCAAGTTTTGCGGAATTGATTTATAGATAAAAAATAACAATAGGAGTTGTTTAATATGAATTTATATGAAAAAATTGTAAAAGGTGAAGAAAAAATTTCGCTTGTCGGTCTCGGATATGTAGGTATGCCCATTGCCGTAGCATTTTCTAAAAAAGTAAATGTTATAGGTTTTGATTTGAATAAAAATAAGATTGAACTTTATAAAAGCGGTGTAGATCCGACTAACGAGGTCGGCGATGAAACAATCAGAAGTTGTTCCGTTGCCTTTACTGCCGACGAAACAAAATTGCGTGAAGCTAAATTTCACATTGTAGCAGTTCCGACGCCTGTAAACGATGACCATACACCGGACCTTAAACCTGTTGAAGGCGCAAGTGAAATCTTGGGCAGAAACCTTACAAAAGGTTCAATCGTTGTGTTTGAAAGTACCGTTTATCCGGGTGTTACGGAGGAAATTTGTGTACCGATCCTTGAAAGAGAATCGGGACTTAAATGCGGTGAGGATTTCAAAATCGGTTACAGCCCCGAAAGAATTAACCCCGGTGATAAGGTTCATCGCCTTGAAACAATAAAGAAAATTGTTTCCGGTATGGACGAGGAAACTCTTGATATAGTAGCAAAGGTTTATGAACTTGTTGTTGAAGCAGGTGTTCACAGAGCTGAGTCAATCAAGGTTGCCGAGGCGGCAAAGGTTATTGAAAACTCACAGAGAGATATAAACATTGCATTTATGAATGAGCTTTCGATTATCTTTAACAAGATGGGAATTGACACAAAATCAGTACTTGAAGCTGCAGGAACGAAGTGGAATTTCCTTAAATTCTATCCCGGACTTGTCGGAGGTCATTGCATAGGTGTTGACCCCTATTATCTTACATACAAGGCTGAAAAACTTGGTTATCACAGTCAGGTTATTCTTTCCGGCAGAAGAATAAATGACGATATGGGCAAGTACGTTGCGGAAAATACAGTTAAAAATCTTATTAAAGCAGATGTTTCGATAAAGACCGCAAAGGTTGCAATTCTTGGCTTTACATTTAAGGAAAATTGCCCCGACACAAGAAATACAAAGATTATTGATATTTATAATGAGCTTCGTGAGTATGGTATTACGCCGATAATCGCAGATTCCACAGCTGATGTTGATGAAGCAAAACGTCTTTATGGAATTGAATTTGTTGACATTGACACAATCAAGGATTGCGATGCGGTTATTCTTGCGGTTGCACATGAACAGTTTAAATTCCTTAACTTTAGCGACTTTGAAAATATGTTCAAGCACAATGAAAATAAGAATGTTCTTATTGATATTAAGGGAATGCTTAATCGCAAGGAATATGAAAATGCAGGATATATTTATTGGCGACTTTAATTTTTAGGAGATGTACTTAATGCTTAAAGAAGCACTTGACAAAAGACCGGAACTTCAAAAATTTCTTTTTATCAGAGGCTTTTTGGCATCTGACAAGAAAATCGAAAATATAAATGATTTTCCGTTTTACGGTAATTGGAATGAAAAACAAAAAGACGGTTGTTATTTCTATACACACAATAAAACAGCCGTTCACTTTGCGAGCAATGACAAAGTATCTTTGTTTTTGTTCGGTCATTGTTATGATCCGTTTATGATGGAAACAGACGAGGAAAAAATACTTGCTGATATTCTTAATGACTATGGCACGGACAAGTATTATGACAGGATTTCTGAAATTACCGGTGTTTATGTCACGGGTGCTATCGAGAATGGACAAATCAAGTTTTCGGTTGATCCCTCAGGTATGCAGTCAGCTTGTTACGGTGTTATAGACGGGAATTTTTACCTCTCATCACATCCTCAGCTTATAGGTGATATTTGCAATCTCAAAATGGACGATTTTGTAAAAGAACTTATAAACTATAAGTGGTACGGAAGGGTTATGGGACCGTATCTTCCTGCCGATATGACGCCGTTTGCAAATGTTAAAAGAATTGTTCCCAGCATTGAATACTTATATCAAAACAATAACATTTCGCACAAACGTTTTTGGCCTCTTAAAGCATTTGAATTTGCCGAGGGTGCGGAATACGAAAAGGTTATTAAGCAAGCCGGAGATATTCTTAAAAAGAATATGGAACTGATTTCAAAAAAATGGGAGCATCCATGGATTTCTCTTACGGGCGGCATAGACAGTAATACTACCTTTGCGGCGGCAAACGGTATGTACGATAAGTTTGAAACCTTCAGTTATCTTTCAGCGCCGAAAGAAGTTCCGGATGTCGAAGCGGCAAAAATAATTTCAAACGCATTTAATGTTAAACAGCATATTTATAATATTCCTGAAAGTTCAGATGAAATCGCAGATTATGATTTGAAGGTTGAAATTCTACGTCATAATAACGGCTATGTTGCTGAAAGTAAAGACAACGAGACGAGAAAAAGATTTTATCTTGAAGAAAACTGCGGTTGTGACGTTGAGGTTAAATCTTGGGTATCGGAAACCATAAGGGCATATTGGTATAAGCATTATGGCAGAAAAAAGATGCCTAAACTCTCACCGAAACTTTACAGAAATCTTTATAAAATATTTATTCTTAACAGACCGCTCGCTCATAAAATAGATAAGATTTTTGCAAAATATATCAAAGAATTTGAATACGAAAAAATCCCAACCTGTTATCCTACGGCGGATATGCATTATAACGAGGTAACATGGGGAAGCTGGGGCGGTATGAATATTAGCGAGATGAAATATTGTTTTGATATAACATTCGCATATAATAACCGCAAATTCCTTGATTTGATGTTCCGAGTTCCGCTTGAAAAGAGAATTTCCGATGAACATCATCTTGATTTGAAAAACTATCTTAATCATGAGCTTTATAATATGAATATTCGTGTTATAAATATGAAGGAAACAGCCACAAGAGCGAGATTACTCAATATAATATTTACAATAAATCAATTTTTACCATATTGAAAAAGGAAATTATATAAAAGGGATATAAAAATTTAAAGTTTCCGTCAAATTCCCTGTTACTTGTAACAGGTGCGGCAGGCTTTGTAGGTTCAAATCTTTGCGAAGCTATACTCAATATGGGATATAAGGTCAGAGCGTTTGACGATTTTTCAACAGGTAAGCAAAAAAATGTTGATATGTTTCTTGATAACCCGAATTATGAGTTTATTAAGGGTGACATAAAAGGCCTTGACACTTGTATGATATCTTTAATCGGTTGTTTCCATACTGAGACATTCTAAATGCTTAAAAACAGATGAAGGAGTTTCTTAAATGAAAGTGCTTTTAACCGCAACGGTTCAATCTCATATTTGTCAATTTCATAAGCCTCTTGTGGAAATGCTTCATGATTATGGGTGCGAGGTCGACGTGGCGGCGAAAAACAATCTTGCTGAAAAAAACGGACTGAAACTGGATTTCGCAGACCATGTGTTTGATATTCCGTTTTGTAGATCCCCTTTTGACTTTCAAAATATAAAAGCATACAGAGAACTGAAGAAGATCATTAAAAACGGTAAATACGACATTATTCACTGCAATACGCCTGTTGGAGGTATCCTGACTCGAAAAGCGGCATCACCGTTCAGGAAAAAAGGAGTAAAAGTTTTTTATACGGCGCACGGTTTTCATTTTTACAAAGGCGCACCGATTAAAAACTGGTTACTTTACTACCCGATAGAAAAACTCTTTGCTCATAAGACTGACAAGCTCATCACGATAGTTGACGAAGATTATCGATTTTCAAAAGAACACTTTAAGTGCGAAACTTGCCGTATACATGGTGTCGGTGTTGATGAATTGCGCTTTTTCCCGCTTAGTCCGGATGAAGTATGCAAAAAAAGAGTGCAGATGGGCTATGAGCCGAATGAAAAATTAATTTTGTGTATAGGAGAACTGCTCCCTAACAAGAACCAAAAGACAGCGATTGCAGCAATGCCGGCTGTGCTTGCCGGACACCCTGATGCTAAATTGCTTATCGCAGGAAACGGACCTGAAAAGAACAACTTGGATAATCTCATCAAGTCATTACATCTTGAGAATCATGTTGTATTGCTTGGCTATAGAACAAATATAAGCGAGTATCATCAGATTTCGGATTTGCTTGTCGCATGCAGTATAAGAGAAGGACTCGGAATCAATGTTATAGAAACGATGATGTGCAAAAAACCGGTCGTTATTTCCAATAACAGAGGACACAGAGAGTTGATAGACAACGGGAAAAACGGTTTTATGGTTGATGTGGGAGACAGCGAAAAAATGGCGCAACATATCTGCGAGCTTTTGGAGGACGACGATAAGTATATGACATTTGCTGACAATGCGTATTTGTTTTCCAAAAGATATTCCAAATCAAAGGTGAAAGAGGAACTCAAAGAAATATATGAACTGTAATCAACAGAAAAATGCCTATTCGCTTGTGTCAATTGTCTCTCTATATTGAAGATACACTGAATACGCTTGAGGCGGCAAGGCAGAATAGAGTTGAAAATTTCGTCTATGCTTCCTCCTCATCAATTTACGGCGGCGAGCCGAATTTGCCCAAGACTTAGGGTAGAGAGGGCAACCTTTTTTCTCCAAATGTTCTTACAAAGCATTGCGATGCGGAATGGGAAAAGAAGGTCGCTATTGAGTGCTACAAGGAGAATTTGTGATGAAGAAGATGAAAGTGTTATTTGTTACCAGCGGCGCCATTGCCTACGATGTCAGCAGCGGCAACACCTTACTCAATCTGTTCGGTGAGATTGCGGATACAGAGCTTTACAGCCTTTTCACCCGCAGCGGTGCGCCCGATAAAAAGATAAAAGCCGCCTTTCGCATTGCGGAGGTGGAGCTGCCGCGCTACATTTTTCGCCGCGACCGCATCGGCGAGCGCGTCACGTCGAGTGACTATGTACTCAACGAACATGCCATGCATCTGGAGGAGATTGCCAAGCGCAATTCCTCCTGGCTCAAATATATCGCTCGTGACATTATCTGGAAGATCGTACCGTGGAAAAACCGCAACCTGCGTGCATTCATCGAGGAAGTACAGCCCGACCTCATCGTTTCCATTTTGAATGAAAACCTCTCGCTCGGTGCAATGACCGCCTTTGCCCAAAAGCACAGCGGCGCACCGTTGATGCTGTTTGCGTGGGACGATAACTACAGCTATACCGTCGGTTGGTCTGCTCCGCTGACGCACCTGTCGCAGGCGGTACATCGGCGGTACATGCGCAAAATAGCAAAAAGGGCAGATACGCTGTTTGTCATTTCCGAGACACAAAAGGCAGACTATGAGCGCATTTTCGGGCGTTCCTGCGAGATTATGACGAAAGGCGCGGACTTTTCCGAAAGGCCGATGCCGACGCCGCACCATGAGCCGCTTAGGCTGCTTTATGCGGGCAATCTGGCACTCGGCAGGTGGGAAACGCTTGCCGCCGTCAAAGAAGCGCTACAGCATATCAATAAGAACGGCATGCGTGCCGTGCTGCATATCTATTCCGCAACGCTGCTGTCCGACGTGCAAAGGGATGCCATTGCTGATGGCAAAAACGCCGTGTTCATGGGCGCTGCGCCCGCTGCGGAGATCGAAAAACTGCAAAAGGATGCGGACATTCTGGTGCATGCGGAGAGCTTTGACCCGCAATACTATCTCCTTATTCATCACTCGTTTTCAACAAAACTTGTTGATTGTTTTCATAGTGCTAAATGCATTTTTGCTGTTGGACCGGAAAATGTTGCGTCTATAGATTGCCTTATAAAAAATGATGCGGCTATTGTTGCAAAAAGTAATGATGAAATATATGAAAAATTAAATTTGCTTATAAATAATCAAAACTTAATTGATATTTATAGTGAAAAGGCATGGTGTTATGGCAAGAAATCTTTTGAAATAACAGATATTCAAAAAAAACTTGCGGAAAGTTTAGGGAAATCTTTATAAAGGAGAGGAATAGATGCTCATATATTTGCTTAATATTCTTTTGATGTTTATGTGGGCGTTCCTGCCGATAAAGTATCTGATGTTCAGCGACAAGCAGATATACTTGTTTATGCGGAAAGCTTTGATAAAAGCCGGCGCTCATTGGTTAGGCAATCATTTTCCACAAAGATTGTAGATTATTTGAATTCTTCAAGACCGATTTTTGCGGTTGGACTGAATGATGTTGCTTCCATTGATTATTTCATAAAGAATAATTCTGCAGTTGTTTGTTTGATTATTAGCAGCTGAATAAAACAAATCTTGAGAAAAAAACAAAGTAAAATTTGACAGTGGAGTGTTGAAGGTTGATTTTTTTTATAACGGTTTTAAGGGCGTTAGCCGCTTGTCTTATTACAAATTCTCATTATACAGGAGTTTATCCTACCGATTTAATCGCTAACGGCGGATTATTTGGAAATGTTATATTCTTTGCTGTTTCGGGTTTTTGCCTTGTGAATATAAAAGAGTCATTTCCAAAATGGTATGCAAAAAGACTTGTTAGATTATTGCCTGCCACATGGTTAATGACGGCAATATACGGAATAGTAGGCTTGTTTAGAATTGAACTTACATTCAAGGGACTTTTCTCGTCATTTATTTTTCCGAGTCGCTATTATTTCATTTCGTCTATTTTAGTTTTATATATTCCGTTTTATTTTATTATGAAATATGATAAACTAAAATTACGTATTCCACAGATTAGTTTGGCTATTGCAAGTGTTTGGCTTATATATTATGTATTCTTTTATGATAAAAGCCGTTATCATATAGATGCGGTCGGCGAGCCTATGATACTTTTTCTTTTTATGTTTGCAATGTTGATTGGTGCATATTGCAGAGTTGAAAAAGAAAAATTTGAAAATAAAAAATGCACTGCTTGCTGGATAGCGTTGCCGATTTCACTTATAGCATATTTTGCAAGTAAAATGTTGTTCGTTAAATTTACGGCAATTTCAAAATTTCAAATAATAAATCAATTAGTTTTATTATTGCTTCTTTTTGTGCTGTTTCGTTGCTTTGCGTCTATCGATTCAAAATTAGAAAATTTGCCAAAGCCTATAAAAACAGTAATTACTTTTATCTCTACAATTACTCTTGAGATATATTTAGTTCAACTTCCTTTAATACATAAGATAAACTTTTTGCCGTTTCCGGCTAATTGGTTTTTTATTACTGCGGTAATAATACTTTTGGCTTTTTTGTTGAACAAAATTACAAATCCTATATATTCATTTTTTAAAAAAGCATTGGACAAGCATAAGAAATGACCATATACCGTTTGTATTTGAAATAACAAACATTATAATCACATATTTTATAGAAAATCTTTATAAAGGAGAGGAATAGATGCTCATATATTTGCTTAATATTCTTTTGATGTTTATGTGGGCGTTTCTTTTGCTTGCATATAAACCGAGTGATCAAAAGAAAAAAGCATTTTGTGCGATAGCGTGTATACAATGGGTGCTGGTTTCCGGACTTCGTAGCGGATATGTCGGTGCGGATACAATGAACTATCGCAGATTATTTTATTTGGTACAAAATACTTCTTGGAATAAAATTTTCAGTGATATTTTATTTTATATACATGGTGGTGATATAAAAGACCCCGGATATTCACTTTTTGTAAAGCTGTTTCAAGTCTTTTCTACAAATTATCAAGTTTATCTTATATTCATAGCGCTTGTATTTATGATTCCGATGGCAATATGGATTTACAAAAACTCTTCGATGCCTTGTTTGAGCTTTGTAATTTTCTCCACATTGTTCTATTTGTTCTATGCCATTACCGGAATAAGGCAGACTATTGCAACGGCATTCGTTGTTTTTATAGGTTATGAATTTATAAAAAAGAAAAAAATCATACCGTTTTTGATTATAACATTCTTATCATTTTTTATACATAAATCATGTCTTTGCTTTTTGCCGTTTGCATTCTTTGCACATAAAAAAATCACAAAGACGTATGTTGCGATTTTCACGGCAATAACATCAGCGTTTCTTATTTTGGGTAAATCCTTATACGGACCTTTTGCCGAGCTTATCGGTTATGATGTTGAAGAAGAAAGCTTGGAAGATACCTCATCTTATGTACTTATTATCTGTTTAATAATGTTGGCATCATTCATTTTTATTAAATATATCAAAAATAATGTTAGTGAAGATAAATTCAGAGCTATTTATAACGCTGCTTTGTTTGCAACCGCATTTACTCTTTTGACAATTCGAAACCAAGCCTTTATGAGAGTACAGCAGTATTACGCTCTGTTTTTGATGTTGCTTGTTCCTGAATTGGTAAAAGCATTTAATAAGCGTGTGCAACCTATCGTATATATTTCCGGTGTCGGAGTTTTAATCGCTAAGCTTATACTTCTTAATCCGTTTTATGAATTTTTCTGGCAAACACATTATTATTAAAGAGTATTAGGAATATAAGCAAAGCGTTTGGGAAACGGGGAATATTATGAAGGTTATACAAATAAATGCTGTTTATAATTTGGGTAGTACAGGAAGAACTACAGCAGAATTGCATAATGCTCTTTTAAATAATGGGATTGAATCCTATGTTGCATATTCAAAAACAAACGAACCGGACGATAAGAATTTATATCATATCGGTTCTGCACTTGATGTTAAACTTCATGGATTGTTTTCGAGAATTTCAGGAAAGCAAGCGTATTTTTCGCATATAGCGACAAGAGATTTAATCAAGTTTATAGATAAAATTAACCCTGATGTGGTTCATTTGAGAAATCTTCACGGGAATTATATAAACTTGCCAATGCTTATGAAATATCTTGCGGATAAAAAGATTTCGGTTGTTATAACCTTTCACGACTTTTGGTTTATAACGGGAAAATGCATGCATTTTATATCTTCCGATTGCAGTAAATGGCAGGAGCGGTGCGGAAACTGTCCTAATTTGCAGGACGGTAACAGAACATGGTTCTTCGACAAAACAGAAGAATTGCTCAAAGACAAAATTCAAATGTTTTCTAAAATTGATAAACTTGCTTTGATAGGTGTTTCAAAATGGACAACGAGCCAAATTGAAAAATCACCGATAGCACGTTACGCAGATATTGTTAAGCTGATTTATAATTGGATAGATTTAGACGTTTTCAAGCCAATAAATGCAGATGATATAAGAGAAAAATATAATTTAACCGACAAGAAGATACTGTTAGGCGTTTCAAATATTTGGAATAATAAAAAAGGTCTTGATACATTTTTAGGAATTTCAAATCTCTTGAAAGATGATGAAATAATTATGCTTGTCGGTAATAAGCCCGATATTGATTTGCCTCAAAATATTATATCGGTACCGACTACAGAAGATATAAATGAACTTGTTAAATATTACAATGCGGCAGATGTGTTCTTACAGCTTTCCAAAGAAGAAACTTTTGGAAAGGTCGTTGCCGAGGCTCTTGCTTGCGGAACACCTGTTGTAACGAACAGCTATACCGCAAATCCCGAACTTGTAAATACATCTTGCGGTTGCGTTGTGAGCGATTTGTCGGCGGATACTGTTTATTCGTCGATTGAAGCGGTGCTTAACAACGGTAAGAAATCATATTCTGATGCTTGCATTAAGTTTGCAAAAGAAAACTTCGACAGCAACAAAAATATGGGCGAATACTTAAAACTTTATTCGGATTTGTCGACAGAAAAAAGTAATGGGAATTAAAGCTTTGTTATGTGAAGGTTGAAAATATGAAGAAGATTTTTTATTTAGGTTACTATAATTTGCCCGATTCGGGAACAAATTTTGTTTTGGCTGCCGTTAATAAAATGAATTATATTTGTGAGGCTGTTGAGAAAGCGGGTTACAGCACGGAAATTGTTTCTGCGTCGGGAGCGGTAGAAAAGAAGTTTTGCAAATCAAAAAAAATTAAACTTACAGACAAAACTACGCTTAAGCTTTTTTCATCTTTACCAAGATTAAACAGAATAGTTTCGGTTATAGACAGAGTAATCTTAAAAACAAAGCTGTTTTTGTATATGGTTAAGAATACAAACAAAGACAGCATAGTTATGGCTTACCATTCGCTCGGTTATATGTCTCTCGTGAAAAGGCTTAAAAAACTAAAAGGGTTTAAGTTGATTATCGAAGCTGAAGAGATTTACGGCGATGTTATCGGCGATGAAAAAACATCGCAAAAAGAATACGATTTTTTCAAAATTGCCGACGGCTTTATTTTCCCGACAGAACTTTTATCCGAAAAGGTAAATACGAAAAAAAAGCCCGAAGTTATTATTTACGGTACATATCATATTGAAAAAGAAATGCCGAAGCTCTTTTCCGACGGTAAGATTCACTGTGTTTATGCAGGAACTCTTGACCCGAGAAAAGGCGGGGCAGCAGCAGTAGAAGCAGCTCTCTTTCTTAACGGCGATTATCATATCCATGTTTTAGGTTTTGGTAATGAAAAAGAAAAAGCGGAAATGCTTAATATTATAGACGATATTTCAAAAAAAACCGAAGCGAAAATAACCTATGACGGATTGCTTTCCGGAGATGAATTTACGTCATTTATTCAAAGCTGCGATATAGGCTTTAGCACTCAAAGCCCTGACGCTGCGTTTAATTCAACGTCATTCCCGTCTAAAATATTGACTTATATGGTAAACGGTTTAAGAGTTGTAAGTATCCGAATTCCTGCCATAGAAAAATCCGCTGTCGGAAAATTTATGTATTATTACGATGAACAAACTCCGGAAAACATAGCAAAAGCTATAAAGTCCATTGATTTTTCAGAGGAATATGACAGCAGAAAAGCAATCGGTATGCTTGATAAAGCTTTTATTTGCGATTTGAAAACAATGCTTAAAGGAGTGGAATAAAAATGAAATTGATACTATTATTTGACCGTTTGAATAATAAAATTAAGCGAAATTATCGAAAAAGGCTTTTTAAGGCGATGATTGGCTGTAATCATAATGATTTTTCGATTGTCGAAGACATTACCGTTATTAAAAAAATGTTAAATTAGGGTATAATGAACCTTAAAAAAAATTAAGTATCGAGAGCAGATTGGTTTACAAAATATTTTAGTGTTTGAAATGTGATGAGCATTTTGGAAAAGTTAGAATTTTATACAGATTTAGCTTCTATTAAAGTGTTAGATGGGGAGTTTTGAAGATGAGTGAATTAAAACCAGTAAAAACAGATGTGCCGGTTGCAATGATTTTTTTCAACAGACCGGAACAACTTAAAAAAGTTTTCGAGACCGTTAAAAACGCTCGTCCTTCCAAATTGTTTTTGATTCAGGACGGACCAAGGGTCGATAATGAAAACGATATTATAAATATTAAAAAATGCCGTGAAGTAGTTAATGATATTGATTGGGAATGTGAAGTTGTTAAGGATTTTTCCGATGTTAATTTGGGCTGTGGAAGACGGATTTTCACGGGAATAACTAAGTGCTTCGAACAAGTTGACAGGCTGATTATTATTGAAGACGATTGTGTGGCTTCGGAAAGTTTTTTCCCGTTTTGCAAAGAAATGTTGGAGAGATATATCGACAGCGATAAAATCGGAATGATTACCGGCATGAATCACTTGAATACATATAATTCAGTAGAAAGTGACTATTTTTTTGCACGTGTAGGTTCAATAGCCGGTTGGGCAACTTGGAAACGTACTTGGGATAAAGTGGATTTTGATATGGATTTCCTTAATGATGAGGAAGCAGTTCACCTTTTAAAGGTCTTGGAAAAAAACGATGCCATTTTTGGCAGTGCGTATTCAAAAGCCTGTCAAATGCATGAAATAATGAAAAACGGCGGAAAACTTACATCTTGGTCAACTCAGTTTGGAATAGCACAAATACTCAATTATCCGCTTATTATTGTTCCGAGAGTAAATCTTATGACAAATATCGGTTTAACGGAAGAGTCTGCAAACAGCGTTAAAAGCATTAAGCTCGTTCCGCACAGACAGCGTGCATTATACAGATTAAAACTTTATAAATTAGATTTTCCGTTAAAGCATCCTAAATACATAGTTGATGATTGGGAATACGATTCATTGGTTAACAATTTTATGAATCCACCCAAAATGATTGCTTTCTTTAACCGAGTAGAGTCTATATTTTTGAGAGTTGTTCATGGTGATTTTGACAGTTTGAGCAGAGGACTTAAGAAACGTTTGAACAAAATAAAAAAATAAACCTGATTTTAGAAAAACAGGTTATGAAACCGGAGTTATTTAATGAACAGTTCAAGGCAAATTAAATTTGGTGCGTTAATTTCATATTTTGCGATTGCGTTTAATATCGCAGCGGGTTTAATTTATACCCCATGGATGATAACAAAAATCGGACAGGGAAATTACGGACTTTATACAATCGCCACATCATTGATAACGCTGTTTATCATCGATTTCGGAATGAGTGCGGCTGTATCAAGGTTTTTATCTATTTATAACGCAAAGGGCGAACAGAAAAAAGCCAATGATTTTATGGGCATTGTCTACAAAATGTACTTGGTAGTAGATGTCGCTATCACAGTTGCGCTTGTCATAGCATATTTCTTTATTGATAAAATTTATGTTAATTTGACTGCCGATGAAATAACGGTGTTGAAAAGCCTTTATATAATCGTTGCGGTTTATAACGTGATTTCCTTTCCGTTCATTACTTTGAACGGTGTGTTAAACGCTTATGAAAAGTTTGTTCAGTTAAAAATATGCGACCTTTTTTATAAGGTTTCTATAATTATAATGGTTGTTATTGCATTGCTTTTCGGTGCAGGAGTTGAGGCTCTTGTTATAGCTAATGCTTTGGGCGGCTTATTCACGATTGCAATTAAATTTGTTGTAATAAGACGCAGTACACCGTTACGTGCAAATTTGAAATACTTTGATAAGAGCATACTCAATGACATATTCGGATTTTCGATTTGGACAACAGTTTCCTCTCTTGCTCAAAGGCTGATATTTAACATTACACCTACTATAATCGCAGCATTTTCGGCTACGGGTTCAATAGGCACAGCGGTTTTCGGCTTAGCCTCTACTATTGAAGGTTATGTTTACACATTTTCTTCTGCTATAAACGGTATGTTTATGCCAAGAATTTCAAGGATTGTAGTTTCGGGGAAAAAGAACGAGGAACTAACTCCTTTGATGATTAAAATCGGAAGATTGCAAATAATGATTGTCGGAATAATCACAGTCGGGTTTATCGCATTGGGAAAATCGTTCATTGTTGATATTTGGCACAAAGCTGATTTTACCGAAAGCTATATTTGTGCGGTGTTGCTTATTTTGCCGAGCTTGTTTTATCTGCCGTTGCAAATTGCAAACACTACACTTATTGTCGAAAACAAGGTTAAACTCCAAGCTTTTGTTTTTGTCGGAATGGGAATTATAAATATAGCGTTTTCCATACCGCTTTCTAAATATTACGGCGCAATCGGTGCAAGTTTGGCTATATTCATTGCATATTCTGTCAGAAATGTTTTGATGATTTTAATCTATGAGAAGAATATGAAATTGAATATGAAAAAATTTTTCAAGGAAACATATTTGAAGTTGATGCCACAGTTGATTTTATCCTGTGTAATCGGATGGCTTGCTGTCAGATATAACCCTGTTTCAAATGTGTATCTGAATTTCATCATCAACGGCATTGTGTTGGTTGGAACATATTTGTTGATAATGATTTTGTGCGGATTTAACGATTATGAAAAATCGCTCTTTATGTCAGTTGTTCAAAAATTAAAACAAGGTAAATTGAGATAGAGCGTTTTATAATTGACTTGTATGGTATAATTTTGTAAATGAAAAGTTGTTTCAAACAGTAATTTTTATTGTTAAAATAAATTATTAAAAAAAGAGAGTGTGAAATTATGTTTTCCGGAAAAACACTTATGATTACGGGCGGTACAGGTTCGTTCGGTAATGCTGTACTCAACAGATTTTTGCAGACAGATATAGGCGAAATCCGTATTTTTTCAAGAGATGAGAAAAAGCAGGACGATATGCGCCACGAGTTCCAAGCAAAGATGCCTGAGGTCAGCGATAAAATCAAGTTCTTTATCGGTGACGTAAGAGATTTGGCGTCCGTTAAAAACGCTATGCACGGCGTTGATTATATCTTCCACGCAGCAGCATTAAAGCAGGTTCCGTCTTGCGAATTTTTCCCCATCGAAGCGGTAAAAACCAATGTTCTCGGAACAGATAATGTGCTTACTGCTGCTATTGACGAGGGTGTCAAAAGCGTAATTTGCCTTTCAACCGATAAAGCAGCTTACCCTGTAAATGCAATGGGTACTTCAAAGGCTATGATGGAAAAGGTAATCGTTGCAAAGTCGAGAACCGTAAGTCCCGAAAAGACTAAAATTTGCTGTACCCGTTACGGTAATGTTATGTGTTCGAGAGGCTCGGTAATTCCGCTTTGGATTGAGCAGATAAAAGAGGGTAAACCGATTACGATCACAGAACCAGAAATGACAAGATTTATTATGTCGCTTGACGAGGCTGTTGACCTTGTTTTGTTCGCATTTGAAAACGGTGTTTCGGGCGATATCCTTGTTCAGAAAGCACCTGCTTGCACAATCGGTGTTCTTGCCGAAGCTGTAAAAGAGCTTTTCTGCCCCGAAACCGCAATTAAGGTTATCGGTATTCGTCACGGCGAAAAGATGTACGAAACTCTCCTTACAAACGAGGAGTGCGCTCACGCTACCGATATGGGCAATTTCTACCGTGTGCCTTGCGATAAGCGTTCACTTAACTACGATAAATATTTCAATGACGGCGATAAAGACCGCAATCCGTTGACAGAGTTCAATTCAAATAACACAGAACTTCTCAATGTCGAGCAGGTAAAGGAAAAATTGCTTTCACTTGCATACATTCGTGAAGAACTTGAAAAGATGGAGAAATAAATGAAAATTCTTGTTACGGGCGCAAAGGGATTTGTAGGAAAAAACCTTGTTGCAGAGCTTGAAAACATAAAATACGGCAAGGACAAAACTTATCCTTTAACCCAAGATATTGAAATTTACGAATACGATATAGACACGGATAAATCAATGCTTTCCGAGTTCTGTAAGGACTGCGATTTTGTCTTTAACCTTGCAGGAGTAAACCGCCCCGAAACCGAAAGCGAGTTTATGTCGGGGAATTTCGGCTTTGCTTCGGACTTGCTTGACGAATTGAAGAAAAGCAATAACACTTGTCCTGTAATGCTCTCTTCTTCGACTCAAGCGGCGCTTGATAATCCTTACGGAAAGAGCAAAAAAGCGGGCGAGGATTTATTCTTTGATTATTCAAAGGAAACAGGCGCAAGGGTGCTTGTTTATCGTTTTCCAAATGTTTTCGGAAAATGGTGCAGACCGAATTACAACAGCGCAGTTGCTACATTTTGCAACAATATCGCAAACGATTTGCCCATTCAAGTCAACGACAGAAGCCACAAAATGACTCTCGTGTATATTGATGATGTTGTAAACGAACTCATAAACGCACTTTGCGGTTCGGAAACAAAAGATGGAGATTATTGCAAAGTTCCCGTTGAACATAACACAACTCTCGGTGAAATAGTCGATTTGATTTATTCATTCAAGCAGTCGAGAGAGGATAAGAGCGTTCCCGATATGACAGAGGGCAGTTTTTCAAAGAAACTTTATTCTACATATCTTTCTTATCTTCCCACAGATAAATTTTCCTATCCGCTTAAAATGAATATAGATAACAGAGGCTCATTTACCGAGATTTTAAGAACTGCCGACAGAGGTCAGGTATCTGTTAATATTTCAAAGCCGGGTATTACAAAAGGACAGCATTGGCACCATACAAAGAATGAAAAGTTCCTTGTTGTCAGCGGAAAAGGTGTTATCCGTTTCCGTAAAATCGGCGAAGAAAAGGTTTATGAATACTTTGTTTCGGGCGATAAACTTGAAGTTGTCGATATTCCGACAGGCTATACTCATAACATAGAAAATCTCGGTGATACCGATATGGTTACTGTTATGTGGTGTAACGAGTGTTTCAATCCCGATAAACCCGATACATTTTTTGAAGAGGTATAGTGTGAAAAATCACACTATTCACATAATTATAATGCCCTCAAAATTCGCCTTCGGCAAAATTTTGAGATGGCAGAAATCACCATAACGCCTGTTCAGGCAACGCAGGTTAAAACGGTGATTTTTAATAAACTATTTGTTGCCTAAAAGGCTATGGTGATTAATATGGATTTTTCAAATGTTAAATTCAAGGACAACGGAAAAATAAAGTTGCTTATTGTAGTCGGCACACGCCCCGAAATAATAAGACTTGCGGCGGTTATCAATAAATGCCGTAAATATTTTGATTGCCTTTTGGCTCATACGGGGCAGAATTATGATTACAATCTTAACGGCGTGTTCTTTAAGGATTTAGGTCTTGCTGATCCCGATGTTTATCTAAATGCCGTAGGTCAAAATCTCGGCGAAACTATGGGTAATATAATAGCTTCGTCTTATGAACTTATGGCACAGATAAAGCCCGATGCTGTGCTTGTTTTGGGCGATACAAACTCTTGCCTTTCCGTTATCGGCGCAAAGAGATTGCATATTCCGATTTTCCATATGGAAGCAGGAAACCGTTGTAAAGACGAGTGCTTGCCGGAGGAAACCAACAGAAGAATTGTCGATATAATTTCAGATGTTAATATGGCTTATTCCGAACACGCAAGAAGGTATCTTGCCGATTGCGGACTTCCAAAGGAGAGAACTTATGTTACAGGTTCGCCTATGGCAGAGGTTTTGAGTGAAAATCTTGAAAAAATAAAGGCTTCGGATATTCATACAAGACTTGGACTTGAAAAGGGCAAATATATTCTCTTATCTGCTCACAGAGAGGAAAATATCGACACCGAAAAGAATTTCCTTTCGCTGTTCAATGCAATAAATAAAATGGCTCAAAAGTACGATATGCCGATACTCTATTCTTGCCATCCCCGTTCCGCAAAAAGACTTGAACAAAGCGGATTTGAACTTGACGAAAGAGTTATCAAGCACGAGCCACTCGGTTTCCACGATTACAACTGCTTGCAGATGAACGCTTTTGCGGTTGTATCGGATTCGGGTACACTTCCCGAAGAATCAAGCTTCTTTACCTCGGTAGGCTCTCCGTTCCCTGCGGTTTGCATAAGGACTTCGACAGAGCGCCCCGAAGCACTCGATAAGGGGTGCTTTGTGCTTGCGGGAATCGACGAAAAATCGCTTTTGCAGGCAGTTGATACGGCTGTTGAGTTAAACTGTGACGGCTTCTACGGAATACCCGTTCCCGATTATACCGACACAAATGTATCCACAAAGGTAGTTAAAATAATTCAGTCATACACAGGCGTTGTCAACAAAATGGTTTGGCGCAAGGACTGAAAACAATAAAAATCAAGGCAATCTGCAAAAGCAGATTGCCTTTTTTGTGCGTTATTAAATTAAAGTTTGAAATCATCTTCGTTAAACTGCTGAAGCTCGGGTGCACGGCGAGGAACTCTTTTCATAATATCATATTTGTATTTTCTGCATTTGTAATCCTTTGCAACAACACCTTTTTTCACGCAAAGCACCGTTTCACCGTCGGGCGAGGGCTTGCCGTGCTGACAGTAGGCGCAGGCAGGGGATATGTTGACTGTATTAAAAACCGATTTTCTCATTTTTTCACATCCTATTGTGGATAAAATCTCTCATTTGATATGTTGTTTTTAATTATATCACAAATTTTTGATAAATTCAAAGTTTTCTATCGAGTATGAATATCTCTTTTTGATTTCCTTTCGTTGTCAAGTTCAAAAATCAAAACAGAGCACATCAAAAGCAGAGCACAGGCGGTGGGGAGTGATACGGAATATGCCTCAAATGAAGGCTTTGAAACATTTGCAAACACTTCAATTTCGCACGGAATGAATTTGAGAATTATCGAGCAGATTAGAGCCGATACCGCAGAGCATAACACCCTTGCTGTGTAAAACAGCTTTGCCGACAGCCCCGTTCGTGCTACGTAAGAGTAAATTTGACAGTGAACGGACAGACCGCCAAAGGAGATTATCGCCGCAAACGCAGGTACGGGCAGTAGATTCAGCGACATTTTAATTCCGCTTGTAACCTCAAGAATACTCGATAACGCAACTGTATATCCGTTTAACGAGAACGAGCAAATGTATTTAATCAAGCAATTAAAAATTACAATCCAGCTGCAAACGGAAATCATAGCCTTTACGCTGTCGGTAACGGAAAACGAAAACGCTTCAATGGGATTTTTGAGAATTACAGGCGACTCTTTTTTGTATTCGTAAGCCTTTTCTGCATCAATAAACCTTGTTAAAATCCCGATTATAACAGAGGAAAGAGCGACCGAGCAGTAGAGAATAACGCCTGCACGAGTGCTGCCCAAAAGCATTGTTCCGACGGTACTGATTATAAAGGCAGGTCCTGCGTTAATGCAGAAAAGGTCTAATTTTTGAGCCGCTTTTTGCGATATTTTACCCTCACACAGCAATTCATAGGTCATTTTTGCGCCGATAGGATAACCGCCTATGAGCGACATCAAAATCACGCTTGAGGCGACAGGGGGCAGGCGAAAGAGCTTAACCGTAATTCTACCGAGAATTTTGCCGAACAAATCGCATATTCCTGATTTTACGATAAATTGCGAAATTATCATAAACGGAAAAAGCGTCGGTATAACGCTATCGACGCACAGAAGCATACCCTCTTTTATTCCCGAGGCACAGACCTGCGATTTTGAAAAAAGGCAGAAGCACGCACCCAACGAAAAAATTATTAAAATCAGGTTGCCTATACGGGATTTCATTTTTTCCATATCATCACACTCTCTTTATGGTATCAAATTATATGCTTTGTCATATAGATATATGAGCGAGGTGAGCAAATGAGTTCAAGCGGAAAGAAATCACGAGAAAAGCGAAAAAGCATTGCAGGCGAAAAGCTCAAAACCGCTTTGGATATTCCTGAAATATTAACTTCAAATTTACCGCATATCGAAGCGGAGGGAAACAGGGAAATATCCGTTGACGGATGCCGTGGAATACTCGAATATACGCAGGATAAGGTGCGATTAAATGCAGGCAAACTCATTATAACCTTTGTCGGAGACAATATGGAAATTAAGGCTTATTCCGAGATACAAACGGTTATCAGCGGGAATATTTTAAGCGTGGAATTTGAAAGTCAGGGGTGAGGGAATGTTGATAATAAGGCTAATACGATTTTTATTGGGTTTTGTAACCTTTACAGCTTACGGCGGATTTCCCGAACGCTTTGTAAACCTCTGTACCATGAATAAAATACCGCTTTGGAATATGAAAAAGAGTAAGGACAGTATAACAGCCGACACAACGGTTAACGGGTACAAGTCTATAAAAGCTTCCGCAAAAAATTCGGGCGTTCGTGTGAGGATAACAAAAAAGCACGGACTGCCGTTTTTTATTCACAAAAACAGGCGAAGAATCGGCTTGCTTGCAGGCTTTATGACGGCGGTAATTACCGTTTCCTTTTTATCGACAATGATATGGAGCGTGTCGGTTTCGGGGAATAAAACGCTTTCCGATGAACAGGTTTTAGATGCGTTTGAAGCAGTCGGCGTAAAAGTGGGCGCAAGACGGTCGGCAATTTCTCCGTCGGAGGCGGCATACGAGGCTAAAAAGCTGTTGCCGAAAATTGCGTGGGCGAGCGTAAATATAAAGGGCTCAAGGGTTGAAATTGTCGTAAGCGAATTGAGCGAGGCACCTGAATTTCCCGACAGCACGACACCGTGCAATATAGTCGCCTCACAGGACGGAACGATAATGGGGATTGAAGCGACGGTTGGAGTTGCCGAAGTGCGTTCGGGCGATGCGGTGCTTAAAGGCGATTTGCTTATTTCGGGAATTACCGAAAATCTCGACAAGACCTATAATCTGAAAGCGGCGAGGGGTAAAGTTCACGCCCGTGTGAAAAATGAAATCAACGCTTCCTGTAACAACGGACAATTTTCAAGGCTTTCAAAGCTGTCGGAGCAGAATTTGTTGTTTATATTCGGGCTTAAAATTCCGCTTGGTATCGGTGTGGGGGATGATAACGCTTACACCGAAAAAAGCTTTGTGGCAAACGGAGATATGAGCCTGCCTCTCGGAAAAATCACAAAAAGAGTTTATTATTCCGAGCCTTGCGAGGCTTTTCCCGAAGAGTACAAAAAGGTTTATTCGGCATACCTTTATGTTTGCTCTTACAGAGCTATGTATTTGGATAGTGAACAGATACTTTCGTCGGATTTTTCGTTCGATTTTGTAAACGGAGAGCCGCTGTTCAGCGGAAACTATGAGTGCAAGAAAGAAATAGGCAAAAGACTTGAAATTTTTGTTGAAAAATGATAATACATTGTGGTAAAATATATTAAATATAAATAGATTTTTCAAAAGGTGGTCGTTCGGTGTTCGAGCAGATAATCAATGTTGACAGAATGGAACACGCCGTCAGCCTTTTCGGCAGCTTTGACGAGAATATCAAGCTAATTGAAAAGGAGTTCGGCGTAAGCGTTATAAACAGAGGCTCGGAGCTTAAAATTACGGGCGAAGCGGAAAATGTAGATAAAGCGTCAAGAGCCGTTAAGGGACTTCTTATGCTTATAAATAAGGGCGAGTCGCTTTCAGACCAAAATGTCCGCTATGTTATATCGCTTGTAAAGGACGATTCCGAGGAAAAGCTTTCCGAGATGACGGGCGATTGCGTTTGCGTCACCTCAAAGGGCAAACCTGTAAAGCCTAAAACTCTCGGTCAGAAAAAATATATCGAGGCGATAAGAAACAACACGATTGTTCTCGGAGCAGGACCTGCCGGCACGGGAAAGACTTACCTTGCGGTTGCGATGGCTGTTACGGCTTTTCGTGCGAAAGAGGTAAACAGAATAATTCTTACAAGACCTGCTGTTGAGGCAGGCGAAAAGCTGGGTTTCCTTCCGGGCGATTTGCAGCAAAAGGTTGACCCGTATTTACGCCCATTGTATGACGCTCTTTTTGATATGCTTGGCGCAGAGTCTTTTCAGAAATATCAGGAGAGGGGAAGCATTGAGGTAGCACCGCTTGCTTATATGCGAGGCAGAACGCTTGACGACAGCTTTATAATTCTTGACGAGGCGCAGAACACGACAAAAGAGCAGATGAAAATGTTTTTAACCCGTCTCGGCTTTAATTCAAAGATGGTTGTCACGGGCGATATAACGCAGATTGACTTGCCTGACGGCAAAAAATCGGGACTTACACAGGCAATGCGGATTTTGAAAAACATTCCCGGTATTGCAATCAATGAATTTACCGAAAAGGATGTTGTAAGGCATAAATTGGTACAGGATATAATCAAGGCTTATGAAAAAAGTGAGGAGAAGAGAAAATGACGGATAAGATAAAAGTAATTATTTCAAACGATCAAAAGGATATTAAAATACCGACGGGTGTGCGTATGCTTGTGCGCCGTTGCTGTAATGCCGTGCTCAGACAGGAAAACTTTGAAGGCTCGGCTGAAATCAGCGTAACATTTGTTAATAACGAGCAAATTCATAAGCTCAATCTTGAACATAGAAACATAGACAGGGAGACAGACGTTCTTTCATTCCCGCTCGGCGAAAACGGTGTTTACGACATAAACCACGACACAGGCGCAAAGATGCTCGGCGATATAGTCATTTCCATTGAAAAGGCTTTTGCTCAGGCTGAGGAATACGGTCATCCGCTTCAGAGGGAAATTGCATTTTTGACGGTACATTCACTTTTGCACCTTTTGGGATATGACCACGAGAACGGCGGACTTGAGGCTGTTCATATGCGTGAAAAGGAAGAGAGTGTTCTCACACAGCTCGGTCTTAAAAGAAACGGAAGCTATTATCTCGACGAGGAATAAGCGATGAAAAGTCTTATAAAGAGCTTCGGCTATGCTTTTTCGGGGATTTTTGAGGCGTTGAGATACGAAAGAAATATGCGAATACATTTTGTATGTATGATATATATGTATTCTTTTCTTTTCGTCTATGATTTCTTTGAAATTACAAGAACTCAATTAGCTGTGATTTTCCTTGCAAATATGGCGGTCGTGGCGGCAGAGCTTATAAACACGGCGGTTGAACGAACGGTTGACCTTGCGAGTGAGGAGTATACCGAAAACGGCAAAGTTGCAAAGGACACGGCGGCAGGTGCGGTGCTTGTATGTGCGATTTTTGCGGTGGCAACGGGAATTGCGATACTCGGTCAGCCCGAAGCATTTTCGCAAATGTTCTTATATTACCGTGAAAATCCCGTTATGCTTGTTGTTTTCATATTATCAATAATCCCTGCAACGGTGTTTATATTCAAGGGCTTCGGTAAGGCTTCAAAGGATAAAAAATAAAGGAAATATTAAATGAACAATACATCAAAAACGGCGTTTATCGCCATTGTCGGTAAGGCAAATGTCGGCAAATCTTCAATTCTTAACAGACTTATAGGCAGCAAAATTGCCATTGTTTCGTCAAAACCGCAGACTACAAGAACAAGAATAATGGGCGTTTTGACAACTGAGGACAACGTTCAGCTTGTGTTTACGGACACGCCCGGCTTTCATAAGCCGAAAAACAAGCTCGGCGAAAAGATGGTGCAGGCTGTAAGCGACAGCATATCGGGCGTTGACTCGTGCCTTTTTGTGGTTGACGCAAATGACGAAAAGCTTAACACGGCAGAGCTTGAGCTTATAAAAAAATTCAAGACGGAAAAAATGACGGTTGTGCTTGCAATCAATAAAATCGATATGCTCAAGGACAAAACAGAGCTTATGAAAAAGCTTGCCGAGCTGTCGGCTCTCTATGATTTCAAAGCGATTGTTCCCGTCAGCGCACAGTCGGGCGACGGACTTGACGCCTTGCTTGACGAATTAAAAGCGTTGTCGGTCGAGAGCATCCACTTTTTCCCCGACGACACCTTGACGGATCAGCCCGAAAGAGTGCTTGTCGCTGAAATTATCAGGGAAAAAATGCTTCGCCTTTTGGATAAGGAAATTCCTCACGGTACAGCGGTTGCAATCGAAAGAATGAGAGAGCGTGACGACGGCAGTATTATGGATGTCGAAGCGACAATATATTGCGAGCGTGAAAGCCATAAGGGAATTATTATCGGCAAGGGCGGTCAAATGCTCAAAAAAATATCCACCTATGCACGTCAGGATATTGAAAACTTCTTTGATATAAAGGTAAATCTTCAATGCTGGGTAAAGGTTAAAGAGGATTGGCGAAACAGAGAAGGAATTATTCACAATTTTGGTTTAGATTAACAGTAATACAGCCGTCTTAAAAGGTTAAGTTAATTATATAAATCTTTTAAGGCGGTATTGTTATGAAAAGCGAGGATTTTTGGTACGTTTTTTACAAAAGCGGAAAAATTGACGATTATATAAAATATAACGCAATAAAACAGGAAGAGAAAACCGAGGAAGCGAAAAATGAGGTACAACACAAAGGGTCTTATCCTCAGAGAACAGAATATCGGTGAACGGGACAAGCTTGTTACGGTGCTGACGGAGGATATGGGTATCGTAAAGGCTTTCGTCAGAGGAGCGAAGAGCATAAAAAGCAAAAAACATTCCACCACAGGTCAATTCTGCTATTCGCAGCTTTCCTTTTATTCGGGAAAGGACAGCTACATAATTGACGAGGCGCAGAGTATCGAAATGTTTTTTGAGCTGAGAAGCGATATTGAAAAGCTTGCTCTTGCACAGTATTTTGCCGAACTTGCGTGTGAGCTGTCGCCGCAGGATGAGCAGGCTACCGATTATTTGCGCCTTATGCTGAACGCTCTTTATATGCTGGCTCACGACAAAAAGCCTGCACAACAGCTAAAGGCTATTGTCGAACTTCGGCTTATGTCACTTTCGGGGTATGCACCGAATTTGGTTGCGTGTGAGAGATGCGGAGAGTTTGAAACGCCAACAATGTTTTTTGACGTTGAACACGGGCTTCTCTATTGTGAAAACTGTGCCTCGGGAAACGCTCTTTTTCCGCTTCCGCTGCGTATTGTTACGGCAATGCGGCACATTGTTTTCTCAAGTCTTGAAAAGCTTTTCAGCTTCAAAATGACCGACTCCGAATTATCCGAGCTTTCATATATAACAGAAATTTATACAAAAGTTAAATCGGACAGAAATTTCAAAACACTTGAATTTTACAATTCTATGAGGACTTTATAAATGCAAAAGGATTACATTTCACTTGAATTACCGAAAATACTTTCTCAGCTTGCAGACCTTACCGCTTGTGAGGATGCAAGGGAGGAGGCGTTGGCACTTACGCCGTCATACGATATTTTCGAGGCTTCAAGTTTACTTTCAAAGACCGAAGCGGCGCATATTTTGATTGCGAAGTTCGGAGCACCCGGCTTCGGCGGTCTTATGAATATTGACAACTCACTTCGTCGTGCGCAGGCAGGCGGCGTGCTTAATATGCGTGAATTACTTGATATTTCACAGGTACTCAGGGTTATAAGAGGTATACTTTCTTGGCACGATAAATCAGCAGGTATGAGCACGGCGCTTGACGATTTGTTCAATTCGCTTTATCCGAACAAATTTCTTGAGGATATGATAAACAATGCGATTATCTCCGAAAGTGAGATGTCGGATAACGCTTCGTCGGAGCTTAAAACCATACGCAGAAAAATGCGTGCGCAGGAGTCGAGAATAAGAGAGCAGCTTGACAAAATGCTGCGTTCTCCCGTTTACCGAAGCAGCTTGCAGGACGCTATCGTCACACAGCGAAACGGCAGATTTGTCGTTCCCGTAAAAAGCGAGCATCGCTCACAGGTTGCAGGTATGGTGCACGACACCTCTTCAAGCGGTGCTACGGTGTTTATCGAGCCTGCCGCAGTTGTCGAGGCAAACAATGAAATCAAGGTCTTACAGAGCAAGGAAAGGGATGAAATCGACAGGATTTTATCGGAGCTTTCGGTTGCGGCGTCGGAATTTGCGGACAGCATAATTTTAAGCTATAAGAGTGCGGTAGAGCTCAATTTGATTTTCTCAAAGGCACAGCTGGGTTATAAAATGAAAGCCACAAAGCCGATAATCAACGACGAGGGCATAATCGAATTGAAAAAAGCACGTCATCCGCTTCTCAATCCGCAAAAGGTTGTGCCCGTTGACATCAGACTCGGCGAGGATTTTGACTCGCTTGTTATTACAGGTCCCAACACGGGCGGTAAAACAGTTTCGATTAAAACGCTCGGACTTTTGACGCTTATGGCACAGTGCGGACTTTATATTCCGGCAAATGACAATTCACGTCTTTGCATTTTCAAAAATATTCTTTGCGATATCGGCGAGGAGCAGAGTATTGAGCAGTCGCTTTCCACGTTCTCTGCGCATATGACAAAAATCGTATCGATAACCGAGATTGCAGATGAGTCGTCGCTTATTTTGATAGATGAGCTTGGCGCAGGCACAGATCCCATTGAGGGTGCGGCACTTGCCGTTTCGGTGCTTGAATATCTCAGAAGAAAAGGCGCAAAAATTGCCGCTACAACTCACTATTCCGAGCTTAAAGAATACGCCTTGAGAACAGAGAGGGTAGAAAACGCTTCATGTGAATTTGACGTTGAAACATTGAGTCCTACATATAAGCTTTTAATCGGCGTACCGGGTCGCTCAAATGCTTTTGCGATTTCACGGCATTTGAACCTTAACGATGAAATAATCGAAGCGGCTCAAACGCTTATTTCAGAGGAAAACACACGCTTCGAGGACGTTGTTGACAGCCTTGAAAAAACAAGGCTTCAAATGGAGGACGAGCGTCGCAAAACAGAGGAGCTTAAAGCTCAAATCGACAAAATGAAGGAGTCTGTTCAGCAAAAGCTTGACGAGGCGCAGAAAAAGAGCGATAAGGAAATCGAAAAAGCACAGAACGAGGCAAAACGAATTGTCGAAAACGCAAAGCGTGCCGCAAATTCTCTTATGCTTGAGATTGATATGCTCCGTAAACAGCAGGCGAAAGAGAAAAACGCCGCCGAGATGGCGAGAAAGGCAAAGGCTGCCATGAAGCAGCACCTTAACGCTATCGACGATTTGACGAGTGAGACCTATTATGACGATGATGACGGCGATTACAAGCTTCCTAGACCGTTGAAAGTAGGCGACAATGTCCGCATAACCACTCTCGGTACGGAAGGAACGGTTGTAAGCGTTGCAGACTCAAAGGGAAATGTTGAGGTTCAGGCAGGCATAATCAAAACAAAGGTTCCCGAGGATACGCTAAGGCTTTTAGGTGAGAAAAAGAAAAATACCGAGCAGTCGAAGCGCCGTACCGTCAGAACGACAGAGACCGAGCTTAAAACACAAAGCGCAAAGACGAGCGTTGATTTAAGAGGTATGGACAGGGAAGAGGCTATTATGGAGCTTGACCGCTTTATTGACAGCATTTTGCGTTCGGGGCTCAATGAATTTACCGTAATTCACGGCAAGGGCACGGGAACGCTTCGAAAGGCTGTTCAAGCTCATTTGAGGAAGCATCCTAATATCAGAACCTATCGCACGGGTATTTACGGTGAGGGCGAAGAGGGCGTTACGATAGCAGAATTGAAATAACGCTTGCAAATATCGGCTTTTGTGTTAAAATAAGCTTAGATTTATATTGGAGGAAATGCTATGAAGAAATCTATTATTGCCGTTGCGCTTGCACTTGTTGCTATGGCAACGCTTATGACAGCTTGCAAAAAGAATGAAGATTTTAAGGAAAAGCCCAATACCGATAATAAGGTTGAGTATTCGACGGATGAAAACGGAGATTTGTTTATTACAAATGTTAACGGCGAAAAAATACCCGTAACAACCGACAAGGACGGCTATGCAGAGATGTATGAGGACCTTATAACAAAGACCGCTGCACAGGTGGCAAAGGATAAGGAAAAGAAAGAGGCGGAGACTGCTGCGCCTGCTACCGAGCCTGAAACAACCGCAAAAAAACCTGAGGGTCAGTCAAACAAGGTCGCTGTCGGCAATGACGACATAAACAACGGCTCGCATGATGCGGTTATCGATTGGAGATAAATTTCTCTTGACAAATTGATATTTATTTAGTATAATAGCACCCTGTAAAGTAAATGGGCTTTACAGGGTGTTGTTGCGAATTATACGTTCGGAAGAGGGCTTTTTTTAATGGCTAATAACGTTGAAATAACAATTTTATATGATTTTTACGGCGACGTTCTTACCGAAAAGCAGAGGGATTTTCTCAATTATTATTATAATGACGACCTTTCGCTTTCCGAAATTGCCGAGAATGAGGGTATTACCCGTCAAGGCGTAAGGGATGCTATTAAGCGTGCCGAGGCTCAGCTTTACGAGATGGAAGAAAAACTTGGCTTTGCGGCTAAGTTTGAGCATATTACGGAATGTATGAACGGTATAATCGACTGCGCCGAAAAGATAAATGTTTACAATCTCGAACACGACTTGTCAAGAGAGGTCAACGAAACCGTTGTTAAAATCAAATCTTTGGCATTGTCCGTGGTTGAATAAGAGGTACTGAAATGGCATTTGAAAGTTTATCGGATAAACTCGAATCTGCATTCGGACGGCTTCGCAGCAAGGGAAGTCTTAACGAATCGGACGTTAAAGAGGCTATGCGTGAGGTTCGTCTTGCTTTGCTTGAGGCGGACGTTAACTATAAGGTAGCAAAGGACTTTACTCAAAGGGTAACCGAAAGGGCTATCGGCTCGCAGGTTATGGAGAGCCTTACTCCTGCCCAGATGGTAATTAAAATTGTAAACGAAGAGCTTACCGACCTTATGGGCGGTACACAGACAAGACTTGCCTACGCTTCTCATCCGCCTACAATCGTTATGATGTGCGGTTTGCAGGGCTCGGGTAAAACAACTCACTGTGCAAAGATTGCTCTCAAACTTAAAAAAGAAAATCACAGACCGTTGCTTGTAGCCTGCGACGTTTACCGTCCGGCTGCCGTTAAACAGCTTCAGGTTGTCGGCGAGCAGGTCGGAGTTCCCGTGTTCGAAAAGGGACAGGGCGACCCCGTTGAGATTTCAAAGCAGGCTGTGGCTCTCGCTAAGGATCAGGGCTATGACTATGTTATTATAGATACCGCAGGTCGCTTGCATATTGACCGTGAGCTTATGGAGGAATTGCAGAATATTAAGGCTGCCGTTCACCCTCACGAGATTTTGCTTGTCGTTGACGCAATGACGGGTCAGGACGCAGTTACCGTTGCAAGTACCTTTGACGAGGCACTCGGCATTGACGGTATGGTGCTTACCAAGATGGACGGCGACACAAGAGGCGGTGCGGCTCTTTCGGCAAGAGCAGTTACGGGTAAGCCGATTAAATTTGTCGGTATGGGCGAAAAGCTTGACGAGCTTGATTATTTCTATCCCGACAGAATGGCTTCGAGAATACTCGGTATGGGCGACGTGCTTTCGCTTATCGAAAAGGCTGAAACGGCACTTGACGAGAAGAAGGCGGCGGAGCTTGAAGCTAAAATCCGCAAAAACAAGTTTGACCTCAACGATTTGCTCGACCAAATGCAGCAGGTTAAGAAAATGGGCTCTATGAAGGACATTCTCTCAATGCTGCCGGGTGTCGGAAGCAAGCTTAAAAACGTCGATATAGACGACGGTCAGCTTGACAGAATACAGGCAATTATTTTCTCAATGACTCCCAAAGAGCGTGCAAATCCCGACATTATTAACCCGTCGAGGAAAAGAAGAATTGCGGCAGGCTGCGGTATGCAGGTTGAGGACGTCAACAGACTTCTCTCACAGTACCGTCAGATGCAGAAGATGATGAAGCAGTTCAACTCAAAGGGCATGAGAAAGAAGCTTTCGAGAATGAATTTCGGAGGCGGACAGGGCGGCTTTGGCGGCTTCCAGATGTAAACTTATCAACTAAGCACTTTAATTTAAGTGGTTGGCATAAAATTATTTATAATATATTTTGGAGGAAAACAAAATGGCAGTAAAAATCAGACTTCGCAGAATGGGCGCAAAGAAGGCTCCCTTCTACCGTGTAATCGTAGCAGATTCAAGAGCACCCCGTGACGGTAAGTGCATCGAGGAAATCGGTACATTTGACCCCATGAAGACTCCTGCAATCGTTAATATCGACGCAGAGAAGGCTCAGCAGTGGATTAAGAACGGCGCTCAGCCCACAGATACTGTTAAGGCTTTGCTTAAGCAGAACGGCATTATTAAATAATCAAGGGGGATCTTTTAGATGAAAGAACTTCTTGAAATCATTGCAAAAGGTCTTGTTGAAAATCCCGATAAGGTCAGCGTTACGGTTGACGAGCCCAACGAGAGAGGTATCATTGTATATCATCTCCACGTTGACGAAAGCGAAATGGGCAGAGTTATCGGTAAGCAGGGCAGAATTGCAAAGGCAATCAGAACCGTTGTTAAGGCACGTGCCGTTAAGGACGGGGAAAAAGTTCAAATTGATATTGACTGATTAAGAGGGGGTACATTATGTACCCCTTAGCTTTTATGGGGGAAATATGCTTAAACCTTATCTTGAGCTCGGGCAGATAGTCGGTACTCACGGCGTAAAGGGCGAGGTTCGTCTCAATCCGTGGTGTGATGCGCCGCAGTTTATCAAAAAATTCAAAACGGTATATTTTGACGAAAACGGAAATGAAAAAATCGCTGTGAAGTCGGCTCGTCCTCACGGCAATATTGTCATACTCTCGCTTGACGGGGTTGACACTATGGAAAAGGCGCAGTCGCTTCGCAATAAGGTCTTGTATATGAAGCGAGAAGATGCGAATTTGCCTGAAAACACTTGGTTTATTGAGGATTTAATAGGCTGTGAGGTCAGGCAGACGGGAACCGATAAGGTTTACGGCAAAATTTCCGATATTCAGAAATATCCTGCAAATGATGTCTGGACGGTTAAGTCCGACGACGGCAGGGAAACCCTCATTCCTGCAATTAAAAGCGTGGTTATAAGCACGGATGTTGAAGCAGGCTTTGTTGAGATTGACGCTATAAAAGGACTTTTTGATGATGGGGAGAGCGTTGAAAAATGAAAATAACAATAATGACTCTTTTCCCCGAGATGTGCAATGCTGTGCTTGACGAGAGCATAATCGGCAGGGCGAGGAAAAGCGGAATAATTGAAATTGATACTGTAAATATCAGAGATTTTACACACGATAAGCACAACAGAGTGGACGATGCACCGTATGGCGGCGGAATGGGTATGCTTATGCAAACTCAGCCAATTTATGACTGCTTCGCTTCACTTTGCTCCGAGGACGGCAAAAAACCGCATCTTATTTATATGTCGGCGCAGGGCAAAACGCTCACTCAAAAGCGTGTTAAGGAGCTTTCGCAGCTTCCTAATATCGCAATACTGTGCGGTCATTATGAGGGCGTTGACGAGCGTATAATCGAGGAAATAGTTGACGAGGAAATCTCGGTAGGGGACTATGTTTTGACGGGCGGAGAGCTTCCTGCACTCATTCTTTCGGACAGTATCGCAAGAATGATTGACGGAGTTTTGCCGAATGACGAGGCAAAGGAATTGGAAAGTCATTACAGCGGACTTTTGGAATATCCTCAATATACACGGCCTCCCGAGTGGCACGGCAGGAAGGTACCCGATATACTTTTGTCGGGACACCACGGAAATATCGATAAATGGCGCAGAGAAAAATCCCTTGAACGCACCTTGGAACGCAGACCGGATATGCTTAAAAGCGCCGAGCTTACAAAAAAAGACAGGGAATACCTTGCCAAATTAAAAGAGAATAAATAACAAATTGCACCTCAATTGGTTTTGTACTGTTTTGAGGTGCTTTTAATTTGTAAAAATATCATATTTTTTATTGCCAATAATAATACTACGTGATAAAATAAAAGCGTATGTATAGGAGGTTGAAGCTATGCAAATGACTTTTCGTTGGTTCGGTTCCGAAAAGGACACCGTAACCCTTGAACAAATTAGGCAAATTCCGAATGTTGTCGGCGTTGTTCCTGCTTTGCACAATTTACCTGCGGGTGAAGCGTGGGAGCTTGACGACATTATGAAAATGAAATCGGAGATTGAAAAAGCAGGGCTTACAATGGAGTGTATCGAGAGCGTAAACGTTCACGAGGACATTAAAATCGGCTTGCCTACAAGAGACAAATATATCGAAAACTATAAAACAAGCATTCGCAACCTTGCGAAAGCAGGTGTTAAGGTTATATGCTATAATTTTATGCCCGTTTTCGACTGGACAAGAACTGACCTTGCAATGGATATGGGCGACGGCGCAACCTGCCTTTCCTATGACGGAGTGCAGATTGAGGGTAAAAGCCCCGAGCAGATGTTCAAGGACATTGACGATAACTCAAACGGCTATGCAATGCCCGGCTGGGAAACGGAGAGAATGCCCGAAATTAAGGAGCTTTTTGAAAAGTATAAGGGTGTTACTTCTGATGACCTTTGGAACAATCTCAAATATTTCCTTGATGCGATTATGCCCGTGTGTGAGGAGTGTGATGTCAAAATGGCTATCCATCCCGACGATCCGCCATGGGATATTTTCGGACTTCCGAGAATTATTAAGGACAGAGAGTCTCTTAAAAAGCTTTTGGAAATTGTACCTTCAAAATATAACGGACTTACCTTCTGCACAGGCTCACTCGGCGCAAGCTCAAAAAATGACTTGCCTGCAATGATAAGAGAGTTTGGCGACAGAATATATTTTGCACATTTGCGCAATGTAAAGGTTGTAGACAATCACTTCAATGAAACGGCGCACGAGAGCAATACGGGCTCACTTGATATGTATGAAATCGTCAAGGCTTTGCAGGACGTTGGTTTTGACGGATATATTCGCCCCGACCACGGCAGAATGATATGGGGAGAGGTTGCACGCCCCGGCTACGGTCTTTATGACAGAGCACTCGGCGTCGCTTATCTCAACGGACTTTGGGAAGCTGTAAAAAAGAGTAAGGAGAGAAACTGATATGACACATGAAAATCTTAAAGGCAGAGTAGCTGTTATTACAGGAGGCGGCGGAGTTCTTTGCGGCGATTTTGCAAAGGCACTTGCTCGTCAGGGCGTTAAGGTTGCCGTTCTCGACCTCAACGAAGCGGCGGCTCAAAAAGTTACCGATGAAATAACGGAAAACGGCGGTACGGCAATAGCTGTCGGCTGCAATGTACTCGAAAAAGAGAGCATGGAAAAGGCAAGGGAAATCGTAAACGAAAAGTTGGGAACTTGCGATATTTTGTTAAACGGCGCAGGCGGAAATAATCCTAAGGGCACAACCACAAAGGAAACACTTGAAAAAATCGATCTTGTCGAGAAAAATGACGATGTAAAAACCTTCTTCGACCTTGACCCACAGGGAATTTCATTTGTTTTCAACCTTAACTTCCTCGGAACTCTTATCCCGACACAGGTGTTCGCACCGGATATGGCTAAAAAGGAAAACACCTGTATTGTAATGATAACCTCAATGAACGCTTTTCGTCCGCTTACAAAAATCCCTGCATATTCGGCAGCAAAGGCGGCGGTTAAGAACTTCACGGAGTTTATGGCTGTACATTTTGCCGATGTCGGAATTCGTGTCAATTCAATCGCACCGGGATTTTTCTCGACAAATCAGAACAAGGCTTTGCTTTGGAATGAGGACGGAACACCCACAGCGAGAACGGGCAAAATACTTGCCGCAACTCCTATGAAACGCTTTGGCGAGCCGCAGGAGCTTGAAGGTTCACTTCTTTTCCTCTGCGATGAGACATATTCGAGCTTTATCACAGGAACGACAATAGCGGTTGACGGCGGCTTTAACGCTTATTCGGGCGTTTGATTTTATTGAAAGGGCGGTTACGTTATGTGGATTTATGTTATAGCAGGCTTGTTTTTACTTGTTGCGATAGTGTTCGTTATTAAATTCTTTGTTGACGGAAACCGTAAAACTACCGTTCAAAAAGAAAGCTTAGGCGAAAACGGCGATATTACCGTTTCGACAGAAAAGGAAAGACAAGGCTTACTCGGTAAGAAATCCAAAAAGGATATTATTATCGCTCTGGTGCTAATGGCACTTTGCGAGGCTTGTATTCTTTTGGGAAACTATGTAATAAATGTTTAATTTTGAAAGGATATAAATATGGAATTATCTTTGAGAAAACCCGAGGAATGTACTTTTGACGCAATTTCTTTGGGCGAAATAATGTTAAGACTTGACCCCGGCGACGGAAGAATAAGAACCGCACGTTCATTCAGAGCGTGGGAGGGCGGCGGAGAATATAACGTCGCAAGAGGACTTCGCCGTTGCTTCGGACTTAAAACCTCGGCTGTTACGGCACTTGCCGATAATGAGGTCGGCAGACTTGTTGAGGATTTTATGCTTCAAGGCGGAGTTGACACTTCTCTCATTAAATGGGTAAAATATGACGGTATCGGCAGAACTGTCAGAAACGGCTTGAATTTTACCGAAAGAGGCTACGGTATCAGGGGCGCTGTCGGTGTGTCAGACAGGGGAAATACCGCTGTTTCAAAGCTTAAAGCAGGCGATATTGACTGGGATTATATCTTCGGAACTCTCGGTGTTCGTTGGCTTCATACAGGCGGAATTTTTGCCGCACTTTCGGAATCGACCTCGGAGGTTGTTATCGAAGCGGTTAAGACTGCTAAAAAATACGGAACGGTTGTTTCTTATGACCTTAATTACCGCCCGTCTCTTTGGAACGATATTGGCGGTAAGGCAAAAGCACAGGAGGTCAATAAGGAAATTGCAAAATATATCGACGTTATGATTGGCAACGAGGAGGACTTTACCGCTTGCCTCGGCTTTGAAATCGAAGGCAATGACGAAAACCTCAAATCCCTTAACATTGACGGCTATAAAAAGATGCTCGGCGAGGTTTGCAAGGTGTATCCGAACTTCAAGGTAATCGCAACAACGCTCCGCACAGTTAAAACCGCAACCGTAAATGATTGGTCGGCGATTTGCTACGCAGACGGCAAAATTTACAACGGACTTTCCTTGCCGGGACTTGAAATTTACGACAGAGTCGGCGGCGGCGACAGCTTCGCATCGGGTCTTATTTACGGTCTTATGACGACAGGCGATCCGCAAACAGCCGTCAACTACGGTGTCGCACACGGTGCGCTTGCAATGACCACACCCGGTGATACATCTATGGCTTCACTTAAAGAGGTTGAGAAGATAGTGTCCGGTGCAGGTGCGAGAGTAGACAGATAATCCCCTTTTTCCGTAATACTGCGTTCTGCAACCTTGAAATAGCAGTTATAGGGTTGACAGGAATTAGTTTTTTTCGTAATATATATAACGTTGCAAAGGTAACGAGTAAATATGAAACAGCGAAAGAATCTTAGGCTCAAAGGATATGATTATTCTAACAGCGGTTTGTATTTTGTAACTATATGCACATTTGAAAAGAAGTACTCATTGTCATATATTACTGACCGTAGGGACAGCCCTTGCGGCTGTCCGCAGGTTATTTTGACTAGATTAGGCAAAATTTGTAAAGCCAATTTATTTAATATAGAAAAGCTTTTTAATATTAAAGTTGTAAACTATATTATAATGCCAAATCATATTCATTTGATTATTGAGGTTAAGGAACACAATGCTCGGACAGGGGCGAGCCCTGTCCCTACGGTAAGCGCTATTATTGGAGCTTATAAATCTTTGGTCTATAATAAGTGGCTTGACACTTGTGGAGAAAACAATCAAATTGTCGGTAAAATATGGGAAAGAAGCTTTTATGACCATATTATTCGTGATGATGAAGATTTATATTTTAGGCAAAGATATATTGATGAAAACCCACTTCGTTGGTGTTTGAAAAATGAATAAATATTTCAGGAGTTAAATATGGATAAGGAAAAAATACTTACTAAAATTCAGGACTGCGGTATAGTTGCCGTTGTCCGTGCCGAGTCTGTTGACAAGGCTATAAGAATTACAGATGCTTGTCTTGAGGGCGGAGTTGCCGCAATCGAGCTTACCTTTACCGTTCCTCACGCCGATAAGGTTATCGAGGAGCTTGCAAAACGCTACACCCCCGATGAGATTATTCTCGGTGCAGGCACGGTGCTTGACGCTACAACCGCAAGAATAGCAATGCTTTCGGGCGCACAGTATATTGTAAGCCCTGCTCTTGACTTGGACACTTTGCATCTTTGCAACCGTTACAGAGTTCCTATGATGCCCGGTATTATGACAGTCAGAGACGGTCTTATCGCTATGGAAAACGGTGCGGATATTCTTAAAGTATTCCCCGCAGACCTCTTTGGACCCAAGATTATCAAGGATATTAAAGGACCTATCCCGTATGCTAAAATGATGCCCACAGGCGGAGTTAACGCAGATAATGTCGGCGAGTGGATAAAAGCAGGCGCAGTTGCCGTAGGTGCAGGCTCGTCGCTTACCGCAGGTGCAAAAACAGGCGATTATAAGCAAATAACCGAAACCGGTAAAAAGTTTGTTGCCAATATCAAGGCAGCAAGAGCCGAGTTAGGTTTATAATACAATAAGAGAAGGTATTTAGAAATGGAAAAAACAGTTTTAGTTGAAACGTCGGCACGTCACGTTCACGTAACGAAGGAGGCTCTCGAGGTTCTTTTCGGCGAAGGCTATGAGCTTACAAAGAAAAAAGATCTTTCACAGCCCGGTCAGTACGCTTGTGAGGAAAGAGTACAGGTAATCGGCGAGAAATCTTCTTTTCCGGCAGTTTCAATTCTCGGACCTGTCAGAAGTGCTTGTCAGGTTGAGATTTCAGCTTCCGACGCCCGTTCAATCGGCGTTAAAGCACCTGTCAGAGAATCAGGCGACATCGCAGGCAGCGGTGCTTGCAAGCTTGTAGGACCTAAGGGCGAGCTTGAGCTTAAAGAGGGCGTTATTGTTGCAAAGCGTCATATACATATGACTCCCGAGGACGCTGAAAAGTACGGTCTTAAGGACAAGCAGGTTGTATCTGTTAAAATTGACTCGGCAGAGCGTTCGCTTGTTTTCGGCGACACGGTCGTAAGAGTAAATCCGCAGTATGCTCTTGCAATGCACATTGACACGGACGAAGCAAACGCAGTTCTTGCACCCGCAGGTGTTATGGGCGTAATTCTTGACTGATTTATTTACAAAATTAACGGGATACTCTCAAAAAGAGGGTATCCCGTTTTTGCTTGTGTGAAATACATTTGAAGCGCATAAAGCATAAAGAAAAAACGCTCACCTTTTGGTGAGCGTAAGTTCATTCAGCAATTAAGTTAAGCTCTTGTAACCTTGCCTGAACGAAGGCAACGAGTGCAAGCATAAACTCTTTTAGGAGAGCCGTTTACGATTGCTCTAACTCTTTTTACATTAGGCTTCCAAGTTCTGTTAGAACGTCTGTGTGAGTGAGAAACTTTAATGCCGAAAGCAACATCTTTTCCGCAGAATTCACATTTTGCCATAGTGCGAGGCACCTCCTTTAATCGATAACAGACAGTATTTTAACAGAATATTTAACTAAATGCAAGCCTTTTTACAAAAAAATATAAAAAATTTGCTCTTTTTTCCTTTTTAGCCGATAAAACAGCGAAATAAACGACGATAGTAAAATATTTTGCCTGAATTTTTATAAAATTATTAAAAAACACTTGCATTTTTACACAGTATCATATATAATTTAGAAAACGAACATTTGTGCGATTGTGAGGTTGAAATAATGGCACCGAAAACAGGTATATCAAAAAACGATAATAAAAAGAAAGCTCTTGAAACTGCTCTTTCACAGATTGAGAAAAAATACGGCGAGGGCGCAATTATGCGCTTGGGCGAGGGTAACGCTCTTAATATCGAGGCAATTCCCACAGGCTCAATAGCTCTTGATGCCGCAACGGGTATCGGCGGTTTCCCGAAGGGCAGAATTATTGAAATATACGGACCCGAGTCCTCAGGTAAAACCACTCTTGCGCTCCACGCAGTTGCCGAGGCTCAAAAGGCAGGCGGAGAGGCTGCGTTTGTTGACGCAGAGCACGCTCTTGACCCGATTTACGCTCATAATCTCGGAGTTGACGTTGACTCCTTGCTTGTTTCACAGCCCGACGACGGCGAGCAGGCACTTGAAATTGTTGAACAGCTGGCACGTTCGGGTGCTCTTGACATAATTGTTGTTGACTCTGTTGCCGCACTTGTTCCGAGAGCTGAAATTGACGGCGAGATGGGCGACAGCCATATGGGCGCACACGCAAGACTTATGTCACAGGCTATGCGTAAGCTTGCAGGCGTTATTTCAAAATCAAATACAATAATCATTTTTATTAACCAGCTTCGTGAAAAAGTTGGCGTTGTTTTCGGAAATCCCGAAACCACAACAGGCGGTCGTGCGCTTAAATTCTACGCAAGTATCCGTATGGATGTACGCAGAACGGAATCACTCAAGGGAACTAACGGCGAATTTATCGGCTCGCATACAAAGGTTAAAATTGTTAAAAACAAGGTAGCTCCGCCATTTAAGACAGCTGAATTTGATATTATGTTCGGCGAGGGTATTTCAAGAGAGAGCGAGCTTGTCGATATGGCTGTTTCAATGGATATAATGAAGAAAAGCGGTGCATGGTTCTCTTACGGCGAGACGAGAGTCGGACAGGGCAGGGAGAACACCAAGCAGTACCTCAGAGATAATCCCGAAATCGCTAATGAAATCGAAGCTAAAATCAGAGAGAAGATTGAAGAATCGAGAAATAAGACTGACGATTTTGACGGCGAAGATGAGGTTATCGCTTATAAGCCTGTCGCTACAACTAAGGATGAAGCAAGGGCGAAAATCGACATTATCGTTGACGATGAATAATTATGGAGCTTAGTGTTAAAACGGGAAGAGCGCAGAAGATACATATTTATATCGACGGCGAATACAAAATGACCGTTGACAGTAACTTCTGGTACTCTGAAAAATGGCATAATTTTAACAGTATAGATGAAGAGGAGTTGGCTGAGCTTGAACGCTCGGTCAACTCCCGTCGTGCTTTCTTAAACGGAATGAGCCTGCTTTCCCGCCGTGCTCATTCAAAAAAAGAAATTATAACAAAGCTATCGCAAAAATATCCTAAAGAGGCGGCACAGTCGGCAGCCGACAGGCTTGAGGAGCTTCGCCTTATTGATGACAAATCCTTTGCCGAGCTTTATGCGCAAGAGTTGTACGAACGAAAAAAATACAGTCCTAAAAGAATTGAACAGGAACTAAAGCAAAAGGGAATTATATCGGAAATTGCAAGCGAAACTGTAAAATCACTTGACAAAGACGATTTTAATCGTATTATATTATTGTTGAATTCAAAATACCGCAACAAGCTGTCCGATGAAAAAAATATCAAAAGGACAATAAACGGCTTGATGAGAATGGGCTATTCCTATTCCGATATAAAAAAGGCGTTGAACGAGGTTGCGGATACGGACAATGACTTGAAAGGCAATGGTAATTACTATGAGTAAAAAAATAGGTATGATTTCACTCGGCTGCCCCAAAAATCAGGTTGACGCCGAAATTATGCTTGCACGTCTTGCTCAAAACGGCTTTGAAATTACAGATGACGTTGACGGTGCAGATGCGGTAATTATAAACACCTGCGGCTTTATCGAGGATGCCAAAAAAGAGGCTATTGAAAATATACTTGATATGGTCGAGCTGAAAAACGAGGGTGTTATCGGTAAAATAATCGTTACGGGTTGCCTTGCGGAGAGGTACAGGGAGGAAATTGCAAAAGAATTTCCCGAGGTTGATGCGGTTGTAGGTATCGGCTCAAACGGCGACATTTGCGAAATATGCAAAAATGCGTTGGAGTCCGACGAAACTATCGAGAGCTTTGCGGACAAAGCCTGCTTGCCCTTGAACGGCGAGAGAATGCTCACAACTCCGTCATATTTTGCTTATCTTAAAATCGCAGAGGGTTGTTCAAACCACTGTACTTATTGCGCAATTCCTTCAATCAGAGGCGAATTCCGTTCAAGACAGCCCGAGGATATAATCAAAGAGGCTCAGGATCTTGTGCGTTCAGGTGTAAAGGAAATTGTCGTTGTCGCACAGGACACAACGAGGTACGGTGAGGATTTGTACGGAAAATCCGCTTTGCCCGCACTTTTGACCTCACTTGCCAAAATCGAGGGCTTGGAGTGGATAAGAGTTCTCTATTGCTATCCCGAGAGGATTACCGACGAGCTTATCGACGTTGTTGCGAATAACGATAAAATAGTTAAATATTTTGATATTCCGATTCAGCACGCAAGCGCATCAGTTCTCAAACGTATGAACCGTGTGGGCGATATGGACAGCTTGCTTTCTCTTGTTGAAAAAATAAGAGCGAAAATCCCCGATGTCGTATTGAGAACAACTCTCATTACAGGCTTCCCCGGCGAAACGGAGGAGGATTTTGAAACGCTGTCGGAATTTGTCGAAAAAGCACAGTTTGACAGACTCGGCTGCTTTGCTTACTCGGCGGAGGAGGGAACACCTGCGGCAAAGCTTCCCGACCAAATTGACGAGGACGTTAAAAAAGAGCGTGGAGAAGCGATAATGGAGCAGCAGTTCCGTATCTTCGAAAGGCTCAATGAGCAGAATATCGGCAAGGTTTTGCGCACGGTTGTCGAGGGCTATGACGCTTACACAGACACATATTACGGCAGAACTTGGCGTGACGCACCAGAAATTGACGGTACTGTTAACTTTACCTGCGGTTACGAATTAAACGAGGGCGATTTTGTGGATGTTGAGATAATGGGTATAAACGAATATGATTTAATCGGAGAAGTAGTATGAAATTAAACACACCCAACAAGCTCACGATAGCTCGAATGATTATTACGCCCATTTACCTTGCAGTAATTCTTTGGGAGAGCTTACCTCACAGATTTTTAATCGCAACGCTGATATTTTCCGTAGCGGCGATAACCGATGCCATAGACGGTAAGCTTGCACGAAAAAACGGCGAGATAACCAACTTCGGAAAACTCCTTGACCCGATAGCGGATAAGGTGCTGACAACCTCGGCGCTGCTTGCTTTAATGGAAATGGGACTTTGCAACATTTGGATTGTAATGATAGTCCTCACAAGGGAGTTTGCCATTGCGTCAATAAGAATGATAGCCGCTTCGAACGGAACGGTTATCCCTGCGAATATCTGGGGCAAGCTCAAAACAGTCAGCCAAATGACATTTACGATTGTCATAATGCTGCTTTGCGAGGTTGACTATATAATCAACGACGTTTTACATTCAAATTGCCTTGAAAAATTGCCTGCTTGGCTTACTCTTTCCAATGTTTCCAACGGACTTTTGTGGATAACAGCGGTACTTACGGTAATTTCAGGCATAATATATATAAAAGACAGTAAAAATTCGATTGATTATTCAAAATAAGTGTGGTACAATATATTTGTAAAAATGCTGTGATTAAGAAGAGTAGTATTTTTCTATGCTTTTAGAGAGAGGGCGTCATCGGCTGAAAGCGCCTTTAAGACGGGAATTTACGAAGTGCGCTTATGAGCAGGCGAAGGGAATTTCAGTATCTTCGCACGCAGTGGTGCGTTAAAGCCTTTTGAGTTACAAATCGAAGTGGAACCGCGAATTTTTCGCCTTCGGAGTCGTAAGACTTTGAAGGCGTTTTTTATTTTTTATCGGAGGTGTTTTGATGTTCGAACAGTTAAAAGAGGACATCGCAACCGTCAAGGACAGGGATCCTGCCGCAAAGTCAAATGCTGAAATCTTGCTTTTATATCCGGGACTGAAGGCTATAAGGATGCACCGCAAGGCGCATTGGTTTTGGACGCATAATCATAAATTTATAGCAAGAGCGATATCTCAACGGGCGGTCAGAAAGACAGGAATTGAAATTCATCCTGCCGCAAAAATAGGTAAAAGATTTTTCATTGACCACGGAACAGGCGTGGTAATCGGAGAAACTGCCGAAATCGGAGACGATGTTACACTCTATCAGGGAGTAACGCTCGGCGGAACGGGTAAAGATGTGGGAAAAAGGCATCCCACAATCGGCAACGGCGTTATGATAGGCGCAGGTGCAAAGGTTTTAGGACCGTTTAAGGTCGGAGACAATTCAAATATTGCCGCAGGTGCGGTGGTGCTTGACGAAATACCCGAAAATTGTACGGCTGTCGGTGTTCCGGCAAGGATTGTCAAGCAGTACGGAAAACGAGTTGACAAGCTTGACCACATTCATATTCCCGACCCCGTGTCGCAGGAGCTTTGCAGAATGTCGGTTAAGATAGAAAAATTACAAAAAGAGCTTGAAGAAGAAAGGAAAAAGCATAATGAGGATATATAACACGCTTACAAGAAGAAAAGAGGAACTTAAAACCATCACGCCCGGCGAGGTTAAAATTTATGCTTGCGGTCCTACGGTTTACAACTATATTCATATCGGAAATTCAAGACCGCTTTGCGTTTTTGACACGCTTCGCCGTTATCTTGAATACAGAGGTTACAAGGTTAATTTTGTTCAGAATTTCACCGACATTGACGACAAAATAATCAAAAAGGCGATTGAGGAAAATTCGGATTACAAAACTGTTTCGGAGAAATACATCAAGGAATTCTGGACGGATGCGAAGGGGCTTAATTTCCGTGAAGCTACCGTTCATCCGAAGGCTACCGAAAATATCGACGAGATTATAAATATCATTTCTACTCTTGTTGAAAAGGGCTATGCTTATCCCGTTGAAAACGGCGACGTATATTTCAGCCCCAAGAAATTCTCGGGCTACGGCAAGCTTTCGCATCAGCCGCTTGAGGAGCTTGAGGCAGGCGCAAGAATTAACATCGGCGAGCTCAAAAGAGAGCCTATGGACTTCGCACTTTGGAAGGGTGCAAAGCCCGGCGAGCCCTATTGGGAGTCTCCGTGGGGCAAGGGCAGACCCGGCTGGCATATCGAGTGCTCTGCAATGGTTCATCGCTTCCTCGGAAATACAATCGATATTCACTGCGGCGGTCAGGATCTTATCTTCCCGCACCACGAAAATGAAATCGCACAGTCCGAGTGCTGCAACGGCGTTCCGTTCTCACATTATTGGATGCACAACGGATATATCAATGTTGACAACGTTAAAATGTCAAAATCACTCGGCAATTTCTTTACTGTCCGTGATGTAGCTGAAAAATACGGCTACGAGCCTATCCGTTATCTTATGATTTCATCGCAGTACAGAAGTCCGATAAATTACAGCGTAGATATAATCGAGCAGTGCAAGGCTTCGCTTCAGAGGCTCTATACTTGCCGTAACAACCTTGATTTCGCATTGGAGAATGCAACGGATATTGTTCCCGAAAATGCGGAGGAAATCAAAAAGCAGCTTGATTCAAGACGTGAGCAGTTTATTGAGGCTATGGACGACGACCTTAACACCGCAGACGGTATTTCGGCTGTTTTTGAGCTTGTTAAGGATATAAACGTCAATGTAATTGACTCTAAATCGGCTGAGCTTATTAAGTATGCCATTAATTTGTTTGACGAATTGACAAATGTCCTCGGACTCGTTTATAATAGAGATACAGGAAGCCTTGACGAAGAGGTTGAAAAGCTTATCGAAGCTCGCCAGAACGCTCGAAAGGAGAAAAACTGGGCTGAGGCTGACAGAATAAGAGATGAACTCAAAGCACAGGGCATTGTACTTGAGGACACTCCGCAGGGCGTGAAGTGGCACAGGGAATAAGGAGGTAAACTATGGGTGTATTAAACAGACAGGCAATTAAGTATGAAGCTAAAAATTTCATTTCTACCGATACAAGATGGTTGAAAATGTTCTTTGCGGCAATCATCATTTATCTTTTGCAGGAGGGATTTGCTGTTTGGGTCAACGTAAAAAATATTCTCTCTAACGGAATGGTGTTTTTTGACGATTACTATGATTCGGCTGACAATGCGTCCGTCGGCGTCGGAGGCACAAATTTCGTAATCAGCATACTTTTGTTACCTTTTATGGTTTCTCTTGCAGGATATTATCTCAATCACATCAGGGGCTTTAACCCCGAGTGGAAGTCTATATACAAAGAGGGCTTCGACAGGTTCGGAAAATACCTTTCGACTATGCTTGTCACAAATATTATTATCGGACTTTGGTCATTGCTCTTTGTCGTTCCCGGCGTTATTAAGGGGTATTCATATTCGCAGGTTAAGTACATTCTTCACGACAACCCCAATCTCAACTCACAGGACGCAAGAAGAATGAGCGAGATTATGACAAAGGGTTATAAATCCGACTTGTTCGTGCTTGATTTAAGCTTCTTAGCTTGGTACTTGCTTGTTGCGTGTACCGCAGGAATTGCTATTATTTACGTTACGCCCTATGTTGAAACAACAAAGGCTATGTACTACGAAAACCTTAAAAAGCATGCTATTGACTCGGGACTTATATCGCCCGATTCTTTCGGAATTATTCCCGTTATGCCCGATATGAATTTCGACCGCAATCCAATGGATTACAACGGCTTTTCATACGGCTCGGACGGTATGAGTGTTGACTTTACCGTTGAGGACGAAAAGGCTCCCGAAGAAAAAGACAACAGCGACGGCGACAAATTTAATTCTTAATTTTTTTGAAAAAAGTGTTGACAAGTGTTTATACTTGTGCTATCTTATAAAAAACAACACAAAACCTACGATTAAGAGTAGTAACCTTTTACAGAAGCTCAAAGAGAGTTGCCGACAGTGAGATGGCAGCAGTGAAATTTAAGGCGAATGGACTTATGAGGGCGGTCGAAAGCGTTTTCGCAAGTAGTAACCGACGGGGTGTACCCGTTACAGTACAGCTCATATATTTCAGTATGAGGCAGAGCGGGCGAAGTTATTTCGTCAACTTGGGTGGTACCGCAGGTATTTATATCCTGTCCCAATTATTGGGACAGGATTTTTTTATTTTTATTTGGAGTGATTTTATGATAATTTTAACAAGGCGATGGCGACAGTAAAATTAAAAACCGAAAATCATCAAAACATTTTATAAAATTAAGGAGCCAATCACCATGAAAAAAATTACAAAAGCATTATCAATATTACTCGTATTCGCACTTGTTTTAGGCTTTGCGGCTTGCGCAAACGACAAAAATTCAGACAACAACGCATCAAAGACTTATAAAATCGGCATTTGCAACTATGTCGATGACGCATCACTCAATCAGATTTATGAAAATATCGAAGCACAGTTAAAGGTAATCGAGCAGGAAAAGGGCGTTAAGTTCAATATCCTTTATGATAACTGCAACGGCGACACAAACGTTCTCGCTCAGATAATTTCAAACTTCAAGGCTGAAAACGTTGACCTTATGGTCGGTATCGCAACACCCGTAGCAATCGCAATGCAGGCGGCAACAACAGATATTCCGATTGTTTTCTCGGCGGTTTCCGATCCCGTCGGCGCAGGACTTGTAAATTCACTTGATAACCCCGGCGCAAACATCACAGGTACCTCGGATTACCTCAATACAGAAGCAATTATGAATCTTATCTTTGCAAACAACCCCGAAACAAAAACAGTAGGTCTCCTTTACGATATGAGTCAGGATTCCTCAAAAACACCGATTGAAGAAGCAAAGAAATTCCTTGACAAAAAGGGTATTAAATACGTTGAACGCACAGGAACAACAATCGCAGAGGTTCAGCAGGCAGCTCAGGCTCTTGTAAACGATAAGGTTGACGCAGTATTCACACCTACCGACAATACAATTATGAAATCAGAGCTTTCAATTTATGAAACCTTTGCAGCGGCTAAAATCCCGCACTTCACAGGCGCAGATTCATTTGCACTTAACGGCGCATTCCTCGGCTACGGCGTTGATTATATCAAGCTTGGTGTTGAAACAGCAAAGATGATTGCTAATATTCTTGTTGACGGTGCTGACACGGCAACTCTTCCCGTAACTGTATTTGATAACGGCACGGCAACAATCAACACCGATATATGCAAGGAGCTTGGTTACGATTACAATACACTTGAAACAACCTTCAAGCCCTATTGCACAAAAATTCAGAGCATAACAACCGCAGAGAGCTTTACCTCGGCGGCAGAATAAACAGGAGACTTAACAAATTATGAGCTTAGTATCAGCCACAGCATTATTACAAACAGCATTTGAATTGGGACTTATCAGCTCCCTTACGGTGCTTGCATTGTTTTTAAGCTATTCGATGCTTAATGTCTGCGACTTATCAACTGACGGATGCTTCACACTCGGAGCGTCCGTCGGCGCAGTTGTCGCAATATCGGGGCATCCGTATCTTTCAATCGTAGCGGCAATGCTCGCAGGTATCGCATCGGGATTTATAACAGCCATTTTGCAGACGAAAATGGGCGTTGACAGCCTGCTTGCGGGAATTATCGTCAACACGGCATTGTATTCGATAAACATAGCGGCAATGGGCAATTCGTCGTTGCTTAATATGAATAAAACCGAAACCGTTTTTACAAAAATGAAAACGCTTCTTGCAGGCACATTTCTTGAAAAGCAGTCGGTGCTTATTGTCTCGCTGATAGCGGTAGTGCTTGTGATTTTGTTCTTATCGCTTTTTCTGAAAACAAAGCTGGGACTTGCAATTCGTGCGACGGGCAACAATCCCGATATGGTTCGTTCTTCGTCAATAAACCCTGCGTTTACAACGATTATCGGACTTTGCGTTTCAAACGCTTTTACAGGACTTTCGGGCTGCTTGCTTGCACAGTCTCAAAAGTCGGTAAATATTGATATAGGTACGGGTATGGTAACCGTTGCCCTCGCTTCGCTTCTTATCGGCGGCGTGTTTATGCGTAAGGGTAAGATTACCGCAAAGGCGATAAGTGTGGTTATCGGCGCTATCGTGTTCCGCCTTGTTTATACCGTTGCGCTTCGCTTCAATATGCCTGCTTCAATGCTCAAGCTGGTATCCTCGGTAATTGTTATAATCGCAATTTCAGGACCTTATCTCAAGAGTAAATATCCTGAATTTAAGAGAAGATTAGACCATAACAAAGCAAGGAGGGCGGCATAATGCTTGAAATAACAAACATTACAAAGACCTTCAATCCCGATACCGTCAATGCAAAGCTCGCTCTTGACAACCTTTCCTTGAGCGTTAAAGACGGCGACTTCATTTCGATTATCGGTGCAAACGGAGCAGGAAAATCAACGCTTTTTAATGCTATCGCAGGCGATTTTATAACCGATACGGGCAGTATCGTTCTTGACGGCGAGGATATAACCTTAACCCCCTCGTACAAAAGGGCAAAGGTTATCGGACGTCTTTTCCAAGACCCTATGCGTGGCAGCGCACCCGGAATGAGCATTGAGGAAAATCTTGCTCTTGCGGCAGGTAAAGGCGGTTGGTTGAGTAAAATCAATAAGAAAGACAAAGAGGAGTTCCGTCAAAGACTTTCTCTTTTGAATATGGGACTTGAGGACAGAATGCACCAACCGGTAGGTCTTTTGTCGGGCGGTCAGAGGCAGGCGTTGACGCTTATGATGGCAACATATACTCCGCCTAAATTGTTGTTACTTGATGAGCATACGGCGGCACTCGATCCCTCAACTGCCGAAAAGGTGCTTGAGCTTACAACAAAAATCGTAGAGGAAAATCACCTTACTTGCCTTATGATTACACACAATATGCAGTCGGCTCTCGACCTCGGAAACAGAACGGTTATGATGGATAAGGGAACTGTTATTTTTGATGTTGAGGGCGAGGAAAGGGCAAAGCTCGGCGTTTCCGATTTGCTTGAACAGTTCAAGCTCTCAGCCGGTAAGGCTCTTGATAACGACAGAATGTTGTTGACCTGATACAATAATACTTTATATAAAAAGCTCGTCTGATGACGAGCTTTTATCATATTTACTTTCGAAAAAACATATTCTTTATCGGGTGATAATATGGAATATGAATTAAGGGAATACGAAGCGGATTACCGTGATTTACGCAGAGATCGCAGCAGGTCGAGAGCCGTAGCACAGGACGAACAGCCGAAAAAGGTCAGCGACTTGATGACTTCTGTTATTATGACGCAAATGGTTGTATTTTCATTGGTATTGCTACTCTTTTTCGCCTTTTATAAGACTGAGAGCAAGACCTTTGTCGCTATAAACGAGTTTTATAATTCGATAATGCAAAAGGATTTGACGGCAAAGGACTTAGCGGACTGTGTTCGTTCGGTAATTGCCTTTGTTTCGGAGCCTAACAACCGTTCGTCCGAGGAAACAGCCGTCGAGGAGGAGCTGACGGGCGCAGGCGGCGAGGATTTAATGTATGTTGACGGCACAACCGCTTCATTTTCGCCCGTGTTTTTCAGCAAGCCTATGGTAAAGCCTGTTGAATATACAAGAATTACATCACGCTTCGGGTACAGAATGAACCCTGTTACAAATAAGTACGGCTTCCATTCGGGCATAGACCTTGCCGCAAAATCGGGAACGCCGATAAAAGCCGCCTTTGACGGAAAAATTGTAAAGGCTTCCTATTCGGATATAAGAGGTAACTACATTTTTCTTGAGTCAGAGGGCAATATCACGACGGTTTACTGTCATTGCTCGGAGCTGATAGCCGAGGAGGGCGCAAACGTCAGAGCAGGGGAGATTATCGCTAAAGTCGGCTCAACGGGACAGGCGACAGGACCGCATTTGCACTTTGAAATCCGTATCGGCTCGGTGCGCCATAATCCGCTGTGGGCGCTTGAGAGCTGATGCGTTTTTCCGTAAGAGGCGTAAGCGTTAAAATTGATTTTTTGTTTGCGGCTTGCGTGACCTTTTTAATGAGCTTTAATATCAATGACGAGATACGCTATGCCATTTTGTTTTCACTTTTGCACGAAGCGGGTCATCTTTTTGCGATTGTTTTATGCGGAGAAAAGCCCGATACCGTGCACTTTGGCATTTTCGGAATGACGATAATCAGAAAAAACGATATATCACAAGACTATAAAAAAGAGTTCATCACGGCTGTAAGCGGCCCGATGATGAACTTTTTTCTTCTTTTTGTGTTTGTGCTCTTATATGCTTTTTACCGTAAGGATATTTTTCTGGAAATGGCGGCAATAAATCTGATAATCGGTCTTTTTAACATAATGCCCGTGTTTTCTCTCGACGGCGGCAGGGCGCTTGAAAGTCTGCTGCTTGAGAGACTTCCGAGCGACAAAAGCGAAAAAATCATAACTGCGGTGTCTGTTGCTTTTCTCGTTCCTATGAACTTTTTCGGATTTTACATACTTATTAAAAGCGGTTATAATTTCACCTTTTTGGCAATAAGTATATATTTATCGGTAATGCTTTTTATAAAAAATTCAAAATGAAAGCCTCCGTTTATAAAACAGAGGCTGCGGTTATGCTTTGTGCATATTTTCGAATTTTTTGATGTATTCGGCGCTTTGCTTTAAGAATTGCTGTGTGTCAAAAGCGTCGTTTTTAAGGCTGTTTTGAATAATAATTCCGTCGGAAACCGTCAAAATCAGCCAAGTGAAATAGTCGGCGGATACCCTGTCGGTTCGTTCGGCTATTTTAGAAGAAATGAGCTTTTGGAATTCATCATAGCGGTGGATAAGCTTTGACCTGATTTCCTCGTCTCCGAGTAAAGCGGCGTCGAACAAATGAAGCCTCAAGCCCGAGTAAGCGATATTCCTTTCAATAACATAGTTGACAAGACGGTGAGGGGAGGTATCTTTTTCCTTGTTTTCCGTCCACTGTATCAGCTCGTCCCATTGACGTGAAAGATAGCGGTCTGTAACGGCAAAAAGAATTTCATTCTTGCTTTTATAATAATAATACAGCGTGCCTTTAGAGATGTTCGCCTTTTCGGCTATCTTTGCGAGAGTTACTTCGGAAAAGCTGTTTTCTTTCAAAAGCTCCTCTGCTGTATCGAGTATAATTTCATTGATGTTTTCGGGTCTTTGTGCTGCCATAATATCTCTCCACTAAAAATATTGCCTAAAGTATAACACGAATATTGAACAATGTCCACAAAAAAATCGGACAAAAACGATTTTTTTAGTTAAAAGTATTGACAAACACTTTTTGCGGACTTATACTTAATCTATTCAGTCGGTCATTTAACCGACATATTTTTTAAGCACAGTCGGGCGTTCGACCGACTGTAAAGATGATAAAAGAGGCTTGAATTATGAGTATATCATCAATTAACAAAAGACTGAAAAAAGAATTCGGCGGAAGATTTAACGCAACGCTGGAGAACGGCTCTGTATTTGTGCGTGGCAAAAGCTCCGATTGGGGCGAGATTATCTCTGCTTGTCAGGCGGCGGCAAAGAAGTACAGCACAACTCACGTCGTAAATGATATTGTTTATACGGGAGAACAGCCTGCTCCGATACGTATTCCGTCAGTTAAGGACGACTCTTTGGAGGGCAGAAGTCCCGATGTTCTTGTTATCGGCGGCGGTATTTCAGGCGCTTCGATTGCAAGAGAACTCACAAAGTGGAAGCTTGACGTTTTGCTTGTCGATAAGGAAGCAGACCTTGCACTTCAGGCTTCGGGCAGAAACGACGGCGAGGTGCATCCGGGTATCGACCTCGGAAAAGGCTCGTTGAAGCATAAATATATCCGCCGTGCAAACCATATGTACGCAGATATTTGCCGTGAGCTCGACGTTCCGTTTAAGCAGGTCGGACAATATGTTCTTTTCCGCAATTCAGCTTTCAAGCCGCTTGTCGCACTTTATGTTTTCTGGAGAAAATATCACGATGGCATTGAGGACACAAGGTTGATTTCGGGCGAGGAGCTTATGCGCCGTGAGCCGAAGCTTACTCATGACACAAAATTTGCAATGTATAACCCGAGTGCAGGCTGCGTTTGTCCGTACGGACTCACAATTGCCTATGCCGAAAACGCAGTGCAGAACGGTGCACAGGTGAGCCTCAATACAGCTGTTCTTTCAATGGACGTATCGGCTCATCAAATCATAAACGTTACCACCAACAGAGGTGTTATCCATCCGAAAATCGTTATCAATGCGGCAGGCGTTTTCGCTGAGGATATTGCCGCTATGGCGGATGACAGATTTTTCTCGATTCATCCTCGCCGTGGCACGAACTCGATCCTCGACCAAAAGGCAGGCGCATATATGCATTCGGTCGCTTCCATAAAGGATATAAGCGTTCACGGAAAAACTCACTCAAAGGGCGGCGGTATCTTGCATACCGTGCATGACAACCTTCTTGTAGGTCCTGACGCCGTTGAAACAGTTGAAAAGGAAAATACCGAAACCCGTGCAGAGAGCATTAAAACGGTATTTGACAAGCAGACGCAGACAATGCCCGAGCTTTCACAACGTGATATTATTACATATTTCACGGGCGTTCGTGCTCCTACCTTTGAGGAGGATTTTATCCTTGAAGCAGGCAGAAACACAAGGAACTTGATCCACGTTGCAGGTATTCAGTCACCCGGACTTACGACAGCTCCCGCAGTTGCTGTTGATATGGCAGAGCTTGCGGTCGATATGCTCGGTAAGTCAAAGACTGTTGAAAAGAATAAGAATTATAATCCTATCCGCAAGGGCGTTCCCGTTTTGCGTGAAATGGACGACGAAACAAGAGAAAAAATGATAGCGGAGAATCCCGACTACGGCGAAATCATTTGCCGTTGCGAGCAAATCAGTAAGGGCGAGATTCTCGACGCATTGAAATCTCCGATATGCGTTCCGACGGTTGACGGAATTAAAAAGCGTATCAGACCCGGAATGGGACGCTGTCAGGGAGGCTTTTGCTCACCGCTTGTTACAAAGATAATTGCCGAATTCCTCGGCGTTCCGCTTTCGGAGGTTAGAAAATCTTCGGCGGAATCGGTTATCACTTACGGTGAAACAAAGGCTAACGAAGGAGGCGAAAAGTGATGACGACGGGAAACTATGATGTGCTTGTTGTCGGCGGCGGTCCTGCCGGTCTTGCGGCAGCAATCAGCGCACACGACAACGGAGCAAAGGTTCTCCTTCTTGAAAGAGAGGCAAGGCTCGGCGGTATCCTCAAGCAGTGTATTCATGACGGCTTCGGACTTCATCACTTCGGCGAACAGCTTTCGGGACCCGAATATGCAGAGCGTTTTGAGGACGAACTCTATAAACGCAATATTGAATACAGCACCTTGACATTTGTTACTAAAATAGATAAAAATGCCGACGGAAGCTTTTCGGTACATACCGTAGGCAGAAGCGGTGTTTCGGTCTTTACGACAAAGGCGCTTGTTTTGGCAACGGGCTGCCGTGAGCGTACCGCAAAGCAGGTATTTATTCACGGCACACGTCCGGCAGGCGTTTTCACAGCAGGAACAGCTCAGCATTTTACCAATCTTCTCGGACTTATGCCTGCGAAGAAATGCGTAATTCTCGGCTCGGGCGACATCGGTCTTATTATGGCTCGCCGCTTGACCCTTGAGGGTGCAAAGGTTCTCGGTGTGTATGAGGCTAAGCCCACACCGTCGGGACTTACAAGAAACCTTCATCAGTGCTTGCACGATTACGATATTCCGCTTCATCTTTCGCATACCGTAACCCGTGTGTTTGGTGTTGACAGACTCGAAGCGGTTGAAATTTCAAAGGTTGACGAAAAAATGGTGCCTATTCCCGGAACTCAAACCCGTGTTGAATGTGATACGCTTATTTTGTCGGTCGGTCTTATTCCCGAAAATGAGCTTGCAGAGTCAATCGGCGTACAGCTTGACCCACGCACAAAGGGTCCTATATGCGACGGACAATGTATGACAAGCACAGACGGCGTGTTCAGCTGCGGTAACGCACTTCACGTCAACGATTTGGTTGACTATGTTTCGCAGAATGCCGAGCAGGCAGGTAAATGTGCCGCACAGTATTCTAAAAAGGCAAGAAAATTGATTGAGGTAACACCCGGCGACGGACTTCTTTATGTTGTACCGCAAAGGCTTAACCTCAATGAGGATAACAGCAAAACAGACTTGTATTTCCGTGTCCGTGAGGAGGAAAACAACTGTGTTCTCCATATTCTTGCAGACGGTAAGGAAATACTAAAAAAACGATATGCGTTTATGCGACCGCCCGAAATGGAAAACCTTACAATAGATTTTGACGGCTGCGAATTAAACGAAAACAGCAGAGTAGAACTTCAGTTGGAAAGACTCGGTAAAGGAGACGGTGTAAAATGACAAAAGAATTAGTTTGCATCGTTTGTCCCCGTTCTTGCAGAATGACGATTACATCAGAGGGCGACGAGCTTGTTGTAACCGGTAACACCTGCAAAAGGGGCAAAGAATTTGCTATAAACGAGATGACCGATCCCCGCCGTACCGTTTGTACGACAGTACGAACAAGCTTCCCTTCGGTGCCTGTTTTACCTGTTCGTGTGTCGGGGGCTATACCGAAGAATAAAATCTTTGATTTAATGCGTGAGGTCAATCGAATTACCGTCTCAAAGCGAATCGGACGTGAAGAGGCCGTTGTACCTAATATTCTTGATCTCGGTGTGGATTTGATTGCCACAAGCAACATCTTAAAAGACGAGAATAACGAAACCTGACGGAGAAATAGGGGGAATATTTTAATGGAACAGTCACTTGTGCTGACCTTTGATGTCGGCACACAGAGTGCTCGATGTTTACTTGTCAATGAAAGCGGAGGCTTTGAGGATAAGGAGCAGAAAAAATATAAGGTTCCTTATTTATCAAAACAGCCCGGCTGGGCGGAACAAACTCCGGATTTTTATTTTAATATAATCGCTGAAATGTCAAAAAAGGTTATCGAAAGAAATGCCGATAAGCTTGACCGCATAACAGCCGTATGCCTTACCTGTATCCGTGACACGGTGCTTTGCCTCGATAAGGACAAACGCCCGTTGCGTGACATAATATTATGGCTCGATGACAGAGAGGCAAAAGTTGACGGGCAAATACCTGCATATAAGCGAGCAATTTTTTCGCTTGTCGGTATGGAGGAGTCGGTAGATATGATTTACCGTGCTTCTACAGGCAACTGGATTATGCAAAATGAGCCTGAGATATGGGCTAAAACGGATAAATACGTTATGCTTCCGTCATATCTCAACTATCTTTTAACGGGAGAACTAAAGGATTCGGCGGCTAATATGATAGGTCATGTGCCGTTCGATTACAAAAACCGCCGTTGGATGAAGCCGAGCGCACTCACACGATGCGTATGCAATGTCCCGACAGAGAAGCTTTGCGAGCTTGTCCCGTCGGGCGAGGTTATAGGAAAAATCACAAAGGAAGCGTCCGAAAAGACGGGAATTCCCGAGGGCTTACCGCTTATCGCAACAGGCTCTGATAAGGGATGCGAGACTATCGGTATGTCGGTGGTAAAATCAAATCAAGCCGCAATTTCATTCGGCACAACCTCAACCTTACAGATGGCGGTCAAGAAGTATTTTGAGCCGCAGCCGTATATGCCGGCTTATCCGGCAGTTCCGAATGATATGTATAATCCCGAATTTGAGGTTTACCGTGGATTTTGGATGATTTCGTGGTTTATCGAGCAGTTTGCGTCAAAGGATAAGGTCGATGCCGCCGAAGAGGGCGTTTGCGTTGAGCGATTCCTTGACGATAAAATCAAAAATATCGAAGCGGGCTCGGGAGGACTGATTTTACAGCCGTTCTGGACTCCGGGTATTACAAACCCGAGCGCAAGCGGTGCGATAATCGGATTTTCCGATTTCCATACACGCTATCACTTGTATCGAGCGATAATTGAGGGTATCTGCATGGAGCTGTACCACGGTCTTGATACAATGCAGAAGCGTTCAAAGGTCACGGTTAATGAGCTTTATGCAGGCGGAGGCGGAGCGAGCAGTCCCGTTGTTTGCCAAATCGCCGCAGATGTGTTCGGATTACCCGTTCACCGTATTCAAACCCACGAGGCGAGTGCAGTCGGTTGTGCAATGGTTGCTTTCCTTTCACAAGGTGTATTCGACAGCTATGAGGATGCGATTTCTCATATGGTACATCAAAAGGATGTGTTTACGCCGAACGAGGAAAATCACCGTACATATATGAAAATTTACAGCAAGGCATATTCACACCTTGCCGCAAGATTAAGACCAATAGAAAAATACTTACATTATTTTCAAACAGGAGGACACTGATTATGAGTACAAAACCGTATAAGGGCTTCGAGCCTAAATGGATGCTTACAAGAGCACCCGAGGACAGCTACCGTTCAATTTTCCGTTGGGGCGATCCCGATTTCTTCAAATATCCGAAGGAAAGTCTTTACAAGTATGTTAAGGGTCGTTGTAACCTTAAAGACGAAGACTTTAAGCAGTATAATGACGATTTGGGATTAGATCCTGTAAATCTCGGCGAAGAACATGCACCGAAGATTGACAAAAAGCACGTAAAGGCTATTGCAAATATCGTCGGCGAAAAGAATATTTCACAGAGCGACTATGACCGCCTTGCCGTTTCCTACGGACAGACAATGTACGACCTTTTGCGTTTGCGTCACCGTCGTTTTGACTCTCTTCCCGACCTCGTTGTTTTCCCCGAAACAAGCGAGCAGATTGAAAAAATCGTAGCTTATGTTACAAAGAATAAAATTCCGCTTTATGTTTACGGCGGCGGCTCCTCCGTTACAAGAGGCGTAGAGCCTATCAAAGGCGGTGTTTCTCTTGATATGCGCCGTAACTTCAATAAGGTTATTAAGTTTAACGAAACCGATCAGACAATCACCGTTCAGGCAGGTATGTCAGGTCCGAAGCTTGAGGAAACTCTTCAGAACGCACAGACCATTTTCGGTGCAAAGCGTGCTTATACCTGCGGTCACTTCCCGCAGTCATTTGAGTATTCTTCCGTAGGCGGCTGGACTGTTACCCGTGGTGCAGGTCAGAACAGTACATATTACGGTACTATCGCAGATATCGTTGTTTCTCAGAAATATGCTACTCCGATCGGCAAAATTGAAACAAGCCATTATCCGAGAGAGGCAACAGGTCCTAACCTCAATCAGATTATGATGGGCGGCGAGGGGGCGTTCGGCGTTCTTACCGAGGTAACACTCAAGATTTTCCGCTGGATGCCCGAGAACAGAAAGCGTTTCTCATATATGTTCAAGGATTGGGAAACAGCAATGCGTGCAGGTCGTGAAATGATGCAGTGTGAATGCGGCTTCTCCTCCGTTTTCCGTCTTTCAGACCCCGAAGAAACCTCGTTGATGCTCCATCTTTACAACGTTGACGAAACACCGCTTGAGCCTATTCTTGATAAATTGGGCTATAAGGACTTTGAACGTTGCCTCTTCCTCGGCTTTACAGACGGCGAAAAGGGCTTCTCAAGGAACGTTGCTAACAACATTATGAAGATTGCCGTTAAACACGGCGGTATCCCGATGACAGGTTATGTATGTAAGGGCTGGGAAAAGGGACGTTTCAACGATCCTTATCTTCGTGATACGCTTATGGACTTCGGCTTTATGATTGATACTCTTGAATGTACGGTTAACTGGTCAAATATGGGACGTGTTCACCGTGAGGTTCGTGAGGTTTGCCATAAGCTTCCGAATACAATCGTTACAACTCATATGTCGCACTGCTATCCGCAGGGTGCAAACCTCTACTTTATCTTTATGACAAAGATGCAGGACGAGGAAGAGTTCCGTGCTTACCACGCTACCATTCTTGACGCAATTCAGAAGAGTGGCGCTGCTATCAGCCACCACCACGGTATCGGTAAGATGTTTGCTCCGTGGCTCGAGGGTTATCTCGGTGAGAAGGAATACGGCGTAATCCGTACTCTTAAAAACTACTTCGACCCCGATTATCTTATGAATCCGGGAGGAACTATCGGTCTTGACCTCAAGCCTGAGGAAAAGAGGTTCTTGCGTGAGCATACCGAGTATGTTGATGAGCTTAAAGACTGATAACAGACTATAACTGTATTCGCAATACAAACGCATAAATATAAGGCTTCTGTCTCGTTTGAGGCGGAAGCCTTTTTGCAATGCTAAGTCCAAAAAAGCGGTCTTAACTTTGCAAATACATTGTTCATTTTTAATGTATATGATATAATAGTTAATATAAAATCGGATAGGGGATTGTTATGGCTTACAATGAGATAAATGAAACCACACACGATAGCAGTGCCGTTAAAACTGTTATCCGAGTAGTTGTCGGCGTTATTTTAGCTTTGGTTTTGATTGTTGTCGCTATATTGCAGCACCCTGCCGTCAAAAGTAACGTGGCTAAAAACAAGCTCTTTTCACAATATGACCGAGCTGTTGAAATGACACTTAACGGACAGTATTCCGAAGCGGAAAGCCTGCTGTTTGAAATGAAAAACGAAAAGGACGGCTATAAGGACATTGATGCGTTGATTGAATATTGCCGTGCACATATTGCTTTCGACGAGAACAGGAAAGCGTATAATTACGCTGCTTTTCTCAATTCAAAATGCAGTAATCTTACGTCGGAGCAAGAGGAAAAATTTGAAGATTTTAAGTATGAGATAATCGGCGTTGATAAAACCCGAAAAACCACTCACGAAGAAGAAATCAAGCTTTCAAGGAACAGGTATTATCCGTATACGGATATGCCTGAAAAGCTTATGCAGGATACCGTGTTAAAGAGCAGCCTTGACGGCTTTTATATTGATAAAAGCGGCGATGACGGGCAGGGAAATTGCACCGAAAGGCATAACACTTATGAATTCAAGGCTTATAAGGGCAAAATTTACAAGGTCGAATGCACGAACGGTATTGTTTCATCAATAGATATAAAAGATTTGATAAATGACGATACACCCGACGAAGCCACGACAAATGCACCGTATACCGTAGAGTCATATAAAGAATACTATAATGTTATAGCTTTTGAATACGCCGACGATTTTTATGATTATTATAAGGAAGATTTTGACTCTTACGAAGAAGCTGAGGAATATTTTGAAGAAAATCACAAAAATAATTAAACAAAAAGGCGAGTAGCAATTTGCTGCTCGCCTTGATTTGAGATAGATTGATAAATAAAAAAGAAATCCAAATGTATCGTGATAAGTGCAAGGTACGGATTTCTCTTATTTGTTAGCGGTAAGAGAACCTCAACATACGAGATCGGAGCCTCTCAATCTTTTTTCAAAACCGCCTATTTAAGCCATTTTTAAGACTTTGCGTCTCTCAAAAATCTCTCAGAATTTTATTTTTGCTTCGCATGGCAAATTCGTATGAGGAATTGCGAACCTTACACCGAGGTGTCAAAAGAAGTTCTAAATCCGCATTGCCTTTTACAGTAGGGTACTGCACCATTTGATGACGAAGAATATAAAAGGCCATTATTCAATCGGATTTAAGCTGAATGCAGGTCTCATATATTCTATTGCGTCCTGTTATATACATTCATTGATAATATTTGATATGTCGTCATTTATACAGATGGATTTATGCCGTATTTCATGCGGACAGAGTGACGTTTCGATAATTTCTTGGCATTAAAAATCCCTCCTGATGTATATTCTACATCAAGAGGGCTCTTTTTTCTATTGTTCATTTTTTACGGACTTGTTCAAAATCGAATTCTATCCTTTTTGTATGTCTTATCACTTTTAGGCTTGTATGAAAATTTTAAGAAATGTTTTTTAAAATCTTAGATTTCTTAACAGTGCTTACGGTTGCCTGAATTATCGGACCGGAGAGCAAAACGGTGGTAATTGTGCAAATTCCGAATTTACCGCCGAGCAAAACGCCGATAATTACTATTATAATATCAAGAACCATTCGTACGATTTTGATTTTCCATCCGTTTTTTTCGGCAAGCGAAAATGTGACTGCTTCATATGAGCCCCTGCCGAAATCAGCGGCGGAGTAAAGCCCCGTTCCGAACGAAAATATAGCAATGCCAAGCAGCATTATAACAAAATTAACCGCTTTAATATCTGTATAATGCTGAATTTTTGTGAAAATATCCACGAAAAAACTGTAAATGATTTGGTAAAGAATTGTGCCGACATTGATTTGCTTTCTGTCATAGAAAAAGGCAAAAATTATCATTGCCACAGCCACAACAAGCGACGATGTGCCGATTGACATACCTGTCACGTTCGTCAGCCCTTGCCACAATATCGCAAGTGTTGCGCCGCCGAAACCTGCGCCTATTGCAAGCGTAATTCCGTATGCGGATATTATTGATCCGATAACGATCATCAGCGTTTTTGTTGCATATTTTTTAAATCTCATATTATCACCTACAAAAAAATAAGACTGTAAACTCTGCTGTTGTGTTCAGAAACAGCAAAATTTATAGTCTTCATCAGCCGAGACAGCTTTATTTTTTTGATTATACACCCGAGCTATTATAAAGTCAACGGTTATAAATATGATTTTCTGTATTCGCTCAGAGTTTTGCTCATTTCAATTCGTGTCGCGATTTTGATTTGAGCGATGTCTCTCAAAAGTCTCAGTCATAAATGCCCTAAATCACAATAAAATGACTTTGAAATTTTGAAATTTGCTGTCTCTTAGAATCTCTCAAAAGCTCTCACGATATTTTGAAGCAAAGAAAAAATGCCCGAATACCGCCGTAAAAAGCAGTATTCGGGCATAAAAAAGCCTCGGAACACGAATGTTCCGAGGTAATGGCAGCAGGTTCAAAATTGAATCCGAATGTAATCGGATCACTGTTAAACTTGCATTTCATAACATTTTCGGTTAATCCACGAATCACCTTTTCCGAAAGGTCAGCCGAATAGTATTCAGCCATACCCTCAAGTACGGATTCAAGAATGATACCCTCAGAGCCTTCGCTGATATTTTCATTTGCAGATATTACCTTAACACCATTCTTGCGAAGCTGTGCCTTGTAGTGAGCAGAGTCATAACAATTACGGGCGAACCTGTCCAGCTTCCAAACGATGATAACATCAAACATATTCTTTGCAGAATCCTTAATCATTTTTTGAAACGCAGGACGCCTGTCGGTAGTAGCAGAGAATGCTCGGTCAATATATGAATCAATGATTGTAATATCGTTGCGTTTTGCAAAGTCGTTGCATTCACGCAACTGACCTTCAATAGACTCCTCACGCTGATTATCACTTGAGTATCGTGCATAAATTACACCGTTCATATTCAATTTTACCTCCTGTGTTGTGTGTTATAGCTCTAAACGACAGGAAAGTCAAATTATTTTTATAAAACTTGTTGCAAATAAGTATTAATATCAATTGCTTGATATAATTGATCTTCCGTCGTCCAAGCTACAGTAGTATTAATGCTTAATAGATATTCAATAAGTTGGTCTATTTTTTCCACGTCAGCATCTGTATACAAATATAGTTTTCTTAGTGTCTTATCTTGAGGATGCCCAACTGAAAGTTTTCGTGGCCCAATGAATACCGTTTTCTCATCATCTGATATTCTGTTAATTATTTTACAGTTATCACGCAAATTATGTTTTCTTTCTTTTCTACTTATAGTTTTTGGGATATTGGCATTTAAACATTCCAAAAAATCTTCAAATTTAAAACTATTGCCATCGTTTACGTTTAAGTTTAATTCGTCTAAAAATGCCTTCTGATCACGATCCTTAAAATAAATCAAAAACTTATCTTTAAAATGATTACCATACATTTTTAATTCAAGTAAACGGCGTGTATTTCTCATATATACAAATAATTTATCCTTGCTTTTTTCATCTTCATCCGACAAAAAAATCATAAATAAAAACTTTCCGTTTGCATATTTGAAATCAAAAGCAACGGCTTTTTCTGGTGATTTCATTGTTTCAATATAAATTCCGCTCAATTTATTCAAATCAAATGCAATTGTCATAAATAACTCCTTTACAATAATATAAGTATAAGTGCATATTTTTAATTCATTTATTAATTGCTTTCAAACCATACATTTATCTCATCTTTACTTGGCTCTTCGAATTTTGACAACATTTTATTCAACAGACCTTCATCAACATAAAAGTCGGAGCCACCGTTTCCATTTTTAATTTTGTTATTTCGTTCTTCAATCAACTGCTCCCATCGTAATTGTTCTATACCAACATAATGCCATTCAACATCAATACCGAATTGATTGAAATGTTTGGTTGTTTCCTGTCTTTCTGCTTTTGTCCAAAAGCCCCAATCCAAGATAACATTGCAGCCTGCTTTTACAATTTCAACAGCCTTTTTCATAAGATATTTATTTACTATTTCGGCAAAAGCATTGTAAAACTCACCTTGCTCATTATCAATCAAATCATAGGTGGCTTCATCTATTGACAGTATAACGGCATTTTCTTTTTCTTTAATTTGCTTTGCATAATATGATTTACCACAACATATTTTACCGCATATTGCAATTATTTTTGACATACTATACTTCAATCTCCATTGCTATTTTTGCACTTGGCACACCTTGATATTTTTGTTTATTAGAATATTCGGCTTCATTAGTGATACACTTGATAACGTTAATAACTCCACCATGAGTTACCAACAATACATTTTTATCATAATCAATAAGTGTTTTCCTCAGATTATCCCAAGCATTGCTTATTCTTTCATAAAATTCTTTTGGACTTTCACCGTGAGGATAATGTTCTTCCCAGTCTAATTTTCTCCAGTAGAGATTTGGATATTTTTCTTCGGCAATATGATTATCCAAGCCTGCAAGATCACCATTATTAACCTCTCTGAAATCCATATCATACTTCACAGGTACGGACAACTTCTCCGAAATAATTAATGCGGTTTGTTTTGCCCTGATTATATCACTTGAAACAATCATTCCGATATTATATTCATCAGATTTGCTTAATATTTCATCAGCCAAATCAACAGATTGTTTAACTCCTAAATCTGTTAACGAACAATCACTCCATCCACCTCGAACGCTATCGTCATCCTGACCGTGCCGTGCTATGTATATCTTCACTTTTACAATTCCTCTTTTGTCATTGAATAAATAATTGCATCATTTCTTTCGCCGGTATGTTTGTTTATTCTTCTATCTCTTAAAACTGCGTCCTTATGCATTCCTGCTTTTTCCATAACTCTGCCGCTTGCAGGATTTTCGCTGATATGCCTTGCCTCGACTAAGTAAAAATCACATTCCTTCAACAAATACTCAATTACTGCTCTTAATGCTTCTGTTGCATAGCCATTGCCCCAATACTTTGAGCCATAGCAGTATCCGAGTTCGCAAGTAGAATGTTTTTCTAATGCAGTCATAACGCTTATGCTACCTATAATTTCGTGAGTGTTTTTAATTTCTACAACCCAATTATAGCAGCCCTCGTCATATGCTTTAATCCAAGACTCAAGTAGGGCTTTTGTTTCGTCAATATTTTTGTGAACATTCCATGCTAAATATTTACAGCATTCAGTATCGCTCGCCCAATTATTGTACATATCATCAGCATCAGTAATAGTAAATTTTCTTAATATCAATCTGTTTGTTTGAATAGTTTTTGTATTATCCTTAAACATATTTTTCTAAATCCTTTAATAACTTTGCTTTCATTTTTTTAAGTTCTTTTTCATTTGGGATATTATCCTTATTCCACATTATTTCTTGCGGCAACCACCACACAGGACCTTTACCGTCATTTCCATATTCACCAAGGTCCCCTTTAACTCTTGGGAACAAATGCCAATGCAAATGGGTATCACCGTTGCCGAGGCACTCATAATTCATTTTGTCACATTCAAATGCTGTTGCAACAGCTTTTGAAACAATAACCATTTCTTCCATAAACTTTGCAAGAAACTCGTCTTCTAATTGATAAAGCTCGGTTGCGTGCTTTTTGCACATAAAAATGGTATATCCGTAAAAATGTTGATTCCAACCGAGGACGACAATTCCTGTTTCGAGCTCTTTAACAAAGAATGGATTTTCACCTTGTAAGGATTTTTCTATCGTATTGCAAATATCACACATTACAATTCCTCCGACGATTTCAAATATAAATTACATTCGTATCTGTCACCTTGATAATATTTATATTTCTATTTCCATAAAGCCTACAGTAAAGGGTAGATGTTCAAATTTCTGAGTGCCTGTATGAACAAAGCCTATTTTTTCATACCATTCTTTCAGTATTGTATTTTCTTCAACAATTCCGATTTTAATTTTATTTGCGCCAAGAATGTTTTTTGAATATGTAATGGAATAATCGACTAACTCTTTACCTATCCCAAGATGTCTGTACTCAGGCAACACTGCCAAATTGTTTAGTTCAACGCTATCATCATTAATTGACAAAGAAAAATATCCAGCAAAGCACCCGTTATACTGATACAAAAACATAGGTGCATCATTATCAAACTGCGAGACGAGCTTATCAATAGGAATAAATGCTGTATGACTTGGGCAATTATCCTTTGTTAAATTCATTTCATCTGCAACTGTTTGGAAGCTCTTGTGAACTATATCAAGGCAAATATCCAATTGTTCTTTTGATGCTACTCTAATAATCATATTGAACTATCCTTAAGTAATATCTTACAATACAATAATATCATAAAATTACAAAATATCCAAGTATAATTAATCATTGATGGGGTGTATTTGACGTACCCACCGAGAGCATTAGACTGCACACAAATAATAGAAATCACTTTCTAAAAAATTAGGCTACCCCTAGTATGATAATTTATATAATAACAATAAGAAAGGGCAAACTTAGAGTGAGGGTTTAAAGTTTTATTACTTTAAGCCCTCTTTTTTTTTTGAAATGTCTCTCAAATTTTTTGCACATTTGAATTTGTGTTACGATTTTGATTTGAGCGATATCTCTCAAAAGTCTCAGTCATAAATGCCATAAATCGCAATAAAATGACTTTTAAAATTTGAAATTAGCCTTCTCTTGGAATCTCTCAAAGACTCTCAACGATATTTTAAGGTAAAGGAAAAACACCTCGGAACACGAATGTTCCGAGGTGTTGGCAGCGGTATGAGAACCTGCCTTGCGGCAGAACCTCGGCGCGCTTCGCTTGCTAAAGGATTCTTTATTATATTGTTGAGGTTCGAATCCTCAATTGTTACAAATTGCCAAGAGAAAACAGACATCCGATTGGATGTCTGTTTTCTCTTGGCTAATCACTATAAAATAGATTTTTTGTTTATTTTTAATAGGAATACGAACCATACAAGCTTTCGCAGAATTAATTATGCTCTTTTCGTCAATAGATATTATTTCTATCGAGATATTTCCCGGATAATATTGCAATTTGAGTTTCAAGTTCTTTAATCAATTGCAAGTCGTTAGCCTCTTCTAATTTTATTTGAGTTTGAGTAGATTGCAACTCATAAAATGCTGCAACTGAATAGTCGGTCAATATGTATTTTTTCAAGTCATCATAAAGATAATCAGAATTTATTTCATATCCTTCAAGTAAAATGTTAACCATTTATTTACCTTCCACAAATCCAAAATGCTTTGCAAGTTTCTCGCAAACTTCTTTTCGTGTATCCTGTTCACTATCATCACGAACCAAAATAAAGAATCCGCTTTGGGCATATTCGTTATAATGCTTTTCACTGTTAATCAACTCTAATCCTGCCTTGTAATTTGCCATTACCTCTTCCGAATTATCGCAATTTTTGATTACACTGAGGATGAATTGCTTTTCTTCGTCATTTCTGTCAAAAAATCGCTCAACACTCATACTTTGAGGTGACAACATAACTGCAACATGATTATAATCTGATATTTCTTTCAGCACATCAATCGGAATATTGGTATCAACAATTACTTTTTTGTTTTTGGAAAGTGATATTAGTTCTGCAATTTCAAATCCTGCTACTTCATCAGACGTGCCATACATCCATTTTTCATATTCTTCAGGGGAACGTTTTACAAAATCCTCCCAACTGTTCATTAAATTCATAAAGCATAAATTCGGTTGAATATCAGGATCTGCTACTTTATCTGTAATATCACAAGTATAGTTCTCTCCGCAGAATATCAAATCATATTTTTCTGCAAGTATTTTCACCATTGTAGATTTGCCTGCATAAGCAGTTCCTGTAATGAAATATACATTTTTCAAATAATGCTTTAGTATATTATTTTCAATAAACATTTTTCTCACCATCACTCCATATACTCATGTTTAGTCGGAGTGTAATTTTTTGACCTGTATTTTTCGTATTTTTCTGTCTTATCTTTGGATACTATATCACCATTTGTATATTCAATCGGCTCGATGCAAATTGCGTCAAGCAATATTTTTTCTAAATGTTCATATTCCGAATGCTCACCAAGGCTTGCAGGAACAAAAGAATCACGCACATAGCCGGCACTTTCAGCCATAAGATTTTGATCAAAGAAATAGCCGTAATGTTCCACGAAGAATGTCATCATCATTACAGTAGTTCTTGTGTTTCCCTCTCTAAACGGATGAACTTGCCAAAGTTTTGGAAACAGCCTTGCAATTTGCTTTGCAAAATCTTCTCGTGTAAGACTTGCCCAATCAATCTTTTTGATTTCGGAAAAAACTTTATCAAGGTCAGCACCAATTTCGGTAACATTTGAATACCAAACACTT
>OLHG01000003.1_pt1 | contig 196722 bp, 224 predicted proteins | sample 1605971 | NCBI WGS metagenome assembly OLHG01 (sample SAMN03283289) | human gut metagenome | biome: human-associated habitat; material: feces | host: Homo sapiens | place: Peru | collected 2012 | reverse complement strand
ATTTTCGCACTCTCCTCTGAGACAGTGGTCACATTGAAGATTACACATCCTGCCAACTTCCAAAACCATTTCAGTAACTAAAATTGCCATAACAATTCCTCCTAAAATAGGCATACAGTTTAATTTCCTGTCGCCTTAATATTCGAAACAAATATGTTATTTAACTCACAATTAAAAGCCAATCTTCGAGCTTGTCAAAGCTTCGCAGACTGACTTTTCTTTTTTGTTTATTCTGTTTTCTTTCTTTTTTATTTTTTCTGCCAATATTCCGTTTTATCTAATAAGCCATATGCTGCATTAGGTAATAAGCTTGTCCTTTTTGTTTTTCTTTTTTTTTGAGACTTCAATGCAAACTATGAAAATCATCATCCTGCTTCTAAAATTCATTTTTAAACAGTTTCACAGAAAAATTGTTTTAAAGAGCAATTGTGAGTTGGATGCAAAACGCAAACATCACTGTATCAATAACGTGGTACACCGAAAAAACTATCGCAGTTTAAGCGAAAAGCTTCTAATTCCTTTCCGGTGCAGTATCAAAAAGCAATAGGAGCAAATATGTGGTGCAAATATCGTTATAGCAAACAGTGATGCAAATACATGATGCTAAATCAAAAATTAAAGAAAATACATTGAAAGGCATTTTGTTCGTGAGTTCGAAGGTTTGATAAAAAAGCATTTGGACCTATAACCAGATTCGGTGCAGCAAGGGACAAACTCGATATTTATGTGTATCAATAAAGTGATGTAGACAGAGCGCAGGATACTAAACAGAAAACATTCCAACAATGCGCACTGTATCTCAAAAATATAAAAGTGTTTATTATTTACAATGTATCAGTAACATGGTGCAGAGATAATAATTCAATAAGCACAACAAATTCTTCTTGCTCCAAAAAGGCGAATAAAATAATCAAAATGGAGCGTATCAGTAATATGATGTTTTATTTATTTTTCTTAATATGGCAGGAGCTCAATTTGCCCCCTAAACTATTTTAAACCTGTCAATATCAATTATATGGTGTTGTATAATTTTATATCAATTTGTTGGTTATTAAGTTTACATAACAATCAAAAGAAAGTCTTAAAATAAAAAAATCACAAAAGTATTACTACATCAACAATATGATACATATTAAAAATTAAGATTGTTCTGCTTATCGCTAAGTAATAATAAAACCTTATGCGTTCTGTTTGAAAAAATATATAAACTGTCCTAAGGACTGTTTTTAAAATAACTATAAAATTGTTTTAAATTTCTATAATTAAGAAAGGTGTCTGTAAGTTATGTATTATTTCTTTTGTTTTTTTATAAGTAATTTTTATGCTATGCTTTTTATATATCTTTCTTTTCTTATATTCTTTTTAAAAACTGTTTTATCTACAATACGGTATGTAGATAATAGTTACCGATATGTAGGTATAGCATTCGATATGTAGGAATAACATTTCGAATTGTAGATAATAGTTATCGATATGTAGATAATAACATTCGGTATGTAGATATAGTATTCGAATAGTAGGTAATAGTTATCGATATGTAGGTATAGTTATCGTAATGTATGTAGTAACAATACTGTAGGTGTAACATTCGTTGGAGGGGGAAAAGATAGATATTTTATAGTTATAAAAAAGAATAACCTACTAAAACGATAAGTAGGTCTTTATAACTACTATATAGTATCTACTATAATAAAAGAAAAAAGAAAGAATAAAGAAAAAAGAAAAAGGTAGTCTATAAAACTACTCAACTAATCTGTATACAGACTTGTAAAATTATAAAAGCGCATATAGAAAGGACTGTTTTTAGACTATATTTATACTTTGAAAGAACTATATAATTTTATGTAACTGCCTATAAACTGCGCGGATACTATTTTGTGTTTATTGTGTTGTTGAAGGTATATAAAGAGTAATTCTTTCTGCCGTGGTCTTTTTAGTTTCTTTGTTTTAGAGAACGTGAAGCTTAAAAGGTGTAGGGTAAAAGGAAGTTTTATAATGGGGGTAATATTAATTATGTTGGTATAGAAAAATTTTATTGAGTAGGAGTTCTTTTTATAGTAAATAATTATAGTTGCGTTCTTTCTTTTTAAAAACTTTATTTAATAAATAGTCTTTTGCGTATTTATATTCCAAAAGTGACCATTTTGCGTCTTTTTGTTTAAAATTCAGTTTTCTATCATATTTTGCCTGTAAACAAAAAATAGAAAGCGGGGCATTGATATGGCAGATAACAGATGCTATACAGTAGTTGAATTTGACAAATGGAAAAGTCATTCAGAAATAACAAACAAGAATAATCATAACTTTAGAGTCAACCCGGTAGATGTTTTAAAACCTGACATGGCAAAGGATAATGAAGTTATTCAAGAACCTGATTCAAAGATAAGAGAACGTTGGATATCGTTAGTTAAGATACTTGACGAGAAAATGAAAGATGTAAAATCTAAAAGCTCAAGCTTGTCAGTTGATGAGTATAAAAAACTCGTATTGGGAGATTCAGCATTGCGTGAAGATTTTATAGTTAAAGCACGAGAAGCCGGATACGCATTAGACGATAAACACGCAAAAGAGATGATTTCGCTTGCGGCGGAAGGTATCGACCTTAAAAGATATTATGATAACCAAGACCTAATCGGAGGCAGAACTAACTTTATTGACCAGTTCCAAGACAGGCTTGCTAAGAATGGTATTACCCGTGTAAGGAAGAATGCAGTAATGGAAATCGGAGTGGTAATGAAGGTTACAAAAGGGTTTGAGAACCTCCCAAAAGATTTTGATTTGGAAAAATGGAAAGCCGACAGTATGAAATGGCTTGAAGATAATTTTGGCAAGGAAAACATACTTTCTGCCGTTTATCACGCCGATGAATTTACTCCGCATATACAAGCGTCTATCATACCAATTACAGAGGACGGAAGGTTATCAGCAAAGGATTTTTTGCCTGATTGGAAAGCTTATAGCCGTGCTCAGGATACATATTATGAAGCAGTAAAGCAAGACGGTTTATACCGTGGAATCAAAGGTGGACAACCGGGATTTGAGGACCAAAGAAGAGCGCACAATGCTCTTGTTGCTGCCGGAGATATAGACCTTCCGGAGCCTAAATGGGGAGAAAAAACAGAGGACTATCACAAGAGAGCTAACGAGGCGTTTAAAGAGTCGGGAATGCAAGCGCACCTAAAAGCTAAAGAGACAGAAAGAGACCATCTGCTTGAAGTGTCAAGGTTGCAAGATGAAGTTGAAAAACTACAAAACGAGCTTGCTGATTCCAAGAAGAAGGAAAAAGCAGCAAAAGAAAAGAACAGGGTGTTAACTACAGAAAATGGTTTTTATAGAGAGCAGCTTCAAGGTTCGGGAGCTACTACCAGAGAACTAAAAGATGCGGCTGCGGTTGCTGCAAAATTAAAAGATGAGTATGAATCCAGACTTAAGGAAGCTAAAATAAAAGAAATAAAATTATCCGATAAGATTGATGAGATGCAAGATGAAAAGCAGGATTTAGTTGAAGAAATAACCGGAATGAAGCAACGTCTTGATATGTACGATAAAATTATTACAGATAATGGGCTCTCCCCTTCTGCCTTAAATAATAATATGCTTATTAATTACATATCGTATGCTTTTGAAAATGATTATCCACGTACAGAGGAAACTAAAAAGGAAATGCAAGGCGCCTACAATTTTGGGAAGAATATTAAAGAAAGAAATATCATCAGAGATAGAGAAGAAGATATTTGATAGAATGCCGGGAACATTTCCCGGTATTTTCTTTTTTAAATTGTTTAAAAGCTCAAAATTAAAATCCATATGACATATTTACAATGAAGATACGCACGGGCGATTGACAGCCTAATCCTTTCCCGAGGCATAGTCTTTCATACTTACGGTCGCTTATTTTAGCATGAAAATTTATAAATGCACAATGAAATATTGATTATGTGTAACGAAAAAAAATGTAATATTGTGTTTGGTTTCATACCTATCTTTAGCGGTTTATCATACCAAAATATAGCAGTATCTTCAAAAAATATTAATAACCACATGGAGTGTGATAAAAATGTATTGTAAAAATTGCGGAGCATACATTCCTACTGAATCAAGCAAATGTGAAGAATGTGGAACAGTGAACGGAATAACACCGCTTATGCGGTTGCAAAAAGCAATAAAAAATAATGACAGTATTGATGACATTATCGAAAAACCGGCAAAAGATGACCGTCCGATTGCCCTTAAAAGGGATGAATCGGTGGCAGAGGAGACAGATAGTGAGACAACAGCCTCGGCTGATTTTTCAGAGCCGGAAAATAATGTAAAACAGATAAATAAAGAAGATTTTTCTTCTTGGTCAGATTTTGACATAATGGGCGCTTTGGAATTTGGAGATGACGATAACGTTTCCGCAGAAGAGCATCCTAAAAGTAATAATAATATTGACGCAGCTGATAATAATTTTAAGGATTTCATTGAGTCTCTTGATGATTTAGAAGATAATACCGCCAAACCGGAAATTAGCAATAATTCGGAGTTTATAAACATAGTTAATGAGAGCAGTAAAGCTAATAGTGGAGAGACTTCTGATTCTGATAAAATTAACAAATCGGAGGCTGAGCAAATATTAGTTCCTCCTACTACTGTATCTGATTCTAATACAACGTCAAAAAAAACAAGAAGCGTCTTAAAACCGCATAAAAAAGCAAAAAAGAAATTGCCGATTATTGCAGCTATAATAGTTATTATAATTGCCTTAACTGCATTTTTGCTAATGAAAAGTCCTAAAGTACAATCATTGTTACAAAAAGAAACAACATCTACTTCTGTAGAAGTTGAATCAAATAGTTCTACGACAATAAAACAAATTACAGATGCATACTCATATGCAGATGTGTATCAGACAACGGGAGCTGAGGCGGCGCAGGCAATTTCAGGTATCGTAAACGGTTATCAATGCGGACAAATAAATAGCGCTAAAATAACAGATGATGGTAAAGTAACATTAACAACGGATAACTGGGAAATAATTTTCCGATTAAAAAATCCTAATGTTCAGGAATCTGACTTTTTAAATAAAAGCGTAATGGTTGTAGGGTCGGCTTTATATAATACTATATCGGCCGAAAGGATTTATATTTATAACTCCTCGGATTCGACAGAAATACCTACTTTGTCTGTTACTGAAACTACTACAGTATTAACGGTTGCTGATACGACAACAGAGGATATGGAGGTTTCGACCGAAACGGAAACATATACAGAAACGACAACTGAGAGAACGACAAATAGACCGGAAACAACTTTCAGAACAACAGCTCAAGCTCCGCAGACTGATATTTCAATTGATTATATATCTCCTGAAAAAGCAAATCAACTTATGTCTGAGTGGAGAGCCGACGGCAGTAAGCTTGGCGACTCCAATGCTTATTATGGAATTATTAAAGAGGTTTCGGTAGACGGAGATTTAATAAATATCAAAACCGCTACATTCTCAATTGTTTTCACAAGTTCAGATGAAGTTAATGACCTTGTTGGAAGAAATATACTTGCTGTAGCTAAGCCGCAATCTAATGGCACAGTAAAAGCAAGTCAAGTGTATATATATTAAGATTTAGCCGTCTTGACATTTAAGTCAAGGCGGCTTTTGCTTTTTCTGTAATATAACATATTTGTTATGACGTTTAAGGCATCTAAGAGTTTTAAATGTTAATTATTATAATTGGAGGATTTTATTATGGACAGAATTAAAAAACAAGAGTTGTTGGCAAAAATGACTTTTGAAGAGCAGTTTTTCGGAGATGAAGAAATAGATTCAACATTTTATTTTGTTGGGGATAAGGAGCTTCTCAAAGAGTTTCCGTTACCGGACTATCCTGAAGCGACAGCCGCAACACTTGCCTTAAGTTTTGATGCTACAAATAACAGCCCGGAAGCAAGAGATATAAGTGTTCATATTTCCCCTACAACAGAAGAGGATGACGGTAGCCTTTTTGATTATGATTGGCGGGACATAGAGCTTGATTATTCCGAAATTGAGAAACTTCTTGATAGAGAATTGAATTCAAGACCATATTTGTTAGTCTCGGTTTGCGAAGGTGAGATTTTGACCGAACGTTTTAGATGTCTTGAAGATGCACGTCATTGTATGATTGAAGAACTCTGTGACGCCTCAAGACAGACACTTGAAGGCCTTTCCGACGAGAAGGAATATGAAGATGAGAATTATAAGTACGGCTATTCATATAGCGATAACTGTGCTTATGTTCGAGATGGCGTCAATCACAGTAATTATGATTGGCGAATCATCAAATTGTTCTAAGGAGGATTTCAACTATGCATAACATTTGTTATCGTTCTTGCGAAAGTGTTGACGAGTGTAAACAAGCGGCTATTGAAACAGCAAATTCAGAAAGAAGTCGATTATATCACACATTTAGGACTCTTCCGGGAGTTTGCGCTTCATATGATGATGCCTGCAATAAAATCAAGCAAAACGACGGAGAGTATGACAATATCATCGTTGCCTATAAAGAGCTTCCTGCCGGAGTTACATCGTCTAAGCTCAAGGAATTAACGCAAAAGGCTAACGAACTTCAGCGAGAGATATGGGATGAAGATAGAAAAAACTATTTTGCGGAATTTAAATCCGCAAAGATTACTTGTCAAAATTGCGGGTCTTCTATTAACAGAAATTATCTCCGAGGACATTCTTGCCCGGTCTGCATAGCAGATATGCGTCCTGCAACAGAGCTTGCTCGTATTAATAAGAAGAAAGAAAAGATTTCTCTTATTTCGGAGCAGATAGAAGAGGAAACTAAAAAACTTCTCAAGAAAAAGTATAATACCAGATATTTGATTAAGTTCGAGTATCATACATAAGGAGGGTTTAATTATGGGAAGAACAGTTGTTGCAATTTTGAAAATAGATGACAATCGTGCGATTGATGCTGATATGGGCACTATAGACTATCTTGAAACTGTTTTGTCTCCGCTTACCTCATCTGGAATTATATTGGATGAAGCAAGAATTCTTGATAATGATGACCCGGAAGACGCAACCGCAATTAAGTTAGCAAAGTTAATTTTTGAGGGGGAAATCTAATGAAGTATTTTTTGTCAAAAGAAGTTCTCAAGGCAATTGAAGCTGTCGGATTTTCAGTACAACAAAATGCTGACTATATTTCTCTGCAAATTTTTAGTCCTGCAGGACAAGATTGCAATCTTGAGTTTAATAAGGATGAATGCAGAGATTTTGATGCATTTGCAGACGAAATTTATGACCGTTACGAGAATTATGATGTTTCTGCTGAAACTATGCTCTGGCTGGATTCAGAGGGGCATGGCAAAAACGGAGCTCCTTATGAAATGAAAGCTGTGCTTAAAGATATGGAATGGTTTGAAAATAAGCTGTTCGAGCTTTACAGAGCAGTGAAAGGAGTAATCGCAAATGTCTAAATGTATTGTAATTAACCTGTTTGGTGTGCCCTCCGCCGGTAAATCTACCGGCGCGGCATACATATTCAGCCGACTTAAGATGGCGGGAGTAAATGCTGAACTTGTCACAGAGTTTGCAAAAGACCTTGTTTGGGAAGAAAATACAGTTGCGCTGGGAAATCAACTCTATGTATTTTCTAATCAGCTCCATCGCATGTGGAGATGTGCGGATAAGGTTGATGTTATAATAACTGACTCCCCCCTCCCTTTAAGTATCCTGTATAATCAAAGCACAATGCTTGGCGAGGCATTTAATCAAACTGTCATGAACTGTTTTAATGCCTTTGACAATCTGAATTATCTCGTTTTGCGAGATAGACCATATAATCCAAACGGTCGTATTCAGACAGAAGAAGAGGCAGAAGCTCTTAAAAAGCCTCTTTCTAATCTTTTGGAAAGCCGAAAAATCAAATATGAGACAATTGCCGGTAATCTTCCGGCTTTTGATGGCATTGTTGATAAGGTGTTAAACGAACTTAAACAATAGGAGGATATTGATATGAACACAATATACACACATGATGAAGCAGCATTAATAATTGAGAGGTTTGAAAATATTCTATCGCAATATGGCATTCATGTTCCCAGCCCGGAAGACGACGACCGCGATGAGGACGATATGGTTGGACTGTATGGCTCGACCTACAGCAACCTTTTAGATGACACAGAAGATATGATATGCTCAATTATTTCCAGATGTAAGGCCGGAGCTGAAATCGTCGAAGGTAGATTTTCTGGAACTATATAATGAACAGGAGGCAACATTATGTTTAAGGAAGAAATAATAGAACAGGCAATTCGAGAGACTGCGGAAGCTATCAAAACCAGCGCGTCTCATGGCTGGACTCAGTCCATAGATAAAATAGCCGAGCAAATGATTGCAAAGTATACTACGTGCGGTCATGTTAAATTCATTTCTTATAGCGGCAAATATCCGAATTTGTGCTCCGGAACATTGATTCTTAAAATAGATGGGAAAACAGTAACCTTCGGGAATCCATATAATAAGTCAAAACCGCAGTATCCGGACTTTTGGATTTCCGGTGGAAGTTGTGATTGGGATGGAAATACCACCTACGGTCAATGGAAAATTGACCCAGACGAACTTCCTGTTGAATATCAAGCGTATGCAGCTGAAATTGAAGAAGTGTTCAACGCAAACGTTCCTTGGGGCTGTTGCGGCGGCTGCGAATAAATATAAGGAGGAATTATTATGGAGAATAAGATAAAAATTGACCTTGGCTTTGCTGTTTTGGTTGTTGAAAAAAATACAGACCCATCATTTAAAGAGTTTTTTGTGACCCTCGAAAATAAAGATGGTGATTGCTTACAAGATATAGCGGTAATTGGTCAAGATTATTCAATTTCGTCAAGCTTGGATATTGTTCCGAAAGACCAGATACGAGTGTTTGTATACGGAGACAAGGATAATGAAGATTACACTGACAAATTTGTAATTGGCTTGTATAGTCCTGAGGAGGAATAAGTTATGAACAGATTTATAGCCAAAGTTTACTCTGGCGGTAAATATTTAGAAACCGTTGAGGCAAACATTATATCTACTTTAAAACGTAAAGCAAGTCTTAGCTGCAATCATTGTTATAATTCTTATGACGAAATGGCAGTTGAGGACACAGAAACAGGAAACTGTTTTATGTTTACTCGCATCAACAAAAAAAGCCCAAATAACATAATTGGATAAGGAGAATAATGTATGATTTATTACATTGAAACAATAAACGACAGCGGTTCAGGAATGAAATACAAATCAAAAGAGGATTTGCTTGCAGAACTTTCCCGAATGATTGATGATTATCAGAAAAACGGCGGAACATTTATGGATTTTCAGGTCGATTCTGACGCAAGTTGCTTTGATGTAACTTGAATTCACAAGGAGGATAATATAATGGATATCTTAGGATACTCTAAATGTGAATGCGGAGCTATAACAATTTATACTGACTCTGCCGAGTATTCGTGCAAACAAAGGAATCTCAGAAAATTTTTTCCCAATGTTGACTTGAGAAAGATTGTGCGTTATGAGACTTTATTTTGTTGTAACCATTGCGTAAATCACTATGGTCTTGACTTGTGTGGATGCGGAAGCGGCGAAGAATTCGGAAAATGCAATAACGGCTTTGATGAGTGCAAAGTCCCGATGCAGAAAATCGGTGAATATGCTTGTGTTAAAGCCGGGATTAGTTGGGCATAAGGAGATGTTGTTTAATGGACTTAAAAGAAATCATTAACGTGGAGAAATCAATTGCAGATATGCTTAATGCTTTGAAAGAAGATATAGCGGTTGAAATAGAAACAACACCCCTAAAGAATGTTAAGCCTATTGCTTCAAATATCGTCGTTATAAAGATATCACATCTTCAAAACGGTATTTGGTCTCCCAGATGTTATATACCTGCTGCTCAAGCTAATTATGTAAGAAAAAGCCTTGACGGAGTTTCTACTGCTCACTCTTTTGTCAAAAAGATGAAAGAAATGATTGTGCGGAGAGGAACAACAATCAATAGACAATTTTATCGTTTTAACGATACTACTGTATCTATTTTAAAAAAGTATTATTCTTCAACACAACAGGAGGAAGCCTCAAATGATTAGTAGTATTATATGTCCTATTTGCGGAACTAAATTTGAATATGAATATTTTACAGGTTCATATGGAACTGAAGAAGAACATCAACAGTGTCCGACTTGCAATTATTCGTATCATTTTGAGTATGGTAGTTACTGCGAAACGGTGGGCGACTCCTGCTTTATATGGGGATATTCAATGGAAGGTCCTTTAAAAAAACAAATGGAACAGCAACGATTAAAAGCACATGAATCCGCAAAAATGGATTGGGCGTTATATCATAAAAAGACAAGCCCCAATTGCCCGTAAAATTTTAAGAAGCAATAATTAACATTAAGAAGCCTTTGATTTTCCAAGGGCTTCTTTTTTTGTTCTAAAATTATTTTTATCTTTTTCATATGACATATTTATTATAACCACTGTTCAACAAATGACCGCGGGTTGAACGGCCAAAAATATAGAAAGAAGGTAAACAAATGAAACCTAAAATCAAGAAAAACAAGAAAGCAATAATCTCTATTTTGCTTGTTGTTGCAATTCTTGTGACCGGTGCATTTGCGCTTTTATCAGCTACTGATAGTAAGACTAATGTATTTACAGTTGGTAATGTTAAAGCGAAGCTATCCGAAGAATTTGATACAAATCTCGACGGAGAAATAAACCGTACAGATGATGCAACAGAAAGAGAAGTCTATGACAAATCAGAACCGGGTTCCGATGAAACTATTAGAATGAAAAAGGATATTATGCCCGGGCAAAAAGTCATAAAGAGACCATATGTTGAGAATACCGGAAAGAACAAAGCATGGGTATATATCACAGTCGGCATTCCTACAACGGATTCTGATAACGTATATCGCGACAAAACCACAGGCGAAACAAAGATTGCAGGTCAAGATGTAAGTATTCCTATTCGTGCATATGCTATACAAGAAAGTTATGCGAACAAAACTGAATCTGATGATATTTGGAATGCTTATTTTGATGCAGATAAGCAGCTTGCGGCATTTGGGGCAGAAGAAACTGCCGGAGTCAAGCTTTCAGAAAGAGTTCCCCTTTTTGAAATTCTGAATGAGCAAAGATGGTCCGACATAACCGTTGGCGGTACTAACGACCCTAATGGCGAGTGGTCAATAATCGGGTCTGTTTATAAATCTGTAAACGGATATGACTATTATGTATTTGGTTATAACACCATTCTTGAAGCTCCGGACAATGCAGACGAATCAATCAAAACATCTTTTGCTTTTGAGGGTGTTAAACTTTCAGAAAATATAGGCGAAGCCTCCCCTATCAGTCTTAATTATTATGAATATGAGGGAGATAATGACACATTGAACGGCGAGGTTGACCTCACTGTTAATAGTGAAGTACCTGAAGGATATCGTCTTGTAAAGACTGAATATTATATGCCGGGAGCAACAGTCCCGACGCTTTATTATGACGAATCGCTTGCAAAAACAGGATATTCATTTGACTGGTGTTTTATGGATGACCTGTCAAAGTCTGCTTACTCAGGAATGACAATAACAGATGATACAAATCTTATTGCAGCATACATTGATAAAATTTCTCCGAGCGAAGACAATAATGAACCTACTGTAAACCCAACCAAAATATATCCCGGAAGCGGATATCTTTGCTATGCTATAGAAGAAGATGTTAATGGAGGGCGCTTTGCAACCCTTATAGGGGCAGATTCAAGTAGCGCAGATTATCCGAGCAAACCCACAACAGTTACTGTTCCTGCAACTCTTAAAGTGGTAATGAACTCTAACGGGGCAAAAATTCTTGAAAACGGTATTGTAAAGCATGGTAGCCTTGATGATATCGCTGAAAATGCAACAATTCCGGTAAAGAAAGTGCAGCTTGCCGAATGGCAATGGGATTATAACACAAATGAAGTTATGGACCAAACAGCTGTAGACCTTGGTAAAATAGCTGAAACTCTTGTTCTTTCAGATAATATTAAGTCTCTCGGTTTTTGTGGAGATATTTATCAACATAATATAACAAGTGGATTCGCTCTTAAAAGCATTAATGTTCCATACGCTTGTTCTGAAATTACAAGTAAAGCTTTTTATAGCTGTTCTAACCTTACAAATGTAATGTTGCCGAATAGTTTAAAAGAAATAAGTTCATATGCATTCGCATTCTGCACAAGTTTGCCCAAATTTGATACGCCTGATAGTGTTAGAACTATAGGGGAATACGCTTTTGACGGATGTAGTTCATTATCAGAAATTACTATCGGCTCAGGAGTTACACAAATTAAAAAATGTGCTTTTGGTTTTTACGGTAGCGCAGCAGCCATAAAGCGGGTTAACATTGCGGATATATCTTCATATAGTAACGCTAATGTTGACATTGAAGATGGAGGACTTGTCGATATGTTTGTTGGACAAGGTCCGGATATATATATAAATAATTCAAAAATCACAAATTTAGTAATTCCTGAAGGCGTAACAAAAATAAACAACTATATATTTGCCGGCTATCCCGGAATAAGCAGCGTAACCTTATCTAATACAGTAAAAACTATCGGGAAAAGAGCGTTTTGTGGTAGTGGAATAAAAAATCTAAATATGGGCAATGGTGTTGTAGATGTTCAAGAGTGTGCTTTTATATCTTGTCCAATTAGTAATATTACATGGTCTAACAACTTAGTAAACATTGGAAGTGAAGCATTTGCGGCCACCCAACTTGAAAAGATTAATCTTCCTGACAAAGTGGAAATAGTCGGTAACAATGCTTTTAGTTTCTCTCCCATAAGTAATGTCAAACTCAATAATAGTATAAAAGCAATAGGGTCCTGCGCCTTCCAAGGTAATATGGGTAATTATTTAGAATCACTAACATTGCCTGATAGTTTGGAAACTGTAGGGTCAGGAGCTTTTAATACGTTTGAGATTCAAACATTAAATATAGGGTCCGGGTTAAAATCATTAGGTGATGACGTATTTAGTCGAGTATATCAAAATATAAATGTTGATGATAACAATCAAAATTTCACATCTAAAGACGGAGCTTTATACACTAAAGATTTTTCTAAACTTTTAATATATCCCGTGCAGAATCAAACTGAAAACTTATATTTACCGGAAGGACTAAAGACGATACCGTACCATGCTTTTTATGGTGCATATATGTTGAAATCTATACATGTTCCAAGCACTGTTATTGAAATCGGAAACAATATAATAGAAGGTACGGCAATAGAAACGATTTCAGTTAATTCAGGAAACTCTGTCTATGACAGCCGAGATAACTGTAATGCAATTATTGAAACCGCTACAAATAAACTAATAACAGCTTGTGCGAAAACAGTTATACCTAATAGCGTTACTGTGTTAGGCACTGGGTCATACATAAATTGCGGGGTCAACATTCTTAATATTCCAAGTAGCATACAGACAATTGAGTTTAACTGTTTTGCTGGAGAAAAAATAAACATATCAAGCATAGAATCGTGGCTAAAAGTTGACATGCAAGATAACATGACATGGACAACACTTTGTCTAAATGGAGAACCTTTAACTGCTGTAACTATTCCGGAGGGAGTAACCAAAATACCTAATAACGTATTTATGAATCAATCACAAATTACCGGAGTTACATTCCCTGATAGTTTGAAGGAAATTGGGGAACAAGCATTTTATGATTGTTCTAATATCACAAATTTAGTTATTCCTAAAAATGTAATACATATAGGAAGTCTTGCTTTTGCGGGATGCAGTGGAGTAACAAATCTCACTTTACCTAACGGAATTAAAACAATTGGTTCAGGCGCTTTCGCCCGTTGCACAAATATATTAAACGTTACTATCCCGAACACAGTCACGGAAATTAGTCCGATTGATTTTGTATCTGGAGCAACATTAAATATAGAAGACATCGCAGCGTGGTGTAGTTTATCAATTAATACATCCGAATACGCCTGGCAATCAAGCGACGTAGAAATCAAAATTACTTATTACGGTTCTGAAATCAATAATTTAACTATACCGACCGGAGTAACATCTATTGGAGCGGGATTTAACTTCTGTAAGACAATTACCTCTCTTACCATTCCTACAAGCGTAAAATCAATTAGCGAATACGCCTTCAATTATTGCAGTAATTTAACTTCAATAACCTATGAAGGCACAACAGCGCAGTGGGAACAAATGAACGTTCCGCCCACATCTCTTCCTGCGGGTATTACAATTACTTGCACAAACGGCACTCTTACTACAGCTTAATCTATTAAACTTAAAACACGACCCCGTTCATTATGAGCGGGGTCATTTGTATAAAAAATATTTTCAAAATTGTCTAAAAAATAATTTTGTTTTTCTATATGACATATTTTAGGTGTAATAACGAAGGGCGGTGACAAAAAAATGAGATAGCAAAGTTTTATTATTCAACAAAATTCAATTAACACAAGGAGAAAGCCATCATGTCAGAAAAAAAAATAGAAATAACAGAAAAGGAATTTATTGAAGATTCAGAAAAATGGTTTAAGTACTTAAACAATAACGAAGATGAACTAATAATTTTAACCGAATCAGGGAAAAAACTTGTAGCAATGTCTGAGGATAGATATAAAAATGTTTATGAAAAGTTTTTGCCCGTCGAGGAAAAGGTAACATACGAAGATTTTTGCAGTAAAAAATAACGCACTTAAAGTGAGGGATGGGCTATAAAAAAGATATGGAAAAAAATAATTTCTGCAGTTTGTATAATCGCTATTATATTAAGCGGCGGTTATTTAATACGTTTTTTTTACCTTGGATATAACGACAAGGCAATTGCTAATCAAACGTCTAATTCTATACTCACAGATGTTGAAGACGAAGAAAAAATTAAAAACGAATACAAAGAAAAGTATCCTAATATAAACTTCCCTGATGATATGCTGTTAAAATACTACCCCCTATATGTACAGAATCAAGATTTAATAGGTTGGATATCAATTCCTGAATTCGATATTAATTATCCGGTAGTTCAATGTAGCAACAATAAATACTATTTAACTCACAACTTTGAGAAAAAATATAATTGTTGGGGAACTCCGTTTATTGATTATCAAAACACCGTTAATCCAAATGACCAAAATATCATATTGTATGGCCATAACTCATCGGTATTTAAGAACAGGATGTTTGCGCCTATTAATGCTTATCTGAATTTAGACGGATTTAAAAAAGCACCCGTAATAAAATTTGACACTATTTTCAATGAAGGTTATTGGAAAGTATATGCGATATTTATAACCAACTCTGAAGCAAAAGACAATAACGGATATTGCTTTGATTATATGATTCCGAAGTTTTCAAAAAAGGCATTTTGTGATTATATAAACGAAATAAATAAAAGAGCTTTATATTATACTGGCGTGGACATTAATGAAAATGATGAGCTATTAACTATTTCAACATGTAATTATTCTTTTAAGAATGCAAGAACGGTTATTGTTTGTCGAAAAATAAGAGCAGGAGAAACAAATAAGGTTGATACTGCCGTTGCTAAAATAAATAAAAGTCCGCTATATCCGCAGGCTTGGTACGACAAGAAAAAAATTTCCAATCCATATAATAACTTATACAAATAATCCTCATCTAACATATTTAATATAAAGGAAGAAATTCGCGTTGTAAGAGACAGTTTTAACGCCGAATTCCCTTTCAAAAAAAGAAGAAAGAAGGTTTGTTTAAATGAACAAAGAAAAAACAAAAACAACTAAATCGCAGAAAAAAAGAGCAATTATATCTATATTCCTGATTGCTGCAATTCTTGTGGGTGGAGCGTTCGCGTTCTTAACTGCACAGGATAGCAAAACAAATGTGTTTACAATCGGTAATATTAGTATCAACCTTGTTGAAAATTTTGATGCCGATGGCGACGGCGTCACAGAGGTTTATGACAGCAATACCAAAACTCCGCCTACTCGCGAAAATATAATTCCCGGCGTTGATATTGCAAAAGAGCCTTATGTTGAGAACACAAGCAATAACCCCTGCCGTCTGTATATGACTGTTCAGGTTCCTGCTATTTCAAAGGCTGCGGCATCAAGCACAAATAACGAGGCTTATGAATTAACCGGAAATCAGGAAATTGTTGTTAAAGCATATGCTATACAGGATGGATATGCAGACAAAACAGATAAGAATGAAATCTGGACTTCTTATTTCGATAAGAACATAGGTAGCATGGGTGAACAGTATACCGGAGAAGAAAGAGTACAAGTATTCGACATAAAGAATATTAGTTCTGACTGGGAACAGCTTGGAAACGTATATCAGTCAGCAAACGGTAATAACTACTATACATATGTTTATGTCGGCACAGGTGATTATCTTCTTGCCGGTCATACAACATCATCTTCACTCTTTACACAGGTAGCTCTTGCTGAGGCAATCGGCAGTCCTGCAGCATAAGTATTAATTATATTAATAATTGGGGTGTGTGTTTTCGGATACGCACTTGAGGGAATCGGAGAAATCTGGTTCCCTTTTTACATAATTTTAGGCATGCACTCCAAAATTGAAGTGTATGCATTTTCTTTGAGTTTCTCTTTTTTTGTTCAATTTTCAAAATTCTAACATATTAAAAGCGATATCAGTTGGAACTTAAGAGTTTTAACAGATTGAAAATTGAATATGGCAATTAAAGATTGCCAAGGAGGATTATTTATGGTAGAATTCAGCAAAGCAGTTATTTCAAATGAAGAAGAAGCTCTTGAATTTGAGATTGAGATAAGAATAACAGCTCACGCTCTCAACCGTTGGTATAACCGTGAGTGCTGTGACAGTACTCAGTTGAAAAATCCTGTTTCCGAATTGGCTAATCTTATAAATAGCAACAAGAAAATTCAAGAAGCTGTTTGTGTTTTATATGCAGACGGTGATTACAATATTCTTGCTAAAAAAGGCTATCCAATAGGTTTTAAGTATGATAATATTTTTTATGTTACATGCTTAAAAGAAGACGGTCTTGTTATTGTAACAACACACAATATGGTTACAATGAGAAGAGAATTTATTATGAAACCCGGCGAATACTATTTCGACTCCGAGTTTAAACTTAGAGTTGCATAAAATTTATCGAGGTTTGGGAAGGAGGCTTTGAATGAGAGTAAAACTCAATCAAACGATTGTTACGCATGATTGGTTTGACAACGAATATTCATTTAAAAAGGGTACTGAATTTGACGTTGTTGAAGCATTCGAAATTGTAACGCTTCATTCCGGTAAAGAACTTGAAATACCGAATGAGATGTTTGACAGAGATGAACTCAGAGGGATTTTTTTCACTGAAGACGGTTCAATGGTTAAGAATGAAGATATAAAAATCGTTGAGCATTTTTATGAAGTTCAAACCATTGATAAAAAGTGGAAAATTACTGTTGGGGTAGACAAAGTAGACATCTGTTAAAAGAGAAGAGACCGTCCATTTGGGATGGTTTCTTTTTTTGGGTCAACTTTTAAAAATTACTATTCTGACATATTATTAATGATAAATTAGGTAATATGAGAAAGATTATGAGGAGGTCTTTTTATATTACTAAAATATCAATTATGTATAAATATTTGGAGGATTTATTATGAAAACATTTATCGCGGTAATTATTGCATTCTTTCAGACTATTTTTGGCATTGGTTCAGCAGATATTGAAAAACCCGAAATTCCCGAACCGACCACTCCTTCCTATGTTGAAGACGCCGATGTCCTTGAGGTCGGAGATTATTTGACCGTAGAAACCGATTCCAACATTTCGGCTACCGCGCGTATAATTCAGACTAATGGCAATCGCTTTACTGTAGAATTTAATGTTAAAGCAGACCCGAATATAAACATTTTGATAATCGATGGAGAAGCTGCTTATAATTTTAGCATTCCCGAAGAAGGAACGCTCGATGTAACTATAAAAACCCAAACAGTAAATTTTAAAGTTGCAGCTCTTTAATTTCTAATTACATAACTTTTGTTACTCCTCATAAATTTATACAAACCCCTCATCATTATGGTGTGGGGTTTGTACTTTTGTAACTATTTGTAACCTTTTTCAAACTCATCTGACATATTTATAACGAGAGTTTAGATAAAAACTTTCGTAAAATTAAAGAAGGGTTTGATTTATTTGTTTAAAAAACTTTTTATTGTAATATTAACTTTTGTAATTACAATTTGTGGTGTGTCATGTTCGGCGGAAAAGGCGAATATTGACGATGTCAAAAAATCTGATACTATTAATACAAACAGTACATTGTCTACGTCAAAAACTATAGTTGTCGTATCTGATGAAACAACAGAACTTACATCAGCAAGCGAGATAACTACGGCTGAGAGTCACTCCGAACCTACTACAGAAGTTAAAAGCACTACAACAAGGAAACATATTACTACAACAAAAAAGGCGGTACAAAGTACCACGCAGGACGCTGAAGTGGTATCTTCAGACGGAAAAAACCTTGGTAAATTTAAAATAACTGTATATACTCCCGGTTCTGACGGCGGTACATGGGGTTATCAAACAGCAACTGGAGTACGTTCACAGCATCTTCGAACCTGCGCTGTAGACCCCAAGGTAATTCCGCTTGGAAGCACCATACATATAAATGGGCTAACTTTGTTAGCTTGCGATACAGGCAGCGCAGTAAAAGGAAATGTTATAGATATTTTTTATGACGGTTCTAACGGAGAAGCTTGTAAATGGGTAAGTAATTTTGGGATATATCATAATGTACAAAAATTATAAACGACTAAAGAAAGACGCCTTCCAAAATTAGGAAAGCGTCTATTTTTGTGTTCTTTAAAGAATGTTTTCAACTTTTAGTTTTTTAAATGACATCCTCCCCCGCTTCAAGCGGGGGTTTCCTTAAGGGTCTGTGGAGACCCCAAGAAAACCATGGCGGAGGTTTCTGCTTCATAGACAACCGCTCTGCACAATATGTGCTGAGTCTTACGTCGTCTCCACAGACTTAAAATCCCGGCTGTCCAACGGTACTGTATATATTTTATGACGACCTTAATTCCCAATATTTTTCCTATCGCAAAAATATTGTGTGCCGCTAAGCTCGGCTGCGGCAATCATATCTGTGCTGTATCCCGCCACTTCAAGTGGGGGATTTAGCACTCAGCCGTTACCGGCTTTCATATTAAAGAAATAGCGATGCTACAATCAGATACTGAGCAGCGTAATAGAACGAATGGTTTAAAACAATCATAGTTTTAGTGTTTTTGTTTTCGCCAAAATAGGTCATACATAGTATTCCGTCAGATGCTAAGAACAAAATAGTTCCAATAAAACGAATTATATGTGCCGCAGTGGGAGCGGCTATTAATGCCCATAGAGAGACAGAACAAATAGTTGATAATATTGCTGAATATAGCACAACATCAATTCGATGCTGTCCATAATTTAAGCTTAATGGTTTTTCAAGAAGCCAAGCCCCTAAAGCAAATGAAATAGCAATTAGTATTGTTGCCGATGCAGGTGCAATCTTCTCAAAATGTGCATCTTTAAACATTCCGATTGTATAGAAAAGCTGTTCCATTCCAAAAAACAGGAATCCGCAACGCAGCAAAATATCTTTTGCTTCAATATGTATCCATTTTAAGTCTAACCAAACATCTCCAAGAAGTCCAAATAGAGCACCAATTACAAATATTATATTTACAGAACTGGATTCCGGAGAAAAGACGAATGACCATATAGCTAAGATTACAAAAACAGAACTCGCTAAAGCTTTTCGTGTGACATCCATAATCGTTGGTTGCGGACCTCTTTTAATGATAAATAACACGCTGAATATAATTCCTATTGCGAACAATATAATAACTTCCAAAATGACCGCCTCTTTGTCTTTCTTTACATTATAAATATGTTAGACAAAAAAGAAAATGGCGGGGAATATACTCCCCGCCTACGGTGGTCTCAGAGCTTTCGCTCAAACTAATTCTATTATTCATAACACTTTTATTTGATTATTCATTGAACCGGCACACTATCCTGCAACAATTTGAAATAAGTAATTTTCGTCTTTGGAGCACACACAGCAATAACCTTGTTTAAAATTTACCTCCTTATCATTCATAGAGTCCGTTCAAAAAATCATTGAAGTTATCAGCAACAATTTCAATTGACATATCTTCGTGGTTAATAAACACAATTTTATCGTTATTAGCATCAAAACAAATCAAATTGCCAAAATTATCAATACTAAACGGAACATACTTATTCGTTAATTCTTCTTTGTTCCATTCAAAGATTTTCCATACTGTTTCTCTATCGTCTCTATTAAACGAGAGCAATGATTTCAATTCTCGTTCTTTTGTTTTATCGGTATCGAAAATTCTTTTACTTGGTCTGCCACCATTGTTAGCAATGACACATTTTCTGAAAGAATCACAAAATACATATTTGACTAAACATTCATAATCGTCAATCAAGCTGACGGATTTGAGTTCTTTTACATAGTTCCATTCCATAATCAAATCTCCTATCTATTGTCAGTACCGCCGCCCCAAATAGAGCGTCCACCAGTATGACCAGTCTTTTGATGTGTTTCAGTATCAACTAATTGCATTTTTCCTGCTTCGGCATCGTGATGCCAAGTATAACCATCCGGAGTATCACCATTCTCAATTTGTTCTAATTGTTCATCATCAAATTGTTCCTGTAAATCTTTATTGGTTGCAATGTCGTCAAATCCTGCGGTTTAATTTTTCGTACAAACACATCCGATGAGGCGCAACTCTTCAAATCTCCTGCTACTATCATCATAAATATGTTAGATGAAAAAGACCGCCAAATGTGACGGTCTTAAATTATGCAATTCTGATTATCTGATTATACAGCAGAATGAATTTATCATTGATAGCTTTATCGTCATGATAATGTCCGAAGAACCACTTCTTAAAATTAACAGCACCCGAAATTGTTTTAAAATAATCAGTCAGAGTATCAGGCTTGTAAGCGCCGCCTGACATTTCTAACGCAATATTAGAAGGAGCGCAATGAGTAATGATAAAGTCAACTTTGTTATTACGTTCCGACAGACTTTTAAGACCAAAATTCATTTCTTCTTTTGACGGCATTTCCTGTTCCCACCAAGAATAGTGGTTGATTCTCAGTTCTTCTCCTCTGAGAGTCCTTGTATTATAATCGTGATACAGAGAACGTTTATCTCTATAATCCATAGGCTCAAGAACGCCATCTTTAATGTCATGACTGCGAGCTCCGCCAAATGCAAATATATTTTTACCGCAAAGATTAAATATGTAACCTCTCATAAGATGAAAAACATTTTCTCTTATTTTGTGCGCTTTGCCTCCATAGAAATCAACTACAGGAAATTCTTTGCTGTAAAGCCGGTCAAAGTTTTCATGATTGCCACATACAAAGCAAAGTGTAAAATTCTTTTCTTCAAGCCAATTAAGCCAATATCTTTCTTGAGGAGTATCATGCCATATGCCAAAATCTCCACAAACAATAACAAAATCATTTCTTGTCATTTCTTTTTGTTCAGGGAATGAACCTGACGAAAGTTTTGTCCAATCTGCGTGACAATCCCCTGTTATATAAATCATTCGCTCTCATCTCCTTCCGTCATATTGAACCAACTATCAAGTGTTTTCTGTGCCATTGTCATTGCTTGCCACAATATAGGAATATCTTCTTCCGCCACATTGTCTACAAATCTATTTCCAACGAAGTTTAACGAATATCCCCCAGAGTCTCTTTCCCAAAAAGCAATCGAAAAGCAGTATTTGGTCCCGTCGTCTCTTGTCTTCCATTTTACAAAATCAATCGTTTCGTTCGGGTCTGATTTTTCAAAACGAGCTAAATGCTTTGGACAAGCTCGTAGCTCATAATCTTTGTGTTTAAAACGAAATTCAAGCATCATTTTTTGCTTAACAAACTGTTTCATAATAAAAAACCTCCATTTAAACAAAAAAATAAATAATCATCATATCAACTTTAAGCTCTTAAGTTCCTATGATGTCAATTCAAATATGTTAGATAACAAAAAGGGAACAACACATAATGTATTGTTCTTATTTTGCTAACTATTCTTTTTTCTTTACCTTTTTGTAACTCTCTCCTATTGTCTTGTATGCTTCATACTCTCTAACGATTTCATCAAGTGTTTGAGGGGTAAATTGCATATAAGGAACCATACATCCTACATTATACATATTGCAAGGCTTATCATAAAGGGCGATGCTTTCGTATCTATCTCGTTCCATCATATTCCATTCCCAACCGGTATGAACGTGGCCATACAAGTGATACGCCCCATAATAATGATTATTAAAACAAGGTATCGGATAATGAGAAAGCACAACAAGCTTTCCGTCTACATCTAATTCTTTATAATGTTGGATATCCACAAATAAATTTCTAAAGTCTTTATTCTTAAGAAAATTCTTATCATGGTTGCCAATACAAAGATGCTTATTGCCGTTAAGTCGTTCTATGAGTTCAATTGTCTTAGTAACATTATACCAACTTACATCTCCAAGAATCCACACATCTTCATCTATTCCGACTTTTTCGTTCCATCGTCTTATAATTTCTTCATCATGTTCTTCAATAGTCTTAAAAGGTCTATTGTCTAATGCAAGACAGTTTTTATGCCCAAAGTGTAAATCAGATATAAAATATGTATTGGGTATTTTAATTTTATCAGTCATTTTAATCCCTTCTTTTTTTTAATTCGTTTGCCCTGTTAAGTAATACTTCTTTTTCGTTTGATAACTGTTCTGACATTACTTCACCCACCAGTGTTTGAATTATTCGACCTACTTTCGGTCCCTCCGAAACGCCAAGGGCTTTAATATCGTTTCCATTAACAGCTAAATTTTTTCTTGAAAAGCAATTTCCTTCGACTAAAACTTCTCCAAGCAGACGATTAAATATTTTCCACTTTTCAATTAATGCATCCTGCGTTCCCGGAGCATGAGCCAGAATATCCGCAAGCTTTACATCCATTAGCTGAAGAGCTCTTTCTTCCCCTAAGCGATTAAGCAATTTAAGAACAGACTTTTTTGTTACAGGAATTTCGATGTCATGATATTTCACAAGTTCAAGAACAGCCTTTTTTGAGTCATTATCAAACTTTAAATGGTTGACTACATCTTTCGCTATTTCTTCCGAAATTGCCGGATGCCCATAAAAATGTCCGCCCTTTTTATCTTCGGTATAGCAATGAGGCTTCCCGATATCATGAATCAACAGTGCGAATTTCTCAATCGGAGTAATTCCGTTTTCTACGGCATGAACCATATGTTCATAAACATCATAGCAATGGTATCTGTTGTTTTGGTTAAAACCTACACAAAGTTGGATTTCAGGAATGACCTCAGCGATAACATCTGAATACTCAAGCAATATTTTTGTTGTATAGTTACCGCCCAACAGTTTCATAAGCTCATCTCGCTTGCGTTCTTCGGCGATATACTTTAGCAAATGCACATTATGATGAATAGCTTCTGAGGTTTTATCCTCTATATCAAACCCCAAAGTAGCGGCAAATCTAAGGGCTCTTAGAATTCTTAAGGCATCTTCTTTAAAGCGCCCATCCGCATTTCCAACACAGCGAATCATCTGGTTTCTTATATCATCAAGTCCGTTAAACATATCAATCAGTTGTGACTCATTATTATATGCAAGTGCATTAATTGTAAAATCACGTCTTGACAAGTCCGATTTTAAATCTGCAACAAACTCTACTGTATCCGGATGCCGATGGTCTGAATAGTCAGTTTCAGCTCTGAACGTTGTAATTTCATACCCTTCTTTGTCAGCAAAGACAGTAATCGTCCCATGTTTCATTCCGTAATCGGTTGTATGCGAGAACAAGGACTTAACGACTTCGGGAGTTGCAGATGTGCATATATCCCAATCATGAGGAGTTTTCTCCATAATAGAATCTCTTACGCATCCGCCTACTACATATGCCTCATATCCAGCGCTATTTAAGTGTTCTATAATTTTCTCTACATCTTTTGGAATTATAATATTCAACGCAGTAGTCTCCTTTAAACTAATTTGATTGCTTTTTCATTTACATCCATTACAAACTCTTCAATTTTATTCATATTGGGTTTTGGAGGCAAAGAAGTATTATTTTTTGCATATTCAAGCTTATTTTCATAATCTGATACAAGTTCAAAGAATTCCGGCTTATAAGTGCCGTCTTCATTCTGAAAAACACCATTTCTAATACTAAGCAGAAATTCTTTGTCGTTTTCTCTATAAGTACAAATCTCTTCTTTTTCGAGCAAATCAATACACATAAGATAAAGTCTGATTAAATGCATTGCGTGCTTATTAAGATGTGCGTTATCTTTTTTATGATTACGCTTTCCGAGCTTGTCGTAATTGCCGACTACGCCTGAAAGAATATTAAGTACAGTGTTAAAATCTCTTACAGGAAACTTATCAATATGAATTTTACAGAAAACCTCAGAATCAAAGCCTTCTTTCTCGCTCTTATCAACAAAAAGTTCCATATTGTCTTTTTTAAAACAATCAAAGCGGTCATCAAGACTTTCTACAGCCCTGATAAGAGAATTTGTAATATGCTCCTCTACCCTGCTTTGCGGAAGCTTATCTCTCGCGACCGCATTCTCAAGTCTCCTTAACTGAGAAATGGCATATCCGCCAAATGAATTGACTGCTTTTTGAGAGAGAAATAACTTTCGGTTATCAATGAGGCTTTTGCCTATATCTGACAAATATAAATAATGTTCAGGCTTACATCCGAGAATTTCAATCACATTCGGATTGCAATTAAGAAGCAAACTAACGAGCTTGTTAAAGCTGTAAATAACAGTATCGGTTTCATTTGAATTATACGACTCGAAATTTGACAGCCCTAAAATATCACTTCTGCTATTTAAGGCACATCCTCTGAAGTCAATATCTGAAGTTTCAGTATTCGTACCATAAGCATAGCTGCCGCCAAGAGTTAAGAGAATTATCTTGTTACCCAAATGAGGGTCCGTTTTTAAAAAATCATACTCAGGTTTTAAAAGTTCTGCTTTAATAGTTTCGATATTCAATTATACCACTCCTTAAATTGTTACTTCGTGTACGCTTACATAGAATTTGCCGGGGACGTAATCAGCATACGAGACTGTCTTTTTCTGCTGATATATCTTAACATTACTGTCATCACGAATCGTTTTCCATACATATTTTACATGGTCGCGATATTTTTTATCTGTCACCCGATATTCTTCACCCTGCTTAATTACAAAGGTAGATGCTCTTTGTTCAGAAGAAAACTCTACAAAGGCTCCATAATCTCCGACAACTATTCTGTCGTATCCGTTGCAGACTGGAGTTCCTTTTAAAGTATAAAGTGTTTTGTTATCTCCTGACTCTCTGAGAAACTCTGGTATGTTTTCCTTGTATAAAGTTCTGTATTTCTTTGATTGAGCATCTGGTAAAGGATTATATTTATAAAACTTTGCTAAATCTGCTTCAATTCGCAATGTGTTCATAGCTACTCTCCTTAATTATGGTCGAAAGGAATAAACGGAGCCTGCGTAGGATTTGACATTTCGCGCAGCTCTCTATAAATTTTTCTGTTTTGCTCGCTCTCGATACAATAAACATTCATTGATGTATTGCTTGAAATATAAAAACGGTCCTTGGTATCATGAGCAACCGTATCGCAAATATCCTTTGCGAGTTCGATATTATTAACCCCCGCAATAATTTTCATATTTTCATCATAAATAACAAAGTTAAAACATTCCTTAGCGTTCTTTTCTTTCTTTTTAAAAATATTAAACATGTTTGTCCGCCTCCTCTATAAGTCTAAGAATTGCCGGTCTTGTGAGATGTAAAATATAATCTATTCCGGTCAGATTTGGGTTTTCAAATTTTTTGAAAATATAATTTGCCTCATTCGGATAGTTATCTTTACAGTACAAAACAAGGTCTTTCTTTGTATTGAAGTTCATATTTTGTATTTCATTCCAACTTTTTTCATATTGTTTTGCAATTATACGCAACGTTTTAAAGACTTCATCGCTCTTTTCTTTAATGGTGGGGTTATAGGCCGCCCAATCATCAATAGTTTCGTTTAAAATGGCGGTAAGAATTTTTTTGGTTGAAATAGACATTTGACATCTATACATAAAAGCAGCAAGATATGCTTGACCTTTAACTTTGATTCGATTGAAATTTTTGTCGCATACCACGCAGCCCTCTTCGTCATTACCAAATGTATTTACGAGATTAACAACATCATCTAAATTATTGAGTTTATAAACACGAGGGTTTTTAATGCCATACTTTTTCATATGTTCGGTATAATTAAACGACTCAACGTCAGAATCGGCATTTCTTTCGCCAAGGTAATATAAAGCAGTTTCGTTATATTTAACTACTAATTCGTTTTCAGGCGAAACAAGTTCAAACATATAAATATTATTAATATTAAGCTCATTGAAAAAACTGTAATCATTATTTATAGCCCGAATAAATAAATCTCCAAATGAAACAGTATCGTTGGCGTTTGCCTTAAATGCATCGACCATTCCATTGGTAGAAATATGCCATTTGCTGTTATCATACCAAAGCTTCATCAAACTTCCATCGACTTTTTCTCTTACAATTGCAGAGTTCCAATCAATAGAAGCTGCATAGCTTTCGCCATAATTGAAGAACTTATCAAATGGATGACATACACAAACATAATGTGAGGGACGGTCTTCTTTGAAAATTATACCTCTTGCATAATGAGTTAAACCAGCATTAAAATCTGTTCCGATATTGTATTTAATAAGCAGATATTTTCCATCGTGATTCACTTTAAAGCAAAACGGCTCTTTTGATAATTCTTCTTCCCAATTTTCATGTGTATTCATATAAATAGTTAAATCAGCTAAAGACATAATATCAACTCCCATACTTCTTTACGCTATAAATATGTCAGATTTTTAAGATATTCTTTGTTTTAAAACAATTTCAAAAAAGAAAGACCGGAATAACCGGTCAATCAATACTTTCGCGAACATTAATATCAAAACTATAAATTGGTTCCACAGCATGTTTGTTTATGTTTTCTTGTCCTTTTGTTATTTCAGTCAATACATATCCTTTTTCTGATAAATTTTGCATAATTATATTTTCTGTAATAATAGTGTTTGTTTTTACCGAGATTGTATATCCGCCTTTTTCTTTCTGTTCTGTATTTGTCCAGTGGACCTTTATATATACGGTATCGGATGTAGCGGTTACATTACCTTTGCTATCGCCAAGATTAAATGTTTTTTTAGGTTTTTCATTTTCGGATTCTCTTGTATTGGGATTAAAAGTAACTGTTTTTTTTACGGTTGCGCTTTTTTGGGTTGTCTCTGATGCACTATAATTCGCATTATGCGACTGTGCCGACGTTTGCTGTTTTTGCGTTTTTTTTGATGTAACAGTTTCATCAATATCGTCGAAGTTGATTTTTTGTTTCATTTCGACATACTCAGAAACTTCTTTACGCGCTTGAGGGTCGCTTGTGATAGGAGGAGCTTCTATATATATAAACGCAAATATAACAAGTATCATAACTATAATAGCTATAAATGTTTTATTTGACATTTTATTTATCGCTCCTTTGTATTATCGCCAATGCACCGACATTCCGCATTTGTTACAAAAATTATAGTGTTCATGAAAATATTTAAGGTCAGACTCATCTCCGGTTGTTAGGCCAAAGAGTTCGCCGCATTTTCCACAGCGAATTGATAGCATTTGCCAATCCGACTCGTCGTCCGTCGATATGATTTTTTCTTTTTGTACAATTGGTTTCATATTTTTCTCCTTACACAGATTTAAGCATTTTACAAAGATTATTATAAAAATCATGAATTCCTTCAGTATTTCCATCCATTCCGATAATTGTTCCGTGATGACCTTTCATGGTAGGCATAACATTCCATATACCGGGCTGAATATAATTTTCATTAAATTCGGTATGGTCCTCATTCCAGGGATAACGAGCAGAATTAACATTTACAAGTCCGTCATTTATAGGTGAAAAAACATCGCTTTTATATAGCCCCATACTCGCACTCGTCAGATATAGGACAGGCAAAATGTCTTGGTCCGGCTCTTGATATCTGCCGTTTGAATGTGTGGATTCAAAAGAATATGAAAAATAATATACAGAATCAACCGTTTTAATTGACTTGTTTAACTCTGCAGCCCCTTCGGGTGAGAGTTCGTATCCAGCGTTATCTAAGTCGTTTTTAAATACGTCAGAACTAAATTGCCCTAAATTTATATCATAAAGCTTATTTAACTTTGTATAGTCTGCAACTCCGCTTAATACACAAATTGTTTTTAAGAGAGTCTTAACTAAAAAAGGAACAGAATCAACAATATAATATAATGTTGTGCCATTATGCGGAGAACAAAGAGTAGTTACACTATGTACATAGTTTTTCTTATTACCGGTAAACAATGGAGAAATATTGGTTTTAGTGGTTTCTTGCTCGTTTGTATCACCGTAAGCCATAAGAGAGGCTAACATTCTTACGGTTTCTCCCCCAAAGCTGTGCCCAATGAGGTTCACTTGATGTATTTCGTCCCACTGTGCCACAAGCGGGGTTGCGTAAGTTTTTCCGTATCTGTTGTGATTATGCTTAACTGAGTGAGCTTCGCCGTAATCAACTGTTGTTCCTGTCAATTGAGCATATAATTCACAAGTTCTATCCCAAGTGCTTGAAAAGGGACCTACTGAAGCCTCTACTGTATCATATCCTTGACCTATTAAATACTCTGCAAGATTTCCGGTTTTGCTCCCCCAATAAGGAGACAGATTATTAATATCTGACGTTTTTCCCCACCCGCCAAGACCATGAACTAATACGTTTGTATATTCAATATTTTCATCTATCGAGTAAGCCGGAATCACCAGTGCGGCCGATATTGTCATTGTTAAGATAACTGCTAAAATTCGTTTCATCTCTATCAACTCCGTATTTTCTTTTTAAGGTTTCTTCTATTTGATTTTTAAGAGACTGTTGCTTGGCTTCTTTTAAAATTTCAAATTCATCAAAATCGGCTGCAGTTGGATAATTCCAGTGCAACCTTTCGAATTGCTTATCTATCACATCATGCGACACAAAATTGACATCGGTGGGTTTTCTCGATGATGCCCGGCTATGTAGAGTATCTCGACTGACATCAAAAACAATTCCTTTAATATTTACATTATGAAACTGATTTCTGTAGAAGTTGATGTCTTCTTGTCTTTGTCTTCTGTTGAGATTCGTTGCGTCAAATATAACATCTTTTCCGCTTTTGAGAGCCTTACAAATGTCTTTCTTGCATTCAGCAAATACAAGTCCATGTGTCGAAGGGTCATAGGTAGTTATGCCAAGTTCCAATCTTTTTGCATCGCTTGAAACTATAATGCAATCTTCGCTTTTCTTTTCCTCACAATAGTGCGACTTCCCGGACAGACAAGGGCCGATAAGAAATGTTAATGTGTTCCTCTCTCTCATTTTAAAGTTCCTTTCTTTTTTTGAGACGACTTATATATGCTTACTCCTATTGAAATCACCAAAATAACGATACAAGTAATTTGATTAGCGTTCAGAACGCCTGTATTTGTGTCCCTAAAAAACTCTAAGCCAAACTTTAAAACACTGCATAACATAACTACTGTGTTTGGCAAACAGGCCAAGCCGATAAAAAATAACGAGATAAACAAGAGCGCTTCAATAAGCTGCAAAGAAAATTCTGAATGATAGCCTCCACAGCATCCTCTAAAATAGCATCCGATTTTAGAAACACCATATATTAGCGGCAATACATATATAAAACGATGAAGAATTGTTTCAAAATTCTTTACTGGTTTCACTTTGTTATAAAAAAATACGCTGCCCACATATCCAACAGCCCCTCCCAAAGAAGATAAGCCAAATGCTGTTTCCCCTTGAATTGAGCCAACAATTACAGTATATATAATGGCTGTAAATATCGCTGACACAAATGTTATCGGTATAATTTTGCTTGTTTCGGCCTTTTCTTTTTTGTTGCTGATTAAATAAATCCAACCATACGATAAAACAAAAGATAAGACAACCAAAAGGCTATACAAAATATCTTTCATTTTCAAAGTTCTTTTTCGACTGTTTGAATATTAATTAAATTATTATTAATTTTATATATTCCGGTATCTATCCTTTCAATTGCGCCTATTTTCATTAAAAATCTCATGTTTTTTCCGACTGTTGTTCGGCTTAAATTAAGTGCGTTCTCAATATCTTTATATCGCAAAACTATGTTGTTATCATGTTTTTTTGCTTGTTCTATAAGATAATTTAGGATGATAACAGTTTTGCTGCCCATTCCATTTATTAAATTTTCAAATAATTCAATTTCAAAAATAATATGTGTCATTTTGTGTTTCCCTCCTTAATTCCATTTAACCATTTGTCCGCATTTCTCGCAGTGCAGCATATCGCTCGTACAAATTGTTCCGCAACTCGGGCAGTGACCGACCGATAATTCTCCTTTGTTTTCCGGAACATAGTTAAATATTTGTATATTCAGAGGTTTTTCGGCAATGAAAAAACTTAGATATTCGTTTGCCTGCCTCAATGCATCAGAAATATTTTTACTATTTGATTCTTGCGCTAAGATTTCTATAATGTTCTGTATTTCTTTTACTTCCATTTGAATTACTCCTCTATATCGTTAAGTGTTATAATGACAGGCGGCTCAATACCGCAATAAATATAATGTTTTGCGTCAACATCATCTAAATTATCTTCAGGTTCTTTACATTCAATTTCTTCAATCATTGAAATTAAAAAATTACATATGCCCATGTAAGAACACTGGTCATCATAATCGTCTTTCCAATTATCAATTTCTGAATCACACTCGTAAATTGCTTCCAGCTTGTCTTCTACCGAATTGTTAAATGTTGCAATTTCTCGTTTTTTGGCCAATAATTGGTTAATACAGTTTTCAATAGTAAGCAAATTGTTTGTAAAGCTGTTTCTTATGTTAATAATAGTATCTTTAGAAATTGCTTTAATTTTCCCGTATGGAGCATCTGCAACAGTGTTAAAAGTTTGGTATATTACCGTGCTTCTGCTATAACTTGCAAGGGGTATAAACCGGTCCCCTATCCTTGCATAAAAAGTTAAATATTGACTCATTAATATCGTCTCCTGTATTTTTTCTTCAATATAAATATGTCATATGGATATATTATATGGGACAAAAAAACAGCCCGTTTTTAACGAGCTGTTTAAATATGTTTCATGAGAGAGTTTTACAGTAATTTTGAATCAAGAGATTTTTCGCTAACCTGCTCAATTCTTACATTTCCGGCCGACCCTTTTTGTTTATAACAATCGGTCGGAGCAACATCTTTCATAACTATATCTTTATTGCCGCCGTGAGCGAGAATTTGCCATTTTACAAAGAACGGAAACAATATAGGTACAATTTTTTTCTTTGCGACACAGTTCCAAATTTCAGCAGCAAAGAAGGTGCAGTTGAAATACAAATCCCAATAATTCCACTGCTTTATTCGCTTGCTTATCTTTAAAAGCTGGGCCTTTGTAATGTCCATCCCAAGCCATGATTTATTTTTAAGCCCATATTTGTTTCCACAATACGACTCAATATTATAATAAAGTCCCGGACCGTCTGAGCGGCTGAAACAAAAAGTTCCCATTGAAACACCTTGATACGGCTTGAGGGTGTAACAGCCAACCGGCATATCACCGTTAAAATTACTCTCAATATAAATCCACGCGTGCCCGAGCCCTACTTGTTGAGTGCAGATATACATTTTGCCGACAATTGTATCGCCTGAAACTTCATTAAAATCAATGGTTGAATCTTCTTGTTCGTCGGGACCGGCATTAATTTGTTCGAGTTGCTCTTCAACTGCAATATTCTGATTAAATCTCGCATCTACCGCAAAAGATGGAATTGACAGTATAGTTATAAGTGCAAGACAAAGGGATATTATTTTTAATATTTTACATTTCATAAATATCTATCCTTTCTTATATTTGTACTTTAAATATGTCATAATTTTTTATATTTTTGATTTTAGGATAATTTAAGACAGCGAAAAGCTAAACGTCTGATTAACGGATTTTATCAGGGTTCCGCAACTATTAAGCAATAAATAATCTGAATAATCTACATTTCCGTCATGGTTACAATCAGCTGCGAGCCATACAGCGTTTCCTACCGTCTCTTCAGTAAGAAGTCCGTTTATTATACAATCAACAATGTATGCGTCCTGAGCGTCACATAAGCCATCTCCGTTAACATCGCCATAAATAAGTATTGTATATGAATCCACTTGCTCATTTTTAGCATTAAACACTTTGAGTGTTTTTCCGGTTCCTACGGCATCAAAATTAAAACTATACCCATTTTTAACAGATACTAAATCATTTATATTTCCGTCTATCCCTGAAATGATTTTATTTTGATTGTCAATAATTACTGAAGATGTTTCCGCTGCAAAAATAGCATCATTATTGTATTCTTTAATATTTGCCGTATACGCTTTGAAAGTATAATTTCCGGCATTTTTAAAAGCTACGGTATTATCAACCCACGCTGAACCATCAAAATAAAAACTTTGTCCCTTATCAAAATCATATATGGCATTTTTATACAGTTTGTTTTCTACCGGAACATATACTTTGCCTCCAGAGTTGCTATAGGTTACCACTATAGCAAATCTTTCGCCTTTATGAATTTTATACTCTCCATCGAAATCGGCTACATGAAATTCTCCGCCTTGACAGCTATAGGTTTTAGTCTCACATTTTGTTCCGCTATACGGATTATTAGCGTCTTTAAGGGCAATATAGGCTGTAATATTAACTTTACAATTACCTTTAGCAAATGTCTTAAAGCTGCAGCCTTTTAATATTTCATCGCCTTGCGCAGTAAAAATATTTGCTGTTGTTAATCTATTATTTGATGATATACTATAAACCGTTTCTATTCCGTCATATTGATAGTTATTATCATATTGAGCGGGTCTTGCAATAATTTCATTTATTTCTGACAGGCTTAAATCATAGTATGACAGCCAAAAATATCCGCCGTATACCCCAGTGCCGTTACTGTTTTTAACGAGCCATGCTCCATTATTCTGAGGAGCTGACGCAAACTTATCGACGCTTATAGAATCATCCCACCCAACTATTGTAACCGAATGATTCACTATATCTTCAACATTACAAAAACTATAAAGAGTTTTATCTGTAGTATTTCTAACTAAATACGGTTGACCATAATAAATTGAAGCTTCAACGGCTCCATAATTCATAATTGATTGCTTTATATCCGAAATATTATTTCTGTTAAGCTCTCTAATGGAAACAACATCATAATCGCGCTCAAACATATCTTTTTGGTCAAATTGCATTTGCGACTGAAAGTATCCATATGGGAATTTGGTCTCTGTTGTCAATCCGGACCATCTGCTTACGGTTGCCAACGCATAATAGGAATTTCCACCCCTCTGATAAGGGTCGCTCGTATCTGTATATCTGTCTCGCTGAACCGGAAGACTTGAGTTGCTAACGTAATTTTGATTTGCAAAAAAAGCTAAATGAGCTTCAGATAAGTCGATATTATCTGCATTAGCATAACCTTGTGCGATAAGACTTGACTCGACAGCGGCACAAAACGCGAAAGCCCAGCAGGTTCCCATTCCATACTGGTCCTTTACCGGAGTAACCCACCCATTATTTCTTGAGTCCCACTTTGCAGGGGCGGAAGAAGAATCTAAATTAAAACTATCAGTAAAACAATCAGTATCGTCTTTTATTTCTCGTCCTTTACTATCGAGAATTTCTCTTCTGATATTGTTTTTATCATCTTTATAATAATTAACATAAGCATAATCAATGTCATCCGGATTTGCTGCAATAGCACTTACCGAAAGCATTGAAAACAAAAGAATTAGAGTCAAAACAATAGAAACGAGCGTTCGAACATTAGTATTCATAATTAATATCCTCCTCTACACTTCGATATAAATATGTCGCAATTTAATTATGTTATGAATTTTAAAACAGTTTTATATCGAATTTTAATAATATCTTATCACAATTTTATAAAAATGCAACAAAAAAATAAGCACCCTTTAAATATTATAAAGGGTGCTAATACTATAGTATTACATTATAATTTCGTCTCTTATTGCGAATTCCGGTTTCTCAATATTTTCGTTGAAGGTTACGCATTCTTCTCTGGCTGCCGCTGCTCGTTCTGCAAGATTAGGAATCCGAGCGTTTATTCCTTCATCTCTAAGTATTGCAGCAATATTTTCGTTGGTTATAAATTCAGCATCTGCCCTATTGAAAGATTGCTCGCCAATGTTAACAACGCCTATCATTTTTACTTTTCCTGAAATGTAATTATTGGCAAAAGCTCTATCTTCAATATTTTTCACCTCATCACCTATCGTAAGGTCCTTAATACCCGAATTATGGAAAGCGGCCTCTTTAATAGTCTTCGCATGAATGTCAGCTTGAGAAAGATTATCGCAATTAGCGAAAGCATTTTCTCCGATTTCTTTTGTTCCGCGAGGGATTGTTATTTCCGATAATCCGGTGCGTTCAAAGGCGGAGGCCTCTACTTTTTCAAGCCCAATAGGAATATCAACCTCCTCAAGGTTAAGACAACCGGCAAAGGCGTTTTCTCCAATTTCTTCTAAACCATCCGGAAGGTGAACATCAGAAAGTTCCGTATCGTTAAAGGTATTTGCTCCTATTCTTGTTACTCCGTCTCTGATGTACACTGTATCAACTTCCCATTCTTTTGGGATATGAGCATTATCCCACATTTCTCCGCAGGGTCGTTCTGGGTCGATAGAATTTACTGATACTTTTCCGTAGCTATAAACATACTTTAAATTTTCGCCGCAAGGCATTTGATTAATTGACATATTATCAATCCTTTCTCTCTTTTGAGAAAACAACATATACAGTTGTTGAATTATTATTAAGCTGTTACGCTCATAAATAATATGTTAGATAGTGTGAAATTGAAAAAGACCGCATAAAGCGGCCTTTTTTATTTGGTTGCACAATAACTATTAATCTTTAAAATTGCCTGAATGAACAGGTGCAGCTTTTGCGTGAAATCCTTCTGCGCTCTGGATATTATCTCGTCTCCGTTAAGTTCTACTCCATATTGTTGTAGTGTTCTTTGCAATAATTCTTTTCTAACTGGTGTGAATTGAAAACCGCACATTTTTAAGTTTTGGATTGTTGCGCCGTCATCCGTGAAGAATATACTTTCCCCGTTTTGACGAACATAAAATTGCAAATAGTCATTAGAACTGTCAAGGTATGGAGTGGTGATTTCATAATATTCACCGACTTTATCAAAAATGATTTCGTTTCTCATCCAAGAAGTATAGTCATTGATTAATTTTTGAATATCCAAAATTTATGCCTCCTTTTTTAGGGCTTACTTCTTTTTATATTTTTTAATGCAATAACCGTCTTTTCTCAGTGCGGCAACACAAACAACAGCTCCTATTGCCCCTACTGAAACTATAGATATAACAATAACCATTACCTTATTAAGATTGTTTTTCCCCCCATGATTGTTTTGTGAAGGCTGTGTTATCGTTGGGCTTGTTGTATCGTCATCAAATTCATATGAAGTTATAATTTCAATAGGAGCATCTGTTGTTGTTTCATTTTGCTCATTTGTTTTTATTTCTTCACTGCTATTAAACAATTTATCGAATAAGCTTCCTGATTCTGTTGAATCTGAGAAATTAGGTAAGCTGCTTATTCTCAACCGGCACACATCACATATATCATCTTTGTTGGCATCAACATGCGAACCTGTTATTGTGGCTGTTTTTGATTGCGGAGCAAATAAATTATTAGCAAAAGATGCAGTTCGAATTAATCTGCCGGATTCAACACATGATGCTGACTTTATTATCTTGTCAACTCCTTTAGAAGTTTCCGAGACCATATGTGTATTATCCCTTTCGCATATTGCTGTTGCAGTACAAGTCGTATTATCCCCTGACCACTCATATGCAATTGAGTATTTGTGTCCTAACGGCTGAATAGGCTCTGTGGCTGTAACTTTTTTACAGTTGATACATCTCTTTACCTGTGTTCCTGATTCTGTGCAAGTTGGAACTAATGTAACAACCCAATCGCTTATAACATGTTCAGATTTAGGCAATGTTATTGTTTTTGAGTCTGAATAAATAACACCATCTAATCCTACTTTAGCTATATATGTTCTTGAGCCATTTTCTATACAGGTGCTATTAACAGAAGAAGAAATGGAAATATTGCTTGAATCACGTGTGCAAGTATGCGCAGCGTTGTTTTCGCATACAAAAGTAGCAGAACACGATGAGCAATCATCCGACCACGACCAAACAGGATTTATCCAGCAATGTCCGGTTGCCGGAATACTTTTAGAATCGAAAACCTTATCACATCTAATGCATTTTTTTACCTTTTGACCGTTTTCATCACACTCGGCTTTTTTAGAAATTGTCCAGTTGCCAATCTCATGAGGTCCATGTGAATTTATCTTTAGAGATTCTCCGGTCACCCCATTTGAATCTTTTGCATAAATTTCAATCGCTATATTTTCGCTGCAATTCAATTCATTAAAAGATATTGTTGTAGTATACTTCTCTGATGTTGACACATAGCTTCCAATGTAGGTTGTCTTCTCGTTTATTTTTTTATAAATTTCAATAGTATCATTATTCTCTGCTTTAATATTAATAGTAACTTCTCCTGTAATGCTATTCTGAGAGACAATCTCTATTTTAGGAACCGTTACAGCAAAAGCCGAAACGGTAATTAAACAAATAATTATTATTGCAAAAAAGCAAGCTAATATTTTTTTTGCCATATAGCATTATTCCTCCTGTTTTTTGTTTACTATAAATATGTCATTTAGAAAGAGAAAAAGACATATTTACCGCATCTCTACGATAAATATGTCATTTCAGAAAACCATATTAAGTTTTAAATAGTTTTATAATTTGAGCATATTCGTTAAAGGTTTATTTCATCCTCATTTTTGTTTTGAGAGCTATTGTTTTTGCAAAAAGCCTGCTCTTCTTCATAAGAATTGGGGCAAGAATTTTCAACCAATTCTTCAATTGTTTGAGGCGATTTTGAATACATTTGCTGAAATGCATCCCAAAAAACATCTTGGCGTTTTGATATTAACTCTACAGTGTTATATTCTAATTTAATGGTCACTTTTTTCAAACATTCTTCTATTTCCTGTTTGCTAAGAGGTTGTATGTTTAATGATTTAAACATGCTTCGAGCCTGTCTGTTGTTTTTTAGAAAATCTATATAAAATTGTATAAGGGCATCATTAGAGGTTGGCAATTTCAAAGGACCGTTGGATACTAATGCAATATTATTATCGTAGTTGGGAGAAAGAGAAACTATTTCTCCTGTATTAGAATTTCTGAGAAAGCCATAGTTTTCTGTATGACGGTCTACATTATAGCAAATCGTATCGGTATAGATTAACTTCAAATAATCGGCGGCAAAGCTCGGATTTATGCTATAAATAAGATTAAAGTTGTTTGAATAATCTTCTTCGTCTCCTATTAATGACGACATCGGTTCGTGATTGTACTTGCCGTTTTCGGTAAAATCCTTTGTTCTTATATAACCTCCGTCCATTTCATATTCTGCTGTCGGGAAGCCCATTTTCTTGCTGAATTCACAAATAAACAGTTCTGAAAAATATGCGTTATTACTGCCTGACTTGTACATCCACCATTCGTTATTTATCAGTCTCCAGCATTTTTCAAAGCTACCGGTGTTTGTGAGCTCAGGAGTGCGTGATGAATCCTGATTAAAGGCATTTAAGTCTCCTTGCAATGCTAATGTATCAAAGAAATTTGTTTTAAACCGAACATCTTCATATGTTAATTTCGAATGGTCATCCTTGACCCAATAAGTATCAGTAATTGTTGCGGCGTTAAATTTTAAGACAGTCGAGACATCATCTCTTTCTGCTAACCGCAAAGCTTTTTTTAACAGTCTTGAATTTGTACGATGTGAATCTATTGCTCTTTTCCTGAGCCATTCGTTTAAATCAGTATGTTTTTCAAAATATAAGGGCAGTAAGTCTTCATTTTCTACTTGCATAAAATTATTCTCAAACTTTGCTACAAGGGTATCTTTATTCATTAAATATAACATATTACCACTCCCTTTTTGTCAATATACTTTATTATATAATTATACTCTCTTTTCGTCAAGCGCAGTTTTATCATTTTCGTTTTTAAGCTTTTTGCACCTTCTGATAATCCCCTGCCTATACGTTGCTCTAAGTTCAGCTTTCTTAAAATCTTCAAGCAATTCATTTGATGTATCATTACTTTTTAACTCATTAATAATTGCTTTAAAATATTCGATAGATGCCCGAAACGTTGGGGATAACTTTGTTGTATTGTTTGGTGGTTCACTGATATAACCATAAGCGAAATTTATAGCATCAAGGTTAGTATAAATAGCGTCACAGGATAAAACATCGTATTCGCGATTATGTTCTTTAGAAAGCAGTAACTGCGTCAAAACTTCATCAGCTATACCTTTAGTATAGTTTATTTCTCCAATTATCGCTTTGTTGGTTTCTTTGAGTTTATTTACAGCCTCCTCCGTAGCTTTAATTTGAGATTTTTGCGTGTTTTTAACGTATTTTATTTTATACAAATAAAGTATAATTACAGATGCGATGGGAGTTATATAAAGAAAGTTTAAATCGGTTTCTATCATTGTGTTTAAAATTGACATAGGAACAAGACAGAAAACCGTAACAACAATCCAAGTTAAAATAAAATTAACTCCTCTAAGCTTGTTTTTTATTTTATTAAGTTGTCTTGTTTGCTTTTCAAGCTCAATATCAGAATGCTCCAGTAGCGGAGTTTTTCGGTCAATAAATTCTAATGCTGATGTATACGTAGCAATTAGTTCAAGTTTTTCATCTTTTTTCATTATATTTATCACACCGTTCTTTTCGTGCGGAGCATAGAGAGCATAAGCTTCCATCACACATATCAAAATTTATATTTGATTTTTTCTTATCCAAATTTCGTACCGTTTTAATCAGTCCCCATAATACAGCAGCAGCGAAACATAATATTACGATTTCTATAATAGCTAAATACTTCATGTCGGCACCTCTTTTCTTAAAATTTGACGTTGCATATTATATAATTTACGAGCATAGTGGCAGGCTTGTTTTTGTTTTCAAAATAAATATGTTATATGGACGAAAAAAAACATAAAAATACAGCCCTCCACAATAGAGGGCTGTAAATATTATGTGATTTAGAAGCCAAAGTCTTTTAACAGAGAATTAACCGTATTCATCATTGTTTCAGAAGTTGAAGAGGTAAGCCGCGTCATAACAACAATGACAGTTGAATTAATTATAATTGCCGCATAATAGGCTCCTGAGGTTTTAGTTGTATAAATAGTATAATTTTTTCCAGTTTCTTCAGACTCAAAATCAAGCTTATAATATTCATTATGAGTTTGCCCATATGCTACTTTTTTTGCAGTATCAAAATTTGTTTGCGCTTGAATTTTGTCATTATTTTCAAAGAACAAAACTGAAATTGACTCGTTCTTGGCTTCGGTAGCAGTTTTAAAATCCGGCCAATAAATATTAGATGATGACCCATATGTAGCTATTGAAGTTTCAAGAGAGTTTTTCGCTGCAATCTTTTCGAAATCATCCTTTGTTATTGTTTTGACTGTTTTGTTGGTTTCTTTGATTTTATTTTTATCTGTGTCTGATGCTGCGGAGACCGTTCCATTTGTATCAACTGAAGCGTCCTCTTTATTTCCACAGGCGCAAAGAGAGAACAAAATAGCGACAACGCTAAGTACACAAATAATTTTTTTCATAAAATATTACTCCTTTAATCTGCAATTTACAACAAATTGTTATAATGCTTTTATCATTATAAATATGTCATAAATTTTTATTATTTTGATTTTAAAACAATTTTATCAAATTTTTGTTTTAAAACTAAGTTTATTATATCGCACATATTTCAAAAAATCAATATAAAGCACAAAAATAATCCCACCTCAAACGAGATGGGATTATCATATTATGTGCATTTATAAACCCAGAATAGGTCAGACTTCTTGCTTATGTACTCTGTTGTAAACGAGAATAAATGAATCTCATCGTTGCCGCTCGAAGACTCTGCTCCATTTACTGTAGCAACAATTACATGTCCTTTATCTATTCCGCGAGCTTCTCCGTCCGAAGTTTCCGACGCACTCGTGTCATTATATAATACTATGTACACTTCGTCGCCGGCTCCAATCATATCGCCGGCAGAAAGCTCACAAATAACATTATCAACATTTCCATACGAGTCACTAATTGATTTAACTCCAAGCGAACGTCTGAAAACTTTTGCTTGATAAGTGTAGTTTGAGCTAAACCCTTTAGAGTCATTATACGCTGCGTTAACAACCGTGTTTTCAGAGCCATGTACAGATTTATAAAAATTCTGATACCATGTCTTTGCAAAATCTATTCCGGACCCGCTATATGTGTTCCCGATTTCATCAAGCAGTTTTTTTGCTGTTACAATTCTTTGTGGTTTTCCGTTGACAGTACTGCTGCAACATTGAGTAATGTATTTAAGAATTCTGTCAATTTCCTTGTCGTCAGGTCGTGAATTGTACGCTCCGGGGAACGACAAGCCATATGCTTCGTACCAATCTTCTCCTAAGGATTCGGTAGCTCTCGAATAGGCTCCGTTATCTCTCGGAGTCAGATTTCCAACATCGCCGGCCCATTCAATTTTTCCTGAGCTGTCATATTCGAACCATCCGTCAAAATAATGATGTTTTCCAAATTTTGAATAGTCACCTTTAATGCTAAATATATCATAAGAGTTTGTATAAGCTACTTTATCTGGTAAAACGGTCATTCCATCGTTCATATCAAACCACCATTTGCTTTCTGAAAAAGTTGAAAATAGATATTTAACAACCTGATTTAAGGATTTTTCTCCATTATCTTCTTTGGGAACATCATTAATAAATGAAGATGTCCACCTTAAAGTATCAAGAGGATTGCCGAAATTGCCGGGGTCTGATACACTATACCCTTTAAGGTCAAGACTTATATCATCTATAATTGACATTGCAGGCAACGGGAATTTTTCATAATCAAATCGGTCGAACTTGCTATTAAGAAAAACATTATCATATAAATAATCCGTTCCTGCTTTTGGTGTTTGCACTTCAAGTGTATGACTCTCTTCGTTGCCGGTTAAAGAATCCACAATATTATTTATCTCTTTTTCTTCTGAGTCAACTTCTTTGGGAACGCCAAGATACGCAAGGTCATTTTTATCTTCCAAATATAATGTAACAACAGCGATGTTCAAATCGACATGACCTGTGCAGTAATGCTCAAGAGTATGTCCGGGGCAATAGCCCTTGCAATAATTTACGCTTATATCATGGGGGTCACTTGATAAATATCCTGTACAACGCTCATGACCATTACAATAATAATAAGTTGTATTTGTCGTTGTGGTGTTTGTTACTTTGTGTCCTTTGCAGGGCTTTTGATAACAAGTTAATTTTACTGTGCCATAAGTTGCATTATAGTTGATTGGATAAATATTCCATACATATTTTACGCCATCAACAGTGGCAGAATCACATATAAAGTCTTTATCGTTAAAATTAATATAATCATTTTGATTAACATACCAACCGGAAGGGGCGAAAGCTTTTACTGTAAGTTGTAATCCCGATGCTTTATATGCATAAATCGGCTTTCCTCTAACGGTTATCCATTTCCCTTGTGTGATGGGGTTATTTATTGTTGCATAAGTTCTGCCGCCCAAGTTATATGTAGAAAGTTTCCATGTGCAAGTTTGGGAAGACGTTACTTTTGTGCAATAACCTGTTGGACAATATTGCGTGCTGCTTGACGAATGCTGAGTAGAAACTACAAATGAACCATAGTTCTTACAGCCATTATGGTTTGTTCCTAAAACATGATTATAAGTTTTTCCATTTGTAGTCATACTTAAATTAGTATGATATTTTGGAGATTCTTTTTCGTTACATCCTCTTATGGAATTGAGATTATAATATGTTTTCCCTCCAATTGTAGTAGGATAATTACCAGTATGATAGGCTATCTTCTGTGTTGGCATTGTCGCAGAAACGCTACCGCTTTCTGAGCAATCGCTATGACAACCGGCGCAATAATAAGCTCTACAAGCAACGACCGTGCCATCGATTTTCTTATATGCGGTATCAATATATTTCCAGTTGGTGCATCCGGACGGCGCTGCCAATGCGCTGTTATCTCCGTTTGAGTAAAAACGAATAGAGGCGTTTTGACCGTTGGGTAATGAAATATTATTTTTTCCAACATTTGAGGAAGCTGTAATATATCCCCATACTCCGGATGAATTTTTCGTTGGAGCGCCATTCGCAAGGATTTTATCTGTTATATCTTTGCTTGTTGCGCCTTTATGATAAGTCATCTTATGTTGACTGCATCCAATGGCGCTATATTCCACAATTCCGTTTTTAATATTATATTTTGTGATATTGGAAGACGTGCTGCTTGTATAAGCGTATTCAACTTTTCCGCTCGTTTTATCGTTGCCGTTTTTAATGTCCGTTCTTATGTTTTTACTACTATCGTAAACATTTGCTCCGCTATTATTACATTTGTAATCATAAGCATTTTCGTAACATTCAGAGCTCTCTTTGTTTGATGAACATGCATATACATATCTATTGTCTCCATATACTTCTTTATCATCTATACCGTCACGTGAAGCAGCATAAGATAATGTATCAGAAATGTTTCTGGGGGCATAAGCAACCATATGCGAATAGTTCCACAATTTTTCTACATAGCTCTTATATAATCCTTTAGCGTGAAAATCTTCACCAATCCAAGCATTTGCCATGGCCGCAATATCTTTTGCATTGCTTTTAAATCCTATTTCTTTACCGTCGCCATTGTAATAAGTATAATACACTCCTGTCTGAATGTTATTCAGTGTAGTTCCAAGCCTTTTCAGTTTTAAATATTCATTAGAATTCGGGTCATAAAATTGCTTAAGCTCATCTTCGTTTTCTTCTTTGATGGAATCTTTTACCGCATCAATAACTGTGTCCTCATCATAATATTTTTCTATATAATACTTAAATGCGGAATCAAGATTTATACACAATTCCACGCTGTTATTAGTTAGAGACGCCTCTGTTGTTAAGCCGTTTTCGCCGTTAATATCTTCGGATACACTATCGTCTTTGAAATATATTATAGAGTAAATGCCCTCAAGTCCGGCATCGGCAAGCCCGAATATAATCTGTAGAAGTACAATTGCACCAATGAAAATTAAAATATATTTTACTGCCGGAATAATAATCTTTTTTAACACCGCTTCCTTCGCTTTATTAATGAAACCTGAAATCACTTTATAAGGTTTAAATATGGCACCAACTGCTTTTTTTATTCCTCTTCCGACTTTGTTCAATCCTTTAGGCATGCGTTTCGCAATTCTATTTTTGACCTTTCGGATAGGATTTCGTTTTCGCCTTTCTAATTTTTTTCTTTGTTTAATGCGCTCTTTTAAGGCTTTATCTTTTTCTTTATTAAATTTCTTCAGCGCTTTAGCGTCTTGTTTTGCAAACTTCTTTTTATAATGTTTTGAGTTATATAGCTTCCTTCTTAAACTGTTAGGTTTACCATCTGCTAACCATTTTCTGAATAATGCTTGATTGGTCTTATGCGTGCTTCGCAAAACAGCAGCAATTCTAACGGCAGTATTTACGGTTCTATACGTCGAATAAATTGCATACATGCCGTCTCCTAAAGCTTGCCCTCTGAATTTAAACATTGCTTTCCTCGCCCAAAAGCTCGCAATATTTTTTAATTGTCCGGCAGCTCTTTTGAGCGAAGACTTTTTTTCAAGTAATTCTCTAAGCTTTAAAGTCTCTTCAAGCAAGGGCTTTAAAGCATTATCTGCGGAAAGTGTTTTTAAGAGTTCTTTAATTTGTTTATCACTTAGCTCTGATATTTTAACCCCTTTTAAAACACTGTCAAACTTCATATTTTCGCCGGCAAGACTGATTTCATTTAAGAATGATTCTAAACCTTCTTTAGTGTTTAAGTTTGCATAATTTAATTTTCCGGCACGTTCAAGCAATGAGGCCAAATCGGCGGGTATAACAATATTGTTATCTTTGCAATATTGTAATATTTCATCAACTGTACTTTGTGAGATTTTATCAATAGATACATTATTAAACCCGATTGAGTCTAAAAATTTCTTGTTTTCAGCAGATAAACCGCCTGCAAATGGGTTGATGTTTAATTTGTTTAAATACTCAGATGCAACCAGCGTAGAAAGAGTACCTTCTGTTATTCCTCTTAACTGAAGAGTAGCTGAAATAAGCTTTTTTTGCTCATCAGTGAGTGTTTTTGTTCCGAATTTACCTTCAACTAAGGCTTTTTTTAGGGTTGTATCAGTTAGTCTTGTTATGTTGCAACCCAAAGAACTCATTGAAAGTTGTTCTATTTCTTTTGCGAGAGCTCGTCTATCCTTACCTGATTTAAAGCTATAAACTCTACCGTTTTTTGTTAATTGAGTTTTTGAGAGCCCCAAATCAGCAATAGCTTTACAATTCAACGCTCTTAACTCGTCCTTAGCGTTTAATGCCGCGCCAACAGAAGTTAGCGTCCATAAAGCCGAGCCTCTGCCGAGAAGATATCTAAAACCGGAGCCTAAATATGTTTGGTTTAACCCTTGCATTGGCATAATGTGCCACATTATATTCTGAGCGACGCCTGATAAATTGTCGGATTTTTGAGCTTTTAGCTGCTCGACGCCCCTAAGCCCCTTGACGACTGTTCCGTCTCCGGCAAACCCATACTTATCGTATTCCGGCTCTATATCAGACTCCCACATGCCGGATGCATATACTTTATAAAATCTATATGCAGAATTTATAAACTGACGTGTAATGGCGTCGGCATCTTTTGCTTTTTCAAATTTTACATTTTGTTTCTTTCTGATGGACTTTACCCATTCGGGGTTTATATAAAAGTGAGCATTATCAGAAGTAATAAAATGAACTTCTTCAAGCTTTCGGTTTCTAATGCCGGCTTTAGCAAGTTTGCCTCTTGAGACCAACGCACTTTTTAATTCTGCATTATCAAACGAATTGATATCAGAAGCATAACCTATTAATGTTACAGAGCTGTTCTTTTTGTCAGCGTTCCATGTGATGTTAATAGAGCCATCAGAATTAAACGTAGCTACACTTAAATGTTTTCGCCCAAGCTTATCCTTTTCGGTGATTGCCATCATTCTGACATCGCTCTTAATATTGTCTGCAGATAAGCTTTTAAGCTTATGTCTTTTTTCTATATCAGGCTGCGTTCCTTTTATGAATAAGCCTTTTTTTATAGCTCCATCATTAAAATCAGTTCTCTTATAATACCTTGTTTCGGACTTAAATGTTTCAGAGCTATAATTTTCTCTGCTTACAATGGAACGCACATCTCCCTTTATTAAGTGAGAAACATTTAAAGGTATAGAAATCGTTGGTAGCGCAGTATTTACTTTACGTTCAAGAATCGAAGCTTTTTCATATATTTCAGCAGCTTTTCCGTTTTGAAATTTAGATGCTTCTCTTAGTTGTTTTGCTATATCGGGTCGTTCTATTTCAATACTTGCGGCAATTCCTTCAACTTCTTTAGCGTGCCCTTTTATAACATGAACATTCAAAAGTAATTCTTGAGCTTGCGAAACCGACTTCTCAAATGTGTTATTCTCTGATTTATTAAGCTTATCAGATAATTCACGAATTTTTTGTGATGTTTCGGGATAATGATTTTTTATTGCATCGGCAATTGCCTCCGCATCTGCGGCGTGTCCTTTTATATAAACATCAGGATTTGATACCAAAATCTTACCGTCAGTTATAGTATTATTCGCATACGCATCCGCAATTTCACCATTAATTTCTTTTGAAAGTGTACGAATAGTTTTTGCTTGTTCCGGCAGTTTCTGTTCAATTGAAGAAGCTACAAGTTCTGCATATCTTGCTTTTCCCGCTATATAATAAGCAGGATTATTAATCATTTGGGCTCCGTCAACAATTGGCTTTGTTCCGTTTTGTTGTGCTGTAATAACTGTTGCAATTTCTCCGTTTATTTCTCTTGAAACGGTTCTTAATTCTTTTGCGAGTTCCGGGTATTTCACTTCCAGTGCGCTTGCATACATTTCAACAACTTCGGGTCTACTATAATCAATATTGACATGAGAGACGTCAATCACTTCTGCAGGAGACCCAACTAAAGTCGCTTTTACTTTCTCTTTTATCATGAAAGCAGGCATAGGCAAGACGCGTGTTCTCGTTGTTCCGGCGCTCTCGTTATCTAACTTTGCTCCATGATTATCAAGCGGGTTTGCAGAATTACTGCCGCAGCTTGTTAAATCAGTAGCGTATCCAATTGTTCTTTTAGGAGATATATTTCGCGCTGTTTCGATTTTTGAATTAAAACTCGATTGATTATTTTGCGGCTTTATATCGATATATTTTTCTCTTAAATAAGCAGGAACGAATTCCGGGCTATCCTTTACATGACTTAATGAAAATTTGTCGTTAACTCTTTTTTCTTCGTCTATGGATTTAGAAATAATATTCTCGGCTTTTTTTATATTATCAGAAGAAAATGAGTCATGTTCAAAAATGGACTTAGCAGGACTGTTACTTGCAAATGATGTGGCTTTGTTAATCAGTTCTTTGGCAACTGCCGCATTTTGATATTCGCTCGTGTTTTCTATTACAGAAAAATTGTTTCTACTTATTTCTGTTAGATTTTCTGTTTTAACCTTTACTCCGTTTACGCTAACATATTCGACTCCTTGTTTTGCTAATTCATCAAAAACTCTTGGATGAATAGTCGGAACTGCGGGCGGAATATAAGTATCCCCTTTTATCTCTCCCCCATTTTTTATGCCGACAGCAAACAGAACTTTTGAGTCATTAACTTGTTGCGTCGGAGTAAAATCAGGCAGCTTATCGACTCGATTACCTCTTTTATATGTTTCTGATATATTGCCTATAAACGTTTCAGGATTTTTCGAGTTATAAATTTCTGATTTTTTCTGGGCGCCTTCATTATCGGTTTTTACAAGAGTAACTTTAAAATTATTATCATCAGAGCGCTGAGCAACCGACGCAACAATTTCATCTAAAGCTTTTTGTGATAAAACCGTTTGAGAAGCAATATATGCCTCTTGTGTACGCACCGTAAAATTATCATAAGGGTCGTCATAAGAAATGTTTTTCTTTTTCAGCTCATCTTTTTTGGCATCTTTTAAAACTTCTCGATTTTCCGTTTCAATTTTATTGTCTTTTGGAGATTCTGTGTTTTTGTATTCGGAATGATACGCCTCAAATGTCATATATGAGCCATCTGCCAAAGGAATGTTAATTTTATACGGATGCGATGGCTTTGACTTTTCTGCTGTGTTTAAAAATTTTGAGTCATTTGCAGAAGAATCCGAGTATTCTTTTTTATTATCGGATTTCTTTTCGGTACTTCCGACAGAGGTTCCTGTAAAAACGTAACCCTGCCCGTCTTTGCTAACTGTATTTTTCTTTTGCTGATTTTCAGATTTAGCTTCGGCTTCTCGCCTATTCTCAGCATCCTTTTTCTTTTGTTCTTCCCTATCAGCAAAAATATCCTCATAATGTTGTTTTTCTGATGTAAAACTATCAGCCGGAACATTGTTTCGAGAATCTCCCGAATAGGATTTAGGTTGTGCACTGCTTGACTCTTGTTTATCACCCGGAGACGTAAATTCAGATGAAGATAAAGTTTTTTGAGCTGTTTTTTCGTTTTCATGAAATATAACTTCTTTTTCATCTTTTGATATTTCATGAGAAAATTTCGATTCAGGAGCGTATGTTTCTTTTTCTTTGTGCCCTGTAAAGCTTTCATTTGCGCTGCTTTTTTGTGACTCTCTATCGGAATGAAAAACCGAGGAAGAGTTACTGTCATTTACAGGAGTAGATTTATTATCTGAAGAATCAGGTTCGGTTTTCCCTATTTCAGTACCGGTAAAAGTAAAAGTTCCGTCATCATTTCTGAGTTTTGGCTTCTCCTCAGTTTTGACTACTTCATTTGCTTTGCGCCTTTCTTCTTCATATTCTTTTTTTCGTTCAACTTCTTCTTTTATTATGTTGCTTTGCTCATCGCTACTTTTAGACGAGCTATAAGCCTCTTTACCTTCTGATTGCGAAGAAGTAACCGTAGCTTCTGGTGCTCTTTGTTTAAAGTCTTCTTTGTAAATTGAATCTGCGGTATCTTTTTCCGTCTGAGAAAGTTCAGGGTTTATTTCGGTGTATGTATTTTCTGTTTTTTCTTCTACTATATGCTCTGCTGAAGCAAAATTAGGAGTAGCAGAAACTGAAGACTCTGAATTTAACTCAGCCTCTTTTTTTAAAGCTTCCTCTTTTCTTAATGCATCTTCTCTTTTTTTACGTTCCTGAGCTTTCTTCTTAGCTTTTTGTTTCTTTTCAAGTTGCTCGTCGTAATCATCATCTTCCCAATCGTCTTCTTCAAGTTCATTTTCGTCTTGAGTTTTTTGGGTTTCTTCTTCTGATTGATTATCGTCGTTTTCGTCAATGACATTTTCGTCATTATTCAAAAACGCTAATTCTTCAGCTTCTTCGGCTTCAATTTGCTCATTAAGCTCTGCAATAGCTGCTTTAAGAGCTTCAATATCATAAATTAGATTTGAAGCAAATAAATAAACTTCATTTCTCCTAACTTCATAAAAATAATCTTTTTTTATGAGTCCGCGCTTAGCTAAATTATTAAATACATTTAAAGGCACTGAATTAAAACTACTATCTCTATCAACTAAAGCGATTTTAAGTTCCGAATCAGTATAATAACCTCTTGTATTTTTATATTCTGTTAAGCGATTATTAAATATATCTTCATTTTCAATATAGTAGTCAATATTATATGTTTTATCGCCTATCTCATTTGTGACAGACGGAATAAACCCTCGGCTTATCATTCCGTCAATAATATCATTTGATAAACCGTGGGATACTTCGTATTTATTTAAGAGTTCTTTTTTAAACTCATTTTTTGTAAGCATCTGCATAAAACATCTCTCCTATCTCTTGTTTTACTCTTCTGCTTTGTTTTTCTTATGTAGCACAAAGAAAAATACAACACAAATAATTACAGCTATAATCGCTATAGCTATCGCTGAAATCATATACGGATGTTCTTTTGTGAGATTATCCGATTTCAATGTTGTTGATTCGGCTAAAGTGGTAGTTTCCGAAGAAATTGAAGATAAAGCGGTGGTGGACAAGGCTGCGGATGTACTGCTTTCATTTGTTACAACCGGGAACAAGGTTGATATTTCGGGTTCAGTTGATTTAGAAACAGTAGTAGTTGTGGACGCAGCTTCCGTTGTTGTCGTTGTGATATTTTGTTTTATAATTTTAGAATCGCTGAAATTAACAATAATTGCTGTAGAGCGGTCAACTATAATATCTTCCGATTCGGACTCAAAAACAATATCGCTTCGCCCTTTAATTCCAACATCAAGTACCGAGTACGAACCGGACTCAAGCCAAACCTTATTAGAAAAATTATTATACGGGTACAAAGTAAAACTATAACTTTGACCTGTATGGTTATTTACTATTGTCAAATATGCGGAATCATAATCTGTATATTCAAAGCTTTTGTCCGGTACTAAAAGTAATGTAACTAAATAGCTATTGGCAGCATATGCAGTAATAGGTAAAAGCATAGTGCAAAGCAAACAAATTACGATACATATTTTTCCAATATATTTAATGGTAGACATAGCTTGCTCTGTCTGTAGGCGTCTCCTCCGCGTCGGACTCTTTTTCATCTTTGTCATCATCTGTCTCATCCTCTGTTAAATCTGCAATGTATTTTTCATCGCTTGTAAATTCTGCATTACGTTCATCTTTAGGAGTGAGGACTTCTTTGTCCTCTGCCTCTATAACATCTGCAGTCTGTTGAACTTTTTCAAAAAAATCTTCATCAAAATCAGATTCAATAAAGGATATGTTTTCGGTAAAATAAGCAATTCTTAATATTCTTGAATCTTCTCCGACCGCTTTAGGTTCTAATGCCCACATAATCGGATGCATAGCCGTAATGTAGTACTGCCCGGAATATTCAATAGGCAAAAGAGTCAAAAAGGCTACAGTTTCAGATTCTTCGGAGTTGTTGTCGGTTTCTTCTAAATATCTTTCAAATGCCCTAAAAAACAAACTGAGCATACTTGATTTTTCACGAATAAACTCAAGACTTATCCAAGTAATTTCTTTGCCGATTGTAACAGAAACGATTGGTTCCACTGAGCTAAATTCGGCTATAACTTTCGGTTCTTCTGCGGTGTTTGCCATGTTGTATTTGTGCACTCCAACAACAGATAGAGCTTTGCTTTTACTGTTGATATCTCTTCCGCACACAGCGTCTTTAATTTCTTTTAATGTAATTGACATATATTAATCACCTCGTTTAGTTGTGGGGATTTACCCCTTTATTTAAATATGTTAGATAACAAGAAAAAAGGAGCCAAATCAATGGCTCCGATGTTTCTGTTTAAGTGTCGCCGCTTTCGACGCCAATAAGTCTTTTTTGAATTTCCGCATCATCCATTCTTGATGTCATTGCCGCAAAAGATTTAGTATCTGTTGGGAATTTATCAATAAACGGAACGATTGATTTGCCGGTATAAAGAAGTCCTTGACCGGCATCAGCATTAGTTATGTAAGATAACTGAGCGGCACTGATATTGAACATTTTCGCAAGGTCTTGCTTATCATTCGGCGCTTGGTTAAGCATCATAATAAAATCGCTGTTTGAAAGCATACTGCGGGCCTGTGGGCTTATAAGCAAATCTTCAACGTTCTGCGTAATTCCGGTCGGAACGCCACCCCATTTACGGGCTCTTTTGAATATCTGCTGCAGGAAAGAAGCTGACGTTTCTGTTTGAGTAAGCAAATAAAATTCGTCGATATAAAACCATGTTCTTTTGCCTTTTTTCTTATTTGAAATTGTTTTATTCCAAACGTCGTTAAGACAAACCTGCAGTCCCAACTCCTTAAGCCCGTTACCGATGTCCTTTATATCATAAACAATAAAACGTGAATGTGTATTAACATTGGTTCTGTGTGCAAATGTATCAAGTGAGCCGGTAACAAATCTTTCAAGAGCAAGAGCTATAGTTTTAGCTTCTCCCTCTTCCTGTGAAAGAATTTCGTCATAAAGATTTTTTAAGGTAGGCATAACGCTTTGGTCGCAAGTTCCCAATTCAGGGTGATTTTTCATGTATTCTATATACGGCAAATATACCTTACGCACGCAACGGTCTATAATGGAATGCTGTGTAACAGAAAGTCCGTATCTACCACCGAGAATTGTTTCACAAAGGGAACAAATAAAGTCAGCTTTTAAAGTTACAGGGTCGCCGTCATCGGCGTAATCTAAGTCCATATCCAAAGGATTGATATATATTTTGGTGCCGGGAGCAATTTTTATAACTTCTCCTCCGAGCATTGCGGCTAAAGGCGCGTATTCACCTTCGGGGTCAATAACATATATATCTGCGTTTGTATTCAACAAAGCGCTCAAAATTTCTCTTTTGGCAGAGAATGATTTACCTGAACCCGGAGTTCCGAGAATAAATCCGTTTGAGTTTTTGGATTTTGTTCTGTCAAACAGAAGTAGATTATGCGATACAGCATTAAGACCGTAATAGAAGCCGCCCTGATGATTAAGCTCCTGAGCCGAATAAGGTATAAATAATGATGCCGATTCTGTAGTAAGCAAGCGTTTAATATATACTTTATTATTGCAAAGCGGCAAAGAAGTATCAAATCCTAATTCTTGTTGAGAAGTAAGTTTTTTAAGAGTAACAAGATACTTCTGAGCAATTGTTGAAATCTGTTCAGATTGTTTATCGAGCTGCTCTTTACTTGAAGCAAAATGGGTAACAACAAGAGTTACATAAAAAAGTTTTTGATTTCGAGAAGTCATATCTCCGAGAAGTTTATCAGCTTCATTTTTCGCTTGTCTTAAAGACGGAGAAATAAGGTCAGCAGAATAACCGCTTCTTGTTGCTTTCTTTTGTGCATCAACAACGTTTGCATCAATATTGGTAATCTGATTTCTGATAAGCTTCATGGCTTTATCTTGTCGCATAGACTCAAAATGAACTGAAGTTAACATATTACAAGCGACATCATTAAGTTCTCCGATAAAATCAGTTGATAAATATGTAGGCAAATTCTGCAAATACATTGTTTGACCATACTGGTCATCAAGCAAAAAATGGTCACCGTTAAAAACTATATCAGAAGGAGCAATAACATCTTTCGTAGTTATGCCTTGTTTTCTAAGTTCGTCCGGATTGAACGACTCAACCTTATGTCCGTTTATTTCTGTGGTCATACATAACGGAGTTGTTGTTGCCGGATTATATATGTTATAAAGAATAGATAATCTTTCTTTAAGAGTCATTGGAGAAGTGTCGGAACCGCTTATCTGTTTAAGTGCATTAGAAACTTCTGCATCAAGACGAGAAAATACATTTTGAGCTGCGTTAATATTTTCCGCTTCAACAGAAACGGTAAGATATTTTTCACGAATAATATTGTTTTTCCCCTCAGTAATTTTTTGAAGCAACATAGCGTTTTGTTCTTCTCGATATTCGTCAAGTCCATCTCCACGATATTTCATAAGAACCGACTCGTTGAATTCTTCTTGTGAAATATTTTTATTATATATGGTCACTTCTGCTTTTACATCGCTACCAAACATATTAAGCATATCGCCATACTTTAAAAAGATAAAGTCTTGGTCTTCTTGCGAAGCTATTTTAAAGTTTACGTCATCGAGCTTGTAGCATTTTGTAAAGCACTTTGGATTAGTTTCAATGATGCCGCAATCATAAGCTGCAACGTATGGAATTGTTTTCTGTGCAGTATTTGGATTTTGTCTTTTTGTGCCGGTCGATTTCTTTGCATCTTTTTTCGTATTAAAAAATAAACTCATTTCTTTTTTCCTCCTTTACTCTTTGGTAGATTTTTTGAATTTGATGCATTTTCTCTTGCTTTTTCTTCTGCAATAATTTCATTTTCAAACTTCTCGTACAAATTTTCAGTTTTATATCTTCTGTGTTTAGGCGGTATAATAGTTGTATAAAGCTGAGAAACAAAATATTTCTCAAATTTCATGCCATAAGGCTTATATGCCGCTATTAAAGCCCACGGCACATCGAATATTAGTGGAATAACGATTTTTAGTCCGCTGTCCGTAAATTTATCAAGTATAAAATACCCTATAACACTTGTTGCGGCTATTGCGACTGCGCACAATAACAACCTTTTTGTAAAGGGACCTATTAGTTTTGGTTCAAATTCCTTAATGTCGTTTGGAATTTCTACTTCTATCATATAAACACCTCCGTTATCCTGCAATATCGTTAACTATTGACGAAACTTTAAGCATTGCGCCAATTATTGATACGGCTACTATTATCGGGAAAACGGCATCAATTACTACTCCGCCGACCGTTGTACTCGCAGCAGAGCCGATAACATCATCCGCATTATTCATTAGTAACATGCCGACATAAACCACTGCGTACATTGCAATCCCCTGCAACGCTGCCCCGAACAATTTTTTGATATATCTAAATCCGGGACTTCCCATGCCATGAGTAAATACATCAGATGCTCCAATCGGGAAGAAAATATACCTAACAGCTACTTCAAGTATTCGTCCGGCTAAAAGCGCAAACATAATAATCGTGCATAGTTTCATTATAATTGCCGGCAAAAGAAGCGGTATCATAGCTCCAACGCATGCAAATACTTTTGCATTCTTTATATCGTTATACACTTCAACGAATCTTGCATCAAGAGTCGAGCCTGCGGCTGCTGAGTTAAATCCGCCTAACATATCACCGGTGACTCCGTTAGCTAAATTAATAACACCTTTGGCTATTTCGCCACCTTCCGCAATTACAACAGCAGCAATTGTAAATTTTATACCAAGCTGCAAGATGAATTCTCCCGTTATGTGTCCTTGTGACGACTTTTCAATAAGTTCCAACATACACCACAGTAGTGCGAGTCCGGCTCCAACTGAAGATATTGCGCCGTAAACAGCATCTATACTACTCCAATATGAAGCGGTTGTATTTATTTGTAAAACTTCAGTATCAAAAGCCGTTAAGCCGCCGTAAGCAGCGCACGCTAAATCTAATACTGCGCCACCAAATACTTTGTTTCGCAAATCGGCTACTTTATATTCTGCGCCTCCAACTTTGAAAACAGCACTGCTTCCCGAACCCTCTTTTATTACTGCTGCTTCGCTTTGCGTGAAACCCTGGCCAAAGATTATTGCGGCTAATACGACGACAATAATACAAATTGAAATTTTTCTTATTAAGTTTATAGTGTTTTCGATTTTTTGTTGCGATAGCAAATTACTTGATTTATGCGCCAAAGTCATTAATTTATCACCTCTCTACTAAAGGAAAGCTCCGCTCAGCTTGATTTGAACGGAGCTTTATGCAGCCTTATTATCCTCTTAGTCCAAGGAATCCACTACCCGGAGTCAGTCCTGTTCCGCTAAGGACAGCAGTTGCAAGCGGAGCAATACCAATGAGAATAGCTGCGACAATAAGCATCATCATTGCTTTAGATTTCGAATCGGCATCTTCATTCTTAAATGCGAGAGCAAGTTGAGCTACAGCCCATACGCCAAGCAATGCGCCTACGCAGATAAACATATCAATGACGTATCCCATAAAAGTCTGAACAATATTTTTTGCGTTTGCTCCCGTGGCTGGAGCAGCAAAAGCATTTACCATAAACGGCATAGCAGTCATGGCACCGGTAGCAATAGTTGCTCCGATTTTCCTAATCTTGTCTTTTCTCTCCATAGTGCGGAGGGTTTTAATCGAATCCTTCATTTGAAGTATCCCCTTTCATAATTAATAAAATATTTATATAAAAGCATAACGGAGACGGCCGTTATGTTCTTACGCGAAAAATTTTGCCGCAAAATCATCCAACTCATCCGGCAAAGATTCTGCTATTTGCCTTGTGATTTGTGCTTCAAGAGGTTTTGCTTCATTATCTGAAGTTGATTTTTTGTTAGAAATTTCTTTCGCAATACTTTCAACTTCTTTTTCCCCGACATCTTTTAAAATCTCATTTATAAAGGCTTCTTTAGCTTCTTTTTCCTCTTTTGGATTTTCGATTTTTACAGTGTCAACAACTGAATATCTGTCGAACAGTTCTATTGCCTTGTCCGGATTTCTATTTTTCACAAACACATCAAGAGGAACTTCTTTAGTGTAAATTGCTTTACCTCTTAATGCAGCTTCTTTAAGCTTTTTATATCTTGCGGCGTGTGCCTCAAGAACAGAATTCGATTTATTTACAGAAACCAAACTGTTATCAAGTGTATTTATGTATCTTTGAGAAATATCCGCATCACCTGTTAAATGATAATTAGGGTGCTTCGGATAGTCGTATTTTTTAGTAAAAAACGGGTCGAGCGAACGAATCTTAATAATGCACATGGAGTTGTCCATATTACCAACTTCATCCGGATTCATTAACTTCCTTTGGGTTTTTTGATAATTAAGCGAGGAACTACTGTTCTTACCTCTTGAACGACCCTCATTTCTCGTTCTGATTGTTTGAGTCCCCATAATATTTGAAACGTACTCAAGCGTTGAATATTCAAGACCTCCAAGGAAAATCATAGAATCGCAGTTGCCGATAATTGTTTCCCAGTCTTTTTCATACAACGCTTTAATTTGCGCCAAGTTTTGTATGATAATAGAACATGATATTCTATACTTTCTCATAGTAGCCAGCTTCTTGGTGAATTGTGGAATCTGGCCTATATTAACAAACTCATCAAGCAAGAATCGCACTTCATGTTTAAAAGATTTATCTTGTTCAATGAGCTGATTGCCTTCAAAATAAAGTGTCTCAAAAAGCTGGGAATAGAGCATAGAAACAAGGAAGTTATATGTTTCTGAAGCTTGCGGAGTAATAACAAACAATGCTTTTTTGCCGTCACCCGTACCAATTGAAGCTAAATCAATAGTATCAACATTTGTTAAATTAGCTACTGCTTTAAGATTAAATACTTGAAGGCGAACTCCGCAGGAAATTAAAATTGATTTTAAGGTTTTTCCTGCTCCCATTTTAAATATGTCATATGACTTAACCGCCATCGAACTTGGATTTTCGGCCTTAAGCTTGCTGAACATTACATCAAGCGGTGATTGTTTATCAGGATTGTTCTCATCTACTTCAGCGAGTCTTAAAAGCTCCATAACCGAACCGAAATTCTGCTCTTCAGGAACGCACTTCTCTATAAGATAGAAACAAAGGGCCTGCAAAAGAGCCGTTTCTGATTTTACCCAGAATTGGTCGCCGCCTTTTGTATTTGGCGGAGTAGTATTGACAATCAAACAATCTATCATTGTCAAAACGTCTTCATCTTTACGTATGTATTTAAAGGGGTTATAACAGTGCGATTTATCCATTTCAACCAAGTTGAAAACCCTTATTTCATAGCCTTGGTTTTCAAGGAATTTGCCCATTGAGGCAAGCATTTCACCTGCAGGGTCAGTAACTACATAGTTGCAATTTGCTTGTAAAATATTTGGCTTAACAAAGAAACGGGATTTACCGGAACCGGAACCACCAATGACAAGAACATTATTGTTAAAGAAAGTTTTTTTTGTATCCATATTAAGAAATACATCGTTAGATAAAATCATATTATTTGGTCCGTTATGGTCTTTAGTTCCTTTGGGGTCGGTGTATTTTTTGTTATACTTATCCATATCGGAATACCACTTTGCCGAGCCGGACTCTTTTCCTGCCATATCAACATGATTCCTCTGTTGATTAACATAAAAAGCCATAACTATAAAAGCTGCGACGATAGACAGTAACCCGATATATTTAAACGCAGCCCCCTGTAAAGGAAAAATATTGAAAGGGTCCGAAAACAAATTAGTAAATCCCTTAGATAAAACGGTTCCAAAATTTGCCGTCGGATGTTTAACTTCATATTTTCCCATTTGACACGACAAAAGCAAAATAAATATATAACTGATGATTCCTGCGATAATATAAAATGTTTTATTGCTTTTTTTAGGTCCCATTACACATCACCTTATTCAAGCTCATCAAGGCTTGTTCTTTCTTCATTGGAGAAGTTAAGTTCCGAGCTGAGTTCCTTAACAATCTCATCAGGAGTTCTTGATTCATTATTTTTTATATCTTTTTCTATATCAATTATCTTAGAATTAATTATAGAATCTCTTTCGTCAAGGCCAAGATTAATAAATTGGTTAAAATTGTTTTCAGAGAAAAGCGCAGGATGAGTCATTTCAATAACATTTTGCGACATGTTAAGCCATGTATTTTCCTTAAAAACATTTCCTTCTATCGGATTGTTTTTAATAGGCATAGGCAAAAGCTTCCCGTTTTCTTCTGTAAGTATTGTAAATTTGTTGGGTTCTATTTTTAAATATTTCCCATACTGAGCAGAAGCAACATAAACCGTTTCTCCGTTTTTTATATCTTTTTCTATATCTTTAAGAAGCTTTTTTTCTCTCTGAATTTCTTTTGATAATTCTGCCCCGTCAGGAGTGCACATATATGCCGCTGTTTCTTTTACACATTGTTCAACTTTTTTATCATCTACTGAGGAGAAACTAATTGAATGTGCTCCATCCCTTGCAATAGTTCCGACAAAAGCAACTTTATGTTGCGGGAGTTTTTCACACAAAACATGATACTGAAAATCGGATAATCTTTTTAATGTTCTTGTTTTTGCGTTTTCGACTGTAGCATTTATATTTTTAAGTGTTTTCATATCTGTCTGAAAATTTTTACAATTGTTATAAAGTGAATTTTCGAGAGTTCGCATTTTTGCTGATTCTCTGGGGTCATAACAAACTATTAAATTGCCTGTTCTGTTATCCTTACAAACAACAGCTTTAATTCCCTGCTGTTTTATTGCGGCAGACAGTTCCGGCTGCAAATAACGGTTAAATTCAACTACCTTGTATCCACTTGCTCTAAATCTATCTACAGCATTTTTAGATAATGGATTTTCGACCGTGTTCATATTTTTTATTTTGAGAGGGTCAGAAGAGTTTAAAAATCCGTCTTTATATAACTCTTCTCGCTTTTCTGCAGTTAAAACATAAGCTGCTTTGAACATTCCTTCTATGAATAAAAGATAGTTATTTACTCTATTAAGCTCTAAACTATTCAAGGCTATCGCTCCCTTAATTTGTTTACATTACAAATATGTTAGATGAGGAAAAAAAACAGAAAAAAGCGCAAAGTATAAACTCTGCGCTTTAAAACGATTATTGGGGTATCCATTTAATTTTGTTAACATTGTCAACTATACTTTTATCAACTGTTAATTTGGTGCGTATTACTTTTCCGGTATCATTATTATAAATGCTTAACGGAACGCCGTTTTCATCATCTTTAAATACCTTAAGTCGGAAATTAATACTTTTCCAAATATCAGTTCCTTTTGGAGCCTCGATTATTATAGGTTTGCTTTCCGCTTTAAACGGATAAACTTTATCAATAACGAATTGAGTTTTGTCACCATCCTCCTTAATCATTCCATAAACCGAATATATTCCGTTCTCTTTAAAGTCCGCTCCGAATTTATCAAAGCATCCGGGAAACATTACAGCGTCAATATTTGTTTTCCCATCGGAAAGAGTCAGATTGAGCATTTCACGACCGTTTTTTGTTACCTTATAATCAAAATCGGTGGCGAAGGCTACTGCTCGACGCGATTCCCCGATTTTAACGGAGTTAATAGTAAAATCCGATTTAACATCATCCATGGGATGTCCGGAAACATACTGGCCCAGCATAGCTTTTTCATCATTTAACATTTGAAGACGGTTGCTATCTGTATTTGTGAACTCAACATCATTGAACTCAGTATTAAGTCTATCTAATGTGGCTTTTGCGCGTTCAATGCGCTTCTCCTCAGTCATTGAAAGAATGTCCGCTTCTTTTTTCCTGATATTTTTAACTAAATCAAGCAAATTGGGAAGCGCCGTCAAAAGAGCATTTCTGTGTCCAAAGGCATCAAATGCGCCGGCTTTAATAAGATTTTCAATTGCTTTTTTATTGATATTTGTTCGCATAAGAAAATCTTTGAATGACTTAAATTTACCGTTCTGTTGTCTTTCGGCGATAATTTTAATAGCGTTTGCGGCAACATGCGGAACTGCATCAAGGCCAAACAAAATATCAGAACCGTGCAGACTGAATTTTTTCGCACTTAAGTTTATATCAGGACACTTAATACTAACGCCTTGATTTTTTGTATCAAGTACAATTTTAGGCATATCATCAGCAGAAGTATAGTTAAGCAATCCGAGTGCATATGCTTCAGGATATCTGTATTTGAGATATGCAGTAGCATATGAGGTCTCACAGTATGCGCGAGCATGACTTTTGTTAAAGGCGTACTCTGAAAAGCTTACAATTTCTTTCCAAAATTTTTCCGCATCTGATTTGGAGGCGCCGTGAGCAATGAGACCTTCAACAAAATCATCTTTGTATTTAATAAATTGTTCGACTTTCTTTTTTGACATGAGTTTTCTGATAGTATCAGCTGTACCGAGTGAAAATCCTGCGAACTTATTAAATATAGCCATAACCTGTTCTTGGTAAATAGGTTCACCATATGTTGCGTCTAAAACAGAAGCCATCTCCGGAATAATATATTTCGGTTCAGCCTCACCTTTTTTAACAGCTGTTACAGAATCAATGTATTGCAATGGACCAGGACGGAATATCGCATTCAATATAGTGAGGTCAGCAATAGATTCCGGCCCAAAATTTGTTAAAGTCTTTTTCATGCCGTCACTTTCAAACTGGAACACCCCGTTTGTGTTGCCTTTGCTGAAGATTTCAGAGTAAATTTCCGGTTCCTGCGGCATCGTATCCATTGATAGCTTAACGCCATACTCTCTTAAAACAGCCTTTTCGCAATCGGTAATAATACCAAGGTTGCGAAGTCCTAAAAGGTCAAGTTTAAGCATCCCCATTGGTTCAACCCAGTTAAGGTCAAGCTGACAGTCTATAGCTCCGGAAATATTTATAAGTGGAGTATAATCCGATACATCTTCGTTGTCGCTTATAATAATACCTGCGGCATGAGTGCCATAGCCTGACGGAAGTCCTTCAATTGCTTTTGCAATTTCGATAATTTCTTTTGCTTTGGGACCGTTGTCTATTGCTAATAAGCTTTCTTCTATCTCTTTTACCGTCGCTTTGGGGTCTTCAATAGATTTTGAAAGCTGAGTTGACAATCCGACAAATGCCTTATCATCTCCAATTCGTTTTCCTACAACTCTGGCAGCGGCTTGAATTGCTGATTTTGCTCCGAAGTAAGAGACTGTCATTATCTGACATACGCTCTTAGACCCATATATGTGTTTGAGATATTCAATAACAAAAGGACGAACATTCGGAGGAATGTCAGAATCTATGTCTGGCATACTGACTCTTTCGGGGTTTAAGAACCTCTCAAAAAGCAATTCATTTTCGATGGGGTCAATGTTCGTTATTCCGACAAGATAACAAATCAGAGAACCTGCAGCAGAACCTCGTCCGGGACCGCAGCCCTCACCCACTTCATTCTCAGCCATTTTACTAAGCTTTGGAATATTAAAGGGGTCGTTGAGAAACTCAGGGTCATCCAAGTCAAGCTTGCCGATGATTCTTGCATAATTTAAGAAATCTTCAACAATACAAAGATAATCACTAAATCCCATCTTTTCTATTACTCCGAGCTCATATTGAACTCGTTTCTGATATACCGGGGTCCAGTTCTTTATTTTTTTCTTGCCTGCTTGGATAAGTCTTCTCAGGTGAAGCTTAGCTCCTTCTTTGCATGGAAATTTCGGATAATGTTTTCCGATAACAAATTCAGTATTGCACATATCAGCTATTTTATATGTATTTTCAATAGCTTCTTCAACAACATCTTCCGGCAATATTCGACAGAGCCACTCCGCCATTTCTTCATTGTCTTTAATATAGAGTTCATAATCCTGAGGCTCCATATCTTTCCAGCCGTAGCCTTTGTATTGCACGAAATTATACTGTCTGACAATAGCTTTATCTTTAACAGAATAATGAACATCATTCGTTGCTACCATCGGAATTTTATGTTTTCTTGCTATTTTAGCAAGAATCGGCATTGCATAAATTTCTTCTGATATGCCGTGATTCTGAAGTTCAACATAAAAATTTTCTTTGCCGAATATGTCAACAAGAGAATTTAGCATATCTTCCGCCTCGTTAAAAGCTTTCTTTTCGGATACTTTTTTAGACTCAAGTTCTTTAATTTGTGTCGTATATTTATTATATCTTTCAAGGCTTTTAAATATGGAAGCAACAGACTCTTTATAGCTTCGCAGTTCATTTGCTTTTGCAGTTTCGGCTGATTTAACTTTGGGCTTTTGTGCTACAGCAGCTTCAACGCTATCTCGCAATGATTCTGCGCCGGCAATAAGCTCCGGGTCTTCCGACCGATAAGCTTTGTTCAATTCTTTTTTATAAGTTTTTTTTGCAAGCTCAAATACTTCATTCTTCTTGTTAGTAGCGTCTTCGAGTTCTGTTTGCAGTTTTTCAATTTCTTTGTTTGCCTGCAACACAATTTCCGAATCGGGGTTTATTTCAAGAGCTCTTTTCTTCTTGATTTTTGCTATATCTTTATCATAAGCAAAATTTTGAAGAAGAATTCTACAGAGCGGTCCTTGCATACAAGCTGATGTCGCAATAACATTGTCTTTGCCGATTCCGTTTGTAATATACTCACGGAACATATCAAATGTGGCAATAGGACGGTCATTATGTACGTTATATGCCGTTGCTGTAGAAATTTTGGAAATAGCTTGATAACCATCGAAATTCTTTGCTAACAAGATAAAATGAGTTCTTTCTCCGTCTCCTATGTCAGTATAAAATTCGCAACCGTAAATAGGCTTAATTCCTACTTCTTCGCAAGCAACGCGGAAGTTCTGAATTGCCGTCATAGTGCCATGGTCAGTAATAGCCATTGCAGTTGCTCCGAGTTCAGACTCCCTTTTTACAAGTTCTTTACAGATTGAACCGGTGTCTCTTAATGACCCCTCTCCTGTATGAACATGCAAATCAGGAAATTTACCCTTAAACTTAGAAATATCCATAACAAATCTCCTTTCGTTAACAGGTCAAACATAAAATATTTGACAATTATTAACATGTTTTATTTTCTTAAATGCCTAAGATTTCGTTATGAATATGTAAGATGACCAAAACAGGAAAAAGCCTCCGTCAGTTAAGACAGAGGCTTTGTTGATTCATAAAATGTTTTAAGTTACTTTATGCGTTTTTTCTTGATTGTCTTATAATAATAATCTCTAAATTGGCGATAACTACCATAGAAATTATTTTCAGATTTTGAAACATGTGCATTATCGTAATTGAGTTTTGATAATTCTAAGGTGCATATCCGTGGGGAGTGTCAAGCTTTTGATAAAGTTCTTGTTGTTTTATTGCAATCCAATCCATATATATCACACCAAGTCTGAATATCGCCTTCATAAATACCGTCAGCAATAATATCAACTCTAACATTATACTCTGTAGTATTTACTTTAACGCTATTAATTAAATTATCGGTAATATCATCCGGGCTAAGCGCCTTATTCCAGAAGAAAACATACGGATAAAAATTATTATCTTGAACTTCAGAGGCTGCTTTATTTCTATCGGCAACGGTTCCTGCTACAGCTATCCATGAACCATTATTTATCGCATCAGAATTCCACTCAAGAGTAATATCAGACGAATTAACGATTTTATTTGTTAACACGCTTCCGTCATCTTTACTTATAGGAGTAAATACTACCATGGCCTTAGCATATACTGAAGATTTTCCGCTGTTTTGAATTTTTACATCCTTTTTTATGTTGCCGTCTATAGTCTCATTTACTTTAATATCAACTCCAAAATCATATTCGAAATACACATTATCTTTGCGTATATCCCAGTCGTACACATAAGAGTGTGCGACCGGCATAATAGCAGAAACTGCAAGAGTTGTTAAAGCAAGAAAGTATATAAAACATCTTTTAAATATTTTCATGTGATTGCCTCCTTAATTATCGGAAGATATCGATTCTACGGTTTCGTTTGACATGGTATTTACAGCATACGCAGAAGCATAATGCAGAGTCGAATTATCTTTGTTGTATTTGTTTTCAAAAGTTACAGTGTTTGCCTCATCCGGTTGTAATTGAAAAACATGGTTCTCTACTGATTTCCAATCAATTCCGTTAATTGACACGCCGCTATAGTCCCATGTCCAGCCTTTACTAACATCATTAAGAGCGTTTGAGTCTTCTACTACACAATAATATTGATATGCAGAAGTATCAACCGTTACTGTTCTTTGTCCGTTGCCTTGTATAGTGAAATTGTTAAGGACTTTAACAGAATTTATATCTGCACCTGACCCATCTGCTTTTTCCTTAAATCCCAGAACAGAGAATACAAAGGAACTGTTTGTATGTGCGGAATCACAACCCGTTTTAACAACAGTAATGCTGTTTGTTGTCTGATGAATTTGTGCGTTATATCCTAAGAACATCGACATATATTGGTTCCCGCATATATTACATTCGTTTGTTGCATAAAATTCATCTACAGTTAATTTAAACGGAGCATTTACAGATAACGAGTCTAATATATTTTCAAAACCGTCATACATTAATGTTAACTGAATCTGGTCTTTATCGGCTATTACAGAGTTTGCGGATTTTTCAACCCCGTTTTTATCTGCAAATCTTTTCACATATGCATTAATATCAGTTTGTGCTATAGAGTAAACATCCTCAATAAATACTGACTTGTTTTTACTTTCATCAATATTTACCGTATTATTATTTGCTACAAGATAAACAAAGCCATTGTTTTTAGCGGCATCCATTTGTGCAAGTGCCAAATTTGATAACTGCCCGTTATTCATCGAATAATTCAAAGTTTCATTATCAGATGTTCCGTTTTTACGGCTCTGAATATTCAAATTATCAAAAGCTTCGCTCAGTTTATCAGAGCTAACGGGATATTTTGTGCCGGATGCTTTGCTTATAACTGCATCATTTACTTTAATCGCAGGAACAAAAACATTTACATTTACCGGAACATCAAACTGTCTCGCGGACTCTTGACCTTTTGTGTAAAATATATCATCTACAATACCGGCTTCTTGTTCTGCCTTTGAGTCTTCGTTCGTCTTATTATATTCAGGAAATCTATCATTAACTATAGTTTCTTGATTTTCCATTCCCGACCATAACAAGTATATATATTTATTTATTGACGGAGCGCTCTGATGATAGCTACCGCCTGAATAAGTAATTCCTGAACTGTTAAACTGGATATATTTTGAATCTGCAACTATTCCATTGCTGCTTGAATCAGCGTAACTATTTCCAAAAGCAACCATAACATAATCACTTGGTTTGTGATATTCAGTTTCAGTTCCTATTTTATTTTTTGAATAAATTAATTCAGTACCATCACTATATACGCTACATTCTTTATCAGAGTTCAACAATAAAGTGTATTTTGTATCTGTGTATCGGCCTTCATAACTTATTTTTAAATTATTTTCTCCTAATGAATCGAGAGAATATATATAACCTATCTTTACATTATCGTTATCTAAAGAAACTTTGCCATTAACTAATTTAACCGGCATTGTCGGTACGTCAGACGAAAGAGTATCCTTCCCTCCTGCCGTAGAAATTAAAGTAACAAAATTTTGTACTGCTTTATCTTCATTTTTAAAAATTCCAGAATTATTAAAATCATTAGTTGGCACAGATTTTCCGCCCATAAACGAATCCTTGGGTCTGATTTCAAAAGTTACACGAAGTTTGTTGCCGCCATGTTTTTCGTTTGAGCTATCAATAATATCATCGACAATACACGTATCGACAACTGAGCTATTTTCGGGAGAAGACAAAACCTCCACAACTTTTTCTGTTTCTGTATATGCTATTTTACTGGTTATATCGATTGGAGCTCCCCATGCGCGATTTCTTTCTCCGTGCTGTGTGTCCCCTACATTAGATGTCACATCACCTATGTATGACCCGTTTTTATAATCATATGGAACTTTATATACTTTTGTAGTGCCTTGTATTATTTCAAAGTAATCGCTTACAGTATCCTTAAGCGAATATTCTCCTAAAAGGGAACCCTCGGATACAACGTGGGTTGAAATTGCGTAAAGTACTGCTTCCGAAAGAGCTTCTGCTATTGCCTTTTCTTCGTTTGCATTACCATAATAATATTTTGTATCAGGATTTTCCGCATCAATATATCGAGTATAAAACGACGGAATATTCTGCCAAGAATTATCGCTTTGCGCCCAGTATTTGTAGATTTTTCGACCGTGTTCTGATTTTTTTGGATAATCATAAGGAATTCCTATTGTATCATTAACTTTTTTATTGGCCTGTTTGTTATCGTAATCTCTCCAATCAAACGACTTATTTGACGATACCTTCCATCCGGATGAAAGAACATTTAAAAATATAGTAGCCTCTCTAATCCCGATTTTTTCTCCTTTGTTTTTGTCGTTATTATAACCGCTTGTAATAATATCACATAATGTATCATCGGTTTGAGATGGAATAGCTTTGAAATCGCTATTAATGCCAAGACAATAAATTCCTACACCCATATTTTTTAATAAATTATCGTATTTAATAGCTTCATTAGCATAATTATTGCCCGGACCTCCGAAAGTACTGTTTTCACTTGTTACACCTAACGCGGGAACCCCATCAGTTAAGAAAAACAACACCTGAGTATTATCTGGATATTCTTTTTTTCTTTCAGATATTTTTTCATACACCGTTTTAAATGCTAATCCAGTATCAGTTCCGCCAATTAAATTTCCTGTTATCCCACTAACTTTACTATTAATATCCGACAAACTGTTTTTATTAAGAGAACGATAACCAAAGCGGTGAGTTGTGCTGTTAGCGAAAGTATACATACAAACATTTGCCTTGTATTTTGTACCTGCCCCGTAATTGTTGACCAAATTTGAAAAAACGGTTTTTATTGCACTTATAGCATCTTTTCGTTTACTTCCAAGCATAGAATTAGAGTTATCCATTAAGACCATAATATCTATTTCGCCTTTATTATCAGCTGTAAGATATCTTACATCGCTTGTATACGCTTCCAATTCTATTTTATAGTTCCCTTCCTTATCAGGACCTTCTACTGTTTTCTTTGTGTACAAACCTTCTTTTAAATTATAATATTCATTTGTTTCACTTTGACTTATTGGAGTTGTTATAACATTTGTTTCCGCTTTAACAAAAACCGATGCCGGAACAATCATAGCCACTATAAGTAAAACGCTTATAATAATTCTTGAAGCTTTTTTCATTGAAATTCCTCCCTGTTTAAATGTTTTAAGTATTTGCTATTGAGCTACATAAACAGCTTCAATATCTATCACTTTAAATATGTTAGACAGGAAAAGAAAAAGCCGCAGAATTAAATCTGCGACTTAATATTATGCATTTATAAATATTGAGGATACTCTATTAATAAATATATAGTAATTATAATAGCAGATAGTAAAGTTCCATTTGTAACTAAAACTCTTCTATCACTATATATTTTAATCTCTTTTCCGCTTAATCTGGATATAAAATATGTTAGATAAGAAAAAGCACAGGCAAAAAGCAGCGGATTTTAAATATAAAAAAATATCCTATTTCAACTTTTTGGTCTTCTCATTTTCATTTGCTTTAATTAGATTCATTTGTATCTCACTTCTTATAATTTCTTGCAGCATTTTATCCTGTATGTCCGTTGTACTAAATTTACCAAGGAGGTTAACGCTGGACAAAAATCGTTCATCTTCATGCAGGGCCTTATGATAATGATTGAGTTGCAACAGCGAATTGCGATATACAGACAATGCCGTTCCTGCAATTAATTCTGTAATGACACCGCCTACAGCGGCTATAATAGACGTTTGAAAAGGCAACTTAAATATAACAGGAAGAAGAATTGCACCTGTTACCAGAATAAATCCCGCAATACACATTATCACGGCTAATATAAATGATGCCTTTGCCTGTTTTTGACTCCAAGTATAAAATTCTTTTATGTCTTCAAGGTTAATCATCATGCGTCCTAATGCATCAATTTCTTTTTTTTCTTTAATCTCTGAATCTTTTTGATTCTCTCGTTCCGGTTCATTTTGGATTATAGCACGTTTTAAACGATTGGAATAAGATACTAATTCTTTCTCATCATTTTCTTTTTGACTTTTTTTTAATATTAATAAATAACTCGGTAAAAGCGTAGAAAGAGCTGTTATGATGGATGTTATTTCTATTATTATACGAGAGACACTTTCTTTATCAATTTCCCCCATCTTAAGAGATTGTCCATAGGAAGTCAGCGCAATAAGAGACATCGCAAATATTTCAGTAGCAATAGTTAAAATTACCATATACAATAATGTTTTGCTATTTTTCTTTTCTAAATTTTCTCTTCCTGTGTCATGACACTCGTGCAATAAAGTGTTCTCTATGGTTAATTGCGCTTGATATAAGTCTTCTTTAGAATTTGAAGAACATATGATGCACGATATATTTCTTACACTTACAGGAATATTTGCCGCATCCAAAATAACTGGAATTAAAATTTTATTTTTGTGTTTTTGTACCGATGTTTGTGCTATCTGTAACTCTATATTAAGAGCCGTGCTTTCAGAAAATTTACTATCAATTATAGCTAAAATAGCATCTGCGCTCTCTATTTCGTGTTTGAGATTTCTGCTAATATCTGCCCCCAATTCATATATAGATGAAGCCGAAACAATTGTAATATTTTTAATATTGCTTAAAAGATTTTCTGCAAACAAAATATTACTTGGTGCAGATAAAATATAAACTTTCATTATTCACAATCCTTCCTTTTGACTTTTTCCTTATTATAACATATTACATTATATTTTCAACCATATATATTATTTATAGAATTATATCCGCTTTGCATAATATTAATAATGTTTTACAATTTTAACTTTTATTCCATTTTTTTAAAGACAAAAAAGAGCCACGACCGAAAATCGTAGCTCTTTTAAAATATTATAATTATTTAAACAAATTTTTAAACCACAAAGCAATATTAGTAAAAAACTTTACAATTTTTTCCCAAAAGGTAAGTTTGCGATAGGGATTATCTTTGCTATCCCAATCATTATAATAGCCGTTTTTATCTGTTTTAAGGTCACTTACATTACCATCTTTGCCATCACCAAAATCCGATTCGGTTTCCGCGAAAATAAATGAGTACTCTGAATTCCTTTGCTCATCAGTAAGAAAACGATAAAGTTTAACGTTGTTAATATCAGTTACATCTTTACATTGACCAAAAGCATTTTTATATTCGACAATAAACTTAAACGGCGTGTCGAATCGATTGTCAGCAAATCCGGAATCTCCTACAAATGTATTGCATTTATCGCAATGGAAACCATAAACTACAGGAGCAATTTTTTTGTGTGTAAATGTTGCAGATTTTTCTCTGTCAATATCATCATTTATATAGCTTACACTTTCATATTTGCCGCAATACGGACAATACCATTGCGTTATATCTATTGTTTCGACAACATTATCATAATAATTCATTACTTTCCAACCAGGGCAAAACACATCGTAAGGTCTATACTTTCTAATCTTACTATTAATTACTGTTCTTCCCATGTTAGAGACAGTAAATATTTTTTTCGCTTCAGGACAATACATAGCATTAGTTGAATATTCATCGCCACCTTGGCTTAAACAATATTTATTGATTCTACCGTCCGCCTCATAACAATACGGGTCATACCAATTATCCGGAGCTTTCTTTTCTGGAGCCGGTTCAAAGTTATCGAATGTATTATCTACACTCTTAGTTGTTTCTTCTGCTGCAAATACAGGAACCATGACGCCTACCATCATAATTACTGCTAAAATAGCTGACATAATTTTTTTCATAAAATACAACTCCCTCTCAAATTTGATACTTAAAATGTGAATAAAAGTACCATAATATGATTTTAATACTTTTTAGTAGTTTTTGTCAAGAGCCTTTTAATAAAAGATAACAAAATGTTTAAATAACACTTAAATATATCTCTTATTTACTCAACTCCGGAATAAACATGTCAGAAAACCGCTTCGTAAATTGCTGATTTCTCTTTGTTTTTCATTATAAATATGTCAGAAATTTATATATATTTTATTTTGAGACAGTTTTATGGAAAAAATTGTAGCTAATGCAAATATTTTTAAGGCTTAAATACAAATTCTAAAGGCATAAAAAAACACGACCGCTAAAGCTTTGCAGGCTACGGTCGTTTTTTTAAAATATAACCAAGAGTAGAAGTTATATAATAACCATCTCTCGTTTTACATATTTTGCGTTACTGTAAGAAAATAAAACAGCCGATAAGTCCGCACTCTATCGGCTGCTTTATGGTTTGAATAATCGAACTGGCCGTTCTTATACTCATATGTGCAATTCACAACATGCAATTAATATTATATTTATTTTTTGATTTTTGTCAAGTTGTTGTCTATTACTATTTTTTGTTTGCAGTGTTTTCTTATGTTCTAAAACTGTTTAAAAATTCAAGCGGCGGATTTTTCTCAAAAACATCCTCAAAGAACATTTGCTCAACATTGGCAGTTTCAAAAGGTTTCTTAAACTCTTCTCTAAGAAGATTTTCTTCTTTTACTCTTTCTTTTTCTGCCCTTTGAGCGGCTCTCTCTTCTTTTATTTTTTTCTTACAAAACTCTTTGTACTGAGCTAAGACGTTATATTTGGCATAGAGCAAACTATATTCGTATTTGCTATAAACATTCATACACTCATTCAAATATTTTATAGGGAGTTCCGTAAAATTCATTTTATATGCTTCCCACAACTTATACTTTTTTAAAAAATCAGTTCCGTAAAAAGCAAAATATTTATACATTTCCTCCGCAGTTTTAAATGCTGTAAACTCTCTGATTGCATATTGTAAGCAAAATAGAGCTCGCATATATCCTCCCCTACCCTCAAAAAAGAACTTAGGAAATCTCGAAACCTCTCCGTTAAGAACTCTATTATAAACAATCTTTGTCTGTTTAACTTCGTCAATTTTAAATTTATTCGGATAAGCTTTTGCTACTATGTAAAAACAATCATTCATGGGGTCGAACTCAGGTGGAAATTTAATAAAGCGAATCAATGGAAGTAACTTCATTTTTTCCATAATATTCTTATTTAAATTATGATACGCTTCTTCCGGTGTCCACCCAAAATATTTCTCAAATATACATCTAAAAAATCGTAAAGCTATTTCTTCTTTTCCAGCTGCTGAATTACCGGCAAAGATTTCGGAGGAATAGTTTTTTCTTTTGCCCAATAGAACCCTTTCGTACTCATAAAAAATATCTTGGTCTGTCATGATACTACCATCCTTTACGTTAAATATTTCTTTCGTTAGAAATATGTCAGATAAAAGTCTCATTTAGTATCATTTAGTCTCATTTCTGATAAAACTTTAAAAACATTTCAAATGACATACTTAATGTGACTACATAGACAAACAAGAAATAAAAGAAAGGAGTTTTTTTCATGGAAAGAACAAAAACATACAATACAGAAGTTGTTATTTACTGCATTATTGACGGAGATGTTAAGAAGAGGAAGTTCGCTTATTTCTCTAACGATGGCAGCGATTTAACAGTTGTCAGCAATCTTGATGAGGAATTTGTATTCCAAAGAGATGCGTTTTTAACGCTTGCAGAGGCAAACGAAGAAATGCGAACCAGACTGAGAGACTGTTAAACTATAAGGAGGATTGTATTATGGCAAATATTATTAACAATAAACCGACGGTTGTAATTGACTGTGATGGTATTGTTTACCAATGTGATGAGGCTATCCTAAAAGACCTCAATGATAAATACGGCACAAACTACACCATAGAAGATATTGGGGTATACGGGCTGACCGGAAATTACATCTTGGATAAAAAATTTGATTACTACAAAGATAAGAATTTCGTATTGAACCAACCTCTTTATCCCGGAGCAAAAGAATTTGTAAATGCTTTGCAGAAACGATGTAATTTGTATTTTTGTACAGCGGTTATGACGGAGGGCATGTCAGCACGAGCAGAAGCTTTAATGAGAGATTTCAATATTTCCCAAAGTCAGATAATAATTGCAAAAGACAAATCGCTTGTCACCGCAGATTATTTTTTGGATGATTCACCCTGCAATATTGAAAGAAGCATAGCTAAACATCCTGTGTTATTCAGGCGCCCTTGGAATCATGACGTAAGCGGCGTTATGTCGGTTTCAAAATATGATGACTTTATTTGTTTTCTTGATTACATAGAACATAAAACCCCATTCACCGGAATTAAATCTGACAGTATTGTGTGCCTTGTTGGGGCTTCTGGAAGCGGGAAAACAGAGTTGCTTAATGCGGTAATCGAAAAAACTGATTATAAGAAAATTCTTACCTACACAACCGCTCATAAAGACGGATATTTGCACTTGACGGAGAATGATTTTACAATCAAACGTGATAGCGGCTTTTTTGCAGAAACTACCGTTTACGGCGGAAATAAATATGGCATATCTCAAGATACTGTAGACAACATACAAAAAACAAAGTCGAACTATATCTGCGCAATTGATATATGTGGGGCCATGGCTTTAAAAAATCTTTTTAGAGACAGAGTTGCTATCATATATGTAAACACACCAAAGGAAATGTTGTATTTAAATTTATTGCATAAAGAAATGCCAGAAAAGGAAAAAGTTCTTCGCTTAATGTCTGTTGACACCGAAATAACCAATAAACAATTCTGTGATTTAACAGTAAAAACAGAAAAGCAATTACTTGAAACTCTCTGATTTTTAACACCTCGAATTAAATTTCGGGGTGTTTTTTTTATAAAAAAAAGCCCGTCGAAATATATCGACGGGTGTTTTCAGAAAGATATTACCAGTTTTTACATTTTGATGTAATTATTTTAGCTATGCAATTTTTTAAATTTGCCGCCGAATTACACTCAATGTAATCGTTGCCATACATTGTTTTAAGAATATCCGTAGCGGACCCTGCCTCAAGAATTATACCAACGATATCATGTAACCGTTTAGCATCTCTTATAGCTGCTTTTGTGTCAAAAATAGCATCTTCTCCATAATAACTGTCTGCACATGGCTGACCGTCAGAAATAACTATCATAAGCTTATTTCTTTCCGGTCTCTTCTTTAATATAGATGAAGCCCAACGAATTGCCGGACCGTCTCTATTCTGCACACGGGCAGAAATCATTGGGATTGAAGCTCGGTCGGCAGGAGCATTTTTAAATGTAGTATAATGCTCCAGTTCAACAGAATAGTCGTATTTTGAATCGCCGGAATGACCTACTACGCAGCAAGGGATATTAGCTTCATACATGGCCTCTGCCAGCATTGCTGCAGCGAGACGAGCGTTTCTTATTCTGCCTCCTCCCATGGAGCCGGATTCGTCCACAAGCAGCATAACAGCCGCACAATGTTTTTCCTTAGGTTTTTTTCTATCAAAAATTAAGGGAGAACGGAAGTTAGGGTCTTTGTATCTCATTAAATTCAAATCGCCATGGTCAGCTCTCTTTACCCTACCGGGCTTGGTTTTAAACTGACGTTTAATCAGTTTTGCGAGTTCATGAGCATCAGAGGATACGATATATTTATATTCTTCATAGGCTTCGGGATTTGGAGTTGCCTTGTGGTGACTAATAGTTCTTACAAACTTATCACCTTTTGGAAACTCAGCAGCTCCGAAATCATAATCAGACTCATTTTCCTTTTCAGCTTCAACTTCCGCTTTTTCGAGACTTTTAAGAGTTTCCTCCAACGCTTTTGAAGCCGCTTCGAAATCCGATTCTGTTAAATCGCAGTCATCTTCTACTTCCTCAGGGTCATCATCAAATGTTTTGCAATCCGATTTATCGGCCCCATCGCGATAAATACTATCGCTTTCCTTGCCGGAATCGTCACTTTCTTTCGACCCTGTATCGTAGTCGTCTGCCTCTTTGGGTTCATCATCAGAATCTCCACCCGAACTTTTGCTATCTGTTTTATCCTCTGAAGTGTCTTCGCTTTTATCATCTGAAGCTTCTTTATCGCTGTCACCGGAATCAGACTCTTTTTTCTTGGATATTTTACCTATTTTTCGAGTTCTTGCAGCTTTGCTTTCAGGGCTATCACCGGCATCTTCACCTTCAGAATCGCAATCAGATGAGTCTGTAATAGTATAATCGCTTTCAGGTGCGTCTTCCGCATACGGCAATAATATTTCCGTAGCCTTTTTTGCTTTGGTTAAACAAAAAGCACATGAAGTACTGTCGGTTGCATCATTAAACAATGGGATAATTTTCTCCCAAACCTTCTGCGCTTCATCTGACATTTCCGGCTTAACAATACCAATGTCTCCGTATTGAATCATTGCATTGATAACTTGGGCCAAAATGCAATCCTCTGGATTAATATCCGACGATACTTCCCATGTTCGTTTAATTGCGAAATTTAGTGCCTCGATAGTTTCACCGGCAAAATATGACGGGGCGTAGCTTTCAATACGGCTATCTTCAAAAATATTAAAGACAGTCTTAAAGAGTTCTTTTTCTTTCGGGTCTCTAATTGCCTCAATCATTTTTTTACGCAAAACAAAATTGGTCAGAATTTGGTGCATGAATTCATGAATTGCAATTCCCGTTATAAACATAGAAGATTCACTATCATTTAAGCCTTGAAAAAATCTTTTCACTTCCCCGTCCTGATTAGCATTTAGATATATACAAGCATTGTTTCCTCGCTTGTATGTATAGCCTAATTCCTTTGAATTTTTAGGAAGCCATCGTATTGAAACCCCTATTTTTGGCATTTTCATTCTATATAAAGATACCAAGAACTTAGCCAATGCAGATTTTCTTCTGCTTGATAACATAAATTATCCTCCTTTAAAGAGCGTCACTATAACTAAGCAACGCTCTTATGTAATTACAGTCTCGGAAGAGAGCTTTGAAGTGCTTTAGTAGTAGCCTCTTCAAGTTCTTCATCAAAATCTCCGACATTATCAGTTAAGCTTCTTAATGCGCTAATCGGGTCCTCTCCATTATTAATAGATTGGAGCACGCCATAGCAAGAACGCAAAGAAATTGCTTCTGCGGCATCACGACCGCTTGAACTGTCGAGCGAATTCATTACAGAATTATAAGCTTTAAAAATCCACTCACAAATCATTCTCGGTGTTTTTCTTAAGGATTTACGACGAGCCGCAAATTCATTGTAGAACTTATCAATATCTTCTGTTGCAGATGTTTTTTTGCTTTCACTTCTTTTGAGAAGCATTCCTATAAATTCATCCTTATCGGCAGGTTTAAACTTAAAAGGCTGATTAAAGCGGTTTAAAAGAGCTGCATGCATTGTTGCACTGCCGCAATTCTTATTATAAAGGATTGCATAAACCGACAACGGGTGTCTGATAACAGCTTCGCATCCGTTCCTGTAGAGTGTGTAAGGACTCTCTACAATCTGGGAATAGACACCAAATATCATTTCGGGGTCGCCCGTATTCGGTTCTTCACCGGCAGAGATTCCGCCGTACATCTGACACATAGTTAAAGGAGCGTCTGTATGGCGAGGTTCAGAACCTACCATTCTTGTTTTGCCTTCTGCGAAGGACTCGTCCGAATTGGGATTAAAAGACGTTACCCAAAACGGCATACCAAGAACCGCTGCCAAACATTTAAGAGCAAACGATTTACCGGAGCCGGGAGGGCCGGAAAGTTTAAGATTCACTGCGTCCTCGCCAAGAGCGTCCTCCCCTGTAAGGCCATCGGACATTCGTTTGTTGATTTTACCAAGACTCTGCTCAACAAGAACCAACATAGAAATAAATTCCTTAGTAGGCACAAACTTATCAAGAGTGCTGAGCGGAGGAATATGTCCTACTGCTTCCGGAGCCCATTCATAATCAAGTCTATGTTCTCCTTTAAGACAAGACTCCCAAGTAAAATAATTTTCAATTGGAACATCAAGTTCAGTTTCTGTTGCTGCTTCAACGGAACTAAAGAGAGGTGAGAGGTCAGCAAGTGCAAACTTTTCCGCTACATCATCAGCGTTTGTCGTTACAAGGCAGATGTCTTTGACAGAGCAAAATCCGGAGTTTATTGCATCGCAGAAAAACTCATGATTGTTATCGCGAGTCGAACCGTCATAATCTTTGACAGTTTTGTTAAGAAGTTCCATATTAACTGCGGCTATCAGCGAAACTACATAAGCACGTAAATAATCAGGAGCATCATGAGAAAAGGTAATCTGCCATTCGTTTTCATCTTCTTCCGCGTAAATACTCATATCAAAAGTTGTATAAGAATCAACGCAATATTTTTTATCAATTTCCGCATAAATCTTTGTTCTGTCTTTATTTGTGAAAACCTGCAGTTTATCCTGTTGCCAATCAGAATACACATGAATTCCCATGTTTGTAGAAGCAAGAGTCGCTGTTCTTCCGGGAACATGATATAAATTTTTAGCCTTAACTACTTTTCCGACAGATATCGTTCGTTTAGTACCATCATCAAGAGTAATTTCCGTAATACGAAAATTTGGATTGGATGCGTTTTTGAGTTCTGCCGCATTAAAATAAATTGCCATAAATAAATCTCCTTTCAATAGTCGTTCTTCACGACTTAACCGATTAAATTATCAATCTGAAATCACAACTCTTGTTGTCATAATTTCAAATCAAATATGTCAGATAGTCTTTTGGTTAATTTTTTAAAAATATGTAATCTCCGATTATAGGCAGTTTGTTTTTGTCCCCTCTCAGTGCATTTAAAATACCTTTATAAATAAGAAATAAATCAAATATAACTAAAACAATTCCAACGAATTTACCGATGGTAGGGATAAAAAAAGAGGCGACAGTTAGAATCTCGACAATAAACAAAGTAAATCCTTGATTTTTATGGAATCCAACAAGCTTCTTATCTTCATACTTAAAAAAAGTAATCAGCGGCCAAAATATATAAGCAGCTAAAGAAGCATTTCGGTCCTTTATATTCATCTCTTCGGTCGGGCTTAAAGCCAATAACTCTTTTGTTATTTCCTTTTTACAATCTTTACATTTGCCGTTTATGATTTTCCCCCCACAGTTTGGACAATACATATAAACACTCCTTTGATTGGTTTTTATAAAACGGTTTCGTAGAAAACCCACTTCCTATAGATGGTGGGTAGTTCACTTTAAATATGTTTGATGAAAAACTAAATTGCTTCAAGACGCAAAAAATCCGCCTCCATAACAGAAGCGGATTTTTAAAAATTTACAAAACAAGTCACAGGTTCTTGCTTATTTGGTGTTTAATTATTATTAAGCACCTTTTATTGCGCTTTTTGCACCGATATCGTTAGCAATTGTTCTGAAGAAGAAGTCATTAGTATATGTTGCACCTTCAGCAACGTTTGCTGCAGTATTAGCACAAATTGTCCAACAAGCTTCAACATCATCAGTTACGTTGTCTGCCTGAATAGCATAAGTATCAACATAAATATTGATGTTATCCTCAGCTACGAACTGTGACATAGCTTTATACTGTTTATTACCATTAAGGTCAACTACCCACTCAACGTCACCGTCAACAACAGTCTTGTAGATTACTTTAGAAGCCTCAGCTTTAGTGGCAACTATAGTATTGTCAACGATTGCAAAAGTTGTGCCGTCATCAGATGACAGAGTCTTAAGAACATCATCAAGTGTCTTAGGAATACGAGCACCGTCGGCAATATTAATCATTGTAACCGAATCAAATACCGGAGTAGTTGTGCTGCCTGAATCAATGCGTGTCATCTTATCGCCGGCATATGCATATGTATGAGCTGTGAAATATACATTTGAATCTGCTTTATTAGTTATAGAATCAGAAGTTCCGAGAACAAGCTGTCTTGTGTCTCCCTTTGCTGCGGATACCTGATGAGTATCAAGTGTGTCCTTATCTGTTTTGGAAATTTCTTTCCAACCGTCATTTACTGTATAACGGAAAAGTTCAACGTCATTAAGGGTATATGTCGAACCATCGTCGTTATTGAGTTTAACCTCTTTCGCAGTCGGCACAAGTACGGTAACAAATGCATATGCATCGTTTTCGCCCTCATTAACAACCTGCGGGTCTTTTGCTACAGTATCAAGAGGAAGGATTTTGTCTCCGCTGTCCTCTTTCCAACTCGGCTCGTCAATTCTTACATCTACGGTCTGCTCGCCATCTTCATCAGTGAAAGAGAATCTGTTGATTGCAGAATCTGAATCGCTCAGGAATGCAAATGCACCCGTTATAGCAAGGGCACCGGCAAGGCAAAGAGCTACTATAGCGCCCTTTTTAGTTCTTTTATTCGTCTTTTTCATTTTCATTTAATTTCAACCTGCTTTCTTCAATAATATTAGTTTCTTGTTCACAAGAATCTTCTCGTGAATCTGTGATGAAAGAAGATACGAGCGCAATAACAATTAAAATTACTGCAGCAATTATACCTTTAGTGGACTGCAAAAAGTTTGTAACATACCCTAATTTAGGAATGTTAAACATTACAGTTCCGAGAATCTGGTCTTTATTAATAGGAGCAAAATCCTCGTTGGTATTTGCGTCACCTTTTGTTGTATAGGTGCCGTCATCATTTGCCGCAACGACCCTGTGAATAACTGTTATTTTTTCGCTGCTTCCTTCGTTGAAAGCTATGATGTCGTTTTCTTCGACATCAACAGCTCGTTTGTTAACGTATGCTAACGCACCGGTATGTATAGTCGGTTCCATTGAACCTGAAACAACCATAAAAGGTTGTATGCCTACAATCATAGGTGCGATTGCTACCAAAAGATAAAGTGCTATTACCGTGTACAATATTCCACGATATAGAGTGAAAAAACCATTAACTACTTTCATAAATAAATCCTTCTTTCAAAATCATAATTTTTTCTGTTTTGATTTTCGAAATAAATATGTCAGATGAGATTTGAAAACGAGTTTTTTATTTAAAATCTGTCAAATGCAAATTGATAAATTTTTTGAAGCAATTCTCTTGCTTGTTCTTCAAGTCTCAATATAAATATGTCAGATGAGTTTAAAAAACATAAAAAATGTTAATCAAACGAAAATTCCACCTTATTTCCGTTTAATTTAAGCTTTGCACTGAATTTTTTACCGGCTTTTGAAGTAAACCCGCTTATTTTTGCAGTGTTTCCCTTAACAATAAGTGACTCAATTTGCTTATCTGATAGTTTTTTTCCTGCGATTGTTCCGGAAATAGAAAATTTACATCCCTCTTTATACCCGGAACATCCATAGCCCCAACTATGTTTGACCATAGGTTTTCCGCATACAGGGCACTTAACCGCAGTAGTATTTCTTGATGCAGTACCAACGGAGGTCATTTTCATATCTTTTTTTATCGTGTCACACCATTCCTTAGTAGCTTTTTCAATATCAGCAACAAAAGAATCCATATTGTCTTTACCGTTTGCAATATCTGCAAGTCTTGTCTCCCAAACAGCCGTTAAAGTGGCTGATTTAAGAGTATCAATCGGTAATGATTGAATTACATCAATTCCCTTATCTGTTGCGGCAATAGACTTCTTTGTTCTTTCAATATATCCTCGACTTACAAGGTTATCTATAATAGCTGCTCTTGTGGCTTCAGTGCCGATTCCTTTAACATTTAACTCAGAAAGACTTTTAATATCTTTATCATCAGAATCTTTATCTGCCGAAATCATCGCAGCGATAAGCGTCTTATCAGTATATCTTTTAGGTGGCTCTGTTTTCTTCTCAAGGAGTTCATACTCGCCTTTGACCTTATCATCCTTCTTAAGCTTGGGAATAAATGACTCTTTTGAAGAAGGCCCGACTTCCATCCAACCTTTTTCGATAATAGTCAATCCGTTTGTGTTAAATTTAACACCATTATCCTCAGTTGTAATTTTTGTTTTTTCTACCTTTGCAGAAGGATAAATAGTCATAATTAACGAACGAGCAATAAGGTCATATATTTTTTCTTGTGTATCACTTAAACTTTTAGGAGCTACATGCGTAGGAACTATTGCAAAATGACTTTCCACTTTTGAGTCATCAAAATATTTCTTATTAAATCTTAACGGTTTGCCATCAAGATACTTTTCGTACTTACTTTGTTTTCCAAGATTTTGCAATGCAGTTTTAGCCTGCGGTTCGTAATCTTCAGGAAGAAAGGCGGAATTCGTTCTCGGATATGTAACAACACCCATTTCATACAAGCTTTGTACAACCTCAAGAGTTTTAGATGCAGAAAAGCCAAACTTCGAGTTTGCGTCCATCTGCAATGTTCCGAGAGAATATAAATTGGGAGTTCCGATTGTCTCAGTCTTTTTATCAACTGAAACAACTTGGGCATTGCCGGTAAGCCCCTTAACCAGAGCTTCCATTTTGGATTTATCTTCTTCTCTGTCCTTCGATGCGTACTCTCCAATATACGTTTCGCCTTTATCTGTTGTAAATTTAGCTTTAGGCACATAATATGTTTTTGAAACGAAATTCCTAATAGCAAGTTCTCTTTCAACAATCATAGCTAATGTTGGAGTCTGAACACGTCCGATAGAAATAACACCTTTGTATGAACCGCTTGATAATGATGCGGCAACAGTAAGATTTACTCCGACAAGCCAATCAGCAATACTGCGGCTTCTTCCTGCATTTTCAAGATTTTTTACATCCTTTGATTCAACAAGTTTAGCAAAAGCTTCTTTAAATGCTTTTTCGTTCTGAGACGCATAATACACTCGCTTATAAGGTTTTTTGCATTTTGCTGCTTCATAAACATAAGCAAAAATCAATTCGCCTTCTCTATCCCAGTCGGTTGCATTAATAATTAAATCGGATTTATTGAAGAGCTTTTTTACTATATTAAATTGTGAGGATGTGGCTCCGGTCACTTTTATTGAGTAATGAGACGGAATAAACGGCAAATTAATATCTTTCCAATGTTTTAATTCGGGGTCGTAATCTGCAATGTCACATAAAGAACATAAGTGTCCATAACCCCAAGTAACTATAGTTTCTTTTCCATCCCACTTAATAGGAATATAGCCTTGTTTCATATATTCGGCTTTTATGCGTTTATCATATTTTGCCAAATCATCATATTTAACAACTTTTCCGTCCGATAGCACAATAGGGCCAATTGCTGACGCAATTTTTCGTGCGACATCCGGTTTTTCTGCGAAAATCGTAATCATTTAAAGCTCCTTAATCATCAAAAATTATTGTTTGGTTGAGAATATCGAGTAAATATGACCTTGCTTTCTTCTCGTATGCTGTTGTTGGTTTTTGCTGAGATAAGCGAATTGCAAAAGGCAAGCAATTTTTAATATCCGGCTCAATATACTCTTTTATATCCTCTATTGAATAAAACGTCGGGTCTAATTTAATATTTTTTACATCATCTGAAATCCGCTCAAAATCATCCATTGTAATAAAAGATGTTACTATATATATCACTCCTTGTATTTTTTTGACAAACCAAGTATTCGGTCTGCCAATCCACTTGTTCTTATATTTGTCGTTGTTCTCGTAACAGCTGACTGAATACAGCCATTTTGTGTTAATATATAAACTTTCTTTTTTGCTCTGGTAACGGCGGTGTATAAAAGATTTCGTTTAATCATTCCGTCAGCTTCTTTCGGTAAACAAATGATTATTGTGTCGTATTCTGACCCCTGTGACTTATGAATTGTACAAGCATAAGCCAACTGGAAATCTTCAATGTTTTCACGCGGAACAATTAAGGTCCTTGAATTAAAATTAACTGTAAAGGTTACTTCCGTGGCATCCGTAATAAGTCCAACATCGCCGTTGAAGTAGTCTTCTTCATAATTATTTCTTATAGCCATTACTTTGTCTCCAATCTTAAAATGAGAATAAGAGTTGGCAATAAACGCCCCTCTTTTGTTCATCTCAGACTGGATATTTTTATTTAACACATAGGTTCCTGCCTTGCCTTTATTTTGAGGGCAAAGTATCTGAACGCTATATGGGTTTTTCTTATCGTATAACGAAACGAACGTTTTCTTTGCGGCATCCGCAAGGGATTCAGGCGTGTTGAACTGCCGAATAACAAATTCATCATTTGTAATTAAATTAGAAGCTCCGTTGTTTATGGTGGTAGCATTATCGATAATTGTTGTCTTACCTTTTTGACGGTAATTAACATCAAGTTTAACTGTTTCAATTTTTGCAGTAATCATATCTCTAAGAACGGAGCCTGCCCCTATTGAGGGTAGCTGGTCTACATCTCCTACCATAATTAGCAAGCAATTACTTTGCAAACTATCCGTAAGAGCTCCCATAAGTTCATTATCAACCATAGAAGATTCATCAACTATTATCATATCTGCAGGATAATCCGCATAATAATTTGTTTGAATTCTTCCGTCATTTCCAAATGGGCAAATCCCGAGCATTCGATGTATTGTACCTGCTTCATGTCCTGTAATTTCGTTGATACGTTGTGCAGCTCGTCCTGTAGGGGCCATCATAACGATATTATTATCCGGATATAATTTGTGATAAGCGTATGTGAGCCCGTTAATAACTGTTGATTTTCCTGTTCCAGGTCCTCCGGTTATTACTTTTATTCCATTTGAGCGCAAGAAATTAAAGCATTCTTTTTGTTTGTCGCTATATTTAATCCCGAGTTCTCTTTCGCAAATGCCTATAATTTTATTAACATTTATACTGTTATTTTTTTTGTTTTTCTGAAATCTTTCGATGTTTTTTGCCGTTTTAATTTCATCTTCAAATGATTTTTCAAGATAATAACGAACTTCATCTCCAAGTATTTCAGTTCTGATTTCTTTCAAATTGTCGCATGCGCATACTGTTTGATACATTGATATAGATGTTCCGATAAACGCAGATTTTTTCTTCGAAATATAATCAATTTTTCCCGCAAGCCGGTCCAGAGTTATGTATGAATTTCCGTTTTCATAATCACGGGTAACGATATTTAGGACAAGCGCCTCTACTCTTTCAATAGAACTAACTTTAAATCCTTTGTCTTTTGCAATCATATCGCAAGCTAAAAATGGCATTCCGCAATTTAGTCCGACATTATATGGATTTCGATTTAGTTCCTGCGTAGCATTTGCTCCATACTTCATTAAGATTTTTTCAGTAATAATAAAATTACCGCCAAAAGGCAGAAGATACTCAAGTAGCTCCTTTTGTTTTTTAGCTTGATTTAAAACAGAAATAATTGTTTTCGCTTTTCCGGGACCAATGCCATCTATTTTTGTAAGAAGCGAATAAGCATCCGGATTATCCGGTAACAAAAAAATATCTATGCCGATTTGGTCAACAATTTTCTGCGCCAATTTTTCTGATATCCCCTTGCAACACTCAGAGCTGAGAAAATCTATTGCTTCTTTTTCCCCTTTGACGCAAGGCTCAATATCATCCGCGATAAACTCATCGCCATATGATGTAGTTTCTTTATAACCCGTTAATTTAAGCGGCAAACATACATAAGAAAATGACAAAATTCCTTTGCATGTTATCAAGCGCCTTTCAAATTCCGGAATAAAATCAGCAAGTTCAAATTTAAATATAGTGTACCCCGTTGTTTCATTGCGAAATATCGTTTCTTTATATGTTCCGAACACTTTCATAATTAAACCCTCAAATCTTAACTAATTACCCAAAATCTTCTTCAGTTTCTTGTTCGTTAGCCAGTGCCTCATATTCTTCATCAGTAACAATGGTCACTTTTTTGCATATTTTATTTTCTAATAAATAATGTTGTATATCATTTAATATTGAGTTAGCTTCTCTCCCGTTATAATTGCGATTTTCAAACCACGCATCAACAAGGCAGGGGGCCAAAATTGTTTCTTTGTCTACAGGAATATCAAAAGTTACTTTGCGATTTCCCCTTGTATAAGTAATAGAATCATAAGAAACCGTAACAAGACCTCCATATATATAAATTTGTGGAACTCCAATTTGCATATATCCATTTATCTCTCTATGTAATCGTTCTTTGCTTTTTACTGACCGTGTTTTCATTGCGCGAACAAAAAATATTGCAAAAACTACAAACAAGATGAGCGGAATAATAATCATCCACTTTTGTTGACTTATTATCTCAACTACATCTTCAGCTTTCATATTTTCGTTCATAATTTATCCTCCTAAAACATAACTGACTAAAGCTCTCGAAACTTTATATTCTCTGCTTAATGCGGTAATTGTCATCCCGCCCTTATGCTTTTCTTTAATTTCATCTTTTTCACCGTCTGATAATTGAGATTTGTTTCTTGTTTTGCATCCTGCTTCATATAAAATTGTATATAATTGATATTTACTAATGTTATATTTAGCTAATAATTCTTTTACTTTGTAATTATCATCATTATAATCATTTACTATTTGCTTTTTTAATTCTTCGGTAATTTCAGCATATTGATGTGCTTCAGATAATCGCTTATGAGGTTCTCTGCGTGATATATTATTTTTATTAAGTATTTTATAAACAGCCATATTAGATAAACTGTATTTTTCGCATATATCATCAAACTTACTGCCTGATGTATAATCGTTTATAAGTTTTCTGTTGCGCTCTTCTTTATATTTGCGCTTAACTTCTTTTTCCGTCAGTTTATGCCGTTTTGCAATAATTTCGGCAGAAACTCCGACTAAAACAAGCTCATTATAAATTGTTTGATTTAAATTTTCAGAATGTGCGTTTTTATTTTCAATCCCGTATTTTTTTAATAGTTTAGATATAGATGACGTTGACACTTTAAACGAATTAACAATATCTGTTGTTTTCATACCTGAAATATAAGCTGTTAATATAGCTTTTTCTCTATCTTTAGACATCATTATTTATTGACTCCAGTTCATCGATAAAATCAGTATTTAATTCTTCGGGGTCTAAATTGGGTATATCAGACGGAAATTTAGTGTCAAAACCAATCATAACCTTTGCAAGATTAGGAAAATAATCATTAGTTAATTCCATGCCTTTTGCAAGTCCGGAATACATCTCGCTTTCATAAACGCTTGTTTCATCTGTGTTTTCCACACAGGCAGTAAAGAAAAACGGTAAATCATACTTGAGACATAATCTTTTCAATCCGACAAGATGCGGCTTTATATATTCTTCAAATTCTTTTCTTTTGTTATATGTCATGTTTTCGCCCTCCAAGGTTCCAATTATTTTGTTCGGAGTCACAATTGTAGGGAGCCTCAATGACCGGGAAAGAATTACGAAAAATATTTTTAAGCATATTATTTCTTCTGCCTCTTGTAATGCTTCTAATGAAATCCAAAATATCCTTATCGTCATCCTTAAGTTGAATATGAAAACTGACTTTTGATGGCATAGAATAAACATTTTTCATATTTTCCATATGCGGTATTCTGTTTTTCATCGGCTTTCCGTGAATATATCCGCGAATAGCTTTTTTAAATTCTTCTTTAAATTTATAATCATCAACAAAGTACAAAGCTAACAAATCGAGGTCATGTCTTTTATAAAGACGTATTGTTACTCTCATTTCTGCGCCTCCACATTTAATCTAAGAAAATATTTCTTCTCATCGTAAATATGTTAGACGGATTTCGTTTTCTTTGCTTTTTCAATATAAACATGTTATATTTTTAAGCGTTTCTTATTTTAAAATAGTTTTGGGCAGCTATCTCCAAAAAAAAGAAAAACCCACGAAAAATCTCGGGGGCTTTCTTCAAATGTTAATGGTTTAAAGAAAAAGCCTTCCGAAAATTATTCCAAAAGGCTTTTAAGTTGATGCAATTATTTTTAAACCCTTGAGACGACATCTTCGCCATAGATAACATTCAAACTTGAACCATTATCCCAGCGCACCATAATGGAGCCAATATCATCTACTCCTATGACGGTTCCTCGTGTTCCCATTGGAGGAGCTTGAGGGTCGTCCATCTTAACAAGTTTTACTCGCGTTCCTTCCGGATATCGCTCTCTAAGTGTTTGGACAATTTCTTTTTTTACAAACATATTATTCCTCCTAAAATCCTACAGCGAATCCTGTTCCTTCCGCAAAGTCTGCGAGTTCTTTTGATAAGAACACTTCATATACGGCTTTATGATTCACACAGGCAATGTGTGTATCAAGATAATTGAACTTTTCAACAAGGTCCTTAAAAGGATTAAGTTCCTTGAGTTCATTAAGCTCCGTTCTTTGCTCATCTGAGATGCCGTATGTTTTTTCGGTATCTTCAAGGCAACCAATTCTCTCTAAGATAGCCTCGTTTAAGATGTCCTTGCCGAGATGAAACACTGCGGACATTATATCAGAAAGGTTATGACCACAACTGAAATCAAGACGTTCAAAAACATCTTGCCAGTCGTATTCGACATCATCTATTAACCTTAAGTCAGCGGGCCCGCAATTAAGCAAAGACATCAAAAAATCTTCTCTGCTTGTAATCATATTACTTTTCCTCCTTAATTTTAAAGCTCATAAATTTGAGGGTCATCTGTTGGGTCTATCGCCCTAACGGTGACAGAACTCAATCCCAAAAAGTTTTGAGCTTTCTGTCTTGCTTCATCAATGTCATCGGCAAGAATAATTATTTCTCTTGAACTTTCATGTTTAAAATGTGCAAGAAAAATATGTTTTGCAACAATTCGATACGCCATTACAATTTCATCTTTAGAACGGTCTATACCAGTTTTATTAGAACAGTTAGGCTTTTTTTCTTCTTTATTCATAAAATCTTCCATTTCAAGAATAGTATACCCGTCTTTTTCAAAATACTGTTTCCTAAAATAAGTATTTGTATTAAAATCATAACACGTTGATTCTTCATAGTTATCCCAATAGTTTTCTGAAAGATAAGAATCATTTGATTTCCACCTACGCCAATGCTAACCAAATATCTGCAAAAAACTTCTGCTTCCTCTTCTGTCTTACAGTGCATTACATACTTACCTTTGTAATCATCAATATTAAACATCATAAAATATCGTCCTCCTCAATTTCACTATGCACCTGTTTAACCAAATAGGCAATCACTCCGGTTGCAATGCTCATAATGACAATCAGCAATATCCAACCCCACGAAAGAGTTGCTACACCGCAAAGTTTGAGTATTGTCAAAGTTATTGCATATGGCATATAATCTGCGGTTTCAAAAACTACAGATAAGATAATTGGGAACAAAATCCATCCCCAGCCCCAATCAAGCACGCCGCACATCTTCATACAAAGAAAAGCAATGCCAAAAGCCTGTCCTACCGGAATTTTTAAATATTTTCTCATTTTGAAAACTCCTTTCGGGTTGCATAATACTTAACAATGTCTTTTACTGCGCAAGAGATGGGCAATGATAACGCTATTGCTGTACAAATAATTATTTCCGACATATTTGTGCCTCCTTAACTTTAGTCTTCCTGATTATCATTGAAACACTGTCTGATATATTCTTCATCAAAACAGTCAACTTCCCAAGAATCATCAAGAAATTCTCCATTTTCCGGAAGAGGAATAACACCAGCGTCGTCTCGTGCAAGTTCAAGTGCATTAGCAAGTGATTCAGCTTCCACACTGACGATTCCTTTCATTGACCACACAACCGGAATTCTCCATGTTTTTTTCATAAAAAAACCTCCTTAGCAAAGAACATCATCAAGAGCTTCACAAAGTTCATCCATAGATTCCGCGACATTTACATGCGTTTCATAATTAGTAATAATTGTGCAGCCGCCGTCGGGATTAGCATAAATCGAATAAATACAAGATAAGTTCATAAGTCTTGTTTCTCCATCAATTGTAACCTTGATAAATTGTGTCATAAATAATTCCTCCAAAACAAATAATCATCATATTCACATTAATCTCTTAAGTGTCTACAATGTCACCATCAATATGTTAGATAAGTTTAACGCAAAAAAACTGCACCCATAATTGGATGCAGTCTTGATTTTACTCTATAAAAAAGTTGCGCGGAAAGCCCACTTCCTTTTAGACGCTGGTCATTTCACAACACGAAAATCACTTACTAACAGCTTATCAAAAAATTCGATTTTGCCTTCACTTGTAAGTACTCGGTTTGTTCTTATTTGACCTGTCAAATGGACATAGTTTTTATTGTTTATTTCGCAAAACTCATCTATTTTTTCAGGTTCCGCTTCATAATAAATCGTTATATAATTAAGTTGACCTGTATATATAACGGCAGTTGCCTTAGCTTTATTATCGCTTACTTTTTGAATATTGATTACGTGGCACCAAAAATCAAATCTGTTTGCGGTATGATATTCTGAGCTTTCCGGATTCAATCTAACCATATGGTTAACAGCAATAGTTCTGGGAGGCAAATTTGCATTTGCCCTATTATCCTGCATAGTTGCGTCAATTAAAACATAATCGCCAACTTTGAATCCATGAGCCACACTAAGAACCTTATCAAAAACAACAGCTCTGGGGTAATTACTATGTATACCATCTTCTGACAATCCCGTATTTACAACAACGGTTGCTGTTTTGTCAAAAAATCTTATATAAACAATTTGTCCCGCAAGTCTAACCTTGTTATTTACTCTGCGTGTAGTCATCTTTTAAATTCACCTCACTTATATATTTTTTCAACTTCCTCAATCGGTTGTTTATGCCGTCTCAAAAACTTCTTTTCAAGTCAGTTAAAATTTTCTTTGTAGTTAATATGTCAGAGAACTCAAATTCAAAGAATTATTTTGTTTTCTACTACAAATATGTTAGATGAGTTGAAATTTTTGTATTTTTTTGCAAAGAAAAATCCGCCATTCAAAAGAACAGCGGATTAAAAGAATTAATTGGAGATTATACTGCGCATCCTGCAACAAATATTGTCGTCATGCCGAGGTCTCGGTAAATCGACTGTACTATATCCTTTGCGCGAGCAGCGTTTTCAGGGTCAAGGTCATTAAAATCATCAAGAATTATAATACCTGTTCCCATTAAGCTATTAAGTACAACATATATAATAATTGAAGTAATTAATTTTTCACCGGTTGAAAGACTGGTAAAATCAACTTCTGCTGTCTTGTCTACCGGAATAACAGAAAGTTTAACGCCGTCCTCCGGAATAAATTTAATCTGATATCCAAAAGCATCTGAAATCGTTTCTGCCTCTTCATCAAACAAGTCACAATAATGTTTCATTATCGCAACTCCTACGCTTCCCTTGGGAGAGAATTTTTTTACAAGACTATCCACAACAGAGTTCTTTTTGAGCAAAATATTAAGAAGTTCTTTGGCACTCACAAAATCCGAATATTCCTCATATTCTTTTTTGTAAACAGGAAACGATTTCCAGTCTCCTGAAACTGTGACAATGGTAGGCCTCGAAGGCTCCTCGCCAATATCAATATCAGAAATTCTGCATTTAAGCGCTTTGATTTCATTTGTAATATTGAGCTGAGCTTTTAAATAAGCAAGTCTGTCATTAGCCTTTTTAATGGTTTCATTCTCTTTTGTTACCCCTTCAGAAGCCGTATCAACAGCCGATTGAGCGGCTTTAATAGACTCTTCAACATCAGCCTTAGCTTTTGTTTTGTCTGTTTTACATACAAGACAAGAAGAAATCGGGCATTTATCAGAATCTAAAGCATCAAGAATTTTCTTTTGGTTGTTAACGACAATTTTGTTTGAGGCAATAATTGTCTCGAAATTATGCTTCATCGTCACGGCGTCATTTAATGTTTTATTAGCATTGTCAACATCGAATTCTGTTGTCTCGACCTCAAGCTTTGCAACAAGTTCATCAAGCTTTCTTTTGAGTGTTTCCTGCCGCGCTTTTCTTGAATTATACTCGGTTAGTGCTTTATTGTAAGCGTCTAACTTTTCTTTTTCAAAAGCAGCTTCCCCGGAAAGCTTTATGTATTCATCTTCAGCTTTCTTCAAATCCTCATCTGATTTGAATTTTGGTTCAGGCATAGACTCTTCAAAATCATACTTTGCCGACAACGCGGCAATCTGTTTTTTAATCGAGGCTCTTTCGGTGAAAAGAGCTTGATAAACAGAATCTGTAATAGAAACATCAAACATTTTCGGAAGAAGTTTGTCGTCTGCAATCTTAACCTTTTCATCATCTGTGAACTCACAAATATCATAAAGTTTTTCAATCGTCATAGGCTCTGTAATAAAGCCAAGTAGAAATTTACCCAAATCACCTTTGATAAGCTCCTGAAAAATTTCATTTGAGGTCAATGCGTCCAGCTGCTCCTCAGAAGCGTTCATTATTTCACAAATAATCTTTTGTGCTTCTTTTGCCGTGCAGGCTTTAGAATTGACTTTAACCTTGTTTGGCTTTGAGCCACTGTAAAAAAATCTTGTAACAATAGTATTATCCGGGTCATTGAAGAAAATAGAAACAAATCCTTCTTCCGTTCCATGGTACAAAATATCTTTCGGCATTTTGCCGGTTAATCCGTATCTCAACGCCTCAAGACAAGATGTTTTACCGGAACCATTCTTATCAAAAAGCCATGTTGGCTCCTCTTTGGGTGTTAAAGTATTAAATTTAATACCTTTAAAGTTTTCTATTACTATTTTACAAATTTTGCCCATATTAAAACCTCCTAATTATTCAGCAAAACAATAAGCTATAACATCGCAATCCTTGAGCGACTCATTGATTATTTTTGCAACAATTTTCCAATCGCCGCCCCCTCTGCAGCAACCCATAAGATATGGCACTGCGACAGTGGACCCTGCAAACTGTTGATTGATGCTTTCAAGTCCCTTTCTCATTGCATCATAATCAGTATAAATACCTGAACGGCCATAATGATTTTGAGAAAACAGATTAACAATAGCCTGTTTATCTTGAGCATCTGTTGCCGGATAATTTTCCTTGTAACAGATTTGAGCAAAACCCAATAATGGACTGCTGTTCATATCTGCAAATGCTTTGTACTCATTGCACTTCGCTTTGTACATTTCATACACTACAGGATAGCGGTCTTTCACTTGTTTAGCTACTCCTGAGCTCATAACGCCCTGACAATTAACCTGATGGATAATAACATCAGCATTACTGTCGAGAACATTTCCTGTAACAACTTTCATTATCCGTGTCTCCTATGCTCCAAAGTATTTTCAATAAAACATCTAAGTATACCCATATGACTATCATCTGAATCAAGCCATTGAATATATAGCCAATCAAGGGGCTTTTCAAGTTTTAATAAAAAGTTATAATCGGCCTCTGTGAGGTTCACATAATTTTCTTCAAAACAAGCAAGCAGGTCTTTCTTATAAACCAACTCATACGGAATAAATCCATTAATTATATCCTCTGCGCTTTCTTTTATCATTTCTTCCTTGCGGCATGTTAATTCTTTATCCATTTTGTCGTAAAGGGAAATTGAAAGCTCGTTAATGTCTATCATAAATAATACCTCCTAAATTGATTTAAAAACTATAAGCCTTACTGATATATTTTCCTACGCTATCTGTATAGCGAGATACATCTGCTGATGTATATGTGCCTTCATATATCTTTTCGAGGAAATTACTCATCTGTTCTGACGAAATATTTTCCTTAAAGGCTCGATAAAGATAGTAATTTGTGCCATCGTGATGATTTCCAACGGCTCGAAAATTATCATATCCATCAACGAACCATTCGATATAGTCATCGCTCGAATAAAGGCAATCTTTGATGTTACCGGATTTAATAATCTTGTAGGCATCAAATCTGCCATTCCATCTGCCGAGACTTGCGATAACTACGATTGGTCTGTTAAGATTAACATCAAGGTTAATTCTTTCATCAATTATGTAGTTATCATTGGTTTCGTAAGCGTATTCCCACAATGCATCTTCGTCATCTGGGTCTCCGTCAATGTTATTAGCGTCAAGAAACTCTTTATACGATTCTCTGAAATCATCAACATTAATATTGTTTGACCAAATAATATGTTTCTTCATTTCAAATTCTCCTTAATAATTCATCTACGCTGTAAATGTTTCGTCATTTAACATTTTGCGAGCCAATTCAAACGCGTCATCATTAATGTCGATAGATTTAATTTCATTTCTGGTAACAATAAGGCTATATCCCACAAGATAGCAGAGCTTTTCATGCCCCACTTCCGTAAAAATAAACGCTTCATTGTCAGGGAGAATTTTCTGCAACTCTTTCAAGAAGCCGTCAAAGTCATCGTCCCAATCTTCTGCTCCATCAGGGTTTTCATCCATTGGGATTACTTGAATTGAGCTCTCACACCCAAAGCCATGCAACGTTATTCCGTCTACCTCTTTTGAAAAATCCGAAACGCAATCTTCATCGCCGACCAAATGCGAAAATAATTCCGAGTATTTTGCCTCATCGGTTACACGAAAATAGTTTGTTCGTGTATAGCTGTAATAATTTGCCATAACGATTCCTCCTAAATTTTAGTTGATTTTGAACAGTTTAATGATTTCCTCAAGTGTTTCAGGCAAACGGGTCGTTTCGTTATACAGTCCATTCAACTCTGCTATCGAGCCTGAAATATATTTCCGTGAAATTTTTCCTGTATCATAATAAAGTTTCATTTCATTGTCTTTATATGATGCTGTGATAGTGAGCCTATGCGGCTCCCCTTTCTCATCATTAATGAAAATATTGACTTCTGCTCTAAGTCCAAACGGTCCATAAAATTTAACATCAAAGCCTGTGGCTTCAGCTATATCCGAACATAACGGAACAATACAAAGATTTATCCAGTTAGATTTTTTCGTGCCTGTTAAACAATAATTTTTTTCATATTTGTTCATTTATAGAAACTCCCCTTTAAAAACTGCCATTTACTCCTTATTTTCTTATCAAATTTAAAAGCTTTTCATAAACTTCTTGATTAAAACCTACAATATCCGGAATTTCTCGGCTATGTTCATAGCTTTCAAAATCCTCTGTACTTTTGTCAATAAGGTACTCTTTTGCATACTCCTGAAGATAGTCAAAAAAGTCGTCCATATTGTTTGTTGCGTTTGAAGCATCAATAATATCTTCTGTTGTAAAAATCAACAGAACATACTGTCCTTCCGAAACGCTGTCCGGGTTATAATATACCCAATGAATTCTACCATCTTCGAAAAGATAGAAAACATCATCGGTATCTTTCGGAACGCAGCTTGTAAACGGTTTTAAAGCACTGAGAATTCTTTTAACTTCCGAAATAAGTTCATCCTCATCAGACATTTCTGCAAGCTGGTCCTTAAAATAATTTTTAAGCGGCTCAACCTGATTAGAAATTAGTGCATTATAGATATTTTTAACTGTACTATCGCGTTGCTTCTTATTTACCCAACGAATCGTATCATCTTCAGGAAAATCATATTCTCCTCTTTCGAACATAAACTGTTCGACATCATCTGATAACGTAGTTACAAAACTCATAAAAATACCTCCTAAAAAAATAGACCCGGTTTTTACGCCGGGTCACAAAAAGAAATACAGTTTTTTCGGCGCTAATTAATCAGAAATTACACCGTAATCCTCAACCGTATACTGGTCGCGGCCATTGTGTTTAGACGCTCTGGCAACAACCCACACGCGGGGCTTTTTCTCGCCGTCAGGAACGGCAAGCTCAACTGCTGCACGCTCAGCAACATCATCCCAAGTTTTGCACTCATAAAAAACAGATTCGTTATCTTTGTTGCGAGTTGCAACACTGAATCTAAACGGACGACCTTCTTTAAGATTGCAGGCTGTACCCAAGGCAACAATATACGAAGCCTTATATGTAGTGCCCTCCTCTTTATAGGAAGGAACCTCAACTCCTCTTACAGTATAAACGCCATTAAGCTGAACCCCATCGATATCACCGTCTTTATTAAGATAAAAAGCTGCGGTGCGTCCCTCAAGGTCAAGTTTCTCAAGTATGCCTGAGAATTTTTCCGTGAGTTTATACTTTTTGCCGTCAACCTTAAAAGTTGTGCCTGTAATAGCTGCCTTACCAATAATAATGTTACCTACTGTTTTCATAATAAATCCTTCTTTCCGTGCTTTAGCACTAATTAAAATAAATATTTACAAAGAGTTTTACACTCAAATGTACAAGTTCTACAGAGTTTTTAGCCGAAAATATTTTTGACTACCTCTGAAAGCCAATCATGATTATCTTCTACCGAATCTGATGATTCTGCAGATTCCTTTGTCGTAACTTTAGATAAAATATCGATAATGTCATCAACCGGAATAAACCATGAATTTTCGCCCAACGAATAGCTATAATCACGCAGGCTCATTGGTAAATAACCCAAATCTACGGGATTACATTTAGGAACCCCATTATCACCGTAAAGCGGTGCTGTAGGATGCTCCTCTTTGAATTTATCAAGCAGAGTTTTCTCAGCGTGAGTATCTGACCATTTTTGCAATCTTTCAACCGCTTGGTCAGGATGCAATGTCACAAAATCTTGGCAACTCACACACCTGATAGGGCTTTCCATAACATCTTTAAACGCACAGCCCTCACAGTTATCGCCAGACAATTCGCAAACTCGCTTCCATTCTTTCAAGAATGTTTCTGTATCAGCACAATCTTTTACCATATATAATCTCCTTTAAGCTTTATTCTTTTAAAACTCGTATTGTCTTAAAAGTTCATGATTAATATGTTAGATGAAGAAAGATTAAATGATTAACCTTTTGAATTCATAAACATATCGGCATCATCATAGATATTTCCGACTACTTCATAGATTTCGCCGGACGCAAAATGATGAATATTAAAATTTCTGCTTATTAAAGCAAAGGAAGAAGACTTAATATCAAAAAAGACTCTTCTCAAATATTCCTTGCCGGTATTTGAACGGACCTTCAGAATATCTCCGTCAAAAATTTTTACTCCGTGGATGTCATCACGGTTTATGTACTGCCCTACAGTATCGGCGTAAACAGTAAACTTTTTAATGTCAGGATACTGTTGATAAATAATCGCAAAATCCTGACCATCGTTTGCCGGAAACAAGCCGCCATAAACAAAATTACTCGGCAAAGGAAATCCATCTGTTGCACGAACTTTTTCACCAAACCTTCGGGTTTGACCCCTGAAAAGAATAATCATGAATTGTCCTCCTCAAGTGCAAACATTTTCTTAATTGCCTCAAAAGCTTTGTCGTCCTCAACATAGAAACAATCACCGCCGACATCGTCGCCGCTCACATATTTCTGTAAATTGCAAACAAGCTGAAAAAATCTCCAATCGGGATATTTTTCCCAAGCCTGTCGCAAAGCGTCAAGAATTTCATATATTCTATCGGTATAATCCATAGGCATATTGCTCCTTTTACTTAACTTCAATATCAGGTGCGACATTCGTGTCAAATACAACTTTATAATGATACGGGTCTGTATGTGTACCTGAAATGTCCTCAACGACATACAGCGTGTATTCATTCAAATACACATAATTCTTCTTGTATGTGTCATTACCTGTTTTTGCCGTTATAACAAGTTCATTGCTGGTATTATTAGATATATCTATGTATCCTTCAATATACAGAATAACCTTATCTGTTCGAGCGTTGTAAACCGTTACACGACGCTCACAGTCAAAGTAATTTGCCTGCTTAGTCAAATTATGGTTTACTCTATCGGCTTCAGTGCAGCCGGGAAGCATAAGAACCAGAGTCCCTATAATTATCAAAGAAACAATCGAAGTGATTAGCCTCATTTTTTTATCTTTCATAACAAATCTTCCTTTCAACTTTTTAAGTGGTCATCAAGCGATTGTTTCGACAAAAAGAAAAACCGATTAAAATCCGACACGGAATACCAACGGCCAACAAAGTCATTTGAATTATTTAAGATGTCAGAGTTTATAAGAATCCAACTGCCATCCCTATCAATAAGTACTTTAACAACGGTTCCCTCTTTTGTGATATATCCATGTTCTACTTTATAGGCAAAATAAACAGTTTGTCCCGGTTTAATTTGCGTTAAAGCAATAGACTGCAAATCAATAAAATCTTCGCATCCATAATCCTTAAGATAGTTTTCCTTACTATCTTCTGCGGAGAATTCCATTACTGCACATACGCTATAATGAACACAATCTTTACATGTTTTCATTTTGCTGCCTCCTAAAATAACTTCTTACTATGCTTTTTTCTTAATCACACTCCATGGTTTTACCCCCTTTTATAAAGCAATTCGCAGAAAACCCACTTCCTTTAAGTAGTGGGTAGCTCACATAAGTTACAAATTGAATATGTTAGTTGAAAATTGCTTGCAGAAATACAAATGTAAATCTGCAAGCTTTCACCGAAATATCAATTAATGTGTTATCTCACTAAAAACATGACAATAGGGAGCTTTCATAAGAGCATTACGAATCGGTGCACGATATGAATCAGGCATATCAACATTATCCGCAACTGTCATGAAACGGGTTGCAATATCATATGCAGTTACATTTGGTTTGTAACAAAGGCCGGCGCTAATATAATCAATAATTCTTTGGCAATGGTCAGCCTTTTCGGTTTTGGGAGCTTCTGTATTCTGCATAAAAATCTTATGTAAAGCCAACTCTTTGATAACCTTATCGGCAATACCTGATATTATTGAAGCATTTGAAGAAACAGGAACAGTATAAAGTTCTGCTAATTTTTCGGGCAGTTCTCCATAACGGTCCCAAACAGTTTCATGCACTCTTTCAATAAACGCAGCACCTTCATAAGTATTGCAATGTTTTTGAGCAACGCCATCCAGCAAAGCAGGATATGAATTGCCCTCATAGCGCCACGTCATTGTAGCTTTAAGAGAATTCAAACCGGTGGAGCCTGTCGAAAGTCTTACGCCGGGAACAATCGGGAGTTTAGGCATATCAGGATATGATGCCAAAATATTATCGGCAACATCAGGAAACTCAAGGTCAACATATGAAATATCGTGGTCGATATACCAATCGTGACACTCAACCGCTCCCCAGTCATCTCTATCCATCATAGAAAGAAACACCTTTTTTAATATAGATTGGGGAATCGCAATATAATTGCCTGACCTTGCTGCCATTACTCGTTTAATTCCACATTGCTCAAACGCCACCGCCGTAAACGCAGGCTTGGGAGTTCTTTTTTTTGCATAACAATTGCACCTATCAATCAACAGCGAAGCTATGTAATTATCCCTGTAGGCTGAAGGAGTTTTAAGAGCCTCTCCTCCTAATTTAGCGAGTTTAGCAAAATCTCTAAAAGATTCATCTGTCACAAAAAACATTCCCGTTCCATCAGAAATAAACATAGAGTCTTTCATTGCCAATAACTCTTCAATGAAATCGCTTACGGTATCTTCTCTCTCTTTAAGTAGAGAATCGATAGAGACTTTCCTAATTACTGTTTTGTCTGTTGCTCTTTTGATATAAGAAAAACAATATTCGTCTATATCAAAAAAATCACAATTATCAGCACCCATAGCTGGAGACATAACTTCAATCTTAGAAAGCGGAATAAACTGAATGTGTTTATCGAGCTCCTCCAGATTGCTGAAAAATTCAGTCAATCCTTCAGAATCCTTCTTTTTTACATTGAAATCTGAACAAAGTAAATTTTTTAACGCCATAACAAAATCCTCCTTAATAATTTAAAAAATATTTATTTAGTCTCCGTTCGCTTATTCCTAACGCAACTATACGTTTCAAGGATTCATTCCAAGAATATGGGTCGCGTGTTTTACGATAATTTAAAACTGCTTTTGCAGCTTCTTTTTTAACAACTACCTTTTCATTAGAAAGCGCCTCTAAAAATGCATTCAAATCAATTGCCATAAAATCATCCACTCCTTTTTTTTTTGCTTAGGTCATTTTAAAAAACTGATATTCTTTTGAGTCTCTTAAATGCCATAAATCTCATCACTAATATGTAAGAAGAAAGAACAGTAAATTAGCTAAATTAATATCTTACATATTTACTGTGAATAATAACGGCTACAGGAAAATAAAAAACAATTCTGTAAATTAAGTCGTTGTAAAATGGAGGTTAGATTTATGAAAAAAACATTGCATTCTCCCAGACTTGGAAAGGATTTCGAACTCGAAGTGTGCGCTCCCTGCGCAGGTCAAATTGTAGGCGATGGCTCAGACATAACAATTGTAAGAGCTATTGCGCTCGAAAATATTTTATATAATGACCTTGCCGGAGCAGTATCTTTCGAATGGAGGGAAATTGGAAACGGAGCTATTGCTGTCGATTTGCGCGATGATTTAGGTGTTCATGTTGTCGGCATCGGAGACAATACACCAAAAGGGCTCCGAGGAGACATCGCTAAACAATTCCCCGAAGCAACAGCATGGTCAAGAGCAATCTCCGCTGCGGTTATTAAATACCTTGGGTTTGAGGGACGCGTTTACACGGATGCTTCTTTTGAAATTGCAAAAGAAAGCGAGATATGTGAAACTGTAAGCGATATAAAAGACTCGGACAAAGATATCGACCCTTTATCAGCGGCGACAACAACAGTCGAAGATAAACAGGAAAATTTCGCTAATTATATTTGGCCAAACGGTAAGGCAAAAGGTATGACCGTGCGTGAGATATTAAAATCCGATGATAGAAGTAAATTCTTTTTTGCGGACAAAAAAAATGAACATACCAGAGGATATATGTACTTGAAATATATTTCTGAGCAAGAAAAAACCGATGCAAAACTGAAAAAAGCTATTCTTGAAATCTTACAAAAAATAGATAACGGAGAGGTCATATGACCTCTCCTTAAGGAAGAAGGAATTTTATGTTTATGAAATCATATCGCGACAAAAGGACTCGCGACACATTTTTGCAAATTGGTGAAGGAGCTACCATTACCGTATATGATACAGAAACGACAGGGGTAGATAAAGCAACTGACGAAATAATTCAGTTTGCTGCTAAAAAATATGTATATACAAATGGCGAATGGACAGCAGGACCTGAAATGAACCTGCTTATTAAACCTCATAAACCCATTCCGCCTGAAGTATCCGCTATTAACCACATCACCAATGAAATGGTTGAAAACTGTCTTCATATAGAGGATGTTTTGTGGGATATTAACGAAATAATGGATGCTGATTTTTGGTGCGGTCATAACATTATCGGATTTGATAATCAGTTTATGCAACGTACCTATGATAATGCAAATTATGCACTACCTGAAGGCTTTTTCTATTCTCTCGACACGCTTGACGCTGTTGTAGACCTTGTAGAGCGCAAAGATTGTGGTAAGTATAACCTCGGTTCTATGTGCGATTATTTCGGCATAGAAGAATCAACTGAAGGCACTGCAGGTTTTCACGATGCCCTGTATGACGTGAGACAATGTGCCGAGCTCGCTAAAACAGTTCATAAGCTATACCAAGAATATCGAGTTCCTGAATTAGAAGGTTATACTGACCCAACAATCATTCCTACCATTTATAAGATAATTCCTTTTAAAGCTTTTGAGCGAGCTTATACAAAAGGTAATTATTTCCTTATAAAAACTGATTGTGGCACAGCACGTTATGACCGTTATAATCAGACTTGGGATTGGCAGAAAGACAGTCCTACGAAAGCAGTATCACTTCAAAATGTTATTGAAGCTACATACGCTAAAATGGGATTCAATTCTGACCACGACTTACTATTCTGGAAACCGGAACCCGAACAGCCAAAAATGAGTAAGTCAGAACTGGAAGGGTATCTTAGTCATCCAAAGGACTGGTTAATAAGCTTTGGAAAATATAAAGGCGAAACACTTGACTCTCTTATTTCCGACGCCGAAGGAATTGATTACCTTAAATATATGGTAACAACCGAATGGCTGAATGATGAAAAAAGAAAAGTCGAGCTTGCAATTATAACGGCAGCATTGAAAGGGTAATAATTGACATTAAACATATATCATGCTAAAATGTATATAGTATTAAAGGAAGGATGTGTTATAATGGCAATTTCAAATATTACAATTTCATTGGACGCTTCTCTTAAAAACGAAGCTATAGCTATGTTTGAAGATATGGGACTTGACATTGAAAGTGCTACAAAGCTGTTTTATAGACAGGTCGTGCGCCAAGGCAGAATTCCTTTTGAAATATCATCGGACATTCCCAACGCCGAAACTATTGAAGCTATCAAAGAAGTTCAACAGATGAAAGAGCATCCCGATGATTACAAGGAATATGATGATGTCGATTTAATGATGAAGGAACTTCTTACATGAAATACGCCATCAAGTATACGAGCAAGTTCCAACGAGATTTAAAAAGAGTTCAAAAAAGAGGCTATGATATATCTTTATTGAATAATGTAATCAAAAAACTGGCAAATGGAGAAACTTTGTCGCCTAAATTTAAAGACCATTTGTTAGTTGGCAATTATGGTAACTGCAGAGAGTGTCATATTACACCGGATTGGTTGTTGATTTACGAAATCGATAACGACTGCCTCTTTCTTTATTTAACCAGAACAGGAACACATAGCGACTTATTCTAATTTTTAAGCTTCTCATTTTAAATGGGAAGCTTTTTTGTGGAGTAATTGACAAAAAGAAAAGAGAGCAGCCAAAAAACGCTGCTCTCTAAACATATATTTAATTGTTTGGATGTAACGTAGAAAATGGAGATGTTGTTACCGGAGCTGTTGTAGTTCCCGGCAAGGTAGTAGCAGGAACCGTCGTCGATTCAGTTTGATTAGTAGGTTTTGTTGCCGGAACCGTTGGAGCACTTGGAGTTGTTGTTGGAGCAACCGTACACCATTTAATGTTCGGATTATCTCTATTGACTTCAAAAGCTGTAGATTCAAGAGTAATATCTCCTTTGTATTTTACAACAATTGTTTTCCAATCTGAAGGAACTCTTACAGCGAGACATCCAATTACAGTAGATGCTGCCTTGACTTCTCCGTTTAATGGTGAACCGTCAACTACACCCTGACTGGCTTCCGAAACCTGATTAACAATATCATATGTGTTAATACGTCTGACGTAATCATCGACCGTTACCTCAAAATCCAAAATGTTTATTTTTTGTGCCGAACCCGATAAATTATTTGCCGACAAAGCAAGAAATACTATGTTTTCATTATTATTTACGGATTCGGTCTTTGTTTCTGATATTGTTTTATCCCCTGTTGATGTGGGGTCTTTCTTGTTTATAATGTATTTAAAGTCTGAGCCGAAACAATAAACTCCGGTAAGTGCTAACTTCCAAGTGGTAGACATGACGGATTCATTGATGCCTTTTCTTTGTGTAGATAAGGCCGACGAAGAAATTTCTTTAAATTCCGCCTCTGTTTTAAAATCAATAAGGTTTGTTGCCGCAAATTGAGCTGCGGCACTTTCCTCTTTTCCGCAAATAGTAAGGTTTTCCATAGAATTACTAAATTCGCCCTCTGCAATTTCTCCGATGTCTTCCGGAATCCATACAACTCTAAGTTCAGGACAACTTGAAAAAGCTCCGTTTAAAGTTCTGGCGGCAGCTTCAGTATTATCCGTTGTTTCCGCGCCCTCCACTGCATTTGTTTTGCCTTTTTCAATCTTTACAGAAAGAAGTCGTGAACAACCGCTGAATGCTCCACTTGGAATCTCTGTTAAGGTCCCCGGAATGGTTACTTCTTTTAAATTCTCACAATCAGCAAACGCATTTCCGCCTAATACTTCAAGATTGTTTGAAAGTGTAACAGAATTCAAATTAGTACAACCCGAAAAAGCACTTTCCCCTATTTCAATAATGTTGTTTGTCATAGTCAGACTTGTAAATGTTGTCTGGTCCTGAAAGGCATTTGCACAAATCTTATAAACCGGCAAATCCTGAATTGTATCAGGAATAACGATGTTGCTCTTAGTAGAAAGACATTCAGAAATTTCTACATAATAAGTGTAAACATTATATCTAAAATCTTCGTTCTTATTTGGCCTAACCAATACAGACTGTTCTATTTTCTCAGCGGGAGTCTGCGCATCAACTTGCTCTTCTGTTTTTTTACCGCAGCCCAGTCCGGTAAGACATAAGGCGATAACCACGAGCAGAGCTAAGATTTTCTTATACAATTATATCTCCCCCTTTTGCAGTATTTAAATATTCGCCCATCGCTTTAGGCGTTTTAGCTATTTTGTTAAAAGATGTAAGTCCGGTGTCTGATACACTTATTGTTAAGGAAAATGTTCCGTCATCAAGTTCTGTTTTTAAGAAATTATCCCGTCCGCTCGTATTTCCCGTTGAATCAGATGTTTTATACTTGTCAACATAAGCATCAATAATACCTTCGTTAGGGCTTGTAATATACCAAACCGCATTTGTAACGCCATCTGTATTAAATACTAATTGACAAATTTCGGTTGTTTCACCAAGCTTTCTCGTGAGCGAAACACTATCATTTGTTACTGAGACCTGGTTAAAAGACACATAAGTCCCCTTTTCAAACATAGAATTCCAAAACGCCGACATGAATCCATCAATACCTGTCGGGGTCATAGCATGAACTGCGCCAGAGGGTTTTTTTACAGTTACAGCATCGGTAATTGTAAAAATAATATTGCCGGAAAGCTTTAATTTATTAGAATCAACGTCGTCTGCTTTAGCGAAACTCGGCAGCATAGACATATCCATTGTTATATCAAAATGCACCGTATAACTTCCTTCAGCAGGAGTAATATCAACCTCCAACGTATTCGCAATGGTATTAGTTTCTGCAAACTTTTTAATGTCTGCCATATAAGTTTTTATTTGCGTTTTAATGACATCCGGAGTAGTATATCCTGCAGCTACCGCATCTGCGTTTTCATCAAGAGAATTATAAATTGCCTGCCAAAACTCTGCCCAACCTTCCGTAGTGTTAATAATCATTTTTTGAGTATCCCCATCTGTTTCGTATGTGATGTTTTGACATTCCGAAACGGCCTCATATAACACATCATATATGTTTTTTGCATCCGCATTTTCAGATGTGCTTATTGTCAGCAATCCGCCCTGAGCTTCTACAGCTTCATCATTGAGATATATAGCTCCATCAATTTTTGATACAATATTACTGTAGTCATTATCTCCGCATGAAGCGTTAATAACGAAGTCTGTATCATTTTTATTGATGTTAATAGTCAAGCCTTTATCGCTTATATCTATTGTGCCGTCTGCAGTGTAAACAGAGTCATGCAAAGTATTTACCGTTCCGAGAAAGTCGGAGGTTTGACCTTTCTTTCCCCCAATAATAAGTAAAATCAATAACATGAATATAAAAACGCCTGCTATTATGGCAATTTTTTTATTTTGTTTAATCCAAAATAAAATATTATCTAATATTTTCTTCACTACACACACTCCTTTTTTAGTTGGCTTTTTTTAACGGGAACAGAGAATACTTTACAACTCCAAGCATTTTATTTTTTTGTATCGAACCGAACTCTCGGCTATCATAACTATTGTTTCTATTATCTCCCATAACAAAATATTCGTCTTCTCCTAATTCTACCGGGTTTTCAGCTATTCCATAATCTTTCATCTCTATATTAACAACATCTGTAATTGCGTTTCCATTAATATATATAATGTTATTTTTTATCTGTACGGTATCCCCCGGACATCCAATTACCCGCTTAACTAAATATCGACTGTTTTCTGTTGTTTTGAATACTACTATATCTTTAAACTCGATATCATCAACAAGGTCTATAATAAGAGGCTTACCATTTTCAAGAGTTGGAGACATTGAATCTCCTACGGTTACTCCTATTCGGCAAATAAAAGTATTTAAACATATAACAATAATAATTATCGTAGGAACATACCAAATATTTTTCATTAATCCCTTAAAGTCTTTAAATATTTTTTTTACTTTCACATTATTACATCCTTATTACTTTCGTTCATTATTTCGTATTGATATTTTCATTCTTCCATTGCCGTCGTCCTCAACGACTTTACACTTTATATATTTTCCTACTAAAAATTCCTTATCTGTAAGCACTCCTATTTCTTTTGCTTCATACATTGCATCTTCAAGGTCTGAAACCGTATCAAGCATCTGTTCATATCTTTTATCGGATATAAGGTTCCCGCATTTTTTGCATTTGTACACAAATCCTGATTTTGCAACATCTAACATCATTACCTCGTCGCAAAATCCACACACGGGAATTGTATTCTTCCAAGAATTTACTATCATATAATTAACCTCATTTCAATTATTTTAAACAAAGAAGTCTTTTACTTCATTTTAAATATGTTAGTTGAGCTCAAAAAACGAAAAATCCCCACATCCAAAAGGATATGGGGAAAATTTTAGAGTGCTCCGTCAAATTCGCCGTTAATTGCTGCTTTTGCGCACCAAGCCTGATACATATTGTTCAAGTGAGCAATAGAGTTATAGAAGGTCCGAATCGGTAAAAAATAGCTTACTGTATGCGTTGCGCCATTAGGACGAGAATATTTTAATCTTCCTCCGGCATCTTTTGTAACATCGGCTCTGAAATTTTTTACATTTATAGTGATGGGATTATTCCTTTCCGGGTCATAAATAATTTCTACCAAATAAACAAGCGTGCCATCATCATTTTTATCTGACTCTTTCGGTTTAGCTTGCCCTTCAAGAATAGGAAACTTGAGGTTTTTTTTCTTTGATGTAAAATCATCAAACGCTAAGCGACTTAACTCCAAAATTGCCGGAACTTCAGCTACGGGAATATTAGCAGTAAGATTAAGCTTTTTGCCATCCGTGTTATCGTTTGCTCGCAGTACAAGACGGCACAAATTAGTTAACTCTGCGGGGTTTTTGGTTCCTGCTGCAAAATAACCTTCGATGCCGAGGAGCTTACACCCCGTTTTTGCCGAGGCGGGTTTATTTACGAAAGTTCCCATCTGATGTTTGTTTTCTGCCATAAATTCAAATCCTTTCTTTCGCTCTTTTATCAAGAGCGGCTTGTAATGTTGTTTTTTTAAATTCTCTTTTAGCTTCTTCTATATACAAAGCCTCAATCTGATAGGATACTTTACCATTAAAATGGTTTGCTCCGAGCTTGCCTACCACGTTTACACGGTCGTATGGATGAGCAAGATATTCGGCCGCTTTTCCGAAATAAACGATATCAAAATCCTTTCCAAAAAGCTTGAGATGCTGATTATCAGCTCCCATCGTCTTATAGGTTTTGCCTGCCTGTGGAAACAAGCGAACGTTTGGTATATAAAAGAGAGGCTCTTCATTAGCCTCGCCAAAAGGACGAATTTCTTCCAATGTATTAAGCGTTTCAATTATGCTTTTCTGCACATAGTAGGGACTCAATTCAATATCATAATAGACATCTTCGCTTATCTCTCTTGTTGATAAAGAGCACACTCTTTTTCTAAATTCCGCGAGATTACATTCTGGAAGTGTTAATCCGGCAGCTGCAGCATGACCGCCGTAGCGACCAAGCAAATCTGAACACCTGTCAAGAATCTTTTTAAGATTATTTTCGCCAAAAGTGCGGGCAGAACCCTTTACCATTCCTTCTTCAATTCTTGCCATAACAAAAGCAGGGCACTGATATTTTTCAGCGATGCGACCTGCGATTATTCCGACAAGACCCTCAGGGGCGTCCATAACAACGCATATAGCATTATCATGCGCATAGCTGTTTTCTTGGATAACTTTTTCTGCTTTTTCAAGATAAACATCAGTAAGGGCTTTCCGTTCCTCGTTAAGCTTTATAAGTTCTTCGAGTAAATCTTTATCGCCGAGAAGGAAACGCGCTGACTTTTCAGCGCCTGCATCTTCGAGACGTCCGGGAGCATTTAGCGTAGGGCATATTTTAAAGCCTGCATCTCCCTCATTTAAACCGTACAAATTGTACGCTTGTGCCATAAGATATATTGGATAATTATTAAGCGCCATTGGCAAATCTTTAGCAATTAACCAATTTTCTTCTTTAAGAGGAACACAATCCGCTACGGTAGCAAGAGCCGCAAGTCCTCTGAGCTCATCCGAAAGTTCCTTCGGCAAATCATATTCCTGACTTAGCTTATATGTAAGCCCACATCCACAATAACCCGTAAATTCAGCCTGACCCCCTATAGCGTTAGGGTCAACAATCAAGTCGGCATCAGGGAAAGAACAGTCTTCTTTCCCAAGATGGTGGTCAATAACAATCACCTTGCAACCCTTTTCTTTCGCTGCTTTTATTGGCTCAAATGCGACAATTCCGTTATCTATTGTGATAAGTAAAGAATTATCAGGCACTTCAGGAAGAACCTTTAAACTGAATCCGTATCCCTCAGACAAACGATGAGGAGTTCTGTGAATAATTTTTGTTTCCGGATAAGCATATCGGAACAATTTAACTGCACATGCATCTGACGTTACTCCGTCAACATCATAGTCTGTAAAAATATACAAGGTTCTTTTTTCTTCCAGCAAAGCCTTATCAATAAATGATTTTACTTTTGCAAGAATAGGAATTTTGACTTCATGAGGATTAAGCATTTTTAATCGTTCTTCTACCAAGGCATCAAGATTTGACACTCCCGGTCGTTTTTTAATTGCCATAATATCACTCCATTTTTTATTTCTTTTTGCTTAAATTATCATACATAATATGTTAGATAAAACAGGCAGGAAAACCACAAATTACTATGGTTCCTGCCTGTAAAACTTATAAAATTTAGTTTTCAGTATTGCTTTCTATGTCATAGTCCTCATTAGAAGCTTCTTCGTCTGCGTTTTTGAGATAGTTTTCCAGTTTCTCTAATTTGTCAGTTGCTTCTTGTTGTGTGGCTAAATCGACATTTTTATATTCGTCGATTTCGCCCTCATCAATGATTTTTTTTCGTACACTGTTTATCAACGCGTCTTGATTTGTTGGGTTTTCTTTTAAAACGTCATTGTAATCTTTGATATATTCTGTTGCATATGAAACGATTTCTTGACACACATCATTCCACGTAATATCTTGTCCGCAATTACAACATGTTTCCGTTCTTTCAAACTTGCGAGCTCTTATCCAACCATCGATAAAAATATATGTGCCCTTTTTAATATATCGAGCATCGTTCATTCCGATTTTGCCATAAGATTTTACCCACGGAAAATCAACTTTTGAGTCCTCAATTTCTCCAATAAGTCGAAGTTTTCTTTTTACTGCGACCTGATAAGAAGTTATCTTTCTTTTTTTATCGCCGACTGTTTTGTACATATCCGGAGCCCTACAGACGACGCCCATAATTGTTGCAAAATTAGATATCTCTTTAATCTTTTTCAAGCAGCCCTTCGCTTTATCGGCATCTAAATTGCCATATTTATTAACGCAGGCTCCTTTTTCTGTTATCGCAACACAAGAAGGTGAAACATATGATAAAAGAGCCGGAATTTTCTGTACTTCACCACAATAAGGGCATCGTGGAGTTTTAAAAACCGTAGAGGTTGTTAATGCTCCTTTTACTAAAACCATATCTCCGATATTAAGTTTTTCGACTTCTGCTACGCGTTCAGGGTCTGTAGTTAATACCAATGGCATATCGTAGCTGCCTGAACTAAGCTGTAAGCCTCCGCTTCGACGACCCGTTATTGTTACGAGCCTAAATTGCGCCATTGCTTTGTCATCTTTTTTTCTGATTTTAGGCATATCTTGAAGTATGCCGCACAAAACGACTTGATTATGTCTCATTTATATTATCCTTCTTTTCTTCTGAATTTTCCAGACTCACTTCATTCTTGTTTTTCTTATTAAGAGTAACAAGAATAATAATAGCAACTATAATTACACCTATTGCAATGCCACCAATAACGAATGTTACTCCGGTGTTGGGAGAAGGTCTTGAACCCGGTATCATACCATCATCCGTAATTCTATCCCCTTCTGATACGGTAAATATCCATTTTATCTTACCAATGCTGTTTTTATATTGATTATCCATTTCGGGGTGAGCCTTGATGGAAACGGTAATATATCCCGATTCATTTGGCATATATGTACCTAATTTTACATCTGTTGTTAAGTTACCCTCTTCTGAAGCAAGTCCGGATTGAATTTGGGTTTTCTCTCCATTCTTTGTTTTTGAATAATAAACAGTAAAATCAATATAATCAAGAAACTCTTTATACTCATCTGCAATTTCGGACTTAAGATATACAGTTATCGGATAATCTGCTTTTGTGTTCTTTATAACAATTTCCTGAGTTTTCTCGTCGCCTGGCATTATTCCTTTAAAATCCTGAAATAAATCTCCGTCTTGAGGATTAAACACAAATTCTCGTGCATTGTTATATTCAACCGAGGAATCCGCTGCGAATACCGGAATCACACCTAACAAAAAAATAACGGCAATCATAAACACGGCAATTATTTTTTTCATATTGTCGTCGCCTCCGTTTCAGTTGTTACTTTTTCATCAGCATCTACAGTTGTTGTAGATTCAGATGTTTCGTCTTTATTTATCGAAGCAACAGGAACCCAACCTTCCGCCGTAAATATATCGCCGTTATTAACTGACTGCACAGCTTCAACGGTAATTACAACATCCATAACAGCTAACTTGTAATCATTGTTAATTGTCTCGTCAAGATAAATTCCATCATACAAGGCTGATGAGGTTTCTCCTGCCTTAAGCGGCTTATTATAATAATAATACCCTTCTTTATACGTCCAATCATCTTCATTAAATAAAAAATGTGCCTTGGTATTATCGAGTATTGAGCTCTCCTCTGCAGTCTCATAAATAATCTTATCAAGTGTTATTCTTATATATTCGTCATAAGCGCAAGTGTTAGCTACTCTAACAACATTATCAAGAGTGTCTCCCGGTACTATATGAGTAATAAGCTCCGGCATGTCTTCACCGTTTGTTTTTTGATTTAACAATTTAACCTTAATTTCGCCTGAACTTATAATGTTTTCTGTTTCCCCTCGTCTTTGGACCTGAGCCAGCGAACCTCCGACAATTATAGACAACACAAGAACTCCGATTAACACTATAATAGTAATTCTTTCTCGCATTGCTTTTTTATCTGTCATTATCAATCGTCCCCTTTCAAAATATTTAAAAACTCTAATTTCCCTAACAAGGGAATTTTAAAAACCATTTTACCAATTATATTTTCTTCTTCTACAGGCTCTATATCGGGATATTCATTATTATCCCCTTTGGTTTGGACTGCTCTATTATCTTCATCAATACTAACAATTCGATGCGTAACCATAGTTCCTTTGTTATCGATTACATAAGTAATAATATCTCCTTTATTTAAAGACTCAAACGAAACAGGATAAGCACAAACTATATCATTGACAGTTAATACAGGAGTCATGCTTTCTGTTTTAACGGAATAAAATTTAAATCCCGCAAGTCTCAAAACAACCACTACTGTTATTAATATACATAATATAGATATTATCAATTTTCTGATTTTCCGCATAAGAATTTCCTTTCTGCGTTTCTTCTTCATTACAAATATGTTAGATGAATTTGCCGAACGGCAAAAAAGAAGAGAGCCGTAAATGGCTCTCTACCTCATGGCTTATAAAATATCTACAGGATTAACTCCTGATTTTAATAAAAACTCATCACACATTAATTTCGGCAAACACTCAAAGGCTTTCGCTCCGTATTTGTTTATGAATTCATCAGGGTCTTTACTATCTTTATAGTTACATAAAACCTGTACGTCAAAATCCTTTAATGCATTAATTCCTTTTAGAGTATTTTTAACTCCGGCAGCATCCCCGTCAAGGGCTAAAATAACATTAGAAATATTTAACGAACGTAATAGCTGAGCATGCCCTCTACCTACAGCAGTACCAAGAACAGCAACCGCATTAATACCGTGCGACTGTAAGGAAATTGCATCCATATAGCCTTCCACGATGTACACAGGGCTTGATACATTCAGATTTTGAATTCCGAATAGGCATTCTTTTTTGTGAAATACCTTCGTTTCCGGAGAGTTAATATATTTAGGCGCATTAGAATTTTTATCTGTTTTGCGTCCTCCAAATCCTATTACCCGTCCATTTCTGTCGAAAATCGGAAACATAACTCGATTATAAAAAACATCTCTCCCGGAAGTTTTAATTAAACCTGCCCGCTGTAATGAAAGACAATCAATTCCATGCTTTTCAAGATGGGTTTTAAGCCCTCCGTCGGCCCAACCGAGACAATATTTTTTTATTGTATCATATGATAATCCTCTTTTATTAAGATATGTATTATTTTCAAGCTTAGAAGAATAGTACTCTTCGGCTAATGACAGTATCTTATACAAATTATCATTTGATTCTTTGTTAAGCTGCCAAAGAGCTACAGTTCTGCTAACATGATTTTTCTCCGCAAGAAAATCCGCAACATCTCCATGTTTATTACATTCATAACAAGCAAATTCATTATCTGTATATACCATCTGTCCTCCGCAAAAAGGGCATCTAACAAAATACAAATCATTGATTTTTTTGCCATGAAGAAACTGTGTTAACTTCACAAAACTCACTCCTCCGGAAGTTGCTTGAACTTCGCTCGATTATACTTTGTTTTGTCAGAAACTACCTTTGTAACGGGATTCATTTGCCAATCCTTTCGCGCTTTCTTATTGAGCTCTTTCTGAGCTTTTTTTGACATTTTGTTATACGGAATAAATTTCATCACCTTAAACACTCCTCTTAATAATATTTACCATAGCAGAAATATACGCCATCAATTACGTCATACACTCTACCTTGTTTAAATCCGGCCTGAAATACTACTCCATCCGGCAATTGGGAGCCGTTTTCAAGTAAATATCGTGCATTTTCAATTGCTCGTTTATCAGGAGTTTTATCAAAATTACCATCCCAAGTGCACGCATATTGCCCTTTAGCAAAAGCGACATCTTTTATTGTATTGGGAAAATATTTTGACTTAACTCTGTTGAGAACTACTGACCCGACAGCAATTTGACATTTATCGCTTTCTCCTCCCGACTCGCCATAAATAAGATGAGACAAAACGTATAGGTCATCTTCATCATAAAAATGGTTTACTGTGGTAGACGGTATTAAGTTTGATTTTTGCGCATTCGTTTCTTTGCTTATATCAGACGTTTCTTTAGTTTTTTTTGACATATCAACTTCTGTTATCGATTCTTCATTTTCTAAAGTTGTCGATATTGTTGCGGTTTCTGATTCTGACACAAAAGCTACAGACTCTTCGGTTTGAGCCTCAATATTTTCAGCTTTTAACGATTCTTCTTGTAAGACTTCACCATCCGCCGCAGATACCGCAACTATTGGCATCATCGTAAAAAAGAAAAACATCAGTGAAAACGCTTTTATTCTTATTGATTTTTTATTTACCATAAAAAAACTCCTATTATTTTATTATTCGCGTAATTAAATTTGCGAATTGCATTTTATAAGCATCCTCCAATTGCCTATAAAATCAATATAAATATGTCGGATGGAGCTTAAATAAAAAAAGCGGCTCAGTATTAACTGAACCGTTCTAAAATCATATTGCATACACGAATTCGTTTATTTGCTTCGTCTTTAATATCTCGGAACGTTTGCGGATTGACATTTCCTTTGTATAATTCATATACTCTATAAGCATTTTCGGCTGTTCTATCTGCATAAGAAGTTATTAAATTCTGATAATGTTCCTTTTTTTCTTTGGTTCGTTTTAAAACAATTTCTTTATAAATCTCCGGAGCGGACAAATAAATGTTTTTTAACGGAATTGTAGATTTCGGAAAATCAAGAATATTTAATTCATCTTGTGTGAGACGATATTTTAAATAACCGTTATCTTCATTATTATTAAAATCAATAGATACTCCGGCAAGATTTGCTAAAATTTTAACAGCTTTATAAAACCCAATATTCTTAACCTTTTGAACCAGCTCAACAATATCCATTGATTCTCCACAAGAAAAACAATGAAACCAACCATTTCGAATATAAGCAGAGCCTAAATTTCGGTCACCATGAAAGGGACATAATATCAGAAAACGACCGCCCTTTTCTTGATACTCAAGTCCCAAATAATCAGCTAAAATATCCGGTTCTACTATTTCTTTTAATTCTGATATATCCATAAAAATCTTCCTCCATTAAACAATCGTGCGTTTTAATTTTATCTCCGTGTTGTCACAATATAATCCGTTAATAATATGTCATTTACTGCAAAAATAAAAAAGCAGAGGGCGTTAGCTCTCCGCTTTCTTAGAGTCGTCACTAATATTATCATTAATATTCTTTATGTTAGTAAGCACATACCAATATTGTTCCTGTTCCATCATGTAATTCCATGTTTGTTTAATAATAGCTGTCGGACCGTATTTTTCGCTTGCGCTGTTCCAGTTATATACTCCGCTTTCAGATGAGATTGATTCAAGCGTATCAATCGGATTTTGTATACCTATTGCTGAGGTTTGCACACTAAACTTTGTATATCCGTCAGTTACAGGATTGTATTTATTATTATAGTTTGTTTGCCACGCATTAGCGGTTATATATGTACAAAGGGGTTCTGTACTTTCTCCGGGTTGAATCAATTTGCTGTATCCGTACACTATGGTAGTATGCCTGCCTTTTACAGACGTCAAAGTTTGTTGTTTTACTTTAATCCATTTTGAGCCAAGCCCTAACTGAGGCATTGTAAACACATCTTTATACTCTCTATTATTTGTATTAACTATATACTGTGGATATGTAACAATCAGATAAGCAGCAATTTCTCTATCTCCTGTGTTCGTAACCTTCGGTGAATATGCTATTTTAGTATTGATATTTGACTGACTTAAGGAAATATAATATCCGTTTTTATCATATGTAATCGAAGTGTTTGCCGGGGCTCTACTCTGAAATTTAGTATCCTGAGATACCGTGACATTTGCGAATGTAAACGTCCCGCTTTCCGGCTGTGTACTTTCTTTAAAATATGCAATGGAACATAAAGCCACGGTTGCAGCTGTTAAAACCAGACATGTAAATATGGTTAATATTTTTTTACCTGTCTTTTTCAAATTTATCAACTCCTTTTAAGTTCTCCATTACAAATATGTTAGATGTGTTCTATTTCTTTGAATTATAACAGTATCGAAATTATTTTAAAATCAGTCTCCGTTTTTCATATAACATATTTTAAGAGAGGAGGCTGATAAATTGAATAAATTTATTGTACCGGGCGAACCTGTCGGCAAAGGAAGGCCAAAAATGACGGTAATCCCCAAATCAACAACAGACAAAATTCAATCTAACCACATATCGGCAGATGACTTTAAAAAAATAAATAAAGCAGGAAAAACGTATGGAGTGCGCACATATACTCCTGCCAAGACTTCTACTTATGAAGAATTAGTTAAATATAGTTTTTTGTCACAAATTAAATACTTTGCTCCCCTTGACGGCTATATAAGAATGAACATTACTGCGATTTTCGGCATTCCAAAAAGCACAACAAAAAAGGATAAAGCCAAAATGTTATCCGGATTGATACTTCCTGCTAAAATTCCTGACATTGACAATATAACAAAATCAATTTTGGACGGACTGAACAAAGTATTATATAAAGATGACAAGCAAGTCATTGAACTATCCGTAAAAAAGAAATACGGAGAAGAACCCTGCGTAATCGTAGAGTACGAAACCATTAACCCCGACAATGACTAAATATATATTTTTAATAATTTCAAAAGAGCAGAAGCCCTACTCATTGGAGCGGGGCTTCTTTTCTTTGCGTTCTGGATGCTTCATTATGTTCTTTGAAGATTTATCAAAAGGCAATTTGCACAATTTGTCATTACATTCCTGACAAAAAAGATATGTCACTTTGTTTTGAGTTATTGGACAATACCGGGACATATTTTTCTCCTCTCGGTTTTGCTAAAAAATCATTTTCAGCTGCTGTTTTAGCATCAACAAAGTCTTCAAAAGTGAATTCGACTATATCAATATCAGCTTCGCAAGGAGGCATAAACTCATAAGTTTCAACACCTTCAAGACCTTTATATCTATCGTCATACAACTCTCTTAATTTTGATGAATAAAGCTTATTGATAGCTTCTTGACGTATGGTTTTAAGCATACTTTGTGACATTCCGGTCTCTTCTGATATTTGTTTAATTGACTTTGCTTCGCCTTCAAGGCCGTAAAGACCAACAATCACAAGCCTCTCATTTTTATTAAGCTCGTTAATTGCTTCGGCTATCGCCTCGTGCAAAAGCTTACTTTCAAGATACTTTTCGGGATTTGAAAATTCCCCGGTTATAGAAGGAGCATCATCATCTGATGAGTTTTCAAATTGGTCTTGATAATTTACATTAATTGCTGCTTCCTGCGATGCAAGTGCTTCTCTGACGCTTGTGGGAGATATTCCGAGATACTCTGCAATTGCGGAATCTTTGCATTCAACGCCCAGCTCCTCAAAGTGGTGCTGAGCTTTTTTTACTTTAGCAAGTGTGGTTGCGTAATGTACGGTTGAACCGTTAAGAAACTCAGTAATAAAGCGGGTAATTTCATATCTGATATACGGCTTAAAGAAAGTCGTGGGCATTGCCTTGGTAGGGTCATATACTTCTAAGCCTTTAAGCACGCCTACATATCCGCTCTGCAACATATCAAAGAAATAATTCTTACAATAAGTCCAGAAGCTGTGCATTATCATATAAATTATATAGCCCTTAAGATTGAGGCAGGCATCCTCTTTTGCTTTGTCTTCTCTGTATTTATTTCCGCTATGATAATCGTCCATTATAAGGGAAAAATCTTTAAACTCTATCTTTTTAAGAGATTTCAATTCTTTATCAATGTCCTTCATTGCGGATTTTGTTTTTTTGCTTTTTTCTTCCTGAATCTCATCAGAATAATCAAGGTCGGCGTCTTTGTAAATTTTGTTATTATCGTTCATCATATTAAATCCTCCATCTTTTTTGCATATGCAAGTATTTTACTGTCTAAATTTTTTAATTCGTAAAACAAACAAATTAACAATTCGCTGTCTTTATAGGATAATTTTTTATTTTCAGTTTCGCAATACTGATTAAAAAAATCTTCAGGAGATAATTCGCTTTGTAAATAAAGCCGGCAGGCTGTATCTATTTCAGTTCTTGTCATTATCAACACCTCTTTTTAAGACAGTTATTTTTGTTTACCTTACATTTATATTCTACCACAAAACTTACGATTTGTCAATACTTTATATAAGTTTAAACTTGCTTTTTATAAGTTTTTTAAAAGTTTTAGTTGCACATTACCGCTCGACGATGTTTTCCATTCCACTTAAACTAAATAGCTCTTCTTGCTCCGCCTCAAAACTGTCCCAAAATTCAGAAGTATAGTTTGCCGGAGGGGTTGAAACATTTGCGTCTTTCATTAAGTCGGATAGTGTCATTAATTTATCGTTTTCCGGATACATTTCCCCAAAATCCTCAAGGTTTTCGGCTTCTTTAATCGCTGTATCATCATTAAATTCAAATGCTGTTACATCTACACCGTTGTAAAAAACAACATAATCGGCGCTATTATCTGCGAGCATCATATTGATTTTATCTTGTGCCGCAGCTTTACTAAGTCGAGACTCGGTCAAATCCATACTTTTTGCTCGACTGTCGGCAACACGTTCAAGAGCTTCTCTGCTAATATTTTTCCCGTAAATAGAAGCTTCAAATTTAGTGCCGTTTTTTGTTTCGCCACTAATAACCGTTTCCTTTGGCCTATATTCATTTGTTGCTCCATTTGCGTAATCGCGAGTGATTACCGTAAAAGATACCGCTTTGGCCGGTTTTTCTTTCTCTTTTTGTGCTGCTTGCATTTTCTGCCATAGAGCTGCGTTTTCTTTTTCGTCAGCCTTAATTTCTTTTTCGCTCTTATTAAGAGAATCTTTAATAAGCTCGTTTAAATTTTTCCCCTCCGGCCTCAAATCCTTAGTATCAACCCAAAATCTTTTACCGTTTTCGTCAATAATCGCCACCTTTTCTTTGTTTCGTTCGCTATAAGAAATTTGTTTAACATCAGAATCAATTTTATACTTTTCTCTACCGTAGCGAACAGTGTCGCCTTTTTTTAATTCTGTCATATCAATTACACCCCTTTTTAAATGTCTTCAAGCGCAGGGATATCCTGTGCTTTGTTTTCTGTTTGTGTATGTTTTTGAGTATCCAACTCGTTTCGAGCGTCACTCATCTGTTCAGACAATGCTATAGGTTCTAAATCATCATTGAAAACGGGAGTTTCTAAGTCGTCAAGCGAATCTAAGTTCTCAGACAATATGGATGAAATATTCTTTCCCGCCTCCATATCTTTAAACGTATCCCTAAATTCTGAAGAAAACTTGGTGTTGTTTTCGTCTTTAACGCATTGAGCCATTACCTTATCTGACTTTATATCATCAAAACCAAATAAAGTTTTGTTCATATCCGCTTTTTTGATTGTATATTCTCTGCCGTCATTAAGCTCTACTTCGACGCTTTTTTTATTTATTGCTGTAACCGTAGCTTCTTGAAATTTCCCTTTATATGAATACAGAATATGGTCTCCGGTCTGCATATCAATTGTTTTTTCGGGAATATTTATATTTTTTGTTTGTTTTTCTTCTGTCATAATGTGTTCATCGTCCTTGTTTTCTGTTTTTTCTTCCTGGTTAAGCGTAAAAGGTTCTCCTTCCGTTATAATAACTTCATCATTATCAAAGAAATGATACTTATTCTCTGTATCTTCATTTAAAGGAGTTGCTATGTCTGATTCATCAACATAATCAAGTCCCGCTTCTATTTCAGGCTCTGATTGATATGAAGGAGTAAAATTATAATCGGATTCAATTGGGGAGTTTTCAAGTACTTTTTTAAAATTATTAAATAAAAGCTTGTCGTTAGTCTCTTGCCCATCGTTCTGATAAAAAAAACTGTCGCTTAAATTGCTGATATCTGCATCAATATGGGGTATCTCTTTATTTCCATATAAATCTTCAGTGTTTACTGTTAATTCAATGCCGTTATCATTAATTAGAGCGGTATGCTCTTGAAAGTCAATTACTTTAACTTCGCGAGCAATGCCATCTTGTACGAACGCGGCAAAATCACCGTTTCGCGCTTCTTCGATAGTTTCCGCAACTCTATATTTACTTTCTTTGTGAACCTCTTCGTCTGCTTTTTCTTTTTCAGTAACAGGTTTGCTCTTTTTTACATCGTCAAACTTTTCTATTTCATGTTCTTTAGCTGATTTATATTTTTTTAATGCATCAGCATCAATCAGAATCTTTTGGTATCCATCAGGCATTTCTTTATTTTTTTTATTAAAATACTCTTTGGTCATAAAGTCCGATTCTGTTAAAGAGACTGTTCTACCGTCACAAAGGTCTATTTGATATTCCCTGCCCTCTTTGGTTTCGGTAAATGACTTAATCGTGCCCTCTACATAATAATTTCCTTGTCTGCAGGCTACAACATTGCCCACAGCGCCTTTTTCAATATCCTTAGCGTCTGCAATTGTGTTATTTCTTTCTGTCCATTCTTTATATGATTCTTTCCCTCCGAGCACACGCACAGAAAGTCCCGCCGCAGCAGTTCCGACGGCGCCTATTCCATCTTTAACGATTTCTTTGACAAATTTAAGACCTTTTTTTATTACGTCTTTTATTTTTTTTAAGATACCTCCGTCTTTTAAAAAATCAGGTTTTGAGTAAGTATCTTTATTTTTAGGTCCCGGCATATATATCTCTCCATTTCATAATAATCTTTGAAAGAAATATGTCAGATAGCAAAAAAATAAAAACAGCCGCCCTTTTGGACAGCTGCCATAAACTATATACAAGAATTACTCAATTGTCGGATTGATAATACTTGCTTTAATTTTTATTTTCAGAGATGCTCCGTCAGAGTTATCGTTATTGGAGACCTCCACAAAATTCATTGCCTCCTGCTCTTCACTCTCAGAGCATAAAAATCTGATTCCGTTTATCTTATCATCCTTTACCATGGGCTTGGCGATAATAATTCTGCCGTTTGGGGTTTTGTTTGTCATAGTTAACTCCCTTGCGGTTTTAACCCATTTCATAGATGGATAAGATAACGGTTCCGGCACCACATACGGATGACAATATGTAAATCTTGCTGTTCCGGGCGATTTACTTAACCCGAAAATGCATCCTACCTTATCATCCCCTATACAACATACACATTTCTCGCCGCGTGCGGAACTCATATATAAATTAAATCCATACGGCGCATACTTAACTTTGAATCGCGAACCGAGACAACCGGCGTCAAATATAATACTTTTTTCCACAATCAATCATCCTTTGCATAATCTTTGATATAAATATGTCCAAAATTTTTCATGTTTTGATTTTAGGACAATTTTTTGCTAAAAATTATATCTAAACACTTTAATTGCTTTTTTTAGCCGGACGAGAGCTGTTGTATCTTTTTGGGGGCCTCGGTCTAAGAGTATTAGTTTTTGTGTTTTGAGTCTGAATAGGTTCATTTTTAGTCTTAGTAACAACCTCTAAAGAATCCTCATAATCCAACATGTCGTTTAAATCTGAATGTTCTGTATCTTTGGAGTCCGGATTTTTCTCATCTTCTGATTGCTTTGACAATATAAATGTTTCCTCATACGACTTTGACTCATCTTCTTTTTTCTGTAAGAATTCCTCTAAGTCATCCGCTTGAATATTGTCATACAAATCAAGAGTATTGCCAAAAATATCAGTATCACAAATAATATATGATGCACTTTGTCCATGTTCAAGTGGAAGTTTTTCAATGGGGGTTGCATCAGCAATTACTATTCTTTGAACTTCTTTAAGATATAATTCTATCATAAGAACGTTATGAGCGGTCCTCAAGATATCATACAAATCAGTTCCAAAAATCTTTCTGTGCCCCAAATCCGGAAACGTAAGTGAATATAAATTTTGTGATTTGCTTATAATGCAAGGAAAAACATATTTCATATTTACGCTTAACCGCCTATTAAATTATTTCTCCGTCAAGAAGTTTATCATAACTTTCTTCACTGAGATTAATAGTTTTGCCCTCAAGAGCAACTATATAAATGTCAATAATCGTCTCTCCGTTCTTTAATTTTTTATTTTCAATATCTTTTATGATATCTGTATAAGCATTGCCAAATGTTATCCCTCGTTCTATTAAAACGTCAAGACTTGGAGATTTCGTATATTGTATTGCAAAAACATAAGGCTTCATTATTTTCCCTCCCCCTATTGCGTTACTTTTACATAACCTAAATTTACCGGATTAACAAACTCTGATTTATCTGAGCTTACGACCGCTTCGTATACACCTGATGAATCGAAATTCGCATTAAGTGTTATAATCCGCACTCCGTTGCTGTCCGAAGCGGAAACACTTGTTACATAAGGACTTTCATCAAGGTCATATATTTCAGATACATTACTGTTTTTGTTTGTAATTTTAATTTGCTGGATGTCTTTGGTTATATAAAGTGTAATTTCATGTCGTCCCTTAGAATATTCCGATTTGACCGTGTTATTAAGTATTGAAGTATTACCAAAAACAGAGAATTTAGAATGAGCATTATCCCAAGTTTCCAAAATTGTTGCTGTTGTCCCTGCCTGAACCGCAAACAAGCGCATTTCCAATCCAATATTTTCACTTGTTTCGCTGCTTTTATATCTTTTTACCTCTTTCCAGGAAATTCCGCCATGCACTATTTCTTGGAAATTAGCAGCCATAACTCCTTCAAAAGGGGTTATTGATTCTTGTCGATTAAGTAAAGTATTATATCCGAAGTAATAAATAAAAAATCCATTGTCTTTGTTGGCATAATCTTGATTAATTTCCAACAATGTCCAACCCTCAGCACACTTTTGTGACCACGGGACGTCAGGCAATTGAGCTAACAAATCCATGTTATAATCTGAATTTGTTACTCCATATGTGTAATCTCTGACATATCCGGTATCTCCCGACGGAACAGTGTAAAATGCGGGATAATATTTAACTTCGTCAAAATGTACAGCTCCATCAATATTTAACCACTGATTTGATTTATATGGCGTAAATACATTTTTCATAGAAGGGACTTTAATTGCTAATACTGTCCATATGGGAGAAACTCCGGTATTAGTAACAATGGGCGTCATCTGAATATATTCGTTAGGATAAATTTTCTTATCGCTCGTTTTTGTGTCAGTCTGAATGTTTAAAGTTGCGCTTACCCCTTCCCCGATTGTGTATGTGTTTTCACTTGTTGCAGTCATCGCTTGCTGATATGATACTGCCGGAGATATAAGAACAGTAAATATAAGCATTACTGATAATGCGATTTTAATAAATTTATCTGCGGTTTTATATTTTAATAGTTTTTTTATTGTTTTCATTATAAGTGTAGTCCCCCTTATAAAATAGTTTCGCAGAAAACCCACTATCTTTTAGGTGGTGGGTAGTTCACTCTTATCAAGACTCTTGAGACGGTAAAACTCTGTGTGTTTTTTTATACCGGTAGGCAATTCCTAACGCGGCCAATATTATAAGTAAATACCATTCGCGTTTAAACAATCCGATAATATATGGCACTTTCTTTTCTGTTGCTGTTAATTTTACAGACATAAAATCAGTTTCTGTTACTTCAAATGTAATACTCTCAGAGTTAATTAAATGACAATCTTTTATTTTATAATCTTTGTTTTTTGATTCAGCTGATTTAATCGTATACTCCCCTACAGGAAAAGAATCCTGAATCATATAATTATTTTCCGCTGTAAACTCAAGAGTGTACTCCTTATTATTGGCGTCTACTATAACAACAATCACATCTGTTTTCACTCCGTCAAGACTGAAAGAAACATATCCATGATTTTTTATTGTTACTGAGTCTAACTCTTCAATAGTTTCAATCTTCTTCGTTTGTGTTTCTGTTGGTAATGTCGTGTCTACTTCAGTCAATGAAGACTCATCTTGAGTTTCATCTGTGATGTTTGTTATTGATTTTTGTGTGCTTTCCTCTATAGGTTCTGCCGATGCGTAAACTACGCATGAAAATACTGTTAGTAGCATTATAAAGAACATGGATAAAATTCTTTTCACTGTAAGCCCTCCAGTTTCACATTATTTCTTTAATACAAATATGTCAGTTGAATCTTATTTCTGAAGAAAAAAACTTCCGCCACCCAAAAAGGGCAACGGAAGTTAAAATATTAACGAATATCAAGACAAAGATGTTTCATTTTTGCCCAACTCTGCAAAAATAGATTAATAGACCTTGCGTCCTTTTGAACAGAAACATAAGTATCATTGACTCCGCGAACCTGATGTACCGTCATATCCGGAGATACTTCGATTGACAAGAATGGAGTATCAGGGCTGTCTTTTCTTCTTAAGAAAAGTATAAATGCTTGCTTATCAATAACATCGTCAACGTATCTGCCGCAACAGTGATTAAGCTTTCTGCCCTCTTCAAACATTGACTGCATTGATTCAGGGACCTTGATAAAATAATCATCCTTGTGATATTCAAGGAAACGATATTTATCAACAGATTTCACAAAATCGTCATTTAACGCTTCATCTACGATGAACTTCTGTTTCGACATTACGATATCATGTTCGGTTTTGAGCGCTCTGGGATAAAGAACATGACGGTCAGTCATATCCATATCAATAGACTTGCAAGCGTCAAGATAATCTCGCCATTGCTCTGCAGCAGGAACAGGGTCAAACATTTGACCTATCCTTACCCTTTCAAGATACGAGGTAATTTTTGAAACAGACAATGTTGGCAAAGCTTTTTGAATTTTTATAATACTTTCAATTGAAACGCCATGCTTATCGCACCAAAACGCATCTTCGCCAATTATATCGTTATCAATTTCATATAAACGCTGCAGAGTCTGCATTGTTATATCGCAACCCAGTTCTTTCTTCGCCGACTTATAATATTTTAGTAAAGCAGGAGTAATTCCAAATGCATCGGCAGCCGTTTTCGCTTTCCAATTTATTGCAATCGCAGTATCATTGGTATTTTTTCTTATTGCCGTTTTGTCAGCATCTAAAATCTCATTAGCAAATCCCTCTTTCGCCAGCTTTTCAGCAACCGGATACTTGAGAGTTTTATTTATAAACATAAAAAGCTCTCTTGTCGTCATAGCCCCGGTTCCAGAATTATAACCCAATTTTCTATGTGGCTGTTGATTAACAAATTCTTTAATACCGGAATATTTAAGAACGCCATCGTCTGATAAATTGTAGACGACTTTATGCAATGGCGTTTCGGCATGCTTTGCATCGAATTTTGTAGTATACCACGGAGCACAATAAAGATAATATTCTTTTGCGCCACTGAACAGGCTGTGAGAGCTCATATCTATGCGTCGATGGAATCCGTTGCAAACTCCCTTTTGATTGAATACATAATATCCGCTAAGAGCAGCTTGAACCTTAGGATGCAGCGTGTTTTTTTCGATGAACACGCTTACAACTTTTACAGTAGCCTCATAGGAATTATCGGATATATATATCCATATTTGATTATAATGTCCACGGCCCGAACGATAAGTGCTCCTCTCAACTTGTTGAGAAGCTCCGCAATAGGGACACTCAGCAAGAAAATTTGAGTTATAGACACCTTCGTCGTTATATTGGTTTACATTGAAAAGCCATTCCTTATGACAATGCAAGCAATGAGCTTTATATGTGGTCGTTTTCTCAAGTCTGTCGTTTTCCTGTTCTGTTACTGTAATATTAATACAATCTGTAAGCGCTGGGAGCGGAGGGTCATCATCCAATTCGATTGGCAGCACAGCCTCTTTTATCTCTACCGTTTTCTTTTTGCGGTCATCAAGCTGACGACAAATCTTGATAAAGTTTTTATCATCAAATTCGTCCTCGGTTACATCTATAAATTTTGGACGTTTAGTTTCGTCTGCATACCACGGACCACTATAACACAACAGGGACTTCAACATAGCCGTTGTGTAAACAAGCTCATTTGTTTTTTCATTAAGTTTGTAACTTGATTTATCGTTAGTATCTAAATCAAACACGCTTAATGCTTTGAAAGAAAAGTCAGTATTAATAACGTCTAATGCGTCATTATACTCAAATGAAATGATTGCTTCTGCAAAATATATTTTTCTATCAATTTGAATTGCAATAAATGCTTCAGAATGCATTTTGTTATCATTGAAAAGCTTTTTGCTATTAGAAACTTCCTTCATGCAAAAAGGACAAAAATAATGCGTTTCTGAATAATAATAACCGGTTTTCCTTACCTCTTCAGTATGAAAATCATCAAATTCTTCTTTACAATGTCCGCAAAGATAACGGGAATATGTTACTCCATCTCTTTCACGGAGCTCCAAAACCTTTACCGGTTCAGGATTAACCGCCTTAACAATTTCATCCTTTCGACTCAGAATAACATCAATGATGTCTTGTGCCGGAATCTTAATTTTTTTTGCCATAATAATACCTCCATTTTAAAAAATATATTGTCATTGTAGATTCTCCATTTAATCTCTTAATGACTATAATTTCGTTTTAAATATGTAAGATAAACTCAACATAAAAAAATCTCCCACTGCAAAAGCAGTAGGAGACTAAAACTTATATCATTTTTAAATCAAGATGTTTTGAATGTTTCAATCGACATATGTTTGCCGTCAGGTTTACAGTTACAGTCAGATAGACAGTGTGTGCAGTTCAATTTACACACATATGTGATTTCCACTAACATAGTAATAATGTCCTTTCGTATTTGTCTTTGTTATTTGTGATTTTTTTTTTACAGTGTTGGGAAGATATCTTCTTCATCGACAAGCTGTTCGTTGAAGTCAATGGTCATGGTGTCTTTTTCTTCGATAGAAATGATACCATGCTGCTGTAAAATTGCTTTTGGAACATAAGCAATGATGTCTCCGATGTTAAAGCTGTTACAATTTCCATCGTATGTTCTCTTACCGTCATCTGTAAGGCAATAATCCTTTGCGGCGTCTTTGATGGCGTTTAAGACATTGTCATCCGACCATGTATCGTTTTCAATCGTGATATCAAGAACGACGATGTGATTGTTTAAGCCGTGGTTTTCGACGCCATATTCAGTGGCAATGAGTGTGACAGTTTTCATAAATGTAAGTCCTTTCTTGAATAAAGTCGTATAGTTATTTGTTATCTGTATGAAGCATTTCTTCCCATTTTACAATAACAGATGCAATTTCTTGCTCAGATGCGTTATATGCGTCGCCGGGAACATGTGTAAAATCTTTTATCATATCACCTAACATACTGATTGGGATGTAATACTGACATTCTGATTCATTGCATCCACTGATGTCATAAGCGACGTTGTTTGTGTCAACCCAAACGATATGACCAAGTGGAGCAGCCCAGCAGATTTCTCCACGTTTAAACGCTAACTGAAGCATGTGTGCAAAATAATAGCAATAACCACTGGCAAACTGCTTATAGATGATATCTGCTGGGGATGTTGTTGTGTTATTGTTGTTGTTCATGGGGGTCTGTAAATTCAGAAAATTAAAAATAAAACGAAGAACTATTTTATCTGCTTTTGGATGACGTATTTTAATACGTTCAAACCATGTTTCAAATGTATCTTTCATAAATAAGTGAAATCCTTTCTATAGCTGATTATATCATTTTTAAATCAAGATGTTTTGAAACGGCCCACTTCTTTAAGAAAATACTAACTTCTTTATACTCATCAAGAGTGTGAATGTAAGTATCATTATATCCTCTTACCTGCCGAACTTCCTTATTGGGAGTGACCTCAATAGACAAATACGGCTCCTCCGGGGCTTCTTTTCTTCTCAAAAATAATACAATAGCTTTTTTTCTGGCTACATCGTCAATATACTGTCCACAGCAATGATGTAGTTTGCGTCCTTCCTCAAACATTTCCTCCATCGTATCCGGAACTTTAATACAATAGGTTAAGTCGTCATATTCAAACGTTTTATATTCTTCAACAGCTTTCATAAAATCATCACGAATGCTTTCATCTTGAATAAGCTTCTGCTTTGCGACAACTACATCGTGTTCTGTTTTTAATGCTCTGGGATAAAGAACATGACGGTCAGTCATGTCCATACCAATGGACTTGCAAGCTCTCAAATAATCTCTCCAAGAAAGAATCGCTTCCCTTGGATAAAATTGCTGCATCAGTCTTACTCTTTCAAGATAAGAAATAATTTTCGAAATGGACAACGCCGGAACGACCTCCCGAATAGCATCAACTTTAGGCGAATTGACATCATACATAGACATCCATGTTGCTTCGTCTGCAGGTATCTCAGGCATGGAGTTGTATGTTTGAATATAATCTATAAGATTAACGTCTTCATTGCCGGAATCACGCTCTTTCTTATATTCTTTCAAAAAAGCTTTTGAAAGCTTAAAAGCTCCCTCTACGGTTGAAGCTTTATAATCAATAGCGTTTATATTAAAGTCATACTCTTTTACAAGGTCCGCTTTTATAATTTTTTCAACAACAGGATACTTAATAGTGTACACAACAAAATTGATAATTTGCTGAATGAATGTTGTTCTTGTTGGATAATTATATAAAGTTCCTGTTCCTTGTTTATAGAACTCTAAATACTCCAAAATACCGGAATATTTTAAAAGTCCAGTTGAACTTGTCAAAATAATTGAAAGTCCAGTCCGATAAACATAGTTCCGCGTCCATTCTCGATATTCATGAGAAGATGAATTGCTTTTAACATATTTGCCGCTGTATTTGTTGTAAAAATAGTATGAAACTTTACCTTTAGAATTAATTTCTGCAACAAAATTAGCATTGCCTGTAACACTTAAAGCTGTTTCATCAACCATTACGTTAACTTCTTTTATCCAAACGGCATTTTCTGTTGATTTGATATAAACAATAACCGTTTCTGTTTTGCTGTTATACCTGCAATTTTGATGTCCCTGCTGTCGAACGTTTCCACAATATGGACATTCAATAGGAGTCGAACAACTATTCTCTCGTTCAATCATCCATTCATGACCGCAAAGTAAGCAATGAGTCTTATAATAACTTTTGCGTGCAAGGTAATCTTCCGAAGTTTTATTAACAGTAATACCAATAAGGTCTTCTATTGTTGGCAATGCGACAGGAGCATATACTTCATCAGGAATTATTTCATCCCGAACGGCTGCCTTATCTGCCCTTTCAGCCGATAATCTTGTTTCGAGACTATTGATTTTTCCGATAATTTTATTGTAATCCTCAGAAGATAAATATTGATTTGAGAAAAAATTATAATTACAACCGCAAGCCATCTTGTTAAATAACTTTGCAAACTTTTGTTTTGTTTTTTTCATAGGCGGAATCGGGGTATTAATCGTTGCCCAACATGAATATCCGACACGCGTAAAAAGATATGTCGATTCTTTATATTCATCATAACAACCTAAGTCGCGCACCACCAATTTTGTTTGTATAATTTTATAATCATCCATTGAAAATTTTACAAAGTAAAAATAATTTGCAAAATAATCTTTGCCATCAATATTGCAATGAGCTATTATATTATATTTTCTGTCGTATACTTGTCCGACTTTGCTATAATCCTTTGCAATACGCGAAAAAGAGTATCTTCCGCAAGTTGGACAATGAGCACTTTTGCTATGCGACTCAAACTCTGTGCTGCAATCAGGACATCTAAGTTTTACTTCAGTTTCGCCTTCATGGATTTCGTCTTTTAAAACCCACATAAAATCATAACCTTTAATAGACGCAACGATTTTTTCCTTATACGGCTCAAATATATTTTCAATATCTTCTGCCGTAACAGTTTTCTTCTTTGCCATAATAAATCCTCCATTTTTCTTGTATTTAAAAATTTTTATCTCTTAACTCCAATAAAATTCATAAATAATATGTCATTTAATAAGTTGATTAAATTAGATTTTTTCGCACACATAACTTATAATATTTAGCCAAGAACTTACAAAAATCGACATAAAACTTATAAAAAGATATTGACAAACTTCTAAAAAAGTGATAAAATATGGTAAATAAAATGCAAAGAAGGTGAACTTATGGAATTTACTGAATTCGGCACTTTAATAAAACAGTTACGAAAAGAAAAAAGAATGACCCGCGCCAACTTATGCGAGTTAATAGGAGTTTCGCCGACAACACTTAGAAACTGGGAAACAGGAGTGTTTAGTCCGAGAAAAGCACATATAGCTAAATTATCAAAATCATTAAACGTGTCCGAAGAAACTCTCCGCAACGCACTTAACTCCACTATTAATCCCCCAACAAAAGATAATGCCTTTTTAAAGGCAACCGCACTGACTTCCGAGCTTGCCGCACTTTTAGCCGGAAATCAATTAACAGACAGAGACAAAGATACTATAATGTATACTCTCCAACGAACCTATGTAGCAAATAAAGACATAGAGTTCCCCGATGACGACGCTGACATATGGGAAGATTTTCCCCCATCTTCTCAAGATTAATAACTGCGTAAAAAAGCCCCTTTGCCGATTGGCAAAGGGGTTAATTGATTACAATTCAGGAGCTGTTCCTGTGCCCATAGAAAATCCTCCTTTCTTACTAAATTATAAAACATAATCATACCGCATTGTTTTTCTCCACCAATGTAACTTCTGCTTCATTTGACAAAATAATTACAGGCTTTATGCGAACCCTATCCGGCATATTATTCTCATCTGAGTCAAAAGATATTGTGCTAATGCCATCCTTTATTTCAGCAATGTACGTTTCATCCGAAACGATTTCCGCAAGCATATAAAATCCCTCTTTAAACGCATCAGGAACTCTATTAAAATACGTTTTGTATTCATCCGGAGAAAGAATGGATACTTTGTCCCATACGCCCTGCAGCTTAAGACCTAACAACATATCATAAGGGCTTTCGGTATGTAAAATATTATCTAATATATTATACATATAAGTTTCGTTAAGGGTCTTCCTTATTTCGGATTTTCCCCATGAAAGAAATGATTCGCATTTAAATGATATAATATCATTCACAGGAATAGCAACACGACTTTGTGAGTCCTCATTAACAATATAGAACTCTTCCCCAAGCCAAATGAGGTCTCCAATGTGCAAATCTTCAACACAAACGGTTTGCGCTTTTGACGGGAACTGTCTCAAAGCTGATTCGATAATGTCTGCCAAAATATTTGGTGACAAATGTGATGAATCAATCATAAAGTCACAACAATTTCCGAGGTTCGCAAAAGCAGTATTGTCTTCAGAAATCCTTGACTTCACTTTTTCGTCAGAATCGCCCCTTAACAGCATTCTGCCTCGCGCAACCTCTTCCGAAACCATAAGTCCAACTGCAACGATTCGCTTGAGTCCATGATATTTTTCTCGAAGCATCTTAAGTCCCGGAATGTCCACAACATAGACATCTGAGTTGTCTATTTGGAACATTGTCGTACAATAGCGAGCGCCATTGTATTCATTATAAGCTAAAATATTCTTAAGCTTATCGAATTCCTCGTCAGTCACAAAAGTATGTCCTCTTTCGCCCTCAAAACGAGGCTCTCTGGTTGTGTAAGACTGTACCGCAATAAAGCCTCTTTTTTCCAGCTCCTCTGCGATAGTTGTCTTGCCGCTGCCTGACCTTCCTAAAATACATAAGATTTTTTCATTTTCCATAATATTACCTCCATTTTCAATAATCAATTTAAAGCTCATAATGCCTTTAAATTCAATCTAAATATGTAAGATGCCTATAAAATTAAATACAAAAAAGCTCCCGGTCGTAATGGTCCGGGAGTTTGTATTATGGTTCACATATTTTGCAAGGAGAATAGCCTTGACTGAGTAATTGTTCTTTGCTTCCAACGAGAACTAATTTGTTTTCGGCGTTTATTTTTTTTACAGCGTCACAATTTGGATAATGGAACTTTTTTGAATTCTCATTTATGACATATTGCAACGTTCCGCTATTTGTGCCCGTTGTGCTGATAGTTTCTGATATTCGGTTTTCTCCGGTCATATAATTTACCTCAATGCCTGGTTGTACGTTAAAGCAGAAGACGTTAAAACATACATCCGCTCCGTTATCCTCAACCGAATATGCTTCAATTTGTACTCCCCTGCACACAAGCTCGTTATCAACAAAACGAGGAGTTACTCTATAAAGTACATGCCCGCCTTTTTCTTTAATATAGTTCGCAACAATATTTTCAAAAGGTAACATTCCATCAATATTTAAACTTCTCGTACCAGTAATAAGATTTTGGGGATTATTATTTTCTCCGGCAAGCTGAAACGCAATCAAATGGCATCTATTATATATGTATCCCCCGTCAACAAGTTCTATATCATACTTGCGATTATTAGAGTTTCCATTATAAGTCCAGCCCGACGGCTTTGTATCAGAAATTGATTCCCTATCTTTAGTCGGAGTTAAATCTTTGCAAATATTAGCATATGCGGCTCCGCATCTGCCGAGGGAGTCTAACTCGCTATAAGTCTCAAACGCTGTCATCGTGTCGAAATCATCAAATTCAGGTTGATTATTATTTAAAACTGTATATGGCTTGCCATCATATTCCGGTATGTCAATTGCGCTTTGAGAATATGTGAATTGACTAAAAGAAACCTCCGAAGTTATTTCTGAAGTTTTTTCGTTATGTGACGTGTTTGTACTACGACCTGATTGACATATACCAACGGTAAATATAGTCACTATTATTAAAGCAACTATAAATATAGGTAACAACTTATTTCTTTTCATTTGCATTATCCTTTCTGCACACCCTAAACTGTCACAAAAAAAACGAATTAGGAATATAGTTTCTTTTCGACCAGTAATCCATTATCAAAAGTTAAAAAGGCTGTATTTTCTCTATTTTGACTATCTCGCACAATACACATATAGCATTCTTTACCAGATTTACTGTATATATCTTTTCTTGTAAGCATTATGTTTTTCTCCAGCGCATATTTAACATCTTTTACTGTCATTCCTATTTCTAAGCCATAATAATCATCTTCCGAAGCCCATGCTTCAGTATTAGCACTGCTATATAACGGTCTATTCAACACTAACTCTTTAAAACGCCTAAAAGACTGAGGATGCGTTTTAAATCCTACTATCGTAACAAAGCCAACCATTATAATGCAGCAAAAAAATATTAACCATTTATATTTACTTGATTTATTTTTCATTTTGTATCACTCTTTTTTATTCCAAAACTATAAACAAATACCCGCTCGGTTATGAGCGGATATTTACGTTTTACATTATCTTTTAGATAACAAATAGTTCACATTATGCTGTTGTATTGGGATGAATAATATAATTACTCGGCAAATCTTTGCTGTATATAATTACGTTTTTCCCATCGACGACCTCAACTCCTGTTATATTGTTTCCATCTTCGAATTTCGAAAGAAAATCGGCCTCACTCTTGTCATAATATATATTTATTATATCGGATGCGTTCAATGTCTTCCTTATGGTTTTTATATTACCTGATAGGTAAACATCGCATTGAGATGATAAGCCCAAATCAATCCTGTCGCATTTTCCATTAACTATCATTTTCAGTCCTTTATATATAGATATCGTACCTACGGAGCCGTTTATAGTAACACTCTTTAAAACAGGAAAATAATCAGAACGCAAACTAATTACATTGGATGTACCGGCGCTATTGTCTACATTTCCCATTTCTAAGCTTTCAAGATTTTTAAACATTACTCCATTGCCTAACTCTAAATACATTATGTTTTTAGGTATAACTAATTTTTTTAAACCAATTACACTGTTTGTACCGCCCTTAAAGCATAACATATATACCGAATTTGGGATTTTCATTTCATTTATTGCTGGCAAATTCGTTATTAATAATCGCTGTGTTTTATTTGGGACATTAAAATCTTTCAGCTTCGGGAGATTATTTAAAATAACATAACGTGTACCATAAGGTAATACAATCGATTCAATATTTAACGAATCATATAGCTCGAAATTTCTATCTACAGTATCAGGAGCTATAATTTTGGTACAATCGCTAAGTCCTGTATAGTCATCATTATTTAAATTTACAGATGAGACCTTGAAATTATATGTAGTATTTGGAGTTAAAGCAAAACCATCAAAAGAATGCTCTTTTGACCCATGATACCATTCGTTTAAAAACCCATGAAATCCCGGATTATTTTCCTTTATAAAATTAGGATTCGCTTTTGTGTTCCAAAAAGTTCCTTTATCATTAGTTGTCATTTGAATGTGCGTAGGAATATTAAACGTAGAATCAGACTTAAAAGATGTTCCTTCTTCTACCCCAATAACTTCTATATACCAATCTTCAATATTTCCTCGTATTTGATAGCGAATGTTCTCTGTAACTTCTGCAGATGTCGATTTTTTATAATTCGCTAAAAGATTAGTGGGTTTATAAATTGCCATACCTTCTTCTGCAACGGCATTAGTTTCTTCGTTTATCCAATCAAACGAACAATTCTGTTTTGCAAGAGCTGTATCAAAATATAAAGTTTCAACTGTATCGCCGACGGCGTACAATTCGGTTTCAACAGTATGGTAGTCATCGATTGTTAAATCACTCATGGAATCAACACTTACATCATCGTTAACTGCCATATAATTAAGTGTAATCGGCTTACCTTCTCCTATATCTTCAATCAACTTAACTGCATCAAAAACATTCTCAGTAACCGGACTGTTTCCATTAGTCGGCGCAGCAAGAGTTGTTTTATATGCATAAACATAATAATCATGGTCATTTGTTGACATATAGGCATTTGTTATTTTATCCCAGTTTGTATCATTATACCCTTCTGAGGAAGTATCGCCTGACTGAATCATTGTTTTGAAAAGCTGTATTCTTGTAGTTTTGTCTCCGGTAAACTCATCACCGAACAACTCCGTTTGCTTATTCTCTACATACTTTTCCCAAACAGCTTTTGCTGTTTCATTTGCATTGCCTGTAAATCCGGTCTGGATAGCATATGCTTTGACATCCATACTAAGTGTTCTGCCTTCGATGTTAATGTTTTGATTATCATCTTTATAAATGTCATCCTCGGTGGCCGTAGGAATACCAACACTAACAAAAATCCAAGCCTCATTTTTTCCTGTGTTTTCAACATACGGTTGTTTTAAAATGGTTTGACCGGGCACAATTTCTTCGGTTACAACCGTACTCTCAGGGTCTTGTTCTGCAACTCCGTCAAGGTCTGTGTCAAAGTTTTCATGTAATTTGATGTTGACCTTACCTACGGTGAATACATTGGTTTTGGAATCTGTAGCACTCAAGAACGCAAATGCTCCCGTTACAAGAATTGCTACAATGAGCAAAAGAGACAAGATTTGTTTACTTCTTTTGCTCTTAGGTTTCTTTTGTTTCATTTTAGTCACATCCTTAAAAAAGATTTCAATGTAAATATGTCAGATAGGATAAATGCAAAATATTTTTTGCTTCGTCCGCATTACAAATATGTCATATAAAACCCAAAACTCTATTTTTAGACAATTTTTCAAGAAAGTTGTATTGATGCTTCTTTTGCGAGCGGGCTTCTGACGCACTCATCTTCGGAAAATGTTAATTGCGCACACAATGGAGAATTTTTCATTTTATCCGCCGCATATACCAATCCATTATTTCGTCTATCAACTTTTGGGTTATCAATTTGGTCGGGGTCGCCAACAATAACAATTTTTGAATTAAGTCCCGCACGTGTAAGAATACCTAACATCTGCATCGGAGTAGAATTTTGAGCCTCATCAACAAGAATATATGTATTTGCAATAGAGCGGCCTCTTAAATAAGCCAATGCTTCAGCTGTAACCCAACCTTTTTCAAAAACATAATCAACTTTAGACTGTGCTTCCTCAACATTGTCATCTACATTCGAAAGCAATGCTTCAAGATTATCTAAACAAGGACGAATTAATGGTCTGATTTTATCCATCTCATCACCTTTTAAATAACCAATATCTTCATCAAATTTAATGTTAGGTCTTAATATCAAAACTTTTCGGTAATCTTTACGGTCCATAACCTCACTCATTCCGGCTGCCAAACTAAGAAATGTTTTAGCCGTTCCTGCAGGTCCCTTAAGTATAACGAGGGGAATTTCACTCGCAGGAGCTAACAAAGCCTCCATTGCAAATTTTTGAGCATCATTTTTAGGTTTGACGCCACAAGGCTTCATGTATGTGCGTTTTAACTTTACAGCATTCTTGCCATCATACATCGCCAATCCAACATATGAACCGTCTCCGCTTTTTAGAGTCAGAAATTCATTTACGCACAGCTCAGCATCATCTAAAAAGCATTCGCCATTCATACAAAAATTTTGAATCTGCTCATCAGTTAAGATGTATTCTGCCTGTCCGGTATATTTCAAATCAGCCTCTGACACTTGCTCGTTATAAAAAATCTGAGCATTGATGCCTATTGTTTCGGCTTTTAACAACATTGCCGCATCTGCTGTCACTAAAATTGCATTGTTTTTCTTTGCGGTATAAATAATTATATTGTCGTTTTTGTTTGGACTCCATTGAACGTCCATCTCTTGAATGTCTCGTGAACCAACCCCGTCAACAATACTAAACATTCCGCCGTTCGGCAAATGATATCCATTGTCTTTAATTCTAAGAATTTCTGCTATAGCCTTTCTTGCATAATATCCTTTGTCTCCCGGAGCTTCTTTTAAATTATCAAGCTCCTCCAAAGTGATTTCCGCAACTGCCACATCGTTGTCCTCAAACACATAAAAACAATTTGAGTTTCTCATTAAAACGCTGGTATCAAGTAAAAATAGTTTTTTCAAATAAATAACTCGCTTTCATATAATTTCAAAAGATGAAAAACAATCTCTGTTTTCTCCTCTCATTGTAAATATGTTATTTGGGCTCTGATTAAATCGGTTTCAGATACGATTTCTATAAAGCGGTCTTTTGAAACAGTTTCTGTTTTCAATAGTTCTTGAGCTACCGCCTTAATATACTCCCAATATTTTTTAGCTGATGACAGAGAATCTTGCCAAACCGTATCCAATAACTCGTTTGTTTTAGCCATAACAATTTCAGCTCCTTTATCGCCAAATTGAGAATAATCGATTCCGGATTCAATAGAAACATACATCATAGCTAATTTTGTGGCTTGGGCAACATCTTGAGAAGCTCCTGCAGTTGCATTTTCAATGCTTCCTCTTAAAATAACTTCAGCTGCTCGTCCGCCATAAAGCATTTTTATTTCATTGCGATAATCATTTATTGGGCAAAGCGGATTCTCTTCCTTTTCTTCGGTTATTGTAAATCCTCCGGCTCCGCTTGTTGTAGGACGTATAGTAATACTGGATACATCTTTAGTTGTTTCAAAATATGCAACAACTGCGTGTCCTGCTTCGTGATAAGCTACGGTTTTACGCTCCTCTTCGGTTTGAGAATACTTTTTCTTGATATGTCCTTTAATATCCATCTGAAGAATAGCATTCTCAAAATCTTCCATAGTAACCGAATCATGTTTTTCTTTTACAGATAGAATTATAGCTTCATTAACTATACATTCAATCTTAGAGGCGCTATAACCATATGTCTTTACAGCGAGTCGCTCAAAATCAACATTTGGATTAACCTTTTTATTTTTAGTATAAAGTTTAAAAATGTCTATTCGAGCTTGCTTGTCCGGGCAATTTATAACAAATTGACGGTCAAAACGGCCGGGACGAACAAGAGCTTCGTCAAGGTCAGATACTCTGTTAGTGGCAGCAAGAACCATAACATCATCTGTTTGCTCAAATCCATCCATTTGATTTAAAAGCGCTGTAAGCATCGTATTCATTTCTTTGCCTGCGGCATCAGATTGTGCGCTCCGCTTTGCTCCAACAGAATCTATTTCGTCGATAAAGATAACGCAAGGGGCATTTTCTTTAGCTCTTTGAAAGACTTTTTTTATTTTATTTGAGCCAACTCCTACAAACTGACTGCCAAAATCACAAGCATTAACAGCAATAAAATTAACCCCTGTTTCGCCCGCAAAAGCTCTTGCAAGAAGCGTTTTTCCATTGCCCGGAGGTCCCTGAAGTAATATACCTCTCGGAATCCTTGCGCCTAATTCACGATATTCAGGATTTTTCATCATTTCCGAAAGCATAAGCAAATCCTCTTTTATTTCGTCTAATCCCGCAACATCGGAAAGTCTTGTTTTTATTTGTCCGACAGGTTCTACCTCAAAATCTCCCGTTCCTATACCTGTCATTACTTTCAAATAGATGAACATTGCGACAATCATAAGCGGAACGGACCCATACTGCATAATACTCTCCATCCAGTTCTTTTCATGGAATTTGATTTCGACCCCTTTTGTAAGAAGCTTTTCAGAAAAATCATCTGTATCCGGATAATTCGTAACATACTTACCGGGCAAATCCTGCAAGGTGTAAATTACCTTGCCAACCGTTTTATCAATATCAGCCTGTTTTACTTCCCCCTTTTCGACTTGCTGCATAAAAGCATTATAATCAACACGGGATTCTGTAAATTTTACAAGATTATTTCCAAACGACAGAAAAGCGCAGACAATCACCATCGCCATAATTACGGCTGTTATCTTCTTCTTTTTCTTTGCATTTGATTTTTTTGAATTGTTATTCCCCATTATAAATCCTTTCTGTCATCTAAGACTTAATTCATAACTAATCTTTTTACTTGCTTCTGCAAATGTCAACGACCCTGCTTCAATTTTAAAAAAGTTAAGTAATCGAGCCTGTTTGAAAGTACAAAGTTCATTATCTCTTCTTTTTATAAAAGCGCTTATCAGTTCTGCTGCAGCACCTTTGGTTATGTATTGAATATCCGAATCAGTTAGTCCATATTTTTTGAGGAGGTTCTTTTGATTTATTGTAGCCGGTTGACGTTCCCAAGTTCGTTGATGCTTAAAAGACTGAAGCCCGGGATGTCCTAAGATTTTGCCTATCTCATGAACCGTGTCTTGAGAAGCGGCGACTCTTTCTCGTAGTTTCTTCCTTTCGGCCGAAGCTCGCAATTCTTCCATAAGCTTAGCCTCAACCTCATTTTGATAATCTCGCTCTGCGTCTTTTTCGAGGTCAAGCAAGTCAAACTCTTCATCTGTTTTCCTAAGCGTTTTCTTCGTCATTCTTTCGACAATGTTGCCTGATGTGCCTACTAATACAGCCGGACGCATCAAATCAACTCTTTTTGAAAGCCATAAGAAATCAAGCAGTAATAAATCTTTTTTGCATGGAGCTAATCGACATCCACGACCGCACATTTGCCTATACAATGAATCTGACCTTGTCGGACGCAATACGACAATACAATCCACTTCAGGGCAGTCCCAGCCTTCCGTTAACAGCATCGCATTGCATATTACTTTATATTTACCGTCTCTAAAATCTTTAAGGATTTCCTCACGGTTTGTTGATTTACCGTTTATCTCGGTAGCTGGAACTCCTATTTTATTAAGAATTTCGCAGAACTTCTGAGATGTGGACACAAGCGGAAGAAATACTACGGTTTTTCTGTCAGCGCATTTGTTCTTTATTACATTAGCAATATTGCTTAAATAGTCATCAAGAGTTTCTCCGATGTCTTTAGCTGCAAAATCGCCGTTTTGCATTTTTACATTACTAATATCAATTTCAGCAGATACTGTTTCTACTCTAATCGGACAAAGAAACTTATCCTTAATTGCTTGCTTGAACTCATATTCATATGCTTTGCTTTGATAATAGTCTTCAAGTTTTTTCTGGTCTCCCCTATTCGGTGTTGCAGTGACGCCCAATACTTTGGCTTTTTTAAAATGTCCTAAAATTTTTTGACAAGATGGAGATAATGAATGATGTGCTTCATCGACTATGATATATTGAAAATAATCTTCCGGATATTGTTCAAGTCTGTTATCTCTGCACATCGTTTGGATACTGCCCACAACTATCGGTTTATCACTTCCAACAGCAGTGCTTGAAGCTTTTTCTAATGATGTGCCTAAATCACTGAATTTTTCAATCTTGTCTATTGCCTGGTCAAGAAGTTCTCCTGTATGAGCTAAGACAAGAGCTCTTTGTCCCGCTTTTAAAACGGTTTGGAGCAAGTCTGTAAAAACGATTGTTTTGCCGCATCCTGTAGGCAAGACTAATAACGTTTTCTCGTTTCCCTTGTTCCATTCTTTAATTACAGCTTCTCTCGCTTCAACTTGATATTTTCTTGGTTCTAATTTCATAACGCACCTCGACAAATATATATTTACACTACAAATATGTTATTTAAAAAGCGTTTGCGTATTTTGAGACAAAAAAAGAGCCGCCGAAGCGACTCTTTTAAATGGTTAGTTTTGTTTCAAAGAATTTCTTTTTGTTCTTATTTTTTCAGCAAGATATATTATTAACAATATAAATCCGTATACACCCCACAACCCAACATCGATATATATTCCGGCTAAACTGCCGAGTACAATCATCACAAACCCGGTTAGATATGTGTTTGTAACAATTTGATAATTAATAAAATCGGTAAAATCAACTTCACTCATTATATATTGTTTAGCTGTATCTATTCCCATAGCCATATGAGAGCGCCAAAACGATAACCCTATTGCTGTAGTTACAAGAATAATAAGAATCGAAATAATCAATACTCCTATTGTTGCTTTTTTTACTTTAGTCATAAAATAAGCCTCCTATGTTTTTAAATAATTAGCGATGCTGCTGTCGCACTGCCGCCAAGCGTTACAAATGCCGCACCGAGCAGCGCATAGCTCACAAAAGTTAATACGGCGCTTACAATGGCACTTATCAACGCAAACTTTCCGCAGCCCTTAGCTTTAATTGGATATTGGTCTTTCCAGACCAAATAAAGTATTAAGCCAACTATCGGGAAGAAAAAGCTCAAAACATTAAGTCCAACATTATTAGCGTCCTGAGTGTTGCCGGAACTATCAGATATATAATTAGTTGTGGTATTATTTGAGTTTTCCAAGGTTCCGCAAACGGGGCATTTCCCGTCAACTATAGCTGCTCCGCATTTTGTACAATACATTTTACTTCACTCCTTTTAATATTTGTGTATTATTTAGAAAGTTATAAAAAAGAAAAACAATAAAGAAACTATATAATATATAACCTTATTTATATCTTTTTAATTCCTTTCTTTTTAGATTTCGAATTGTATATAATAGTTACCGATATGTAGGAATAGTTATCGTAATGTAGATAACAACATTCGGTATGTAGATATAGTATTCGAATAGTAGGTAATAGATAACGATATGTAGATATTATAAAAAAGAATTTAAAAAGCTGTCTAACATAATGTTTATTTCTTTTTTTTACGCTTTCTTTTTAAGTTCTTTTTCGACAAACCAAAAATCGAAATGTTATATTAGCTATCGAATAGTATATATTATAATAATAGATATGTAGTTTACCTAAACCGCAAAGGTATCATAGTTACATATCGTAGAAGGTAAAAATAATCTAAAAATATATTAGCGGAGTAGCCTTTGCTTTTCCAACACTCCATGTTCGCAATATATATATTGCAATGTTGATTGCTCACGGATAAGTTACAGTCGCTCATGTTTGTTTTGTTTAAATACCTACGCTCTGGTGAGTAGAGGGTTGTATCGATTTCACGTTCGTAGCCGCGAGTTGTAAAATTTGAACCAAGTTCAAACAAAATATATCGTGCACCCTGAAAGATGAGAGGAGTCGCTCACAACCCAGAAGCTCGGAGCCAGAGTTCGTCCGACAGTAGTCGCCTTACGAAAAATGCGAAAATAGACATTTTAAAGGAATTTGTGCATTAACGTAAAGCGATAAGTCGATAAGCACTAACAACCCGTCAGCACATCGCCGTCGATTTATGCCCGCCGATTTGCAGCGTTGCTATCATCGTATGTAACGGCTAATCATTCCCTGCTTTCGCCCCTGGGATATCATTCTGTTGTGCTCCACGTAACGTCCTGATATTGGAATAGCAACTGGTCGCACGCTTACCTCGAATGGGCGTCGAACCCCCCTGCCAAAGTTTTAGTTTTTCATTTAACTTTTTAGCTTCGAATAGCAAGAAACTAAAAAGACCAAGTGACTTCAAGATTAAGGCAAGCAGTTTCTATAGCTTATAAATTCAAAATCTTTAAGTATTGGCTGATATCCTTTCGGACCGGTTTTAGCATTAACCGGAGCAGACTCGTACTACCTGACGGAACATTCAACCAAAAATCGAAACGTCAAATGCCCCGCTCACACTTTTTGCTTAGGCCGTGAGACACCACGGTTTAGGTCTTTATAACGAGAATATCGGCTTGTATCGAGGATTCCCCGATTCTCTGGACCCGTTATTAACGGACGGCACCGTCGCCCAAACCGCCCGGATTATACATACAGTATATATAATCAAAAACAATATTCAATTTCAGAAGTTGCTTCTTCCGCTTTTTAACCAAATTAATGCGATTTTGGTTAAATAAACATACTAATATATTTTTGCAAACATCTAAGACGCCGAACTTTGTCTCTTTTTCTGTTCGACGATATTTTTCTTTGCATTATAAATATGTTAGATGAAAAAGAAAAACCGCTCAGAGTTATACTGAACGGTTAATTTTGTTTTTTCTTAATATTTTGTAGTAATTACGGCATACTCAAAAACTCTTTCAAGCGGGCAGCAGAGGAAATATATACCGAATTTCTTGTCTTGTCGGCTAACTTAACAAACTGGTCATATACCTTTACGGCCTCAGAATCAGAGTCGAGAGTTTTAAGCGCTTTAAATTTTTCATCAAGAGGATGTTTTTGACTATTTTCATCCTCTTCTGGAATCATAAAAAGTACATTGCTAAGCGTACAATCTTCAACAGATGACGTTTCTGCTATATATAAGCATAACGCCTGCAAAAACAGTCTATCTGTCTTATCCCAGAAAGCATCATTACAATCTTCTGATTTAGTTTTTTCAATCACCTTGTCAATTGTTGTTTTAATTTTTTCTTTACTGTCATTAAATGACATAAATATCATTCCTTTACATGTATTTTCGGAGGTTTAAATTTAAATCTAACTCTCCAATATAAATATGTTAGATGAAAGCGCGAAATAACAAAAAAAGAAACCCCTTTCAAGCTGAAAGGAGTTCCTAAATATAGATATTAAAATTCAGTGTCAACAATTGTTAAGATTTCCGTCCACAATTCGATATACTGTTTGCCGCAAATGTTGTAAGAATCATAAAAATCAGTCGATGCTGTAATTACTAATCCAACCTGTTTTGGTTCGTCATTGCTATCAACATACATTGGTTCTGCTGTTTTGAGTGCTGAATTTGAAATCGTAATTCCGTTTTCTTCTGCCAGCTTCTGATATTTTGTTAATGCCTCTTTAAGACTGTCCGCATTGATGTATGCTTCCGGCATAGCATTTTTGTCAATCCACCATTTCTTGTCATTGTATGGCTTCATTGTGGTCTCTGTTTCGAAAAGAAATTTCATAATAAGTCCTCCTAATTTTAATTATCAAACGCGAATACAATTCTGATATCTTGAGGATTTGTAATTTCGTATTTTTGTGCAATTTCCTTTAATTCTTTAATTCCCGCAAATACTGGGTACTGTTTATCCGTAACATCGTCATTTTGCCAGCCAACTGTAACAGTAGGCGAAAATGCTTCGGAAAACACATCTTGTAAATCACCAACAGCCGACTCTTCTACCTTAAACTTTGATGGCAATATACCACCGTAGTCGATAAATGTCTGATAAAACTTTTTCGGAATTTTGCACTTAATCAGGGTATAATCCGAATAGTCTGCATCTTCAAACTCTTTAAGTGTAATGTAGCTCGGTGTATGAAAATCAGGACAATCAAAATCAACACCCCAATATCCATAATCTTGAGCTTCTTCATTCCACTCATCTATGTATTTTTTTTGTGCAAACTCGTCGAAAGAATGAAAAAGTTTGTTAAAAGGCACTTTTTCCCATTTTCCCCCCCACAACGCTTGCATCACGCACATAATAAGTTCTCACGCCTTTTGATTCTCTCCATCCAAGCTCTCGATATTGTGAATCATAAGTCCATGAGTCGCTCGCCTTCATTTTCAACTGTTCATATTCCAGCTCCGTGATATCAATCAAGGCTTTTTTATATCGCGAGTCATCACACGAATACAACTCTCCGACGATTTCATCCCCAATAACCAAACAAGTGGTCAAGTCTTCGTTGTACATTCTCTCCATAGTTGGTCTTTCTGACTCGAAATAAAACTTTTTTCTGCTTATATCAGACGGCAGCCCTTTAGCCGGGAATACGCATGAATTGAAAGAATCTCGCACTCCTGCCAAAACAGCAAAAGTTGTGTAATTTCTTTTGTTAAGCGATTCAGGTCGTTCGGGCACAAACTTCCATTTTCCGTCTTTTCTGATTTCAGTGATAAGATGAATATCACAACCCATATAACATTCCTCCATAAAAAAATAATATCTATTTAACTCTTAATGCCAAATAGACTCATTTTAAACATGTCAGATGACAACCGGTTAAAATAACTTGCTTGTAACTTGCTACAATGTTATAAAATTGTTCTAAAAGCCTTTAAAATGGCTAAATATGTAGTATTTTAACTTGCCGGTAACTTGCAAAAAGCCCCCGCATCTTACGATGCGAGGACCTGATTTAAGAATTGTTTCAAAAGAACTTATACAGTTAACTCTCCCATATAGAGTACATTTTCTAAATAGAAAATGACATTGACGGGAATATCAAGGAATGTTTCTCCTACTTTTTCTTTTGTGTTTTTAACGAATTCTGTTCTTTCTGCTGCTGTTAGCTCTTCAGGAATATTAACTACAACCGACCAATGTTCTTTCTCAGCTGTTGATGCCTCATGATATACATAAGAATATCCTAAACTTTGAATAGTTAGTCCTTCCATTTTGATAGGAATAGCATTGTAGAACAATCCGTTTTTAAAGTTTCTTTTAACATAATTGAAAGCAGTTGTAAGAGACCCATCTTTTCCGGCTGAAACAGTAATCCAAACATTAGAACAATCCTTTGCGTCCTGATGGAAGGTAAAAACAGCTTCGTCACTTAAACCGTCTGCTAAAGTTTCTCCATCAACCTTAATGGGAATATTATACCACTTAAAATCGCTATATTTATCTGCTAAATACAGAAACATTTTTACTCTATCTTTTGACGATGGTTTTAAATACATTGTTGACGGGTCAAAAGGATTAGTTTGAACAACTGTAAACTTAATGCCTTCGTCTACTTCAAATGAAACGCCATTAAGACTTAGCGGAATATTAAACAATCTATAATTGCTATAAGAACTGGAGCCAAGCAAACCATGAGAATTAGAAGCGGCTCCGCTTAATAAAAATAACATATAATCATTGTCATTATCCCTAATAGATGTCGTAAAGTATTTAGTTTCCGGCTTATACTTATCTTCTTGATGCAAGGTAAATGTAATCTTTGAGTCGTCATCTTCAAATGAAACTCCATCAAGATTTAGCGGAATGTTATAGAACTTATAATTATTGTAATATGGGTCGCTCAAATTATTAAGAATTGCAATCATATCACCATAACGAGCAGAATTAATAGAAGCTGTAAAGTATCTTGTATTTAAATTCAAGCCATCCTGGTATGCCGTAAATATAATGTCATTAGATATAAAAACTACTCCATCAATATTCACCGGAAATCCCGACATTCTAAATCCGTCTTCATAAAGTCGGCTCAAAATAGACTGCGTAGAGCTGCTGGCTGGAGCAATATTAAGTTTCCAATATCCATTTTTGTAATTTTGAGAATTAGAGCAAATAAAATCAAAAGAAAAATTGCTAAACTTTAAACTTACATTCTCTAAGCTAACCGGAATATTATTAAACATATATCCAGAGAGGTAAAAAGCATCTATATCACTATCATTAGCATTGCCTGCTATTTGCCATACCCATTTGCGAGTCGCAGGGTTTGTGTTTGCGGAGGTTATATCTACTAACATTAAAGTTGTATTATGCCCTACTTTGACTGATAAGCTTGAACAGTCAACGTTTCCTCCTTGATATCTAAACCCATTTTCAGCAAAATAGGATGCAATTCTTTCGTCTGTTGTATATTTTTCTCCGATGACATACTGATAAGCATCTGTCGAATTAACCTTCACTAATGAACAAATGCCGTTAATCTCCACAGACCCTGTTTCTGTTTTTACAACAGCAATATTTTCATAAGTCTTATTTTTTTCAAGCCATGCATTAAAATCGGCATTTGAACAGCTATTCTTCTTGATTGCGCACCAAGCATAAGAATAGTTTGATTGCTGATAAAGTTCCAAGGTGCAAATATCTGAAATGTTTACTTTGATATCGCTTACATTGATAGGATATCCTGCATATTGTCCCTTAAGGGAACATAATAAATCTGTATATGTTTTTAAATTGCTCGACGAATAATTAATTTTCGCCCTCCAACATTGATTATTTGCATCATATGCAATGTAAGTATAGGCACTCCATTGCATCTCAAATGATATTATATAATTATCAGGAAAAGCAAGATTAGAGCAATCTTCAAAAGTTCCTATCATATTAACTCTTCGGCTATTAATTTGCGGGGGATTTTTTAATGAGGAACATCCTTTAAACGTATTTGTCATATATCGAGCGGAGTCAGGTATGTCTGGTGCATTTATCATTTTTGAGCAGCCTTCAAAGCAATTATCAAACCGCTTCACATCAAATCCAAATAGTTTTTTGGTGTAACTTTTGTTTCCTTCGGAATCAATTGTTTGAGTTGTTGTTTGAAATGGTGAATATTTAGTTTGGGTCTTATCTTTTACTTTAACAGACCAAGAAAGTCCATTTTGGGAGCCTAAGGTGTAAACATAATCCTCCGTTTCATAAATATCGCCATCTGTTAAGCGCAGACTATTTTCAAGTTTTAAAGGCCCTTTTAAAGTTTGGTCTTGCAAAACCAATGAAGTGTCTGGCGGTAAATATAAGTATGTTTTTTGTTCTGGTTTGTTGCCACTACCTCCGCCTATATTTATTCCGAACAAACTCAGAATCCATATAATTACGGACATAAACCAAGAAGTTCCTTTTAATGCAAAAACTGACATTTTACATGCCCTCCTTTGTTTTAATTTGAAGTAGTACTAATAGTATTTGCGTACAGGGGAACACAATAGGCCTTTTAGTACAACTTTCTATATATAATATGTCAGATAAGCAAAAAATAAAGTCTTTCCCACATATAGCGAGAAAGACTTTTAATGGATACCTTATAAAGCTCTAAAAATGTATTACCAACCCGACTAAATTATCACATAAAAACAATTTCAAGAGAGATAATTTCTCCGTTTGTGTCTTTTTCTGCATATACGGGATAATATCCATCACCGTAACCGGAACTGGAGAAGAAACCTTCTTCATTGATGAGATAGTCTTTGCCCTTGATAGCAGAACAAAGTTCCGACCATTCCTCATCGTTATAATCGGGCTTATTATTAAAAAATCCTGCAAGCCCGGCATCAACTCCAATGTCGCCGATTTCTTTAAGCTTTTCTGCGTGCGGAATATCGCCGTAATAAATGCCTATTTTGGCAATTCTTGTGTCATAATGGCGATTTCCATGATAATCGTCATAATGAGTTTTCTTTATCCATACAATACAACGGTACTCGCCTTCTTTAATTTTCACATTATTGAGGCGACACCAAACCTTCTTGTTGTAACATGGGTCAGTAATGTCTATCTCGGGTCCAAACTTTTTTGTGCCCACAACTTCAAAAAAATTGCTATTCATAAATAAATTCTCCTTAATCAATTAAGTCTTCAATGTACATTTTTGACACATACATTTCATCTGCTACTAATCGTTGTATTTCGTCTGCAAGCTCGCCAGAGTTAGTGGGAAGAATTCCTTCACGCTGACAAAGAGCGATAAGTGCATTGATAATAGCTTTTTCCATGGTTAATATTACTCCTCTACATAATTTCTCCCTGTAATTAGCGTAGCTTTTTCAATGACGCATTCAATATTTTCCCAATAGCTAAAATTGCAATCATAGCCACCTGACACAAAAAGTTCAGTTGCTATCTCTATCATCTCTTGAGATGTTGAAACATCAAGGACTTCTACATATTCTTCTGCATATTCTTTTATGTCTTCCACAACATAATTTCGCCAAAGATGTCGATACAGTTCATCTTTTTCGTTTACATCGAGAGAATTTAAGAATTCTAATGTTTTGTTATCCATATTACTTCTCCTTTAATTCTCATCTGAAGAATCAATTTTATACTCTTCTTCGGAATCGTGCCAACAAACATTTCCGTTCCAATATTCAGTCTCGGCAAGCGAAAGAGCTTCTTCTTTTGAATTAGCCTCAACTTCAACAAAACCACGAGATGTTTCGGTGATGTTCACAGTGTATTTTTCCATAATGATTCCCTCCTTAAAATTCAAAGCCTATTGTTCGAGCCAAATCAAACAATTTATCATCTTTAACTTTTGTTTCTTTTGCAATTCTTAGCATTACATCGGACATAATTGCCAAAGACAAAGCGCGAATATAATCAAGTTCATCCTTGTATGCGCTTTGCATTTGATAGGGTGCCGTATAACAGCCGATTTCAAAAAATATACTTGCAATATCGTTGCTATCTGAATCAATGCAACTTTTTTCAAGAACAAAAGCTCCCTCCGTTGTTTTTGAACTGCTGAAATCAACAACGCAAGAGCCAACAAGGAATAATGTTTTTTCATCTGAAACGCAAATAGGAATTTCAAGAAGCAAATAACATGTGTCTCTATCCCATTTCAAAGATGCAGACACTTCCTTGCCAACCAGACTTTTCGGGGTTGGTACTTTGAGTATTTTAGCGTACTTGTCAAAGCTAAAATCTTCATCAAAAGGTTTCATACATAATCCTCCTTAAATTTTTGATATCCAATTAAACTCTTAAATGCCTAATGAATTCATTATTAATATGTCATATAAAACAACGTTAAAAATTGCTCCAAAATTAAGCTTATAATTCGAACTGACATATTTATACTGAGGAATGTAAAACCTCAAATTTTAAAAGTAGGATGATTATTATGAAAAAAAGATTTTTAGCAATAGCGGTTATATCAGTTATGTTGCTTACTTTGTGCTCTTGCGAGTTTAAGTTGCCTAAAATAAAAAAGAAGATACCGGAAATAGAATCCGTTACCTTCTCAGATACAGATATTAATTTTTTAAATACTAAGCATTTAGACTCTGCGGTTGACGTTCAAAACTCTTTAATAGAAAACACGTCGTTTATTAATGACCTATATAAAATAGTAAATAAATACCGACAGGATTCCGACAAGGATATTCTTGAATTTGACAGTTCGCTTTCAATTATTGCGACAATAAGAGCACAAGAAATTGCTAAATCAGGCAAATTCTCACATCATAGGCCGGATAACAAGGGATATTTTTCAACCCTTTATCAAGAATACGAATTTACATCCGGTAACGCAGGAGAAAATATTGTAAAAGCTACCTCAGCAGAAGAAGCGCTGAACAAATGGCAAAACAGCTCTTCACACAATGCCTGCATATTAAATAACGGATGGCTGAAAACCGGAATCGGAATAGCTGAAATGAAAGACGGAACATATATCTGGGTGCAGGAATTTGCAAGCTAAATAACAGTTAAAAGAAAAAACGAGGCTCATTAAGAGTCTCGTTCTTTTTGTTTTCCTTTAATTTTAATTACAGCTCCACAATGAGGGCACATTAAATATTGTCCTTTAATTTGGAGTATGCCGTCTTTTTAAGAGTTTTGATAATTCTGTTTTTGATGTTATGGATTTCTTAAGCGCATCAAAATATTCGTCCTGACTGCAAATATAATCTTCTCTACAAGGAACGCAGCCGAAAATATCTCTATACTGAATATTATAAGGTCTACATTTCTTGCCAAATTCAATAGATTTCATGTTCTCTCCCCTATACTCGTGTAACTTCTATATATTCTTCTAAAGACTCAAACATTTTCTTCGGTTCGTAGCAGGGCGAAATATAATATATAACGCCTGAAGTATCTTGTAATACCATGAATCCATCAATCGCTAAATTCTCAATAACATACATATCATTCGGGGTTTTAGGATTGAGTTTTCGTTCTCTTTTTGTTGCTGACACTACATTGAGTCGGTCAATATCCGTTATGCCGGTTAACTCTATAGTTGATGCTGAAAATACTCCAAATCGTTTTACATAAAGTATATATTCGGGAGCAAATTTGAGTCCTAATTTCTTTTCTGCTTGTTCGATTTGGTCGTCAGATGCCCTGATGCCCGTAACAATATTTTGCAACTTGTTCAATGTGTCGTTAATCATTGTTCTACTAACTTCCCCTCATTGAGAAGCATAACCCAGTGCTTTGTGTGAGGCAGGCTTAAAAGTAAGTCTTTTTTGCATATTAAATTTATCGGAGCTTCCGCTAAATTATAAATTGAAGAAGTAAACCAAGCATCATACTCTCTGTCTTTGTTTTTAAGACAATCTTCATAATATCTAAGAGGAGGCTTCCATTTTGCTGCCTCAAATTCTTCTTTGTGTACTGCCTCATAAGCGTCTGCCGAAATATCTTCAAGGTCTTTTATAAGTGTATTAGAATCCATTCCTCTGTTTTGGAGAGCATCAAACAAATCTTGTCTGGAAATAAGCATAGCTTCCATTATGTCGTAGTTATGCGGCCATACACAAACATAATATTCAGTTTCTTTATTAGCATCTAAAAACCATCCCGGATATCTGTTTTTCCCAAATACTTTAGTTGGTATATCAAAGCAACGGGTATGATATTCGTGATTGCCTTTCTGATTTTTTGACATTCTACAGCAAGCGAGCTCAAAGCAAAATGTTGGAGTGCAGGCAGTTTTAACTATATGTTCTTTACCGTCTCTGAAATATGTAAATTTACCTTTTTTGTTTTTTACCTTTAGCTTACTTGTTTGTACTTTTTCATCAATTATAAAGTGTTCGTTGCCCAAATGTGCATCAACATCAATACCCTTGAGCTGGTTTGTTTTATCTAACATTCTTTCGTATTTAAACCCGTCTATGCGGTCATATAAATTTACATCAATAATATCTCTGAACCATTCTTCGTTTATGTGGTCTTCGGTCCTGTTTTCTACCAATCCATTTATTCCAACATTTTTTCTTGTATATATTCCACTCATTTAAACACTCGCTTTCTATAACACAATATTTAGTGGTTGATTAAACCCCCTAAAGAAAATATGTTATATAAGCGAAAGTTTAAGAAAAAAATTGCAAATAGAAACTGTTTTAAAATTAAAAAAGAGTCGCCGAAACGACTCAATTTAGTTGTTATTTTTTAAGAATACGTTCTAACAATTTTGTGATATAGCTATAAATAATACCGCACCGCCGCGAGGAATCTCACAGCGGTGCATCATTACATAATGGCATTTTAGACAAAATACAATCAGCTATTTGGTGTGCAAAGGCAGCCGTCGGAGTCAAAAACAACTTTATTGTTTATAACTCTTTCAAACTCTTCGTAAGTCAACAGTTGCAAAAATTCGTTATATAAAATTGCGAGATATTTGTGGTCATTAGAGAACGACAGTTGAAATTTGGAACATTTTTCTTTCAATTTGAATTTGTTTATTGAAGCAAGAGTGTCCAAGGAATAAACCTCATAATAATTTTTAAACCAATAATTATAATTTCTTATGTAATACTTATTGTATGGGTCAACTGTTATTTCCCAAGGCACGGTAAAGCCCTTAATTTTTACAGATTGTTTAATTTTTCCGTCGGCTATATCAGCTTTGACTAATTTTTTAGAAGAACGACCAGATAATTCGAAATACCAATCTCCAGTCTCGGTTATAATTCCGTCATCAAAGGATACCGATTCATTATGTTTATAAGCGGGAATGTCAATTTCCGAAACTGAAAAATTTGCATCTATTTTTGTTAATTTGTGCCAATTATAGTTTGGGCCGCTTTCAAAAAAATATATGCTGTTCCCGTAGAAATTACAATACCTGTCCGGCAGTGATGTTATATAGGTTAATGAAGAATTATGCATACCGTAAATTTTAGTAATTTCTTCTTCATCTTCATCGGATTCGTAATCTTGAATAAACATATCTCCATTATCTAAAACAATCGGAAACGAATCATCAAAAGGCAATGTTATTTCATCAATTGTATCCATTGATTCAGAGTCCAAAAAAACAATTTTTTGCCTTTTTTCATAAAAACCCATTATTACTTTACCGTTCGGAGAGGTGCTTAAATATGAATAATTTTGCGAAAACTGTTGCTTTGTTCTGCCCAATTCATTTAACTCTTTATCGTATTTATACCAAAAAGAGCCTTTATGAGCCCAAAAATCGTTATCAGATACAGCAATAATTTCGCTTGCTTTTAGTTCTATTCTTTTCATAAACTTTACCTTATCCTATAAATTATTTTCGCTCTATTATTTAGAACAATCAGAACCGTCCTGATAAAAACAACCAACAAAATCATAGCTGCCCTTTGGATTCTTTGCGATTTCTTTTCAAATTTTTTATACACATTTTTGGTGGTATTATATATAAAGGAATAGTAAGCATTTGTGTTCAAAGCACTGTGGAACATAGCAATAAGTTTTACCAAATTATACCAAGCATTAATATTTAATCCAACTTTTTTATAAAAACAATTAGCATCCTTTGTTCCTTGTAAAGTTTTAATTTTCACATTTCTCGGGACAATATGATGGGTTTGATTATTAAATCTTTTTTTATATCTGCTCAATCTCCTGTTTATATCGGATATCAACATTTTAAGAGTTATCTTAGTAAGGCTGAAAAAAGAAACAAATCTCCTTAACCTGGTTGCTATATTGGAATTGCCAAATGTGTTACTTGGTAATTGATTAACTATAGTTGTAAGCTGATAGCTTGCTAATACCAAAGTGATGAAAGTAGCAATAATTGCAGTAATTAATGCCGCTGTAGAAATGACAATTACTTCTCGTCCACTCGGGTCACTGTTAAGCACCGGGTCATTATTGCAATATGCAAAGAGGTTGGCGCCGTTTATTGTGCCGGTTGTATTGTGAAGAATTTCAACGTCGTCTGTGTTTATAAATCTTCCGACTTCCGGGTCATAGTAGCGTGACTGTAGGTAATACATTCCTGTATCGCTGTCATAGGAATAGTCTTTATAAACAAGCGTAGAATCAAGCCAGCAATTAACAAGCGTTGTCATTTTGAAAACAAGGTCTTGCATTTGGTTGAATATATCATCAAAGTCAGATACATCGGCAACGCTGTCAAGGGTTGTTTCATCATCTTGAGGAGCGGTCCTTGTGACTATACCGTAAGCCGTATAGTCAAACAACAAAACCGCCTTGCCGCTGCTTGCACTTATAAGCGCAACGATGTTGTCTTGCATATCTTTGACATAATAATAATCAAAGCCGTTGATATTTATTCCGTATGTTTCGCCGTCATTATCATACAGATATTTTACTGTCACCGTTCCGCTCGTAGGCGTGTTTGAGTTCGGCGTGTAGAATGTATAGCTGAGCTTATAACCGACAAGCTTGCTGTCAGACCATGTATAAATATATGTTTTGTTCAAGCGGTTTTGAGAATCATATACCTTTTTGGTCGTTCTTAATCCGTCGGCATCATATGAATACTCTACTCTTTGCTCTGATGTAGTGTAGGTCATCAAATTTCTGCCCTGCCATGTGAGCGTTGCGCCTTTATAACTCAACGGATTACCGAGAGCATCATAAGTTATTGCCTGACCGTTATATGAGGTCAATTTATCGGTCCATTCAGAACTGTATGTATAATTTCTTGTTTCTTTAACGGTTGAAGTTGTGAGAATAAGCGGTGGAGTTCCAAGACCGGAATATTCTGTGCGTGAAATTATATTGCCGTTAGCATCATAGCGATATTTATAACCCACGCCCGTTTTTGCGTCAATCTCTTCAATAAGCTGATGAGCATTGTCATATCTATATGTCTTATCCCATCCGTTAGTGATATGGTCATATATAATGAAATCGCCTCTTGTGCCGGGTTTACTATACTCTTTGTTGTAATCATATGTTTTTGTACCGGCTGAATCCGTAACAGACACTCTATGAATGTTGGGGGCCTCTAAGGTGCCTGTATCAGCAGAAGAGCAATATGTAACACTTTCGTCAAGCTGTGATTCCAATGTCGTGCCCGATTTATACTGAATTTGCGATGAAACCTCTCTGTCAAAGAAATCGGTTGATTTTGAAACATTGAACTCGGAATTTGTACCGCTGCCGTATGTTCCCGATTTAACAACAGTATTGTTGTCAGGGTCATACGTTTCTTTAATGGCATTAGAAGTATAGGTTCTGCCATAAAACGCTTCGGTGGTTTTATCGTCGGTAACGGTTACCGAATAAATCGTATTGCCGTCAACCGCGTTACCGGAGGCATCGAGACTGAGCATTTTAACTGCCGACAATTTCTCATCGGTGTACGTTACAGTTACCATATTAACATAATCAAACGATTTTATCAACTTATTTTCTAAATAAGTATATGAATATTTTCTGATTCCGTCAATAAAAATTTCAGTTATGTTGTCATCGCTGTCATATGTATAAGACAGAACAGTTCCGTTTGCGTAGGTTACGGAGTTATTTCTCTGATAGCTGTCATAGCCGTAAGAGACAAGAGTTGTATTGTCATTCAGTTTTACGGCAGTGGTATTACCGAATTCGTTATACTCAAAAGTATATTTGGTGCCGCCGTGCGAAACGCTTGAAAGCATATCTTTTGAATAAGTATACTGTGTTGACATTTCAACATTGCTTATTACTTTTGAAATCTCCGTCAATGCTCCCATTGCATTATATGAGTATTCGAGAGCGGTATCATACTCATCCGAATCGCATTGTGTTGACTCTAACATGCCGGTATCGGCATTGTAGTTATATCTTATTACAAAGCCATGTTCATCTGTTGACGTTGCAAGGTAATTGCCGTTCGGCGTATATGTGCTGATAGTAGACGTATAGGTGCTTCCGTCAGAAAGTGATGAAACAAGAGTATTACCATAAGAATCTTTGGTTTCGGTTTTGCCGCGCTCCTGACGGCAACCGAGACAGCCGCAGTTGCTGTGCTGTTCGTCTTCTTTACTACAATGTCCTTTATAATAACCAAGCCAGTTACCTGAAGCATCATAGTAAGCAGTTGTACACTGCGCACATGAGCAATCTTTGCAAGGTTCAGCATTGTAACCCGATGCAGGAACAGGAGCTTCCGGAATATTGCCGTCTTCTAACTCGGAATTTTCGGTGCTTTCACCTTCGGAATCGGTTTTGACTTGCGCCTGTTCTGATTTAAACAAAGTCACGCCGTCAAAGTATGCGTCGGAAGGCTGATTGTCATAAATCAGATAGATTTTAACGGCGGCTGTGGTTGCTATGAACGAAGCCGCGCCGAACTGCCAATCGCTGTAATCTTTATTGAACTCATATGAGCCGATTATTTTGTTTTCGGCGTCTTCAATTAAAATTCCGAATGTTTTATCACTGCCTGCGCAGGCGGCGGCTTTTGCCCATGCGCCGAATGAGTAAGTACCACCAACTGTTAAATTATTGACCGTCTGATATACTCTTGCGTTTGAGTTATATGTTCCGCCGAGCTTAAAGCACTTTGCATTTTCGGCAGTTCTTCTGCCCATTGCCTCGGTGTCAACAACACTGCCTGCGCCAACGGACACACTGCTCCAAGACGCGGACGAGGCAAAGTCACCGTTTACTATGAGCTCCGAAACGGAAGAATCTTTTGTATATGCATCGGAGGTCAGCTCGCCCTGCGAATCGTAATTGCTGAAGCTGAATTTGCCGTCGCCGGATATTTTGCCGATTTCTTTTAAATCACTGCCGTACAAAACAGTCTCGTTCTTATACGGCTGTGCCGAGCCGAGCTTGTAATAAGCATATGTTCTTTGAAGTGCGGAATCATAGCTTATATCCATTCCGCTCTCAAGCTTATGAGCGCCGACATATTTGCGGTATCCGCTTACTCTGCCGTTGGCATATGAGATTTCAAGGCGGGAGCCGTCTATATTTTCTACCGCGCTTAAAATACTGCCGTCTGTGTACTCATAGCTTATCGACTCACCGTCGGGGTATGTGACCGAGGTGAGGTTTGCGACGGATTTTGCATCTGTTGCGGTGTATGAATAGGTTATTTTAAAATCCTCACCGCCGAGCTTTATTGTGTTGCCTGCGGAATTTGCAACCTTTAATTCACCGATTTTAGAAGAGCCGGCAACATCTTTTGTAGAGTAAATATATGCTCTGCCCGCACCGTCGGTTATTTTAATTATTGTATATGAGCTATTACCCGAATACTCAATTGTGTTCTGATTTGAATACTTGTCGGTTATTTTACTGAGTCTTCCGTTTGAAGTGAAGGTAAGCTTATTGCCGCTCTAGTTTTCTACTGCCGTAACCTTTGAAAAATCGAGGGTAGTATTCAGCGAGCTGTCGGCATAAAGAGTATAGCTGCTGTCATCTGAAAGGCACTTATATTTTACTAAACCGTCGCTGCCGGTTTCACTTGTTTCCTGATACTCTTTAACTAAAGTATCGCCTTCGGCAAGCTTCAAGACTCGGCGTGTATATGCCGTGCCGTCAACGATTTCGCTCACTGTTCCGCCGTTGAGAAGTCTCAAAAAATATGTGTTGTGCCAATATGCGCCCGAGGAGTTTGTGTTGTAATCAAGCTCGCTCCAGGGGTTATATACACTGCCTGTTGCCACGGGCAAAAGATTGCCGCTGAGGCTTAAATCGTTTCTTTCAAGATAGAGCGTTCCGTTATGGGTATTGATATTGACCGTGCCGGCTCTGCCCATATCTACGCTCGCAAAGTTGAATTTATTGCGGCTGTCGGCGGTTTTTTCATAATCAATAACAAGCCACGGCATTTGGTTTGAATAAACATTCTCGCCCTTATACACCCTGACATTGCATCTGCCGCTGCCGTAAGAGCCGAGTGCTACACCGTAATTGCCGCTTTGACCCAAAGACCACTTTGCGGCGGCCTCTGTGATATTCCAATAATAGCGTTTTGCGCTATCCCCTGCCGCTACGGTGTTATAGTCTAAGATATTGTCTGATTTATTAAGAAGCGCGGTTGTGTCCTCCGCCCAATTTTCGGTTATCATTCTTGCACAGACAACATTTTTGTTTGCGCTGTTATCACCGACATCACCGCAAAAAGCAGAAAGCACGGCAGATTTTATTACCACATTTTGAGAAAGGGTAAAGTTACCCTCCGGTAAGCGGTAATATATCTCTGAATTATTTGAATCATACTTTTGAATGAACCACTCTTTTGTGCTGTCAGCACCGTCGGGAGCGGTATATGAACCGTAGCAGGATTCATTGAGATTTCTTTTGCGATAAAAATTTATTGTGGGGTCAACCGTTACAGGGTAAACGGTATCTTCGTTTGAAAGGAACGAAAAATCGGGAGTATAGGTGATTTGATATTTGCCGCCACCCAAAGAATCCAGCGAAACATACACATCGCCCGAATAATTTGAAGCGGAATCGAGCATATACGGTGCTTCAATAAGATATACCGTTTCACTGCCCGAATAAATACCGATGCTTGAATCCGAATTCAAAACAGCCGTAAGACCGTCGGTATTAAGCTCATAGGTAAAATCAACAGTCGAAGACGGTTTTTGGTTTATAACGATATTTTCTTTAAGAGATGTTGCGCCCATGATGTATTCAACATCTGTATCCGGTTTAATATTTTTAAATGTAACGGAGGAGTCTTTATTTTCAATAGATGCAAGGCGAGCCAGCTCCTCTGCGGGCTTGCCAGATATATTGTTGTTCACTTTTCCGTCGGAAGCGGAAATGTTTTTCATTGAAAAAGAAATTTGAGAGTCGTCGTTTTTCAAAATGATTTCGGAATCCGAAGAAAGCTCCGACGGTATCTGAACCTGACAGCCGCCCTCTTTGTTTGTGAGAACGGGCTCTGAATTAACGCTCTTTTCAACAAGCGTGTTGTCTATATCTTTCCATTCTTCGTTTTCAAGATAGTGAAGAGGAGCCGATGAAACAAATGCGCTGTAAGTTCCGTCGGCACGCTGATAAACTTTTACGTTTTCCTCGCGCAATTCTTCAACCTCATGCACAACGGGCGAGTTCTCCTGCGAGGAGAGTTCTGGCTGTACCTCTAATGCGTGGTTGTATTTGTCTATTGCCGATGCAAACACAGTAAAAGGTAATATTTCTAAAATAAACAATGCCGCTAAGCAAACCGATAACAGTTTTTTTAATACCCTTCCTTTTTTCATTATTACGTCCTCATTTCATAAAAATTTTTGATATGCTTAATGTTTTCGTTAGATTTAATATTTTAGTTTCACCCCTTTATGACTTTTGTGAATTTGCTTCACATTATCTTTATGATACGGTGAAACATCTTTTCTGTCAATTATTTTTCTGTTTGGAAGATATGAACATGTTGTTTTATGCGTAAAGCCGTTTATTAAAGTAAATATTTTTTTAAAATATAAAAGAGCCAAAAAAATTCGGCTCTGATTTTTTAAATATTAAATTTTCGAGTTAAATTCCTCTTGCGTGACCTGAAGTTGCTTTCTAAGTATTTCTTGCCACAGGTGTTTTTTGATTTCTCCGGACCCGCGAGAAACTTTTGTCATTTTAATTTGTCCGTCGGGCATAAATTTGCGATAGAAATAGTGGTCCGTATTTTTGTATAACTCCCATCCATCTTTTTCGCAAAACCTTTTCAATTCAGACCACTTAGGCAACGATGTTCAACTCCAATTCTTCCGGATTGTCGCACAACAAAGCTTTGAATACATATGGAATATGTGCTTTCCTGTTTGGTGCCGTACTCCATAAATCAAATTCGTTATAAAAATCTGTTGCATATTCATAAATAGCGGATTTCATAGCTGATATTGCATCTTCTTTTGTTTCAGCATTTTCAACGAGGTCTAAAACATCAAGAGAGATAGTATAGCTATCATCATCTTCTTTAAATAGATGAGCATTAAACGTATATGCATTTAATATTGTTTTCAGAGTGTTTAAATTCGAAAGCACAAAATCGTCTCTTGTACGTCTGATGAACAAAGGTTTATTTCTGGATACTACATCCAAATTTTTGCTCCAGTTTTTTCTCATATCCGTTGCGTTTACTGTGTACATGTCATCCACTTCCTTTCGCCTCCTATTATATCAAATTATGTACACAATGTCAACAGTGTACATTATTAGTATATTTCTATTACTATAAATCATTCAATATTTTGATAAAATATCTCTTGTGTGTCTAAGCAAAAACAGCAAAGTCTACCGCCACGTTCCGGGTACGCAGCTCCGCAATCTATATCAATAACGCCATCAAAAACTGCAACTTCTCCTTTTTCAGTCTCTTGAAAAGCTATTGTTGGCGTATGTCCTATAATGATAGTTTTATTTTCAATAGGTTTAGGTTTTTTTCTGCTCCATACAGCATAATCTTTTTCATTATAAAAAGAATAGAGCAATGAAGTTTGAGCGAAAGTTGTATTATAATATTTACATAACGGGGCCGCATGACAAAGAATATAGTTAATACCATTGGCAGTTACCTCAAAATTAAGCGGTAAAGATTTGATATAAGAAAGAATTTGTTTCCTATCAGTTTCAGATAGAGCTAAGTATTTTTTTGCTGTTACTCCCCCGCCGTTATGATGCCAATTATTTTCAGTATCCCTATCGTTGACGGTCATCGTCTCATACATCATAAGTTCATGATTACCTAAGAGCATATGTATATTGTCATGTCCCATAATGTATTGTAGACATTCTATCGGCATTGGTCCTCTATCAATAGCATCACCTAAAACATATAGGTCGTCGGTATCTTTAAAATTAATTTTATTTAACAAGGACATAAACACATCATATTGTCCGTGTATATCTGATATTGCATAAAGCATATTAAATCTTCCTTTTTATAAATATTTACATTGACAATGTATTATAAAATTGTATAATATAAAATAGAACTCTGTTCAAAATCCTAATTTAAAAGCAGAATCATTGTTTATCTTGAAAGGCACGTATATCATTTTATAATTTATCAAGGAGGCTATTATGAATTCTACTAAAAAACAGGAAAATCAAAAAAGCGCTTGTAGCAAAATAGTAAATGCCATAGGGTTTATTGCCTCTTTCATCGGTTTGTTTTGTAATGTATTAACTATGATTATTGTAATTAACTCAAGCGATAAGACGCTTGCAGATATTGGCAACCCCTCAAGTCAGCTAAAAATGGCTGAAGAGTATAAAGCCAATCACGATTATTCTAATGCATTAAGCATGTACAAAAAAGTATTATCAAAAAATGATGAAAAGAAATATTACGCAGCATATAATATCGGCAGAATTTACTCAGATTTTTTGCCTGAAAAAGATTACCAGCAAGCTTGGGAATATTACTCAATCACAGTAACGTCTAATGATATTAATATATTAAAATGGTGTTTGTCATTTGTCATGGAACAATATACGCTATATAAAAACGAATCATACAGTGGCTCTATAAACATATTTGATGATTCAACTACCGATAACCAAAATCAAAACAGCAACATACAAACCGTAAAAGATTTACTCAATCAAATTAACCAAGTTGACCCCCGTTTTGCAGAAGCCACCGCAAGTGAATTTCCAATATCAACAGATGAAGACATTGCAGATTTGTTTAATGGTATATGGAAAACAGCAACGTATCGTTGGAAATATGTATCAACAAAATACAGCAACAATGGAGCCGAAGCTTTTGAAAATGAAGACGAAAAACTTGTTTTGGTTGACACATACCAAGAACTTATTAGTGAAACAGCTTTCTCTACAGTTACGGTATATAAATATTTCCGCTATAAATCAGAAAAAATAAAAGATAATGAATTGACCGTAATAGAAATCATGAAGAGCTATTATAATGATAAAATTGAACCTATTCTAATTCTATGATATCTTCCCTCGCTTCAAGCAGGGATTTTAGCACTTAGCCGTTACTGGTTTTTATTAAAAATTATGTTATTCTTTCTGTTATAAATATGTTATATACAAAGAAAAACCCGCAGTTTTTATGCTGCGGGTAAAATATTGAACTAAAAATCTCGATTATTTGTTTTGTAAGTTTTAAATATAGAAATTATTTTTTCCTTTAGTCTATCTTCAAAAATTATTATCTTATTTTCATTGATAAGCATTACTACAATACCAATGACCGCTGACAATTCGAATATTGTTTGAACGATAAGTCTTGTTTCCATATTTAATTCCCCTCTAACATTTTTGTTGTATCTTCAATTCTTTAATAGTCTCTATATCAAACAGCATAAAGTCGATATGATGGTCTTCATACATTGAATAACCATACCACGCCGCATTGGTGAAGCATTTGTCGTTTGACAACTCTGAAATGTTTTCTGTGCCGCAATCAAAAGTGCATCCACAATAATTCTCCGCTTCCTTGCGTTCTTTTCTGATTTCGTTCATAAGTTCTTTTTTAGCATCCGCTTCAGTTCCAATAAACTTTTTAATAGCAGCATAACCATCGCTTGTGCTGCCATGACTAATAATTAACCAATTCTTTTCCATTTTAATATCCTTTCTGTGTTTTCAATGCTTTTTCTGCTTATAAAATATATAATAACGTCTTTCATGTTTTCGGTTGTTCTTAAAATTTGGAATATCAACAGTATAGCCGGTTCCAAACCTACCATTATATTTTTTAATTCTGCATCCTTTCGAGCGATGTACATAACCTGAGCGCATAGCTGTATGATGCAAGTATACCCTGCCCCAATCATCAAAATATTTAATTTGTTTTTTTATTGACTCAGCCTGCTTATACCTCTTCAAATCAGTAAGATTGTATGTTCCGTCTTTATTTTGTTTCAATGTAATGTCTAAATTGTTTCCTGTTGAATACATAAAATCAACTCTCTTATTCAAATATTTCCCAACGACAAATTCGTATATTATAACTATTTTTCGTGCAAGTATAAGTAATATAATCTGCGTCAGGTATTGTTTTATGGTTTTTATCCACCAAATTATATCCGGTATTGTGTCCGTCTATCACTTCTATACATTTAATTGTTATGTTTTTATGTTTTTTTCTTTCGATATGTCCTACTGTGCCCACTGTAACGAGTTTAAGATTGGCAAATTCTTGATAATTATGGTCAGCAATTATTTTTCCTTTAAATGGAGGATAATCAAAAATCGCTGCGCTATTTGCTCGGTCAACAATAGCTTGCGCAACACCCTCATATAAAAGGACAGAAATATTTTTGTCCTCTATACATAGTCTCCCATAACAATCAGCGGGCAATATATCTGTATTTGTAGAGCGTGTTTTAGTTTTTGGTGCTTGTTCGGTTTTGGTTTGCTGCTTTGTTTGAATATTATTTGTTGTTTCGGAATTAGTTTCCGTAAAAATAAGCTTCCTTGAAATTTTTGCAGGTTCCTCGGCGCTTGAATTATGCAATATATCTTCAGAGTCCGAGGAAGAGCTGCTCGTTGTGCATATATTTTCTGCACTATGAGAATAAATCTCATCATCCGGCGAAACTTTAATCACAAAAGAATGATTTAAAAAAATTACAAACAAGACCAAAATCGAAAAGATTAAGGTTATATTTTTCATTGTAATTTTCGCCTTTAATTAAGTTGGTCCGAATGGAGAGATTTGAACTCCCGACCCCCTGCGCCCAAAGCAGGTGCTCCACCAAACTGAGCCACATCCGGATATTGTCGTGTTGCAAGTTTAATTAGTAGCACAACACGACAAGTTTGCATGGTATTATTATTCATTATTCTATTCTTTTTCGATTCTCATGCCGCGAATCCGCGCCCTCAAGCAATTCTTATTAATTTCAATTTTTTCTAATTCTTTTTTTATTCTTTTTTGTTGCTTTAGACACTTCTCAATTTGGTTTTGAACCAAAATTTCCCCTAAAAAAGAGCGTATTAACTTATACTATTGAGCGATTTAGTCTTTAACGCAGATTATACGTTGTTCTTTACGGCCACAAGCAGAACAAAACTTGTATGGCAGGACGATTAGGATTCGAACCTAAATCGTGCAGTTTTGGAGACTGCTGTTTTACCATTAAACTATCATCCTATAGTTGCTGCTTTCGTACCCTCGGCGCAGCTAACCGCATGGGCTCAGTTGTCGCTTCCACTCTTCTCCGGTTGCCTTCTTAAGAATCCTTTTGCTCCAAAGTTTTAAAGTTGAAAGAGCCTTCCAACACATCAATTGGATATTTATGGTCAATTACTCCACGCCTTTGACAGGCGGGAGCTTGCCAAAGATTAGAGTTTATCGCTCCTCCCCACGTCTGAAATCCGGGGGCTTCCGCGCTAACTTTATTTTTGTGATTCCTATATTGTATGTACAGTTTTTCAATGCTACTCTGTTTCGCATATTATGGCGGAGAATCGGAGACTCGAACTCCGGCGCCGGTTACCCGACCTACGCCCTTAGCAGAGGCGCCTCGTCACCAACTTGAGTAATTCTCCATATTAACAATCTCTAATCCGCTTTAGTTTTCAACCTGTTTCTTAATAGAAACTCTGCGATAACTTGATTGTTGAAAGTTTGTTCGACAACCGAACTTCGATGGAGCTGACAGAGAGACTCGAACTCTCAACCCGCTGATTACAAATCAGCTACTCTACCAATTGAGCCATGTCAGCATGGTGTTCCTGCCGAGACTTGAACTCGAAAAATTTGGTTCCTAAAACCAACGCGTATGCCGATTCCGCCACAGGAACATGAATATATGATGTGCTGTTACGCCAAAGACTGTTAAGGGCACACATAGCATTGCACAATAGCTTTTACCCAACATTGCATCTTGTGGTTAAATCGCAGAGTTTTCCGGCTTTGCAATCTTACTATGTTACAATTTACTTTGCTTTCTCGCATACCTCAGTTCCAGACCCTCAATGTTGTTTCAAACATCTCCAAACTTTCACCGTTGATACCGTTACTGACATTTCAAATCCCTGCAGTTGGAGCTGGTTTGGTGGGTTCCTCCCCAGAACTCTTGACTTCGTTAGCTACACAAAGTCTTCTGCTCGTCACTCCTTAGATGATGGCTGCCTTCAAGCCAACATTTCATATATTTCATTTTTACACATTAAATATGTTAGATGAAAAGAATATTTCGCATTTTAAAATAGTTTTATATGTTTTTTCTTGCAAATTTCAAAAAAATTGCCCTATATGACATATTTATACTGAGAGAAATGCTTTCAAAATATTAAAGAAAGGAGAATACTAAATGAAACATTTTAAGAGAATTATAGCAATAGTTTTATGCGCAGCAACTATCATTAGCGGATTTGTGTTGATGGCGTCAGCCGAAGAAGAGGTTGGAGGCGAAGGTTGGGTAGAGCTTGTTTGCGACACAGACCAAGAAGTTACTTTCAGCGTTCCTTATAAACTTATTTCATCTGGGCGATTGTTTTCCGAGCCGCACTATCTGGTCAAAACAGATGGCAAACGCATCGAAACTTGCTTTACAGTTGCCCCATCCGTAAAAGATGAGGACTATTATACGACTGGCAGCTTTGAGTATCTTGGTTTTTGCATCTATGACGCAGAGGATGATTGCTACTATGCTCAATTCAAAATTATTGAGCCGGATTTAAAGCAGACGTATCAAAACTATGGATTTTCTGCATTTTTGGAGGCTCTTGTTTTTTATCCTTTTGCAAAGCTTGGCAAGGCAATGGATTTAAAGCTATACTATAAATCGTATGGATATGCAGAAGAACATTATGGTCGTATTTTACAAGACGCAATCGCATAAACATTTAGAAAAGAAACAAGTCCTCGAAAAAAAATCGAGGGCTTTTTCTTTTACTTATATTCCCCTCTTAATTTTTTAGCATAAGGCGATATTGCAAAATAGTCATTATACGCATTTATTTTCCACTTCGGCCAACTCGCCTCTAATTCACGTTTAATGTTAATATATTCCTCAGAATATCCCATTTCTCTCAACTCTATTTCTTTTAATTTTTCAGTTGTGTATATATTATTCATTTCGTACTCCTCCCTTTTTTCTTTGCGAAATATTTTTCTCAATAACATATATTTTACAAATTTCTTCTCCCGTAGCACAAAAATGGTTGAACATCTCGACGTAATCTTTTTCAGAGCTGCATCCGTTTAATGCCATTATTAGCAAATTTGAAGTATTTCCGGTATATTTTGCAAATTGGACAATACAATCTCGGAAACTATCTGCTTCGATTTCATATGTTTCGCTATTTGAGTCATATATTATAAGATATTTTGTTTTTTCTTCCATGTTAATTACCCCTCTTCTAATTCGCCGAATACTTCGACATATTTATCATAATCGTTCTTTAAACAAAAATTTTCTGCTTCGTTTTGGTCTATAATTTTCATGCGACACATCTTTCCGTCCTCAGCTACGATAAAAAAAGTGCCTTTTGAAGTCCTATACAAACTCGTAGACAACCAAGCATATACAACGGCGTTAATATCCCATTTTTTTAAACCTGTACATATCAGTTCTGCATTATCAGTGTCGTAGAGCTTTTTGTTTACAATAAATCTCATTTACTTTCACGCTCCTTTAACGCTTGTTCTGCTTCTTCCCGGGTGAGAAATACCCGTTTGCCAAAAGATGAAAACGCAATATATATGTGTTCTTTTTGGTTGCCAACCCAAGAAGGAATTAAATGTGTGCAATGTACCTTCCAAGATAACAAATTGCAAAGAAAGCCATCTACTTTCAGCGGAGTTACGTTTTTATGTATAAAACTAACTTTATACACGACATCTCCAACTTTACAGGGTAATTCGATTACTTTTGACTTATTGGCAAAATAATTACACTCATATACCGTTTTGCTATTAAGAGCATAGCCACACACCTCATAATGCAAACAGTTTTTACAGTCAGCCATTATTACCCCTCTTTCAACAGTTCTGGATTATCAAAAACATTTCCTATAATTTCACATTTATTAGCATAAAACATAATATCTTTTCTGACCGTTCTTTTATTAAAATCACTTATATGCTCCAAATAAAAACCTAAATGACCGCATTGATAGTCATTGCTACTGTCGAGTGATTTATATTCGCCAAAACGGACAATGCTATTGCCTTTAATGAAGCACCAATCATTTTTAACTATATCACCTTCAAAAAGCACTTTACCGTTTTTATCTGTAATACCGCCGGCGCATCTTCTAACCGTTTGGGGGATAACCGTATAATAATCAGGGTAATACTCTCCGCAATCGGTTTCTGCATATCCAGTATAGATTCTATGCGCTTCATCATTAAAAACGCAATAAAATCCTTCGCGCCAAACTCCGTCGCTATCTTTGCCTTTAAATATTTCTACCATTGTCTACACCTGCTTTTTCAATACATTCTCGTATTCGTCTTTCGCTGTCGTAAGGATTGCAATAGATTTCCACACCCGTATGAGTATCATAACTTTCACATTCGATTTTGTTCTTGTCGAGAAATTCATCAACTATACACATTGCATTGTTGAGTTTTTCGGCATACAAAGTCCTTCGCTTTAGTGCAGTATCTACATATTTTGGGATTTTCATTTGCCTTCACGCCCCCTTAACGTTTGTTCCGCTTCTTCACGGGTGGGAAATACGAGCTTTTCGATGTCGGGAAAGTCCTCCTTTATTAGTTCAAGCACTGTATCTTCTATCATCTGAAACGAGACGATTCGCTTATCCATTGTATGTGTAGGAGAGGCTTGTTTTTCTTTTAATTTCTCTATAAAATCCATATAGACAGCAATTCTTGCGACTCTGAGTTTATCGGTCAGCTTCTCAAGTTCTTCTTCTAATTCCTCAATCGTTTTGTCCCTCTCATCTCGTTGAGATGCGATTTGAAGATTGACCTGTTTGTATATCTCATTTTCCTCTAAGGCGGTAATAGCCATCCCTAACGCTTGATTAACATAAGAAGGCAACTGTGCGTAATCATGTTCTTCTCTTAGAGTTTCAATCGCTTCTTTTGCAGTCATTCTTCCTCACCAACCATTTCTTTTAAGAGATTGTCAATACATTCGTGTATATCACCACAGTCAAAGATACATTCGTGTATATCACCACAGTCAAAACCACAATATTCTCCGTCACTAATGGTATGGTAATAACCTAATTTTTCTTTCAACTTCTCCGCAAACTCTTTATATGCTTCGGCTTTTGCTTCTCTTTTAATTCTCTGACTTTCCATAATGTTGCTGACTATTGTTGAACCTTTCAGCTTATCAATCTCAGCTTTTTGGCGGTTGATAAGGTCAAGAACTAAATCTTGTAATTCTTCTTCGCAAAAACCTTCTTCGTCCATTGTACATTCTCTGCATCTATCTGATGTGCAACCAATACACCATTCGTAATTCCTTATAATTTCCTCATCAGTAATTTTCTTATCGGTCATTCTTCCTTACTCCCCCAATCCAAAGCCTGTCCACACTCGTCGCAACATTTAGGTGGTTCTATTTCATAAACATATAAATCATCGTCGGTTATATCAATATAATTTTCACAAGTCGGGCATTTATAGTTTCCTTTATAGATACTAATAGCTCTCTTCGGTATTTGTTTTTCGAGGGCTTTAATTACTGCGTGGTACTGAGGCACATTAAACTGTACTTTTCCTAAAAATGCCTGTCCAGCATCTTCTCTCGCTTGTGTCATAACGTTTAATGCTTCTTTTTCAATCATTCTTTAACCTCCTGTTCAAATCTTAATTCAGCTTCTTCTATGCTTGCGCAAACAGAGTATCGGTTGCAATATTAATGATTTCAAGTGCTTCTTCAGGGGTCATAGTATTCGCCTCCACTATTTTCTTGTTTTAAATATGTTAGATAAGACAAAGAAATATTTTTTAGGACAGTTTTAAAACGGCTCAAATTGCCTTATTATTTTGTATTAATCTCCTATTACTCGTTTCTCAAAAACTCTTGTCCTTGAGGCTCCTGTTGAACATTTTGGCTATTTCTCCCCTATTGCAAATGTTTAGCCGGCGTATTATTTTGAAAAAAAGTAAAATATTAATGCAAACTCTATTAGAGTTTATATTAGTTTTTGTGTTAGCTTTTATATTGTTTGTTCTGTTCTACATTCTATTTTATAATATATTTTGACTTGCATTTCGCGTTAGAGTTTGCGTTAAATTTTGTGTTGCATTATAAAAGGCATTATATAATTTATTATAAAATATGTTGCACTCTATAATATATTATAAATTGTATTTTAGAGTCTACTGTAAAACGCATTATATATTTTAATTTAAAATGCATTTTGTATCAGATTTTTATTGACAAATCTTTCTGGCTGTAGTATATTTAAAAAGATAAAAATTAGTTTTACAGATGCATTGCAATATGTTTTGTATTAGAGTGTGCAATGTGTTTTAAACTATATTCTATATTGTACTCTAAATTAGATTTTCTAATAGAATTTCTAACAGAGAGTTCGTCGTAAAGAAAGAGGTAATTTCATGGCATATAAATTAGGGTTTGTAAATATAAAAGGGGGCTGCGGCAAGTCAACCTCCGCAATAAATCTTGCTGACCAGCTTATGATGAGGGGATATAGGGCATTATTGGTGGATACTGACCCCCAAAGAAATGCAACAACAACATATAAAGCAGAGTATATTGGGGTTCCGACACTTGACGATATATTCAAGCAGGGCTACAAGGCTCAAGATTGTATACAAAAAACTGATTTTGGTGACATTGTAGCAGGAGATGTAAACCTTGTTGATGCGGATACAAGTGTAAAAACCGGGCCAAAGATGTACAAATACATCCAAAAAGCATTCAAAGACGTAGAAAATGACTATGATTTTATTATTTTTGACACTCCGCCTAAGTTTGGAGTTCTCCTTGGTAATGTTTTAGAGTATGTAGACGGTATTATTTGTCCTGTCAAATGCGATTTGTACGGAGTTCAGGGCTTAAATGATTTAGTTGATATTATTGATGAGTTTAAGGAAGATAATGAAAATCTGAAGGTTTTGGGGCTTCTCAAAGTGCTTTATAAACCTAATCTGAATCTTACAAAAAGCGTAGAAACTGATGTTTTACCGGCATTCGCAGAAAAACTAAACACAAAAATATTCAAAAAAGGCATTAGAGAGTCCACTGCCTGTGCCGAAGCCGAAGGAATGCAGGTTAGACTTACTCAATATAAGAAATATAGCACAACAGCTCTCGATTATTATTATTTTACTGATGAATTATTGGAGGATATCTTATGAGCACTGCAGGGAAAAGACCATTAAGAAAAGATAAAAACTTTGGCATAGGCGATATTTTTGCGGAACAAGACACCAAAAAAGCAGCTCTTGAAAAAGAAAAACAAGCGGAATCCGCAGAAGTAAACAATACCGAAAAACCTGAAACAAAAGACGTTATAGAAACAAAACAAAAAGAAGACAAGCCAAAATCAGAACAGAATAGGGGAGGTGGGAATAAAAAAAGCACTGCCAAACCAAAAAATCCCGAAATACTCTTCTTCAAAGAAAAAAAGAAAAGATATCAATCGAAATCAGTATACATATCAACAGATAATATTGAGTTTATTAAACAACAAAGTGAGTTAAACGGGTTATCGTTTTCTGAGGTACTTGAACAAATTATAGAAAATTTTCGAGGAAATATTTAAAAGCAAAATATAAAAAATAACAGCAAAAGGACAGCGTGTAGTGCTGTCCTTTGTTTTTTCTACTATATATTTTGTTATTTTATTAGATAACCTTTTTTACGCTAAAATTAATAATATTATGTCTGCCGTTAGTATGTCTTTTGTTTGTCTGTTGTCTATCTTTTGTATGTCGCTTGTATGTCGATTGTATGTCTTTTTTTACAACAAACGACAAAAAATGATGCATTTTTTTATGTATTTTACGCCATGTTTTCAAGAAAAAATATGGTGTTTTTCCAAAAAAATTAACGAAAATCTATTGACAATCCTTAAAAAGGTGATATTATCAAATATGAAAATATCGGAAAGGAGGATAAATTATGCCCAACGCAACGAGGATTGCAATTGCAAATCAAAAAGGTGGGGTAGGGAAAACCACAAGCTGTTTCGCTCTCGCAGCAGCGAAAGCAAAAAGTGGAGCTATGACTCTTATGATAGACCTTGACCCCCAATATAGTTTGACTGAAAGTTGCGGCATGATGCCCGATGATACGGCGTTTACGTCTAAAAATACGTGTAATTTATTCTCCAAGAAAACTGATTTACTAAAATGTTGCTTTAATGTCAAATCGGTAAAACTTAATAATTTATTTATTGTACCTGCGACACAAGACCTTGCGATGATAAATAAGAAAATATTTACTAAAGCAGGAATTGTTAATACGTTTAAAAGCAATATAGACACACTAAGTCGATTTTTTGATTATATTTTTATTGACTGTCCTCCGCAGCTTGATGGATTATTAACTTCAGCTCTTGCAGCAGCAGATAAAGTTGTAGTTCCGGTTAAAGCGGAAAGACTTTCCTATAAGGGACTTAAACTTATAACAGGTTCAATCAACGAAGCGAAAATAACCGGATTAAACCCGACTCTTGAGTTAACCGGACTTGTAATTACTATGTACCGACAACAAACAAGAGAGCATAATGAATATTTGCAGAAAATGGAACAAGAAGAAAATAATATTCTTGGCATTGTGCCTTTGGCAACTATTGTAACTAAAGAGCTTGACAAAGGAAAGCCTTGCACTGTAGCACATCCGACATCTAATGCATCAAAAGCTTATTTTGAAATTGCAAATAAATTATAATAGGGGAGAGGCAACATGGAAGAAAAAAACAACGAAACGCTTAGCTTCTCTGATATGTTCCCACACACCTCAGAAAAAGAAACAGAAGACAAAGAAAACATTACTTCAGTCACGTCGGAAAATGAAACGCCTACAAACAAAGCTGCGGCAGAATTATTTTCCATGTTTAGCGAGTCTGAAAACAAAGACAAACGAACAACCGTGCGATTCAAAACATCCGTTTATAATCAGCTTCAAGCTATCTGCAGAAAAAAAGGTTTAACCGTGTCTGGAGCTATTACAATGTGGGCGCTTGAATACATCAAAAACAATAAAGATTTATTAGATGATTAAAAGAATAAAAGACCTGTGTTACCAGCACAAGTCTTTTAGAACAATTGGTTCTCATTGTACCACCAATGAGAACATATAAACTTGCACAATTACGTTTTGGCGAACGTTAAAAAAAATACCACAAATCAAAATGAATTCAATTCGGGGCAAACTATGCAAGCTATTTACTTTATTATTATAGCATATACAGCCTCTTATTGCAATAGCATTTTTGTATTTTTTTGTGAAGGGAGGTCTGTTTTTATGCCTATAATTCGAAGACAAAAACCGAAAGGCTACACAGTGATATCCAATTATATGTTTACTAATGACACTTTATCACTCAAAGCAATCGGTTTATTTTGTTATATGGTCTCACGCCCTGAAGGATGGAACTTCAGTGAAAGGGGACTTGCCAGTCAACTCAAAGACGGAAAGGCGAGTATTGCATCGGCACTTAAAGAGCTGAAAGAAAAGAAGTATATCAGAATGGAACCATATCAAAAAGACAAGCTCGGACGAATGATAGGCGCTTCATATTATCTTTACCAAATTCCTTATGATGTAGACCGTTCAACTCTCGCTGAAGCAGTTTTCACCGGAGATGCCAACAGGGGAGAGTACCAAATCGAAAAGATAACAAATTACACAATGTTATCAAATTATCATTTGCTTGATGGGCTGTCTCTGAAAGCAATGGGATTGTTATCTTACATATTAAACCTTCCGGATAACTGGCAGACCTTCAGTGTCGATTTTTTCCAAAGTAAATTTGACGGAGGAAGAACTGTAGTAACCTCGGCTCTTAAGGAGCTGCAGGAACGTAAGTATATCCAAATAAAACAACCTCGAAATGAACGAGGATTATTAGGTAAAAGCATCTATACTATTTATGAGTATCCTTATGACCTTTTTGGGGAAGACCCGATTAATACAGAATTTATAGAACAAAAAACAGAAGAAAAATGTTTTGAGTCCTTAAATAATTCTATTTCACCGTGTCCCGATTTTCCGCATACGGTTAATCGGGCTACGGAAAAACAGGACACAGATAATCCTGTCACGGTAAAACGGGATTCGGGAAATCAGGGCGCAGAAAATCCGCCACATAGAAATATTAAAACACCAAATATTAATAAAATAAATATTAATAAAGCAATTATTAAATCTTCTTCCTCTCAAGCCAAAGCAATCTACAACGCTCAGGCTCGCGAGGAGATGAGGACGAAGATAAAACAGCATATAGGTTATGATGCAATCATTTCTTTTGATAATGAACTTGAAGAGCAAATGGAAAACGATGAGATTTCTCTTGACGAGTACAACCGTCGATATATTCATCCGAGATATTTAACCTCAATAGTTAACGCAATGGTTGATGTATATTGCAGCGAGTTGCCTGAAATTGAAATAAGTCATAATCGTACCTGCTCAAAATATCGTATCATAGAGAATTTTGAATCTCTGACGCGGAGAGATATAAAGGTTATTATAGAAAGAATCATTGAGAACAAACCTCAAAATGTAAGAGCTTACATTCAGGTTATTATCAACAATTATTTATAACTGCCGATAGCGGTTCTATTAGAAAATATATTAGAAAGTCTGTTAGAAAATATGTTGACATTACCAGTCATTGACCTCTAAATTCTTGATTTTGTCTTTCCTTTTTTCTTTCTGTAATTCTGCATAGAAAGCCGCAGTAACGGCTACTCCTTTGTGATTAAGCTGAGTAGAAGCAAGTTCAATGTCTCCGGTTTGACTAAGAATTCTGGTAGCGCAGGTAGCACGAAGTTTATGTGGAGAGAAAATATCTTTATCATCATAATCAGGCAAATAGGTTTTAACCATTTCTTTAAGCATTAATTCAACCATCCGAACTGTAAGACGAGTGCCTCGATTGGACAGGAAAACAGCTTGGCAATTCTTTGATGGTTTATAACCGTTTCGTCCTTGTCTGCGATAGTGAGAAACTAAATCTTTTATGTTTTCGATTTCTTCTTTAGACGCATTTGGAAAATGTTCTAAAATGCTTTGATTAAGTGTCTCATCATAAATATGAGATTTTGCCCAGTCTGCGGTTTCAGAAACAGGTGAATATTTCTCTGCTAAAGCAGGGGACAGGGGAGGACCGTCAAGATACAGACGCAGCGCATCTGCGACCTCATCGGGAAAATATGCTTGAGTTTCGTCTCCTCCCTTAAGAATCACGTTTACGCTATTGTTCCTAAACGAAATATCATTTAAATCCAATCCAACCAATTCAGATATACGGAGCCCGGCGCCGAGAAACAAATATGTTATTGCATAGTTTCTCAGCACGGCTCTTTCTCTTTTAATCCAGACTTTTGGAGGAATATCAACTACAAATTCACCATATTCGGACGTTGCCAAATACTTATCATTTTTTAGAATGCCATCTAAAAGCTGCTGTGACAGTTCGGCATCAAGTTTTACAATACGACGTTTGTTTATAACAGGATACTCAAAGTTTGTCATTGGATTCACAGTAATTGTTTCGTTTAAACAAAGATACTTAAAAAAAGCAGATAATGCTGCTAATTTTTTCTTGGCTGAGGGGTTAGATAGTTTTCTTACATTAAATAAGTAATTACGGTATTCGTTAATATCTTGAATAGTAAATTTAGATAGAATTTCTTCCGGAAAATCAATTAAAGATTTGTCCTGTATCTCAGGTAAAACATTTTTTTCATAGGATAAGAAATCAATGATGTCTCTTACATAAGATAATTGAGTTGTTATTTCTCGTTTTCCGTGATGCATATGGTTGTAAAATTCTGCAACAAATGGCGGAGTAGTAGATAATATGTTATCTATAGTTGTTTCATAATTTTGTTCAAGTACCTGACGATATTCTCTTGACATATATATTGCCATCCTTTTAAAATTTCGTAATTTCGCAAAACTGAAATGAAACGAAATTAACAATTACAAGAGTATTATATCGTATTTTTCTTTTCCTGTCAAGGCGGCGGGGCTTTGCGGTGCTCAGAACCGGCGTTGCAAACCATTGTTCTTTTTTCAGAGATTTAGCGGTACTTGGATTATTGAAGCTATATTCGGGAATGAGCCGTTATAATGTTTAGGTTGTATCTATTAGAGCTCGAATAGTTGGTTACAAAATAGAACCAACTCAGACTAAACGAAGTGCTTTTAATCGAGGCTCGACGAATAGAGACTTTGTTTTGAAACAATTCTTACGCTGGAGGCGGATGCATTGTAGTGGATGCAAAAATTGTTTTAAAATGTATTGAAGTAGAGGGTATTGACAAGGTCTTCTACTATTCCTCTTATTTGGTTATTGTTTCGAAGCACCAAAGGTGCGAGAAACTTTTGTTATATAAGAGTTAGTTATTATAGTTAATTTCGTAAAACTAAAATGTGCATAGAAAAACCCACCCTCAAAGAAGGTAGGTATATTATTAACGGAGAAACTCATTAACATCAACAAATACTACTATTAGGTATTGCTATTTTCTTCAAACCGGTACAGTGCCAAAATGCAAAATCACCTATACTTGTAACGCTTTCCGGAATAGTAATGTTTTCTAAATTTCGGCAATCACTAAATGCCAACGCTCCTATACGAGTGACACTGTTCGGAATAGTAATGCTTTTCAAACCTCTACAATCATTAAACGCAGCTGCTCCTATATAAGCGACACTATTAGGAATGGTAATGCTTGTTAATTTTGAGCATCCTCTAAAAGTACAGTCCTCAATGTTTGTTATGTTATTACTCATTATGATGCTTATTAAATCATGGCAATACTCAAAAGCCCCTATTCCAATATTGGATATGCTGTTCGGAATTGTTATGTCTGTTAAACCAGTGCAACCGGCAAAAGCCCCATTACCGATACTTGCAACGTTATTTGGAATTATTGTATTTTTGCAGCCAACGATAAGAGTATTAGTAGCCGTTTCGATAATTGCGTTACAATTATTTCGGCTGTCATATACAGTGTTTTTATTGCTAACATTTATGCTTATTAATCCAGTGCAATCAAGAAATGCATCTTCACCTATGCTTATTACGCTATCGGGAATTGATACGCTTGTTAAGCTTTTACAACTATTAAATGCCCAATCACCGATAATTGTCACACTATTAGGAATTACCACAACATTAGAAATATCTTCGGTGTATCCGATAATTTTTGTTTTAGTATAATCTCTATAGATAATACCTTTCTCAATGTAGTTATTCATATGACTTCTTTCTGTAATTTAAATTGTTTTTGAAAAGCTTTAATTATGTTAATTTGAAAAAAATCCAGACGTTTAATCGCTTCTGATGCTATGTTTTGCGGAACGCCGCCATAATATAATTCGGCTAATGTACCGACAATGGCACACATTGTATCTGTGTCTCCGCCCAATGACACACAGTTTCTCATACAGTCTTCATAGCTTGTTGATTGAAAGAAACACATCAGGCTTTCAGGAACACTTTCTTGGCAGGAAACCTTGAAAAAATATGTTTCTCTGACTCTATCTATATCGTCAGGAATCGTATAATACTTTTCTACATATTCTCTTATTTCTTTTTTGCTTTTTCCTTTTCCGGCTAAGAACACAGCTCCGGCAATACACTTAGCGGCTTTAATTCCCTCAGGATGATTATGTGTTACAGATGCAGAGCACTCTCCGAGCCATTCAGCTTCTTTAATGGAGTTTGCTACTAATCCGCAAGGACTAACTCTCATTGCTGCGCCGTTACCATAACTACCATATGGTCCCAATGTATCATCATTTATCCAGTTATAAAAATGCCATCCATAGCCTGCATCAGGATGCTTTTTACCGAATTCTCTATAATATTTTGCAAATATTGCTGATGCAGATTTTTTTCTTTTAAAGAACGGCAAATCATAAATTTCCATTAATGCCTGAGCTGTTGCAAGGGTCATTAATGTATCATCTGTCCATGTGCAGGAAGGCAAATCGACAAACAACTCGAAATCCTTGCTTTTTTCTTTGTTAATTTTAAATTCAAAGCGTGCCCCTATAATATCTCCGGCTATTGTTCCAATCATTTTGTGGACTCCCTTGAATTTGTTATTTCTTTTCCGCAATGCGGACAATATTTTACGTCCCAATCGCTCCATAAATCCGCATCCAGTCCTTCATATTTTTCCGTGCCACAATTAGAACAAACCTGCACAGCTTCTGCTATCTTATGCACTACACCTTTGCAAAGAACCGTTCTCTCTTTTGTGTCAGTGCGCCATTCAGCCATTTTTTCTCCCCTCCCCTTTTGCCGCTTTAATATATTTACCTGCTCGATAGACCGGTTCCATCATTTGTCGTCTGACATCCTCTGCAAATACGCTGCTATAAGGCGCCTTATAAGCAAAACGACCCGCAAAGTAAACTATACAATCTTCTCCGTCTACCATAGGAATAAATACATAAGTTCTTGCTTTAGTCATTGCATCTCCGCCGATTCCACCAAATCCAAGAGCTGTAGAGCCCCAAGTCTGGTCGAAAATAATCATGTCGAATCCATCATAAAACAATCTGGGATTATGAGGATTATTGACTCTGTATTGAATATCTTCTTCGATAGCAAGAGCTTCTCGCGCTAATCCAATTAGCATATCCGACATTACGACTCCTCCTCTTCTTTTTTGTAGTCTTCGTAACTATCATATTCGTCCAAAGTATAACTATAGCCACTATTACAGCTATTTGCATAATTTACAGCATCCGATATGTGGCTAAATTCACATTCTCTGACTTCTCCGCTTTCATATTTAATTACATAAAACATCTTCAAGACTCCTCTCGAAAAAATTCGTTTAGCAAAGCTATTATTGCTTTTTGTTCGTTATAATTTGCCGAGTGATATGCCTTTGCTATTTGGGGAGGTACATACTTTAAAAGATTATACCAGTCGATATGTACTCCGCAATTATGACAATATTTTTCGTTGAGTCCATAGAAATTAAATTCAACATTGCATTTCGGACACTTATATATCAATTCTGTTGTTGAATCCCATTGACTAATACGAGATATAATTGGTCTCATTCAAATCATCCTTTACACTTAAATCCGTGTGATTACACGGATTTACTTTTTGCATTTAAACAGTAATACTCATTATGTCGTTGCTTGAAAACAGTTCCGGCAACGCTCTTGGAGTATAAATTTTGTTTTTTGAGTTTTTAATTTCTCTGCAAAGCTGTCCCATATTTTTCTTATTCAGTCCGTAATCAAGAATTTTTTTTAGTATTTCGTATTTTAAAATAATTCTATAATTAAACATCCAAATGCTCAAAAGCAATCTGTTTTGGGAGAAAATTCCAACACCAAAAGGATGCCATAAATGTTATTTTATTCTCGATTTTGCCGTTATTAAGAAATTTCATGCGCTTATCAAAAGATAATATTTGCAGTTCTTTTTCTGCAAATATTTGTGCCGGAGCGGCATCGTTAAGCCAAGCGTTTGATGTAAGCAATGCAAACGGTTTGTTAAAAGAAAGAGCACGTTCAAATATTTTCCTTTTGTTTGTAAAGGGCGGGTTTGAAACAATACAATTCCAATGTTCATCCGGCTCATACAAAAAGAAGTCTTGCCCATTATCTATATGTGTAGCAATTACTTTATTTCCGTTTGCTCTTATTTGCTTTACAAACTCTGATTCTTCTTTATCAAAAGGACACCATACGACAGCGTCCTTTGGAATATACTTTATTATTGGTTTTACTCCATAATCCGGAGTGTAACATTCATCGTTTTTTCCTGTGCTATATAATACTTTTTGACTGTTTATCATTTTAATCGTTCCTAACTATTTGTTTTTTCATTACAAATATGTTAGTTGAGCTGCACCTTCCAGAGAATTACACTCCTATCATGCATAAAGTGCAAAATTTGCACCCTCAAAATTGAGAAAGTGCAAAAATCCGCCTAACCATAAGGTTAAGCGGAAATTGTTTTAAAATTAAGTTTTAGGTTTAGTTTGTACGATATAGCGGTCGGTCAATGGATTTGTTCCAACATATACAGCAATTGCGTTGCGCTCTTTAAGAAATCTTTTAATTACACAAATGATTTCCCCATGTTCGCAAGAAACAATCTTTACGATTTTAAGTCTTTAAGTGATACATCGCCTATTTCCAACAAGTCAATCGCAGTCCAAAAGTCAAAAACTTGAACCGGCACGGAATTTTGTACATAAGCAAAAAGATTATAATATAACCCCAATCCCTCATATTCAGGAAACTCTGCCGCCAAGATTGACTCGATGCGTTTTTCTACTATTTCGAAGACTATGTTGTGTATCTCGAATCTGAAAAAATCTTCATATTTAGGCTTCATTTGACTTATTTTTTGACATTGAAATTCCCACCACGTCGCATTTTTACCGGCGAAAAAAGGAGGAAGATACTCATTGCTTAAAAAATTAGAAATCGTTTGATTTAAATCAATTGTTCCCTTACACTTAAGTTCTTTCCCGTCAAGCTCAAAATGGGGCGGGACGGGGGTAATATAATCCTTAATGACGCCCAGAGCAACAAGGCGGAATTCTTCTTTCTTCTCTATAAAGTCCCGATTAATTTGTTCGGCAATTTCTTTTGCGTGGTCCTGAAAACACTTTTGAATTTGTTTCATTTTAGTTTTCCTTGTTCCTTAAATATAGCACCAAGACTGAGGCGCTCTTGCAGCTCCAAGCTCTTTGAGTTCTTTGGGTTTATCATACACGACTACATCTTTTACATGCCATCCCGCAAGCCTTACTTTCTTACCATACTCCATAAGTTCGTCCTTGTTAAGAGTAGAACCCTCGACGAGCTTGTTATATGGAGCTTCATCAAACGTATATCCGTCACAGGTAAACTCTCCCACAATGAAACCATTACCTTTATTTTTTTTCCTGCCGGCCCCGATTTTTAAAACATCATTTGTTCCCTTATTTTTTGTGCAGTACATATACACCTTGAATGGTGGCTTCAGTGTTGGTATTGTTTTTCTTATTTCTACCGTCTTTACGCCATCAAGAATTCTCTGACAATATTGCGGCTTAAGACTCATAAGCACTGAAAACATTAAACTTCTATCTATCATAATTAATATCTCTTTTATATATTTTTCACTTTGAATATGTTAGACAAGACGAGCAAAATGCATTTTAAAATAATTTAGATGTCTAACTATCAAAAAAATAAAACCAATTTAAAGCAAAAAAGAACCTGCAAAATTTGCAAGTTCCTACATATTGGGCTATTTAGTTGTCCCGAAGTGTTTTGCTTATCCTTTCGTGTTCTTGTTCCATAACATTAAGACAATGATATAACATCTTATCATCAGACAGAACATCGTCACCCACTCTATGAGTAATATGTATTTCATTCTTGGAAAGGATTATCCACATATCCCCTGTTTTCTCATTATCGGAAGTTGGAACAATCTCAATGTCGAATCCGGAGGCTTTTAAATTGTCTTTCTTCTCTTGAAGAAGTCTGTTTGAAATGGTTACTCTACCCATTGAAATCACTCCTTTTCAAAAAAATTAAAGGTCTACTATATCTGCTATTTCGTTTTCGAGCCTTTCAGAGTTCCAACGACAGCTTTCACAATAGCAAGGTACTTTGATGCGGCATTCTCTGCATAAACTACCGCTTAAAGCATCAATAAGTTTAAGCAGTTTCTCTTTGGCTTCAGCGGAACATCCGGCAGCTTCTTTTGCCTTTCTCTCAGTATAGAAAGCATTTATAACATCGTACCACATATCAGGCACAGATGCAAATATAGATTCCTTGGTTTGCTTATAAATTACAAGCGGTTTTTCGTGTTTGTCTGAAGCCATTCTTGCAATTTCGTTTTCACCTTTGATTTTCTCGATGCACCATCCGTTTTGCATAAGCCAGCTTTTAAATTCCTGTACATCAGATAGCGCCAATGCGTACTTATTCGCCATACAAATCATCCTTATTTCTTAGTTTCCAGTTTTTTATTTTTTGTAATATGGAGCAAATAGCGGGAATCGAACCCGTACCGTCGGCTTGGGAAGCCGAAATTCTGCCTTTAAACTATATTTGCAAAGGGAAAGGACGGCGTCGTAACGCAGTCCTTGCAAAAGCAATTTTACTTTGCTTCCTAATTTTTAAACGGCTGTTTCCTCTTTAATCGCGCTCATAAACTTAATTACCCAGACGATTTACCTTACTGGACTCTAATCGCAAAGGAAATAATCAATTGGACTCAGAATATATCAGGCTCAGAGGCTAACTGTTGTTGCGCCTACTCAAAAGAACCTCTAATGTTTACCGACACAATGCGCCGGCGTAACACAAAGCTTACCCGATATGTCTTTTTTGCCAGTTATTTAATCTTTCATATTTGAGAGGAATAGTCTTATCACCTCTCTATGGGAACTTTTGACAGCCTGTACCTCGGCGAATTCCCTTTGTCACTGCCCCTAATAATTTTTAAATACTCAGTGCCAGCATTTAAAAATAACATCATCGTAGGATGTCAACTACGAGCCAACAATCAGAATCGAACTGATATCTCTCTCGACAGAAATTGTTTTTCCTTTAAACTATGTTGACATATGTGCATTTTTTTGACTTCAAGTCATAGTTGGAAAGAGGCTTAATGCACAAACCTATTCTTTCGGCACCCACTACTTTTTTTAGTGGCGGGTATTCGCGTCCAACAAAACAAACCATTTACAGTCCCAGACAAAGTTCTGTCGTTTAGATATCACTCTACACGTCGGTTTTCCTGATACCGAAAATCATTCTGGGAACTTTATTTTTTTACTTGTCGTTGCTCCAACCCTCGACAACTCTGTCGGCACAGAGAATTTCAGCATAGCCGCTGATGGTGACGCCAGCGAGGTTCGAACTCACGTACTGAGAATGAAAATCTCATATCCTGACCGATTAGATGATGGCGCCAAATGTAGCGGTCTTTAACCTTAAGGACGCCGACCGCTGTAGCGTTTAATGCTTGCGCATTAGAATCAAATCCTTTTAAACACAAATATGTATTGTCCAGACAAAACCAAAAGCAACAATGCAGAAGGTTTGATAACCAATAACGTCTCGGTGTCACTTATCACATCGTTCACTCGTGGCGTATTGTTTATGTCTTTTTATGGCATAAATAACAGCGATTATCATGTCTACAGTGCTACAACCGACGGTTTAATCACTGATATGCCTTTTGACCGGTTTAATGGAGAGTACTGTAACATAAACATATAAATGTATTTAAGATTGTATTTAGCACATTGGATTCAATCCTTTCATAATGTTGCGCTTTTACCGGGAGCGCTAACCCAATGGTGCGGGCCATGGGATTTGAACCCATACGGTGTTGCCACCAACGGATTTTAAGTCCGGTCTGTCTTCCTGTTCCAGCACACCCGCAAATTGGCGATTCTACCCAGAATCTCTTAAATCCACGCATTCAGAAAGAATGCGAATACTCTGGTGGGATATCAGGGATTCGAACCCCGGACCAACCGGTTATGAGCCGGTTGCTCTGACCAACTGAGCTAATATCCCTCATTAGTCCTCAAGGCTGGAGTTGCTTAAATCCACGCATTCAGAAAGAACACAAACATCCAAAAAATGGAGGATTCGGCATGTAAAACCTGCAAAGGGAAACTGACACCGAACAGTTTATTATTCATTTTTTTTGGAGGTAATTTGATATAAGTGGAGCAGTATAAGAGATTCGAACTCTCACCGCCGGTTTGGAAGACCGGAATGCTAACCATTAAACACCAATACTGCAAATGGAGGATTCGGCTTGTAAACTTTTTAAAAGAACTGACGCCGAACAGTTTTTGAGTCTATATGGTCAAAGGAAAGGAGCTGGCTCTGTTGAGCCAATGGAGGCGGAGACAAGATTCGAACTTGCGACCTTCGGGTAATGAGCCCGGCGAGCTTCCTACTGCTCTACTCCGCTACAAATATTATTGCGTTGATTAGCATCCTGCTATCCTGTTAATATGGACAACAGGACGCCAACACTTAAGGAGATATTTGATGGATATATGGCAGCCTATGCTGGATTCGAACCAACAAATGCAGGAGTCAAATTCCTGTGCCTTACCGTTTGGCGAATAGGCTATATTTTTGCCGGTTTTAAAGGCAACCGGCATAGCCTTTTGTATGGAGGTATTATAAAGACATTTGTTATTGTAGAAAGGAGCCGGTTATTTTCAGCGACCGGCGGCGCTCGGAGAATTATTATGCAAAACATATGTTGTATTTATTTACATAAAAAATATGTCATATTTTTATTAACTTCTTATTTTGGGACAGTTTTTTTAAGCTTTTTTATAATATTTTAAAAAATCACTTTGCGTACTGAGTTGAATTCCAAGTTTCTATTAAAGAGGTGTTATCTGTCTTAGATACTTGTATGGTGTATCCAACAACGGGAACAAGATATTCTGATTTAAGAGACGTAAAATCATTATTGTTAACAAATATATTAGCTACAGTAACGCTTTCAAGCGGAGAAGACGAAGTTGTTTCTCCTTTTTTAAGTTTTGTTGTGTACCCAAAAACGTATTCTGTATAACCGTTATTTAATTTTTCAGAAATCTTATACCATTTATTTGTTTCGTTTGAGTCAGTTGTTATGGCGTCTGCGGTAAAATTAGGGGTTACAACCTTAGCCGTTTCTGCAACTCTTTTGCCGGAGGGCTCAACAAGATTGTCACTTGTATCATTTGGAATGCTTATTTTAACATACGCATATGCGGTGCCGCTTCCTGTAAATTTTACTTGAGTGGTTTTTTCGTAGGTTTTTCCCGGTGTCATTATAGCATTGGCAAATCCGTCATCTTGCGCATCGGTTTTTCCTATGTATGTTGTGCCGTCAAAAGTTTCTATGAGCTGCGCCCCTGAACTTCCAACTTTAAATATATTATTTTTTGTGTCTGATACAGCAGATAAAAATGCAAAAGCTCCGGATATAATCAAAGTTGCGGCCATAACAATAGATATAATTATTTTCTTTTTGGATTTCATTCTATCATCTCCGCTTAATTAAATATAACAACTCCATTATCAAAACCATATCCATTGTTAAGATATGTAAAATTGGAAACGTTGTTTGTGCCATTATTTTGGTTAGCAAAAATCGCCCAGGCTTTATATACATTTGAAATATTAGATTGCTGTATTCCGCTTCCTTGTACATCAATGGCGTTAATTATTTTACTGTCGTCAGGCCTTTGAGCGATATCAACAAGCTGAACAGCACTAAATAATTCTGAAGTTACTCCGCTTTCTGTTATTACAGTGCCACCTTCTGTCGATGTCGAGTTTCTTTTATAACCTTCAAGAGCCCCATTTTTATATACATAATAATATACGGTGTACCCTCGGTCTTGGTTTCTCTTTGACGCGTCGTATGCTACAAGCTCCCAGTCATCATTATTAACGCCTGTTATTCCGCCGTATTCAAGGTTGAATAAATCATAATAATTTCCTATATCATCCGCCTTTAAATTACTTCCGTCTGCGGCCTTACTTGTGGGAGCTGTTCCGGTTTCGTATTCAGCGTTGGTTGACGGCACTTTGACAGAAATAAATATCCACGCGGGTATGTTATCTTCGTTATCATTAATAACTTGCGGATTTTTGGACACGCTTTGAAGCGGTAGCATATTTCTTGCATTTGTATCTTGCCAATTTGTTTCGGTTAATGAAAGAGAAAGCGTTCCCTGCGTAAATCTGTTTGTTCTTGAATCATATGCCGACAACAGTGCAAAAGCTCCGCTTATAAGTAATGTGGCCACAAGCAATATACTTATAATAATTTTATTTGTTCTTTTATCTAATTTTTTCATCATAACTATTTCTCCTGTCTTTTAAAATGGAGTATTTTAGCTTCCAATACAAATATGTCAGATAGGATAAAAAATCAAGACTGTATCAGCAGCTTATCCTTAATGCTGATAATATCCGACACCGAAATAATATTAGCATCGCTTCCGAGTTCTTTCCCTCTTTGCTGGTAAAGTAGAGCGTGTTGCTGATATATTTCATCAAAGCAATTTCTCGCATATCTACCGTTAGAAAAATTAAGTTCGTGTAAATCAATTTTTTCTTGATAAATATTTTCAAGAATCTTTTCTGCGTCAGGACTGATGCTAATGTTTTTCTTGGCCATAAATTTCTTTGTAATCTGAACAAGCTCGTGTGCGTTATAATCCGGGAACTCTATTGTTGTACTGATACGAGAAGCTAAGCCGGGATTAATTTTTATAAAATCTTCCATTTCTTTAGAATAACCTGCAAAAATAATAACTGTGTTTTTTTCTGACTCCATATGCACAAGCAACTGCGCTATGGCTTCTGATGAAGCCCCGTTATAAGATTGTCCTAAAATATAGGCTTCGTCAATAAAGAGTACTCCACCTCGGCATAGCTTGAAAATAGCGTCAACTTTTGATTTGGTTTGTCCCGGAAATTCCCCTGTAAGGTCATTGCCGGTACATTGTAAGTACATATTGTATTTGATTCTGCCGTATTTATAAAGAAGTCCCGAAAAGATTGAAGCAACTTCTGTTTTCCCGCAGCCGGGATTTCCCAGGAACGCAAGATGTCTTGCAACGCTTTCTGTTTTTTTATGTTGTTGTTTCTCGAACTCATATACAGATTCCATTCGAAGAACCTCTTGTTTAACATGCTCTAAGCCAATAAGCTTATTTAAATCTCCTATTGCATCTTCGCTTCCGCGTTTAAGCATTAGGCCTATATTAAGATTTCCATCCTCATCATATTCGCCGTACTTCTTTTTTCTTTTTGCGTATTTTGCAGTATCTTCAAAATTATCTATAAGAAAATTTATTCTTTTACGCCAAATTGTTAACGGATATTTCGAGACAAAACATAGAAAAGCAAGGGCAAGAAATATAACGAAAGATTTCTGCCCTAATCCAAATATTGAAATTATTCCAAATAAACTATATGCAGCAAGAACTCCGAATCCTATTATTGATAAGAGTCTCAAGAAGCTAAGACAAAATTCAATGCGTCTTGCGGCGAGTAGTTTTCTTTTCATTGTTTCACCCTGTTTAAAAATTTGTTTTTCAAGTTTTTTAATACGTTCTGAAAGCCCGAGTTGTTGATTGATACATATTCAGGCACGGTATCTCGATATGTTCCAAAAAGGATGTTCGGCTGTCTTAAATATGGAGAATTGTTGTTGCCGCAGTTGTCGCACACATAAGAGCTGCCTGTTATTTTGTTGTGGCATTTTTGACAATACATAACTTACCTACTTACTTCCGCTTCACGCAAAAGCTTTTCAAGTTTCTTTTTTTCTTTCTTTATATATGATAATATACATAGCCGGCCTATAATTGTATCGGCAGGCATAAGCTTTAAAGTTGATTCAAAGTCCGCGAGTCTTGCTTTGCAGGCTTCTATTTGCTCGTTTAAATCCCTCATTTTTTTCATCTCCTTATAAATTATTCCGGGAGCTCAATCTCATCCATTAAATCAAAATTAATCTCATCTTTATAAATAATTGCACAAGCAGCACATAGTCCTTGTTTTCGCAATCTGTGATAAGTTGGTTTCGATTTAGCTATTTGTTCGTGTTTTAATATGTTGATTATCTGTTTTTCGGAATATATAGTATCACTTAAGTATCTATAGAACAAAGTTCTGGCATATCTATTGCCGTCTTTGCTGTTAAAACACATTCTGAGAATCGCATTATCAACTAATTTTATAATCTTTTCGGCTTTTTTATATTCATAATCTACATTCTCTTTATCTGTTATTAAATCAGTTCCGCATTTTATTATATTTTTTGAAGCCCTGTAAGTGTTAAATAAATTTATAGTATCTTTAATGTGTGCCGGCGCGTCATTATTCATGTTTACCCTCCCTAATTAATATCCCATGGGCCTTACATACTTAAAGCCTGTGGAGTAAGCGTTGCTATGTATTGGTTTATTTTTTTTAACCTACGCTGATATTGTTTTATTGCTTCTCCGCTCCCCGGATTATTTATCTCTGCCATTGGGCTATCTTCTACCCCTATTACTGTGCAACGCAATAATGGAGTTTTGTTCCCCTCCTCGTTCTTTATTAAAATCTTAGTCTTAGCGTCTATTGATTTTATTTCAATATTTTGGTTGTTTGTTTCTAAAGTTTTGTATTTGCTTTCAAGATTTGTTATTACTGCATTCGCCTCCGCAATAGCTAATGTTTCATCATGAATTGGGGCTTTTACCACTGTATACGCCCCTCGTACTGATTTGCAGTTACAAAAAGCGTCAATCGCAACAGCGTAAATTTTACTCATTTTAATTCCTCCCATGTCGTTAATTTGACAGTTTGTTTGTAACTTTTTATTATAATATTGCTTGCCTTTTGCAAGTTATAATATAATTTAATGTTACTTTTTTATAAGTTTTACTTAGTGTTGGTTATTATAAAACTTACAATTTGTTTTGTCTACTGGGAAAATGCACAAAAAACACATTATTATTTTTACAAAACAAAACGCATGGTGTTTTTAACCGCTAAAAAGTCTTAAAAAGTCTCATCATAAATATGTCATATAAAGTTTTGTTTTGAATTTTAAAACAATTACAGCGCATAAAACTTGTTGGATATATAATTATTTAGTTTTACAAAACTGTTGATATCAGATATACAATGTTCATGATTCGTCAAATCTATATACTCCTTATTTCGCAAGCACGGAACATCTACATAAGTTTCTATCCATTGCTTAAATCCAAGCCGCTTTTTTATGCAAGTTATTTTTAAGTTGCTAACTTCGAAGAAACCTCCGATGATATTTTCTTTGTGCGTTATTACATGAACATTAGCTTCAAATTCCGTTGCAAGGTTAACTAAAGCAGACATTGGGCGAAAGTCAGCTACTTCATTTAGGTCGGTAAATTTACCAAAAGATATCGAGTGTTTGAGTAATATTACTTTATCGGGATTAACTAAACATCGCCGGTACGTATCGTTTAAACTGTCTAAAAGACTGTCATTTTTCATAAGAGCACCTCCTGCTTTGCTGTTTAACGATTTCAAGATAAATATGTTAGTTCAGATTATAAACTTAATTTTAAAACACTTTACGCGGCAAAAAAGAGCACACAACAAGCGTGCTCTTCTTTTAGTTTAAGGAGATTTTGATAGAAGCCCATAACATTTTAGTGATGGGTAGTTTACGAATATATCGGTGCTATACGGAAGAACATTGCGTCTTTAGCTATACTGTCCAAAATTAAACAATATTTTCCTGCGGAACTCTGAATTATGCGCTGAATTGTCTCAAAAGAAATCAGTTCGTTGTTAATAAAATACTGCATAAATATCCTCCTAACAAGTCTTAAAAAGTCTCACTTTAAATATGTTAGATAGGAAAAGTATTTCTTATTTTAAAACAATATTAAGACAAACAAGACTGTATAATATATTGACTATCCTCTATGTCTGTAAGGTCAATGTACGACGTCAATATTAACATCAATCGGTTGCCACGAACCCGTCAATTTGTTTCTTGTTCCTTTTGAAAGTGTAGTTATATCGAGGTTTTCTGCTTCCAGAACGAGATAGTCTATCACACTGGACATTTGCAGAGAGTTATATGTAGATGTACCGTAGTAACATCTGACAATTATTTCGTCTTCCGAGGCAAAGTCTACTTTTTCTACAAACCAACCAATTCCAAATTCGGACCAGTATTCGGATACTTCTTCAAACTTGTCTATAGGCACAACATAATCCTTATACATTCCCCTGCTTCGAACAGCTTCTTTGTAGACATCAATAGAACTTAATTTAACCGCAGCTCCAATTGCTGCACAAAGTTCCCAGCAATACGAATTTGCGTTATTACTTTTCTTAGCTCGAATTTTCTTAATAGCACATTCGAGAGGCTCTTCAAACAGCCCGTAAATGTCATCATTAATTGTCGCCGTAGTTTTTAAAACAATTCTTGTTTGCTCTTCGTCCCTGATTATATCTTCTAATTCGCAGTCGAACATATATCCGACAGGTGTTTTACTTGGCTTTAACACGAGCTTGCCTCCCTCTCAAATCATCACTATAAATATGTTAGTTGGGCAGGGCGTTTCGTATTTTAGAGGAATTCAAGTCAGCGCCTTAAAATTGTTTTAAAAAGAAAAAGACACGCCTCATCAGGCGTGTCTTTCCTATGCAATTGTTATTTGTGTCTGCTTTCGATTTCTTCATCAATGTATCGGCTAAAAGCAGCCTCGTCGTCTGTATTTTGAAAACATCCAATCATTTCAAGAATATCTTCGTTGATTTGAACTGCGGTTGAATTTTCGTCGAGAGACAATACATCCCTTTCAATAGCCAAATATGTGGAAAGCAATGCTGTTCTGATACTTAAATTACCGACTGTTGAGTCATAATTAAGTATTTGTACTTTACATTCCTCCCATTTTGATGAGTTCACTACATGAAACATCGCATCTACAAGTATTGACGCGATAGACTTCAAAATTGATTCTACCATATTATTCCTCCTTTAAATAAAACATAGCGATTTCTTTACACTCTTCGTCCGTTAACTCAATGTCTCCATTAGAGTCATCAATGATAAGCGTACAGGCCTCTGCCGGAATGTGTCCTACAAAAACAGATTCTCTTGAAACGTTCCATAGCTTTTTGGGCAAAAAATACCAATTTGAGGTGTCTACCTCATCATGGAAAAAGAACTGACAATCGTTACCGATTTTATCTGTATCAATAATACACCATCTACGTTGACTTCTTTTGTATCGAAACATTGTTTCAATGTCATCAGTAGCTGAAATGTATTGAGTTTTCAGGCTCTTTGTTGAACCATGCGAAATATGATACGGCAATTTGTAATTCGCTTCCGGATTTTTTGCATATAATCCTTGTGCCGGATTTTCATCAGCTCGAAGTTGTCGAATAACTTTCATTTGTTTTCCTCCTCTAACAAATAGTTAAATAATAATCCGTTAGAGGATTAGTCTGCACAAAACACTAATTTTACCACTCTAATGAGGTGGTTTACGCACTTTTATGCCATGCGTAAAACCACTTCGTTAGTGGTTCATATGATTTCGTTTCTGACTTGCATCAAAATTTTACCCAACAAATTTTCTACTTTTTTGTTCCGACATTTGCTGCATTTGCAATGACCCCATTTGTTATCATGCCATGTGTTTCCTTCTTCAAGAAAAGCATCTCCAGTGGCAATTAGCTTTTGCTTTAAAATAGGATTTTCAAACTTAATTCTGATAATATTCAGCATTATTGTATAGGAAATATCTTTCCAGTTATTAGGTAAATCAGGCTCTCTTTTTCCTAATTGCTTTGCTATATATGGATTCATCTTTTGAGTATACTTGAGCTTTGCTTCTTCGGCGATACATTTTTGTGCTTGAAAAGCGGCCTCGGCATTTGGATACACAAGACCTTTATAAGCAATGTCAGTGTTATAGAAATTAGACAAGAAGCCATATTCGCCCTTAAAATCGCTTATTCCCGTTTTTTTCAACCTGCTTTCAAATATAATAAATATATTTTACAACAAGAAGCAATAACGTGTCAATAAGTCAAAGTTATGAAAATCTCGATTTTTGTCAATAATAATTTGCATCTCATAATGCCGAGTTGTTCACTATAAATATGAAAGAAATAACAATTTTTAATCTTACTATTTGCTATATAGAACAACATTGTTAATTTCTGCCGGGCAATTCACTCTTATAGGCAGTCTGCTGCACCCGATACCGCCGCTTATAACTAAGTCCGTATCGTTGATGTGATAATATCCCTTGTCGTACTTCGGAAATAAACCTTGTCCCGGAGCATAAATAGCGCCGATTACAGGCAGCCTGAACTGCCCACCGTGCGTATGCCCACTTAGCACTAAATCGGGATTATATTTCGCGAAAGTTTCTATATTATTAGGGGAATGAGATAAAACAACCGTATAGTCGGACATATCAAAATTTTGAAGTCTATCGTCAGGTAATTCGGGGAGTTTGCTTTGAGTAAGATAAGAAAACTCTAAATCGTCTAATCCTATTATTTTAATTGCGGCATCTCCTTTTTTTATAAACACTTCTTCGTTATGCAAAAAATGAACATTCTCAGCGTATCTTTCGACAAGACTGTATATGCGCAAATTTGCTGCTTCATGATTTCCGGTAACGTAATATGCCGGAATGTTTTTTGTTATTTTATTAATTGTATCAATAACATAAAATGTGTCATTATCTGATTTATCAACTATATCTCCTGTAAAAACAACAATATCTCCATCTATCAGCTTATACAAATTGTCATTCACCTTTTTGCTATGCAAATCCGAAATTTGCGTTATGGTGAATCCATCGAATGCTTTTGGAATCCTGCAAGATTCTATGCTGTATGTATTTTTTATGAATTTCATATTTTTCATCCTTTACTTTTGGCGTATATTATAAAAATGCTACATGAAAAGACTCGCCTTATAAATTAAGCGAGCCTATCCAATGCCGTTAATAAATCATATCCATCCAGTCATAAATTACTTTCGGATTTCTTTTTGCTTCACGTTTAAAACTCAACGCGGCAATAAGTGTCATCAAAATCATAATTATCTCCTTTCAGCATTTTCATAGTGCCAATAAATTCAAAAAGAATATGTCAGATAAGTAAAAAAGAAAAACCGCCCTCAATCACAAGAGAGCGGTAAAGAAAATTATTTTAAAATGGTTTTAATCGCTTGTATCCCAATGGATATTGGTAACAACGACTTCTAAAGCTCCATCACTGTTTTTTCGGGCAGAATAATCAAAATCAAATACGCAAAATCCATACGTGTCAGATAAATAATTAGCAACTGCGTCCGAAAAGCCATAATAGTCATTCAGATAATCTTCTTTTGAACGGTCAAGTTCTTCAAATGTTACTGTTATGTTTTTGGGTAATTTCATATCGTTTCCTCTTTAATTTGTTTCAGCGCCCATATAAATATAGACGCCTTCCGGTAAATCTTCAGAAAGTTGATAAACTTCTTTAGGCCTACGTCCGTTATCATAGGTTTCATATATCTTATAGAGGCCTTCCATCGTTACGTCAGTGACATATTGTGTTACAAAAGCTGTTGAGGTATCCTCGCAGTTTTCGAAACCCTTCTTTAAAACATTTGATAATTTAGAATAAGCAAAAGTATATTCAACAAAGAGAAACTCTTTTTCGCTATTGTGTTCCACACCCTCGCCATAGTAGCCATATCCTAAGAAATGAACTACTTTTTCATTGTTTTCTGTTTCGATTGCAAAGATTGTTTTATCTAAGTATTTCATTTAAAAACCTCCTAAATTTAAAACAGGAGCGAATCTGCAAAAGCGTCATCTATTAGCTTTTCGTTAAAAGCTTCGTATGCGTCTATATCCTCCTGAGGAACCGGGACTGTTGAAGCATAATATATAAGCATATTTGTAGCCTTTTTTGGTGATGTGAATCCGTGGCCGGATGCATTATGACGCATTTTTCCGTTTTTGTTAACAATGTGATATCTTCCGGGATGACCGGGCATAGGTTCGATATCATAGTATTTTAGAATATTACTACTAAAAGATTTTTTTGGAGCAATTGATTCGGTTTTTATGAAGTAATCGAACCAATCTTGTACAATATTCCGCAATGTAGAACGATTATAAAGGTAGCTTCCTTCTCGAAAAAAAGGAAATAACTCGTCATCTTCATAAGCAAATGGCCCAATAGATTGAGTCGCTATTGCCTCAAATTCGTTATAAATAAAAAAAGTGATGCCTTTAATATTGAATGTGTCACCAACATGGAATCCGCTATCTGCAAGATTTGCCAACCCCAGCGTCGGATAGATTTCATATGCTTGACTCGGAACAGGAGTTCCGTAATCGTTAGACTTTTGACAAAAATAATAACAATGCTCTTGGGATAAATTATCTACGCACCAAACACATTCATGGAATGGAATTGTTAGTCCTTTTTTCTCTCTTAAAGCGTCCTTTATATCGGCATAGCTCGGAATATAAGCCGCACTAAACCTTAAGTTTTCCATAAAGTCACCTCCTCTAATTTTTGATGAAATAATCAAACCAGTCTTGGACAATGTCATGCAAGCTCGATAAGTTATAAATGTAACCTCCTTTATAAGGATTGGAAATTGCACCATATTCATCATCCTCCCATGCGAATGAGCCGATAGATTTTGTTGCAATTGCCGAACAATCATTAGTGATATAAAACGGCAATCCTTTAATATTAAAGGTTTCTCCAACACAAAAGTCGCTCCGTTTAAGGTTAAGCAAGGACAGCATCGGATATATTTCATATGCTGTATGAAAATTTGGGAAACCATAATAAAGAAGTTTTTTAGAATAATAATGACAATAAATGTCTCTATCAAAACTATCTTTATAATCTGCTGTATTATCTATACACCAGATTTGCTCATTATCAGATGGGAGCGTCCCAACAGAGACGCAAAATTCTATATCACTCCGTCGTGGTATGAATGCTCCGCCAAACCTTAAGTTTTCCATAAAGTCACCTCCTCTAATCTTTTAAAAAGCTAATCCTCATTTGTATGCGAGCTTATCATATTTGCGTCAAGTTCTTCAAGGAATTTATAGAACCATATAAATCCTCCTACCACTAACAACAAAAGAATCGCAAGAAAAATAATTATAATTTTCATTAGTATCCCTCCATCATTTCATTAATTGTGTCAACAGAAACATCCAGTAACTCTGCTCCTATTGCCATAATCAGTTCGATTGTTGATTCGTCGTTTTTATTAACACCACAAAAGCTTTTTACAACAGCAATTACATCTGCTGTATCAATAATCTCATTCATAATAATCCTCCTTTTGAATTTTCTTTTAATTCCTGCTTGTCTTTAGAATTCATTTTAAATATGTTATATGAGGTAATCCTGAATTATGGCTTAGTTAGCTTAAAAATAGGCAACAGAATTATTTTAAAATAAAAAAAGAGAGACAAGGTTTGCTTGCCTCTCTTAACTTATTCAAGAAGATTTTAATTGGTTGAAATCGACCGATTTAGTATATTGATTATCACTCGCTAATGTTATACCTAATATATCATCGTATCTTGACGGTCTATTCGGAATGTACCTACCGCATTTTAAAACAATATTCGAAAACTGTTTTAAAATAGATAATTGCGGCTCTATTTCTTCAGGATAATAGCCCGTATAGATTATAACTGTATCATCGCAGTGATAGTAATTTCTAAATTTATCTATAAAGGCTATAAGCTCATCAAATTGTTTAAAAGGCTCTAATCCTCCAAAGCATATTGCCTCTGTAATATCATTATCAAGATATCGCTTTATAAGGTCGTCATCACTCACGTCAATTATGGGACTGTTTGCTAATTTATTATTTTGACATACAGATTCGGGCAATCCGTTTTCTTTACAGCATTTCCAATCACAAAAACAAGTGCCTATAAACATAACAGGTTTTTTATAATTAACAAAATCTTCGTCTATTAACGCTTTTATTCGCATTTTACATCTCCTGCAGGTCATACCAATATCTTGTATCATACTCTGCTTTGCGTTCTTTTGAATATGCTCTTGTAGGAACAAGAAACCCAACAATTCTTTGATATGTATCAAATACAGGGCTCCCGCAATGCGGACAAATATCCGTTCCAACAAAACCGTGATGATGCTTGCATTCGTTAATTTTTATATTAAATGCAGAATAAATAACCCCGGACTGAGCAATCTTATTAAGCAGCTTCCAAGCTACATCTTCATTGGGAAAGTTAGACTCAAGGTTTATATGTGTTATAGAGCCTCCGGAGCATCTAACATCCAATATAGCTGACACACGCAGTTTTTCCTGAATAGTGCATTTGGTTGATAATGGTATCCATTGATTTGAATAGATTGTCTTATCTGACAGACCGTATAAGAGGTTATCTTTTTGACATAGAATAACAGCTGCACGCTCGGCCGGAACGGATTCTATATTTAAAGAATATTTATCCGTAAAGCTGTCTTTTACATCATTTAAAACATCAAATATTTTATTAGCAAACGATATTGCCTTATCTGTATAAAAAACATTACCGAACGCATCTTTTTCTATATAGCCAAAATGCTCAACAGCTTCATATAATCCCAAAATACCTATTGTAGAAAATTGATTATCTAATGACAGCATTCCGTCTTGATAATTAGGTAATAACCCCGCCTCAATATTTTCTTTAATTATATCTCTTATAATATCAAGTATTTTACAGTCTAAAAGAGCTCTTTCTCTTAACAGTTTTAAATAATCTTCTTCATTGTCTGTTTCAAGCGCAATGCCCATTAAGTTAATTGTGTTGACTTTTACAGAGCCGATAGATAACGCTGAGCCTCCGATAGAATTCATAAATCCTTTTAGCTTTGAACGGTCTGACATCAGACGGCAACAGTTGCTTAGAGTAGTCACATCACCGCTCATAAAGAAATTGGCATCGTTCCATTTGCAATTATGGTCAGAACACCAACGAGCAAACTTAGCATCCACAAAATGCTTATCTTGATACAGTAACGAATATGTAATCACGGGAAACGTAAACATATTAATACTTCGTATTTCAGAAACAACCTCCATAAATGTTTTTTCGATATTGATAAGGTCTTCCACATAATCTATCGCAAAAGTACCATCTGGGTATTCAACTCCGCCAAAAAGGCTTTCCAAATAAGGTCGGTCAAATACATTGACATTTGTAAAGGATGATTGTACAACTCGAATAAACGGTTGATTCAGTCTGTAAATTAACTTTTGAAAACACTGTCTCAAATAATAATCTGGGTCTTTTATATAATAACCGCTTTCGCAGTCTTTTTTCCAGAAGTAATACACCCAAACCAATAAGTCGGGCAAGCCGCAGGCTCCTGAGGTTCTGTTAGCAGCAAAACTAACATATTCAATAACATCGTCCAAAAAAGTTGTCAGATGTTTAGCTGGTTCATTATTATAGTTGTTGATAAAAAATAGCCCTTCATAAGCTAATCTGGTTAGGTCGTATGCAAAGCAATACGAAAATTTAGTGCTGGTTGAGCTGTCGTGCAAGTAGAATTGACCGAGATATTCGGCTTTTAACCATTGTTTTGCAGTGGTTTCACCATACTTTTTACAACAGTTATTATAGATTCTTCTAAAAGCATCGAGCTTGTCTTGTGCTTTGTATTTTTCACTCATAAGAGTCCTGATGTCTTTGTTATAAGAATTCGCACTGGAATCTATTGTAACATCAGAAACAGTTTTGTTTTTTGCTATAAAATTTTCTGTAAACTCAATCGGGTCCAGTTGCGATTTATGAATTCCGTTTAATATTTCAAGTTGTTCACCATATTGAGTTCTTAACAATTGTATTTCTTGGTCGAAATCAGTATTATTTTTAAGTGTTGTTGACATTTTTATTCTCCTTCCTTAAATTTGGTTTACATATTTTACAGCATCATTGAATGGTAGTATCCCCTCCCCTGTTTGTAATGCCGGAACGTTTTTTATGCCTAAATCAATCATTACATCTATATTTTGACATTCTTGATACGGAACATTTTTAGATTGTAATTTTCTTTTTAATACAGCACATTTCGGGCATCCCGGCTGAGTATAAATAGTTATTATTTCCACGTTTTTCACCTCGATTCTACGACATAACCCCCACCGCCTTAAAGGTAGTGGGGGTTGCCTCTTTCACTTTAAATATGTTAGGAAAGCATTTCGTAAGCATTTTGCTGTTATAGCATTTTGCTTACTTTTTACTTTACATTACTCACTTTTCTTCAACCCACGCACTCATGCAGAGTGCGACTGCAACATTTTGTAGTCAGACATCGCCCAACCACAAAATATAACAGCATGTATAATTTTGTTTGGAGCACAAAACGTTTTTGAAACAATTTCGGCACTTTAATATTTGTTTTTAGGCGCGAACCCAATTATCAAAACTCATCCTTTTCAGCTAAATAGCAAGCTCAGACATAGCAACAACAGTTTCTGTGTGTGCTATTTTTTTTAAATTAGTTCGAATCTCTTGAAAAGTAGATGTTGTGTTCCTTATAGCTGCGCATAAATCTTTTACATTTTCAAATTCGCTCATCGGCTTATATAGAACAAAATCATAAGAAGACGTGCTCTTATGCTTAAAGTCCGTTTTTAGTATTGCGTATGCGCATATATTTGAAGCGCCTGCTTTTGATAGATTCTGCTCTACAACAACATATAAATTTTTTTTAGTCTCATCAAAGTATGTTCTGATTATAATTTCGTCTGAAATATTTTTAATTTTAAACATTTGTCACACTCTTCTCTTTTTAAATATCCACCAATAATCTAAATTTAAATATTCAATATCCCGACCGTAATAGTAGAGATATATAGAATCATCTTTTTGCGCTATAAACAGTCTTCCATTATAGCTGGCTCTACATCTTTTGGTGTTCTTAAGATGTTCTCTCGCGTCTTTATCAACCCAATACTGTGATAATCGCCATACTCCTTCGGCATATACTTCAACCCAGTTAGGAAAAGTTAGTCTACGCTCTTTATATTCTTCTTGCTGCTTTTTTATACTTTCATATGCCGCTTTAAGTTCCTCTCTGGTGTATTCTTTTTCTGAATGGCATTTGCCTTTTCTTTCAGCGGCATATTTGTAGTCTAAATACATCCTATACTCTTCGTTATCATAATCCGGCTCAGAGTCATAAAAATATTCTAAATGTTCAATTACATAATAATGCCTGAATACCCAGTCTATGAATCGGTTGCTGGGCTTGAGTTTTTTAAACATTAGGTCTTTATGATGCTCATATAATTCTTTTTGAATCAAATCGTTACGTATCATCGAGAGCCCTTTCAATTAATGCATTTGTATTTTGTTAACGAGATAATATTTTGCATTTTCATATTCTACCAATTTTACCTTTGGGCAAGTTCGTTTGCGTTACGGGTGTTTCCGGCTCGGGCAAATTCTCTCTAAGAAAAATCATCACTGGTTTGGTTCTTCTTTTTTTTAAACACTTTTTATCAATCCCCTAACTCAAGGATAATTCTACTTAAAACAGCATCTTCAGATACGCCAAAATGGTTTGAAATTTCCTTTATATCTTTTATACCCTCAAGAGCTTTACGTAGCAGTTTTGTAGGCATTAAAACTTTTAACGCAAATATATTTGCTATTTCTTCATTAAATAAATGTTCGTCTTTTTCACACGCTTCTTCACTAATCTTGTTTAATGTATAATCAATATGCGTACTCAAAATAAACTTCTTTTTTTTCATCAGAAAACGTGTATTTCTCTGTGATAAGATGCCCCAATTCATGTACTAATGAAAACCTTTTAAACTTTGCATCGATACACCTGTTTGAATTTAAAACTATGATTACACTTTTTAGATGAAAGATATTATCTTTACCATTGTTAATATTCATCATTGCGCCATAACATTTTGCCGATTTATTTATTTTTTCAAAATCAGTCTCCGTGACAAGTATTTTTGCATTCGTCAGTTCTTCTACAACATCGACTAAATCTTCAGTTTTGATAAAATCGTTTTCTTTTATATTAAGTTTACCAATAACAAGATTTGCTTTTTCGGTCGCTATTTTAAACTTTTCGCTCATATAAAACTCCATTCTTCATGCCTCCATAGATTATATGCTTATTTTTCTCTAAAATAATGAATTATTCTCACTATTCAGTTAAGGCACAAGTACAAAATCATCAAAAAGAACTATGTAAAGTCTCACAATTATTTTTTTATAATGAATGTCAATCCATATATCTTGCATAAAATATGTCAGATTTTAAAGCAAATCGAGTTTTAAAACAGTTTTTAGAGAAGTTATTCAAATTGTTTTAAGATTCAAAAAAGTCGAAAGATAAGAGCTTAGTTACCATTCTCAAACTCTATCTCATCACAGAATGCACATTCATCATTATCTTCATCCTCATCATCATCAAGCATATATACATATTTGTCATAATCTTCGTCATCGCAATCTATAGAAAAACAATCTTCGCCGTCCCCATCCTCGCAGCGTTCGATTCTACCGTCTTTCTCAAGTGTTTCAGCAAGCTCGACGAGGGCGTCTTTATCCTTAACTGTTTTAAATAGTTTTGAAATAAGGGCGGACTCTAAACATTCGTATTCTGAAACATACCTTTCGGCTATTTCATCCCCGTCTTCTACTTCTATCCACTCGCAATCTTCTAACTCTTCATCCATATTGTCCAGGTCATCCGAAACAAGAAGATTTTTTGTAAAGGTGTAAACAGTAGGATTGAGTGTATCAAACTCAATAGTATCCATAAAAACGAGTCCTTCGTCACCGTCATCGCTGTATATAGGTCCGACCTGCGCAGTAATTGAATAATGAGTGTCATCAACAATATCAATATCCATCTCTATCGGAAGCTCAACTGTATCTTCCTCATCCTCATCGTCATCTTCCAGCCAATTCGTCTTATTATCAACCAGATTGTCAAATAAAGATACCTCTTCGGGATAATTATTGCTTACATAGTCTCTAAGGGTGTTCAGACTGATATTCAGCAAGGAATTAAATACTTCCTGATATTTGATGATAAAAATAGATGACAGCTCGCTTTCTTCTAAGTCAAAAGGAGTCCGCTCATCATCCTTATCCCTTGCCTCAATGAAACTCATCGTGAGAACGCTCATACAGGTTATATCGACAGAAGGGTGAGAATCAAAGGTAAAACATATCGCAGCGTTTAACCAAATATTTCTGTTTGCGTCTCGGTCAAATATCGGACCTAATTCACTATGGACAATAAGCAGGTCGTCACCGCCCAATACAATTGTGGATACTTCTGCATTGTCCGGAATGTTGATTGGATTAATAAAATTCATATGTTGTTCCTCCAGTATTTAAATTGTTTTAAAATGGTCAATTTCGGTTTGTTAACTTAGCAATTAGATTTGCTATTGCAATAACTGTTGCCGCTGTCAATGTTTTAGCAGATGCTTTTTGCATTAAATCTGCGTTTTTATTTTTACAGGCACAAACACCTTGAATTATTCCTAATAATCCAATTGTTGCGCCTGCGGCGGAAAGAACCTTTGATTCAATTTCTCCGATATCGTCTTTAAATTCAAGCTTCATATTTAACTCCGTTTCGTTGTGGTATTTTTTTTATTCACAATGAATATGTTAGATGAGTTTTCAAAATGTTTGTTTTGTCCATAGAAAGCAAAAAGAGCCTCTGAGAATATTCTCAAAAGCTCTAATTGTTTAAACCGCATACGCCATCTTCTTGAAATGCTCTTTGGAGTCTACTTTTGAATCATAGATAATCATAGCATCAATAAGCTCATCGGTAGAGTCTATGCTGTTGATGTTCGGCAAATCCAGCGCATCAAACGTGTCGTATGACAAGTCACAATTAGGTGAAACTTGTCCTTTTGCCGTAACATACATCATTTCGCACATATTGTCTTCCTCGTCCTTATCCCAACTCTCTAAATTAAATTTTGCATTATATTCCGGTATTCTGTCACTACAACAGTTATCTTTTGCTCTGCCTTCAAGAATAACATAATCTTCTTCCAACTCACCTCTGCGAGTTACGAAGGAAAACGCATCATAAGCCGGGTGAAACATCAACGGCTTATGGTAAAGCTCAGCGTAGGATTGCTTATGATATCCGTCGGTTGAAATATCAAAACGACATATTTCTTTTTCTTCACAGTAGGCATATAATTCGACCAAAGCTCTCATAAGTTCAGGACTGTAAAGTGTACCGTTTGAAGCAATATAAAAAGCACCAACTGGTTTTTTTGATGCAATTATATAGTCGATAATTTTTGCTATTTCTTTTCCGTACAGAGTAGGTTCTCCGCCGGAAAATGTTATTGTGTTGATATCCGTTACAAGGTCAATAGCCTTTTTTGCGATTTCGAAAGGCATAGTTAGATTTTCGCACTCTCCTCTGAGACAGTGGTCACATTGAAGATTATTTTCGCACTCTCCTCTGAGACAGTGGTCACATTGAAGATTACACATCCTGCCA